>Ga0209050_1001316_pt1 | contig 27798 bp, 20 predicted proteins | sample Araplavi_mTSA_r2_FD_184276 | JGI IMG/M metagenome (GOLD analysis project Ga0209050, IMG submission 184276) | Arabidopsis root microbial communities from North Carolina, USA - plate scrape MF_Cvi_mTSA_r2 (SPAdes) (version 2) | ecosystem: Host-associated > Plants > Roots > Endosphere | place: USA... | reverse complement strand
TGATCAGCGGTCGGGAGCGTGTCATGGGCGCGATTGTCGCCTCGGCCGGGGCCGGGTTTCGTGTCAGCCGGGCATGGCTGCGTCCCGTCCATTCGTCAGGTGCTGCTGCATCAGTTGCTGCACCTTCGCGCCGTCGCGCGCCTTCAGCGCGGCCATGATCCGGCGGTGCTCCTTCAGCGAGGCGTCGAGCCGGCCCTGCTTGAACAGCGAATGGTGCCGGTTCAGCTTCATCACCTTGCGCAGGTCGGTCACCAGCTGGTGGCGCCAGCGGTTGTCGGCGATCTCCAGCAGCCGCATGTGGAACTGCTCGTTCGCACGGAAGAACGCGTCGCGGTCGGCCACGCTGTCTTCGAGCCCCTGGTGCAGCGCCTGCAGCTCGGCCAGCTGCGCATCGCTCGCCAGCCGGGCGGCGGCGGCCGCGGCATCGCTCTCGAGCAGCGCCAGCAGGTGGAACACCTCGGCCAGGTCGCGCTCGGAGACCTCGGTGACGTAGGCGCCGCGGCGCAGCTTCATCGTCACCAGCCCTTCGGCGGCCAGCACCTTCAGCGCCTCGCGCAGCGGCGTGCGGCTGATGCCGTACTCGGCCGTCAGGGCTTGCTCGTCGATCCAGCTGCCGGGCGCCAGCGTGTGCGCCATGATGCGCGCACGCAGGCGCTCGGCGACCTGCACGTAGAGCGCCTGGGTGGCCGGCAGCCTGGCAGCGCCGGTGGGGAGGGCCGCCTTCGCGGTGGAGACCTTGGACATATAATTCAATTTTGAATTATGGACGACGCCTGCCGGGTCGTCCAGCGGAGCAGGCCCATGTCCGACCCGAAGATGTCTGGCGACCCAGACGGCGCGTTGTTGAATTCCGATGCCCTGCCGGCGTGGCAGAAGGCGGCCGCGAAGTCCGCGCCGGGCGGGCAGGTCGACGCGCTCGACTGGGTGACGCCCGAGGGCATCCGCGTGAAGCCGCTCTACACCGCCGCCGACACCCGCGAACTGCCCTACACCGACACGCTGCCCGGCTTTGCGCCGTTCGTGCGCGGCCCGCAGGCGACGATGTACGCGGTGCGCCCGTGGACCATCCGCCAGTACGCCGGCTTCTCGACCGCCGAGGCCTCGAACGCGTTCTACCGCAAGGCGCTCGACGCCGGCGCGCAGGGCGTCAGCGTCGCGTTCGACCTGGCCACCCACCGCGGCTACGACAGCGACCATCCGCGCGTGACCGGCGACGTCGGCAAGGCCGGCGTCGCGATCGACAGCGTCGAGGACATGAAGATCCTGTTCGACGGCATTCCGCTCGACAAGGTGTCGGTGTCGATGACGATGAACGGCGCGGTGCTGCCGGTGCTGGCCGGCTACGTGGTGGCGGCCGAGGAGCAGGGCGTGTCGCAGGCGCAGCTGAGCGGGACCATCCAGAACGACATCCTCAAGGAGTTCATGGTCCGCAACACCTACATCTTCCCGCCCGAGCCGAGCATGCGGGTGATCGGCGACATCATCGCGTACACCGCGAAGCAGATGCCGAAGTTCAACTCGATCAGCATCAGCGGCTACCACATGCAGGAGGCCGGCGCGAACCAGGCGCTGGAGCTGGCCTTCACGCTGGCCGACGGCAAGGAGTACGTGAAGACGGCGCTGGCCCAGGGGCTGGACGTGGACGAGTTCGCCGGCCGCCTGAGCTTCTTCTGGGCGATCGGGATGAACTTCTACCTCGAGGTGGCCAAGATGCGCGCGGCGCGGCTGCTGTGGTGGCGGATCATGAGCGGCTTCGGCGCGAAGAACCCGAAGAGCCTGATGCTGCGCACGCACTGCCAGACCTCGGGCTGGAGCCTGACCGAGCAGGACCCGTACAACAACGTGGTGCGCACGACGGTCGAGGCGATGGCGGCGGTATTCGGCGGCACGCAGAGCCTGCACACCAATGCGCTGGACGAAGCGATCGCGCTGCCGACCGACTTCAGCGCCCGCATCGCGCGCAACACGCAGCTGATCATCCAGGAAGAGACCCACATCACCAGCGTGGTCGACCCGTGGGCCGGCAGCTACATGATGGAGAAGCTGACGCAGGACATGGCCGATGCCGCGTGGAAGCTGATCGAGGAGGTCGACGCGATGGGCGGCATGGTGAAGGCCGTCGACAGCGGCTGGGCCAAGCTGAAGATCGAGGCGAGCGCGGCCGAGAAGCAGGCGCGCATCGATTCGGGCCGCGACGTGATCGTCGGCGTCAACAAGTACAAGCTGAAGCAGGAAGACCCGATCGAGATCCTCGACATCGACAACCATGCGGTGCGCGAGAACCAGCTGAAGCGGCTGGCGCAGGTGCGTGCGTCGCGCGATGCGGCGGCCGTGCAGGCGGCGCTGGACGCGCTGACGGCCTGCGCCGAGGGCGGCGCGGGCAACCTGCTGGCGCTGGCGATCGACGCGGTGCGCGCGCGTGCGACGGTGGGCGAGGTCAGCGATGCGCTGGAGAAGGTGTGGGGGCGCCATCGCGCCGATACGCAAAAGGTGACCGGTGTGTATGCAGCCGCTTACGACAGTGCCGAGGGCTGGGCGAAGCTCCAGCAGGAGATTGCCGAGTTCGCGCAGGAACAGGGCCGGCGGCCGCGGGTGATGATCGCCAAGCTCGGGCAGGACGGGCACGACCGCGGCGCGAAGGTGGTGGCGACTGCGTTCGCCGACCTGGGCTTCGACGTCGACATGGGGCCGCTGTTCCAGACCGCCGAGGAGTGTGCACGGCAGGCGATCGAGAACGACGTGCATGCGGTCGGCGTCAGCACGCTGGCGGCGGGGCACAAGACCTTGGTGCCGGCGATCATCGAATCGCTGAAGGCGCAGGGCGCGGACGACATCATCGTGTTCGTCGGCGGGGTGATCCCGCGCCAGGACTACGACTTCCTGTACGCGGCCGGCGTGAAGGGCATCTACGGCCCGGGCACGCCGATCCCGGCGAGCGCGAAGGACGTGCTGGAGCAGATCCGCAAGGCGTTGGCGGGTTGAGCGGACGGACGACCGCGTGAAGCCGTTCTTCGTCTACATGCTGCGCTGTGCAGATGGCAGCTTCTACGTGGGGCACACCGACGAGCTGGAGCGCCGGGTGGCGCAGCACACGGCCGGGGAGATTCCGGGGTACACGCATGAGCGGCGACCGGTGGAACTGGTGTGGATGCAGGAAACGGCGACGCGCGAAGAGGCGTTGGCCGGGGAGCTTCGGGTGAAGGGGTGGAGCCGGGCGAAGAAGCAGGCGCTGATCGCGGGGGATTGGGACAAGGTCTCTGCGCTGGCGCGCTCGCGGCGGGCTACTTCTCCCCCCGTTCGCCCTATTCCCCCCGTTCGCCCTGAGCCTGTCGAAGGGTTGGTGCAAGGTGAAGCAAGGCTTCGACAAGCTCAGCCCGAACGGGGTGGGGGCGGACAGGGCGTGAGCGCCGTGTCGACCGGGAGGAACCCCTCTCCCCCCGTTCGCCCTGAGCCTGTCGAAGGGTTGGTGCAAGGTGAGGCAAGGCTTCGACGAGCTCAGCCCGAACGGGGTGGGGACGAACGGGGTGTGGGTGACGCCATGGACACGACGCTCCTCGACGGCGTCCTCGCCCGCCAGCGCCGTGCCGTCGCCAAGACCATCACCCTCCTCGAATCCACGCGCCCCGACCACCGCCTGCGCGCCGACGCACTGCTGAACGCGCTGCTGCCCCACACCGGCCGCGCATTGCGCCTGGGGATCTCCGGCGTCCCCGGCGTCGGCAAGTCCACCTTCATCGAGGCCTTCGGCCTGCACCTGATCGCCCAGGGCCACCGCGTCGCGGTGCTGACCGTCGACCCGTCGTCCACCGTCTCCGGCGGCTCCATCCTCGGCGACAAGACGCGCATGGAGCAGTTGTCCGTCCACGACGCCGCCTACATCCGCCCCAGCCCGTCGTCCGGCACGCTCGGCGGCGTGGCCGAGAAGACCCGCGAGGCGATGCTGGTCTGCGAGGCCGCCGGCCACGACGTGGTGCTGGTCGAGACCGTCGGCGTCGGCCAGAGCGAGACCGCGGTCGCCCGCATGACCGACATGTTCGTGCTGCTGCAGCTGCCCAATGCCGGCGACGACCTGCAGGCCATCAAGAAGGGCGTGATGGAACTCGCCGACCTCGTCGTCATCAACAAGGCCGACCTCGACCCGGTGGCCGCCACGCGCGCCGAAGCGCAGATCACCAGCGCGCTGCGCGTCTTCAGCTTCCACGGCCGCCCCGACCACGTGCCGCCGGCGCGCGTGATGCAGATCAGCGCGCTCAAGTCGCAAGGCATCGGCGAGTTCTGGCAACGCGTGCAGCAGTTCGCCGACGAACGCCGCGCGAGCGGCGAGTTCGAGCGGCGCCGCCAGCGCCAGGCCGAGGCCTGGATGTGGGACCTGATCCACGCCCGGCTGCACGCCGACTTCAAGCATCATCCGCGCGTGCACGCGGCCCTCGCCGGCGTCACGCAGGACGTCGCGGCCGCGCGCATCGCCCCCTCATCGGCCGCGCACACGCTGCTGCGCCTCTTTGCATCCGAAGAACAACCCGGAGTGAGCTGACATGCACGACATCCTCGAACAACTCGAAGCCAAGCGCGCGCTCGCGCGACTCGGCGGCGGCGAAAAACGCATCGCGGCCCAGCACGGCAAGGGCAAGCTGACCGCGCGCGAACGCATCGAACTGCTGCTCGACGAAGGCACCTTCGAAGAGTGGGACATGTTCGTCGAGCACCGCTGCCACGACTTCGGCATGGCCGACAACAAGGTGCCGGGCGACGGCGTCGTCACCGGCTACGGCATGATCAACGGCCGCCTGGTGTTCGTGTTCAGCCAGGACTTCACGGTGTTCGGCGGCGCGCTCAGCGAAGCCCATGCCGAGAAGATCTGCAAGGTGATGGACCAGGCGATGAAGGTCGGCGCGCCGGTGATCGGGCTGAACGATTCGGGCGGCGCGCGCATCCAGGAGGGCGTGGCCTCGCTCGGCGGCTATGCCGAGGTGTTCCAGCGCAACGTGATGGCCTCGGGCGTGGTGCCGCAGATCAGCATGATCATGGGGCCGTGTGCCGGCGGCGCGGTCTACTCGCCGGCGATGACCGACTTCATCTTCATGGTGAAGGACAGCTCGTACATGTTCGTCACCGGCCCCGAGGTCGTGAAGACCGTGACGCACGAAGAGGTGACGGCCGAGGAGCTCGGCGGCGCGGCCACGCACACCAGCCGCAGCGGCGTGGCCGACCTGGCGTTCGAGAACGACGTGGACGCGCTCGCGATGCTGCGCCGGCTCTACAACTACCTGCCGCTGAACAACCGCGAGAAGGCGCCGGTGCGGCCGAGCAACGATCCGGCCGAGCGCATCGACCTGTCGCTCGACACGCTGGTGCCCGACAACCCGAACAAGCCCTACGACATGAAGGAGCTGATCGTGAAGACCGCCGACGACGGCGACTTCTTCGAGCTGCAGCCGGAGTACGCGAAGAACATCATCATCGGCTTCTGCCGCATGGAAGGCCAGACGGTCGGCGTGGTCGCGAACCAGCCGCTGGTGCTGGCCGGCTGCCTCGACATCAAGAGCAGCATCAAGGCGGCGCGCTTCGTGCGCTTCTGCGATGCGTTCAACATCCCGGTCGTCACCTTCGTCGACGTGCCGGGCTTCATGCCGGGCACGAGCCAGGAGTACGGCGGCATCATCAAGCACGGCGCCAAGCTGCTGTATGCGTATGCCGAGTGCACGGTACCGAAGATCACGGTGATCACGCGCAAGGCCTACGGCGGTGCCTACGACGTGATGAGCTCCAAGCACCTGCGCGGCGACGTGAACTTCGCGTGGCCGAACGCCGAGATCGCGGTGATGGGCGCGAAGGGCGCGGTCGAGATCATCTTCCGCGACGAGAAGAGCGACCCGGCGAAACTGGCCGCGCGCGAGGCCGAGTACAAGGCCAAGTTCGCGAACCCGTTCGTCGCCGGCGCGCGCGGCTTCATCGACGACGTGATCCAGCCGCACGAGACGCGCCGGCGCATCTGCCGCTCGCTGGTGATGCTGAGGAACAAGAAGATCGAGAACCCGTGGCGCAAGCACGGCAATATTCCTCTGTGATGGTGCCCCCCAGTCGCTTCGCTCCTGCCCCCGAGGGGCGTCGCCTGGCGGCCCGGCAAAGCCGGTTCCGCGGGCGTGGCTTGATCGGTCAATCCTCTGCGTCTCGAGGTACCTTCCATGTTTGAAAAAATCCTGATTGCCAACCGCGGCGAGATCGCCTGCCGCGTGATCCACACCGCGAAGAAGATGGGCATCAAGACGGTCGCCGTCTATTCCGATGCCGACCGCGATGCGCGCCATGTCGAGCTCGCCGACGAGGCGGTGCACATCGGCCCGGCCGCGTCGCGCGAGTCCTACCTGGTGATGGACAAGATCATCGCGGCCTGCAAGCAGACCGGCGCGCAGGCGGTTCACCCGGGCTACGGCTTCCTCAGCGAGAACGAGGAGTTCGCGCGCCGCGTCGAGGAAGAAGGCATCGTCTTCATCGGGCCGAAGCATGCGTCGATCGCGGCGATGGGCGACAAGATCGCATCGAAGAAGCTGGCGGCGGCCGCGAAGGTCAACACCATCCCCGGCCACAACGCGGCCATCGACACCGCGCAGCATGCGGTCGAGATCGCGAAGGGCATCGGCTACCCGGTGATGATCAAGGCGAGCGCCGGCGGCGGCGGCAAGGGCTTGCGCGTCGCGTTCAACGAAAAGGAAGCCTTCGAAGGCTTCACCGCGTGCCAGAACGAGGCCCGCAACAGCTTCGGCGACGACCGGGTGTTCATCGAGAAGTTCGTCGAGGAGCCGCGCCACATCGAGATCCAGGTGCTGGGCGATGCGCACGGCAACACGGTGTACCTGTGGGAGCGCGAATGCTCGATCCAGCGCCGCCACCAGAAGGTGATCGAGGAGGCGCCGAGCCCCTTCCTCGACGAGGCGACCCGAAAGGCGATGGGCGAGCAGGCGGTGGCGCTCGCGAAGGCGGTGGCCTACCAGTCGGCCGGCACGGTGGAGTTCGTGGTCGGCAAGGACAAGCGCTTCTACTTCCTCGAGATGAACACCCGGCTGCAGGTGGAGCATCCGGTGACCGAAGGCATCACCGGGCTCGACCTGGTGGAGCTGATGATCCGCGTCGCGGCCGGCGAGACGCTGCCGTTCACGCAGCGCGAGATCAGGCGCGACGGCTGGGCGATGGAATGCCGCATCAACGCCGAAGACCCGTTCCGCAACTTCCTGCCGTCGACCGGCCGGCTGGTGCGCTACCTGCCGCCGGCCCAGCAGGGTGGCGTGCGGGTCGACACCGGCGTCTGCGAGGGCGGCGAGATCCCGATGTTCTACGACTCGATGATCGCGAAGCTGATCGTGCACGGCCGCGACCGCGCCGATGCGATCGCGAAGATGCGCGACGCGCTGAACGGCTTCGCGATCCGCGGCATCAATTCGAACATTCCGTTCCAGGCGGCGCTGCTGGCGCACCCGAAGTTCGTCGCCGGCGACTTCAACACCGGCTTCATCGCCGAGCATTTCCCGAAGGGCTTCTCGGCCGAGCTGGTGGCGCCGGCCGACCCGCTGTTCCTGCGCGCGCTGGCCGCGGTGGCGAACCGCCAGCACCTGGAGCGCGCGGCCGGCATCAGCGGGCAGATGCCGGGGCACGAGTTCCAGGTCGGCGAGGACTTCGTCGTCGTCGTGCCGCTGGGCGAGGGGCGCAGCGAGCGCACCGCGTTGACGGTGCGGCCGCAGGGTGGCGGCTACGAGGTGCGGGTGGGCGAGGCCCGCTACCTGGTCGAGTTCGATTCGAACCTGCGCGACCTGGTGATCCGCGGGCATTGCAACGGCAGGCCCTTCGTCGCGCAGATCGAGCGGCTGGGGCTGGCGTATCGGGTTTCGCACGACGGCGCGCAGATCGATGCGCGGGTGTTGTCGCCGCGCGTGGCCGAGCTGCAGACGCTGATGCCGTTCAAGGCACCGCCCGATCTGTCGAAGTTCCTGCTGTCGCCGATGCCGGGGCTGCTGGTCGACGTGGCGGTCACGCCGGGCCAGCAGGTGCGTGCCGGCGAGCGGCTCGCGACGATCGAGGCGATGAAGATGGAGAACATCCTGGTGGCGTCGCAGGATGCCGTGGTCGCCGAGGTGTCGGCGGCCAAGGGCGAGAGCCTCGCGGTCGACCAGGTGATCATCCGGTTCGAGTGACGCCATGAACAACACCAGACGCCCCTTCAAGGTCCTCGGCATCCAGCAAGTCGCGATCGGCGGCCCGAGCAAGGACCGCCTGCGCACCCTCTGGGTCGACAAGCTCGGCCTCGAGCTCACCGGCAACTTCGTCAGCGAACGCGAGAACGTCGATGAAGACATCTGCGCGATGGGCCGCGGCGCGTTCAAGGTCGAGGTCGACCTGATGCAACCGCTCGACCCCGACAGGAAGCCGGCCGTCCACACCACGCCGCTGAACCACATCGGCCTGTGGATCGACGACCTGCCGCGCGCGGTCGAATGGCTGACCGCGAACGGCGTGCGCTTCGCCCCCGGCGGCATCCGCAAGGGCGCGGCCGGCCACGACATCTGCTTCGTGCACCCGAAGAGCAACGACGAGTTCCCGGTCGCTGGCGAGGGCGTGCTGATCGAGCTGGTGCAGGCGCCGCCGGAGATCGTCGCGGCGCTCGGCTGACCCACTCCGTCATGGTTTGTTCATCCGATGTTCATGACGGCCGGCGCAGCGGCCGGTCCAATTTCGCGATGACGATGAACACCGATGAACTCCTGGCGGCGGCGGACGTGCTGGTCCAGGCCAGCACCCGTTTCGCGGACCTGCCGCTGGCCGACGACGATGCCGCGGCCGGGGCGCTGCACTGCATGCTCGCGGGCCTGGTCCTCACCAAGCTGGCCCGTCACCTGCTGGCCGGTGCCGAGCCGGTGACGGCGCAGCGCCTGGCGGTGCTGGGCACCGGCGGCGCGACGGCGCCGCAGCGGGCGGCCATCGTGGCCATGCTGGCCCAGCTGATGCGCGACGCCCAGCACTGAACGGGTCAGCGGTCGAGGTCGAAGCCGAATTCGACGCCGGCTGTGCGCGGGCGGTCGATCGGCTGGAAGCGCCAGCGCCGGATCGCCTCGAGCGCCGGTGCGGCCAGCCGGGGATCGCTGGCGGTCACCACCTCGGTGCGCACCGGCCGCCCGTCGCGGCCCACCTCGAAGCGCAGGCGCACGCTGGCCTTGCGCAACGACTGCATCAGTCGCGCATCCCAGGTCGGCTCCGGTTGTTCGATCGCGACCAGTTCGGGCTCGGACGGCGCGGCGCTCGCGCCTGCAGCAGCTTCGCGGTCGAGGTCGAAGCCGAATTCGACGCTGGCGGTGCGCGCCGTGGACAGGCGCGCGAAGCGCCATTGCCGCATCGCCGCGAGCGCTGCGCCGTCCAGGCGGGCATCGCTGCTGGCGATCACCTCGGCCGAGGCCGGCAGGCCGTCGGGGCCGACCGAGAAGCGCAGCTCGACCCGGCCGCGGCGCAGCGCCTGCATCAACCCCGGGTCCCACTGCGGATCGCTGCGCCGCGTCGGTGACAGCTCGTCGGCCGGCGCAGGCGTTGCATCGGCGATCCGGTCGGCGCCTGCCGCCGACGCCGGCGCCGCGGCCGCGGTCGAGGAGGGCGCCGAGGCCGCCGGCGACTCCGACGTCGTCTTGCGCGTCGCCGGTTTGGCACGCCCCGCCTTCCCCGCGGGCGCAGGCGACGCCGCAGTGACCGGTGCGGCCGGCGCATCGGCATGCAGCTTGATCCAGCGCATCGGCGACTCGGCATCGCGTCGCAGGCGATCGGCATCGCTCAGCGGTGCGGACTGCTGCGCCGTGGCCGCCGTGCAGGCGATCGCCAGCGCCCAGACCCCCACATTCCAACGCGGTCCCCGCTTCACCGCGCAGGCTCGACGGTGAGGCGGCTCCAGGTCGCGTCCTCCTGGAACTCGAGGTCGTCGAGGTTGCCCCAGGTGGCGGCTGGCGCGTCGACATACAGGCCGACGGTGCACTCGCCGCCCTTCACCGCGATGCCCTTCACGGTGAACTGCTTCCACTTCTGCCAGCCGGTGTTGACGACGGGCGCCGACATCGCCGGGCTGCCGCAGTCGCGCGCAAGCAGCCGCAACACCGTCTCGCCGCCGCCGCCCGCTGCCCAGCCGCGCAGGCTGTAGGTGCCGGGGGCGAGCTCGGTGAAGCGCTTCAGCAGCAACAGCTTGAAGGGCTTGGCGGCGGTGTACTTGAACGACTGCTGGCCGCTGTGCGCATTGGCCGGGTTGCGTTCGATCGAGCCGGCGGTCGCGTCGCCGCGCAGCGTCCAGCCGTCCAGGCCGGCGACCTCGAAGCCCGCGTCGGCCAGCAGGTTCTTCGAACCGTCGGCCGGCTTCACCGCGGGTGTGGCCGGCAGCTCCGCCGCGGCCGCGAGCGGCTCGCCGTTGCGTCCGATGTCGGCCGGTATCTCCTCGGGGGTGCTGCTGCGCAGGAACTGCCTGACCACCACCTGGCCGTTGCTGCCGCCCTTGCCGTCGGACGCCGTGTCGGGCGCATCGGGGTCGAGCACCCATTGCCGGCTGGTGCCCACGACGAACTTGTACTGCAGCACATCGGCGGGCTTGACCCCGCGCAGCACGTAGCGCCAGCCGCCTTCGGGCGCACGCACCATCACCGCGCTCGACAGCGACCATTCGTTGAAGTTGCCGGCCACCACCACGCCGCCGGCGCGGCTGTCGGGGTACTGGAACTCGACCTCGATGTCGGCCCCCGCCTGGCGCACGACGACCCGGGCCTGGGCGGTGCCCACGACGGCCAGGCCGCACAGCGGCAGCAGCAGCCACGACGACAGCTTGTTCATGCAATTCTCCAGCGATGCGAAAGAGTGTTCAGAAGGGATCGAGCGCGGCGGTGAAGCGGCCCGAGCCGTTCAGCGCACCCATCGTGTAGCCCTGCCAGCCGGGATACGCCTCGGGCTCCCAGTAGAAGACGCCCAGGCCCTTGCTGCCCAGCGCGCGCACCTTGCCCAGCAGGTCGGCGAGCATGCCCTTGGCGGCCGTCGCCTGCTGCCAGTCCATGCCGACCTCGGCGACGATCACCGGCTTGCCGTAGCGCGCCACCATGTCGTTCATGTTGGTGGCGATGCCGGCGTTGCGCGCCGACCAGTTGCTCGCCGTCGGGTAGTGCGACATGCCGATCACGTCCCACTTGGCGCCGGCCGACTTCAGGTTGTCGAAGAACCAGCGGAACACCGCGTTGTCATGGCCGTTGGCCAGGTGCAGCACGACCTGCGCGTTCGGGTACACCGCCTTGGTCGCGCTGTAGCCGTTGTTGATGAAGCCCGCGAGCTGGCCGAAGTGCGAGGTGCTGCCCTGCGGCCACAGCATGCCGCCGTTGATCTCGTTGCCCACCTGCACCCACTCGACCGCGATGCCGTTCGACTTCAGGTAGTTCAGCACGTCGTGCGTGTGGGCGTAGACGTCGGTGTTCAGCTGCGCCACGGTGTGGCTGCTCCAGGCCGCCGGCGGCGTCTGCTGGCCGGGGTCGGCCCAGCTGTCGCTGTAGTGGAAGTCGATCATGATGCGCTGGCCCTGGGCCGCGGCGCGCCTGGCCTTGTACAGCGTGTCGGCGGCATTGCACCAGCCGCCCGAGGGGTTGACCCACACGCGCAGCCGGACGGCGTTGACACCGATGTCCTTCAGCAGCACGAACGGGTCGGTCTTGACGCCGCCCGCGTTGTAGAACGAGTAGCCGGCCGATTCGAGCTGGTCGACCCAGCTGACGTCGGCGCCCTCGGCGAAGGCCGCGGCGCGCGCCATCAGCGGCACGGCCAGGCACAGGCCGGCGAGCCCGGCGGCCGCGCGGTGAAAGAAAGTCTTCATCATCGCTTGTCTCCTTGTCGTGAAGGTGGATGTCACTTCGCTGCGTCGTCGCGCAGGAACTCGATGTCGTCGACGTTGCCCCAGTTGCCGGTCTGTCCGTCGATCAGCAGGCCGACCGTGCAGCGGCCGCCCGTCACCTGGATGCCGGTCACCGCGACTTGCTTCCATTTCTGCCAGCCGGTGTTGGCGATGGCGGCGCTCTTCGGCGCAGCGTCGCCGCAGTCGCGGGCGAACAGCTGCAGCGCCTTCTCGCCGCCGCCGCCGGCCGCCCAGGCGCGCAAGGTGTAGCGGCCGTCCTTCAGGCCGCTGAACGCATGTGCCAGCTCCACCTTGAAGGGCTCGCCGCGCCACCAGTGCAGCGAGCGCACGCCGCCGTGCGCGTTGCCCGGGTTGCGCTCGTTGCTGACTGCGCCGGCATCGCCGCTCACCGTCCAGCCCGTCAGCTCGCCCTTCTCGAAGCCGGCGTCGTCGACCAGGTTGCGCCGCGGCGTCACGTCGACCTCGGCCAGCAGCCGCAGCGGCGGGCCGCTCGACGCGGCATCCATCACCTCGCCCTGCAGCGTGAAGCGGCCCGGCTGCAGCAGTGCCGCCGGCGGCACGTCGGCCCACTGCACGAAGACCGTGTGTTCGGCGTCGTCGCTGAACGGCAGCCGCAGCGATTCCGGCGGCACCCATGGTTCGCCGGCGAAGGCGCCGAGCCGGATCGGCCCGCGCTCGATCACCTGCGGCGTGTTGGCGGCCACCTGCTGCGGCGTGCCGGTCTCGCGCACCCGCCGGAACACCGCCAGCGAGGGCAGGGCCTGGCCCTTGAAGTCGAACATCGCCTGGTTGTCCCAGGCGTTGCCTTCGCCGGTGCGCCAGCCGCTGCGCGGCACCGGGATCCAGTCGGGCTCCCAGTAGAAGACGCCCAGGCCGCGCTGGCCCGGCACCTGCGCCATCGCGTCGATGACGTCGCGCACCAGGCTGGCCTGGCCCTGCACGCTGGCCTGGTAGCCGACGCTCTTCTGCATGTCGGCGTTGAACAGGTTCGGCCAGCCGTCGCCGTCGCGCGTGGTGTATGCGTAGGCGGTCTCCATCACCACCACCGGCTTGCCGTAGCGCGCCGAGATGTCGTCGGCGTTGGCGCGCAGGTCGTCGACCGGGCCGTGGTAGTACGGGTAGAACGACAGGCCGATGACGTCGTAGTCGACGCCGCGTTTCGTGAACAGGTCGAACACGCGGCGGTACAGCGTGTTGTCGCCGCCGTCGGCCAGGTGCACTGCCACGCGCACGCGGCCGGGCGTGTCGCGCCGCGGGTCGGCGTCGCGCACCGCCTTGATGCCCTGGTTCATCAGCGCGACGAAGCCGTCGTCGCCGCCGATGCGCTCGTCGGGCTTGTCCTTGAAGGTCTTGCCGTCCGGCCACAGCAGGCCGCCGTTCAGCTCGTTGCCGACCTGCACCATGTCCGGAAAGGCGTCGGCCGCCTTCAGTGCGGCCATCACCTGGGCGGTGTAGCGGTAGACCTCTTGTTCCAGCGCGGCGCCGCCCAGCTTGCGCCAGGCGGCGGGCTTGGCCTGCTTGCCGGGGTCGACCCAGAAGTCGCTGTAGTGGATGTCGAGCAGCAGCTTCAGGCCCAGCGCCTTGCTGCGCCGGGCGAGGCGGATCGTCGTCGCGAGGTCGTTGTTGCCGCCGCCCACCGGGTCGCCGCGGCGCGAGACGATGCGGCCCTTCTCGATGATGTCGCCGTCGTTGACCGGCGTGTGCCACAGGCGCAGGCGGATCCAGTTGACGCCGTTGTCCTTGACGATGCGCAGGGCGTCCTGCGGTTCGCCGTCGTGGTTGAAGAAGCGGCCGCCGTTGCGCTCGAGCTGGTCGAGCATCGACATGTCGGCGCCCATGATGAAGTCGGCCGGCAGGTCCTTGACGGGCTGCACGGTGATGGCGGGCTGCGCCGCCAGGGCATTCGCGACGCTGAAGGCGAGGGCCGCCACCCCGGTTGCGATGATGCGCATCGATGTTCCTGTGCCGTGTCGGCAAAAGTGGCGGGCGCCCCCCAGCGCCCGCCAAACCACCAAGAGAGAGGAGTCAGTGTTGCGGCCGTGGCCGGCTTACCACCAGATCTCGGCCTGCACGCCGTAGCGGTTGCCGCTGGTCTTGTCGGTGGGCAGGCCGTTGCCGCCGGCGCCGGCCGCTTCGTTCCAGGTCGCGTGGGTGTAGAAGAAGCGCAGTTCCGGGCGGTCCATGAAGCCGGTGCCGGTGGACAGCGTCGGCGCGATCGTGAACTTGCTCAGGCGCTGGCGCTCGGCGTCGCCCGGCTTCTTCGTCGACACGCCGGCCTCGCCGACCAGCTTGAAGTTGGTCGTGAAGGCGTAGGCCGCACGGCCGCCGAACGAGGTCGACCTGGTCTTGAACTGGGTGCTGTCGTCTTCCTGCACGTGGGCGATCAGCTGGCCGCCGAAGGCGCCGGTCTGCCAGGTGAAGCTGTCGGCGATGCGAACATGCTTCAGCGAGCGGTGGTCCTCCAGCCAGTTGTTGCCGGCCGCGTCGGGGGCCCAGTCGTTGCCGTCGGCGCCGGGGTTGTTGAAGGCCTTCGCGAAGCCGCCGTTCAAGGCCGACGAGCCCTTGGCGTACTGCAGCCAGACGGTGTTGCCGCCGCCCAGGCCGAACAGCTTGTCCTGGTAGTGCTGGATCGTCAGCGACACGCCGTCGCGGCCGTCGATGGTGTTGCCCGAGCCGTCGACGTAGCTCTCCTCGCTGTTGACGAAGCCGGCCAGCACGCGCAGCCAGCCGCCGGGGTTGACGTTGCTGGTGCTGTAGTCGATGTTCACGCGCGACGCGGTGCCCCAGCCGACGGTGTCGTTGGTGTCGCGGCGGAAGTAGGCCAGGCCGAGCTTGCCGCCGGCCACCTCGATGTTGTCGACGCCGCCGCCCGAGCCGTCGAGCTGGGTGTACTTGGTGTCGGTGATGTGGATGTCCGAGCGGCCGTAGTAGCGCTTGCCGGCCCAGAAGTTCAGCTTCGGCGCGAAGTCCAGGCCGCTGCCTTCGACGTAGGCCTGGCCGATGTCGGTCGAACGCGTGCCGTTGCCGGTGCGGCCGTAGGTGGGCATCACGTTGGCGCTGAACTGCATGTCGCCGACCTTGAAGGTGTTCTTCAGGTTGACTTCGATGTAGGTGTCGCACTCGTTGCCGAGCCGGTACTTCAGGCTGTCGCCGTTCAGGCCGTAGCACTGCACCGAGTTGTTCTTGTCGCCGGCACCGGTGCCGGAGCGGAAGTAGCCATCGGTGCTGAACTGCGCATGCGCCTGGCTGGCCAGCAGCAGGGCGGCTGCGGCCGCGGTGGCGCGCAACGATGGATGGAACTGCTTCATGGGGGTCGTCTCCTGAAAGTAAGGCTCGCGCCTTGGTTGGGGTAAAGCGTTTAATCTTCTTGGCGTGGTGGGGCCGGAATTGGATGTGCGGAGGTCTCAGAGGGCCGGGATCAGAGCAAGCGCAGCGCGCGACCCATCAAGCCACTCCCCAGGATCCGGCTTTGCCGGGCCGAGGGGAGGCGCCCCTTGGGGGCAGGAGGAGCGCAGCGACGACTGGGGGGCCATACCTTCAGCCCTTGACGGCGCCGGAGGTCAACCCCGACACGAGCCAGCGCTGCGTCACCAGGAACAGCAGCGTCAGCGGCAGCCCGGCGAGGATCGCGGTGGCGGCGAAGTCGCCCCACAGGTAGCGCTGGTTGAAGAGGAACAGCCGCGAGCCGATGGCCAGCGTCAGGTTCTCCTCGTTGTGCATCAGCACCGAAGCGACCGGGTACTCGATCATGCCGCCCAGGAAGGCCAGCACGAACACCACCACCAGGATCGGCAGCGCCATCGGCAGCAGCACGTGGACGAAGGCCTGGAATGGCGTCGCGCCGTCCACCGCCGCGGCCTCTTCCAGTTCGCGCGGCACGCTGTCGTAGTAGCCCTTGATCAGCCAGATGTGCTGCGCGACGCCGCCGGTGTACGCGAGCGCCAGGCTCCAGTGGCTGTTCAGCCCCAGCCAGGGCACGACGTCGCCGATGCGGTCGAACAGCGCGTAGATGGCCACCAGCGCCAGCACCGACGGGAACATCTGCAGCAGCAGCAGGCTCTTGAGCATCGTGTCGCGTCCGCGAAAGCGCATGCGCGCGAAGGCGTAGGCCGCGGTGATCGACAGCACCAGCGACACGCTGGCCGAGATGAAGGCCACCTTCAGCGAGTTCCAGATCCACAGCAGCACCGGGAACGGCGGCTTCACCAGCTGCCCGTCCGCATCGAGGTACGAGATGCCGAGCGCGAGCTTCCAGTGTTCGAAGCTGATGTGCGACGGGATCAGGTGGCCGCCGGCGAAGTTGCCCGGCCGCAGCGAGATCGACAGGATCATCAGGAACGGGAACACCGTCAGCGCGATGAACGCGAGCAGGCCCGCATGCGCGAGCAGCACGCGCCAGCGGTGGGATTTCTTCAGGACGATGGCCATGCGTGCTGCCTTTCAGGCGCTGTCGCGCCCCACCTTGAACAACTTCAGGTTCACCACCGCCAGCGTCGCGACGATCAGGAACACGATCGACGAGATCGCGCACGCGAGCGCGTAGTTCTGCCCCGAATCCTGGAACGCGATGCGGTAGGTGTACGACGCGAGCAGGTCGGTCGCGCCCACCGGCACCTCGGTGTCGAGGTAGTCGGGCGCGCCGCCGGTCAGCAGCGCGATCAGCGTCAGGTTGTTGAAGTTGGTCGCGAACGACGCGATCAGCAACGGCGCGATCGGCCGTGCGATCAGCGGCAGCGTGATGCGGAAGAAGTTGGTCAGCGGCCCGGCACCGGCCAGCGCCGACGCCTCGTAGAGCTCGCCGGGGATCGCCTTGATGAGCCCCATCGACAGGATCATCATGTACGGGTAGCCCAGCCAGGTGTTGACCAGCAGCACCATGCCGCGCGCCAGCGTCGCGTCCGAGAACCAGCCGGGACGCACGCCGAACAGCTGGTCCAGGATCAGGTTGATCTCGCCCAGGTTCTCGTTGAACAGCCCGCGGAACACCGGGATCGAGATGAAGGCCGGCACCGCGTACGGCAGGAACAGCATCACGCGATAGAAGTTGCGCCCGCGCAGCGCGTCCCAGTTCAGCGCCACCGCCAGCACGATGCCGAGCCCGAAGGTGAACAAGGTGTTCAGCCCGGCGAAGGCGACGGTCCAGCTGAACACGCGCACGAAGGGCTCGAGGAAGCGGTGGTCGCTGAAGATGCGCACGTAGTTCTGCCAACCCACCTCGGTGCGAAAGCCCGGCTGCAGCGGCGTGCCGTCGGCGCGCCGCCAGTGGCCGGTCGAGAAATCGGCCGTGACCCGCGTGCCGTCTTGCGTGTCGCGCAGGCTGCCGTCGGCCTCGCGCACGAAGGCGGGGCGGCTGACGGCAAAGCGGCGCAGGCTGCTGACGCGCAGCTCGCGGCCGTCGGGCAGCACCGCCACCACCTGGCGCAGCGCCGGCTGCAGCGCGATGAGCTGCTTCAAGGGCAGTGCCGCGTCGTCGGCGTCCGCCGCATCGGCGGCCTTCAGCGGCACGCGCAGCGCCGCACCGAGCGCGACCGGCCCGGAGACGAAGCGCTGCCCGTCCTCGGTGCTGAACAGGAAGCGGTGCCGCCCCTGCGCCTCGAACAGCTTCAGGTCCAGGCCCTCGCCGCTGCTCTCGCTCCTGCCGAGCAGCACCGCGGTGGCCCGCTCGAACGACAGCAGGTTGTCCGAGCTGTAGTTCGTGAAGCTGATGCCCAGCGTGTAGAGCATCGGCATCACGATGAAGACCAGTGCCGCCAGCGCCCCGGGCAGCACATAGCGCCACGCGTAGCAGCGCGGCGAGACGTAGATCCACACCGCGGCGCCGGTGAGCGCCAGCAGCCCGGCCGCCGCGGCGCGCTGGTGCGCGCCGTAGAGCAGCACCACCAGCGCCAGCGCCGCCAGCAGCGCGAGCATGCCCATGGCGGCGAGTGCCGCCCGCACGATCGATGGCTTCATCGCGCTTGCGCCTCCAGGTCCTGCCGGTCGGTCGTCACGTCAGCTCACTCCGCGCCCTTGATGCGCCTGGCGGCGCGGTCCAGGCCGTCCTTGACGCTTTCGCGGCCCTGCGTGATGTTCTGCAGCGCGGCCTGCATGCCCGACCAGAAGCGGGTCATCTCGGGGTTGTTGGGCATCGGCGTGCCGGACTGCGCGGCGGCCATCGTGCCGGCGATCAGCGGGTCGGCCTTCAGCTCGCCGTAGTAGGCCTTGTTCGCCGGCACGCCCAGCGGCACGTGGGCGTTCATCGCCTTCAGCCCGTCGAGCGAGAGCAGGTAGGTCTCGAGGAACTCGTTGGCCGCCTCCTTGTTCGGGCTGCCGCTCGCGAGCATCGCGCCCAGCACGCCGACGAAGGGGCCGCCCTGCTTGCCGTCGACCTTGGGGAAGGGCGCGACGCCGAAGTTGATCTTGCTTTTCTTCAGGTTGTTCCAGCTCCACGGGCCGTTCAGCATCATCGCGATGCGCCCCTCGTTGACGCCGGCCTCGGCCTCGGCGTAGCTGGCGGTCTTGGGCATCACGCCGCCCTTGATCAGGCCCATCAGCGTCTCGACGCCGCGCACCGCGCCGGCGTTGTTGACGCCGGTGTCCTTCGGGTCGTAGGTGCCGTCGGCGTTGCGCTTGAAGGCGTAGCCGCCGCCGGCCGACACCAGGCCATAGCTGTAGTAGATCTCGGTCATCGGCCACATGATGGCGCGCTTGTTCTGCGGGCTCAGCTTCTTGTCGAGCGCGATCACCTCGTCCCAGCTCTGCGGCGCGGTCGGCACGATGTCCTTGTTGTAGATCAGCGCGACGGCCTCGATGGACAGCGGGTAGCCCCAGGTCTTGCCGCCGATGGTCCAGGCCTTCCAGGCGAGCGGGTCGATCGCGTCCAGCGTCTTCTTCGACGGCGTCACCGGCGTGATCAGGCCGGCGGTGATCCAGCTGCCGGCGCGGTCGTGCGGCCAGATCCAGATGTCGGGGCCCTTGCCGGCCGCGGCGGCCTGCTCGAACTTGGCGATCGCGTCCTCGGGGTGCTCCACCTTCACCGCGATGCCGGTGTCCTTGGTGAATTTCTCGGCGATCTTCGCGATGCCCTCGTAACCCTTGTCGCCATTGATCCAGATCAGCAGGCTGCCCTTGTCGGCAGCCTGCGCGCCGCCGAACGCGGCCAGCGCGGCGGCGGCGAGGAGATGGCGCACGGCGGCGCGGCGGGATGGCATGTTCATGTCGGTCTCCTACTGGTTGTTGTCGAACGGGACTTCAGCGCAATCGAGGCAGCGCCATGCCTTCGGCATCGAACAGGTGGCAGGCCGCCGTCGGCAGGTGCAGGTGCAGGCCGTCGCCGACGCTCGCGCCGCGGTCGCCGGGCAGGCGGGCGATCAGCGTCGTCGGCTGCGCGCCCTGCGGCGGGCCGTCCAGGTAGACGTAGGTCAGGTCGCCCAGGCGCTCGACCCACTGCACGCGGCAGGCGAGGGCGTTGTCGCCGGGGCCGGCCTGCAGCGACAGGTGCTCGGAACGCGCGCCCAGCGTCACCGGCTGGCCCGCGGCCAGCGCGCCCGCGGCCACCGCCGCCTTCAGCAGCGTGCCGCCGGGCAGGCGCACGCGCACGCCGTCGGCCTCGATGGCGTCGACCACGCCCGCGATGAAGTTCATCTTCGGCGAGCCGATGAAGCTCGCGACGAACAGGTTGCGCGGGCTGGTGTACAGGTCGAGCGGCGCGCCCACCTGGGCCACGCTGCCGTGGCGCATCACGTCGTCGCCGGTGTGCAGCAGCACGATCTTGTCGGCCAGCGTCATCGCCTCGACCTGGTCGTGCGTCACGTAGATCGTGCTCGCCTTGCCGTACTGCCGGTGCAGCCGGGCGATCTCGACGCGGGTCTGCGTGCGCAGCGACGCATCGAGGTTGGACAGCGGCTCGTCGAACAGGAACACGCCCGGGTCGCGCACCAGCGCCCGCCCGATCGCCACCCGCTGGCGCTGGCCGCCCGACAGCGAGCGCGGCTTGCGCGCCAGCAGCGGCTGGATCTGCAGGATGTCGGCGATGCGCTGCACGCGGGCCGCGATCTCGGCCTTCTTCAGGCCGGCCAGGCGCAGCCCGAAGGCGATGTTGGACGCGACGTCCATGTGCGGGTACAGCGCGTAGTTCTGGAACACCATCGCGACGTTGCGTTCGGAGGGTGCGAGCTCGTTGACGCGCCGCCCGCCGATGTGCATGTCGCCGTGGGTGATGTCCTCGAGCCCGGCCACCATGCGCAGCAGCGTCGACTTGCCGCAGCCGCTCGGGCCGACGAAGACGCAGAACTCGCCGTCGGCGACCTGCAGCGAGACCTCGCGCACGATGGTCGCGACGCCGTCGTAGGTCTTGCCGACCCGGTCCAGGTTCACGTCCGCCATGTGGTACTCCGCAGGTCGAGCAGGTGGTCGCGCCACAGCGTGGCACGGGCGCTGCGCAGGAAGGCGCGGCCGCTGGCATCGGCCAGCCGCAGGCGGGCCGCCGTCTCCAGGAAGATCGGCAACTCGCCGCGCGCGGCGACGATGCGCAGCTCGAAGCGCGGCCAGCGCCCGTCGCGGGCATGGCGGTCGATGCCGACCAGCCAGGGCTCGCCGTCGCTGAAGTGGTCGTCGACCAGCTCGCCGTCGGCATACAGCCGGGCGGCGTCGCCGATGTAGTCGATGGCGAGCAGCACGCGGCCTGCGTCGCAGGGCAGGCGGGCGTCGACGTGCAGGCGGATGAGCGTCGCGTCCTCGAACTGCGCATCGTCAGGCGCCAGCGGCACCGGGCCCTTGCGCCAGCTCACGGCGGGGCCCATGCGCACGGCCGGCGGCTCCTGCTGGTCGTGCAGCACGTCGAAGCCGATCTCGGGGACGACGCGGGCCGCGGGCTCGCCTTCGAAGGCCGCGAATCCGTCCTGCAGCGCGCCGGCCGGCAGCAGGTCGTCGGCCGGGAAGAGGCGGACCGACGGCCGCTCGCCGTGCGGCGCCGACACCACCAGCGTGTCGTCGTCGGCGGCGTGCACGCCGTGCGGGCTCAGCACCAGGCGCTCGCGGCCGCGCAGCGGCAGGCGCGCGCACTGGTCGGCCAGTGCCTGCGTCAGCAGCAGCAGCGCATGGCGCTGGCCGCGGGCGTCGGTGAAATGCAGCCACTGCGGCGCGATGGTGGCGGGCGGGCGCAGCACCAGGCCCGGCTCGCCGGGCTGCAGCCAGCCGGCCGGCATCTCGAAGGAGCCGATGCTGTCCGGCTCGAAGCACAGCTCGGCGGCGATGCCCGGCAGGCTGAAGGCGACCCAGGTCTGGCTCGCGCCGTCGGCGAAGCGCGTCAGCGGCTGCACGGTCGCGTGGCGCAGCACGGCGGCGCCGATGCGCTGGCCGATCGGCCAGATGAAGTAGGCGCCGCTGCGCACCGGCACCGGCGGCAGCTCGACGCTGCCGCGGCCGGTCTGCACGCGCAGTCGCACCGCGTCGAAATCGGGCATCGGGTGGTGCCGCACGTGGTTGTTGACGAACACGAAGCCGCCGTCGCCGGCACCGCGCGCGGCAACGCGCAGCGCGCGGCGCTCGGCCGGGTCGCGGGGCGCATCGTCGGGCAGCACCGCGTCGAGCGTCGCCAGCTCCGCACCGAAGGCGGCCAGGAACAGGTGCAGCGTGCGCAGCCGGCCGTACGAGTCACGGCGCTGGCCGTACTGGCCGAGCGGCGCGCGGAAGTCGTAGCCGAGCACCGGCACGTCGTTCGGGTAGCCACTGTCCTGCGTCTCGTGCAGCCCGCGGCCCGGGTTGGTGCCGCCGTGGTACATGTAGTAGCCGTACAGCGTCGCGCCGGAGCCGATCTGCACCAGGCAGGTGGCCGCCAGGTCGTCGGCGCTGACCACCGGCCGGCGGTGGTAGGACACGTGCATGCCGCCGCCCGCCTCGGCGAGGAAGAACGGGTAGTGGCGCTTGTCGATCAGCGCGCTGGCCGGCGTGCCGCCGACGTTGCCCATCTCGCCGATGCTGCGGCTGGTGTCGAACAGGAACACGCCGGACGGCGGCAGCGGCCCGGCCTCGCCGCTCCAGAAGCCGTCCGGGTAGGCGCCCGACACCGGCACCACCTCGCGCGGCGGGATGTCCAGCGTCGGCCAGCCGGTCACGGTGTACAGCGGCGCCATGAGCCCGGCGGCGATCGCGATGCGCTTCAGCTCGGCGATGTGCTCGGCGCCGGCGCCCGGGCCGGTGCGGTCGTATTCGTTCTCCAGCTGGACGCCGATGACGGGGCCGCCATCGCACCACATCAGGCCGCGCAGCTGGGCGCCCACCTCGCCGAAGAAGCGTGTCATGTGGCGCAGGTAGGCCGGGTCGTTGCAGCGCAGCCCGCGGCTGCCGATGCCGTCCACCAGCCAGTCGGGGAATCCGCCGTAGCGGGCCTCGGCATGCACCCACGGTCCGGGCCGCAGGTAGAAGTGCAGCCCGGCCTGCTGCGCCAGCTGCGCGAAGTGCCGCAGGTCGCGCTGGCCGCTCCAGTCGAAACGGCCTTCCAGCGTTTCGTGGTGGTTCCAGAACACGTAGCTCGCGACGATGTCGACGCCGCCGGCGCGCATCTTGCGCAGCTCGGCCGCCCATTCGGCGCGCGGGTAGCGCGAGTAGTGGAACTCGCCCATCACCGGCAGCCACGGCTGGCCGTCGAGTTCGAGGTAGCGGCTGGTGACCTGCAGCGTGCGGCCGGCCGCCGGGAACCGCCCCAGTTGCAGGAAGTCGCGCTCGACCGGCGCCGGTGCGGAGGGCAGCGCGAGCGTGACGGAGGTGGAAGGAAGGCGGGCCATGGCAGCGATGATGGGGCTGGTAAAAGCGATGGAACAACGAAAGATTAAACGATTAATCTAGATGGGTCAGTGTGTCGGATCGAGACGACCCGAGGCAATCGGTGAAACCCCTTGCTTGGCTTCAGTCCCCTGTTTCAGCGCATGTCAAAAGCGCAAGCCTGTTGTTTCGTGTAGATTAATCGATTAATCTCACAACTGAAGGTGACGAAGATGATGCGACTGGGCGTGTGCTACTACCCCGAGCAATGGCCGTCGTCGCTGTGGGCCTCGGACGCTCGGCGGATGGCGGAGATGGGCATCCGCGTGGTGCGCATCGCCGAGTTCGCATGGGCGCGCATGGAGCCGCGGCCCGGCGAGTACGACTGGGCCTGGCTCGACCAGGCGATCGAGACGCTGGCGGCGGCCGGGCTGCAGCTGGTGCTGGGCACGCCGACCGCGGCGCCGCCGGCCTGGCTGGTCGAGCGGCATCCGGACATCCTGCCGGTGGATGCGGCCGGCCGCACCAAGGGCTTCGGCTCGCGCCGCCACTATTGCTTTTCCAGCGATGCCTTCCACGAGGCCAGCCGCGGCATCGTCACCGCGATGGCGCAACGCTATGGCCGGCACCCGGCGGTCATCGCCTGGCAGACCGACAACGAGTACGGCTGCCACGACACCGTGCTGTCGTACTCGCCGTCGGCGCTGCGGCGCTTCCGCGGCTGGCTGGCCGAGCGCTACGGCGACATCGAGGGCCTGAACCGCGCCTGGGGCAACGTGTTCTGGAGCATGCAGTGCGCGCGCTTCGAGGACGTCGGCTTCCCGGTCGGCCTGCCGGCGCAGGTCAACCCGCTGCATGCCCTGGACTTCCGGCGCTTCGCCTCGGACGAGGTGCGCCGCTACAACCGCATGCAGGTCGAGGTGCTGCGCGCGCATGCGCCGGGCCGCGACGTGCTGCACAACTTCATGGGCTTCTTCACCGATTTCGAGCACCACGAGCTGGCGCGCGACCTGGACGTCGCGGCCTGGGACAGCTACCCGCTGGGCACCACCGACAGCGTGCGCTTCATCGATGAAGCCGACCGCCTGGCCCACATGCGCAGCGGGCACCCGGACATCGCCGCCTTCCACCACGACCTGTACCGCGGCCTGTGCGGCGGACGCTGGTGGGTGATGGAGCAGCAGGCCGGCCCGGTCAACTGGGCGCACAGCAACCCGGCGCCGCTGCCCGGCATGGTGCGGGCCTGGACGTGGGAGGCGTTCGCGCATGGCGCGGAGCTGGTGTCGTACTTCCGCTGGCGCCAGCTGCCCTATGCGCAGGAACAGATGCACTCGGGGCTCAACACGCCGGACAACCGGCTGGACGTGGGCGGCGCGGAAGCGGCGCAGGTGGCGCGCGAACTGCAGGACGTGCCGCAGGAGCCGGCCGCGCGCGCCGAGGTGGCCCTGGTGTTCGACTACGCGACGAAATGGATGACCGACATCCAGCCGCAAGGCGCCGACTTCGACTACCTGGGCCTGGTCTTCGGCCACTACCAGGCGCTGCGCCGGCTCGGTTTCGACGTCGACATCGTGCCGGCGTCGGCCAGGCTGGAGGGCTATCGCCTGGTGGTGGTGCCGACGCTGGCGGTGGTCGACGAGGGCTTCGTCGACCGGCTGCGCGCGAGCGCTGCGCAGGTGGTGATCGGCCCGCGCACCGGGGCGAAGACGCGCGAGTTCGCGATTCCCGCCACGCTGCCGCCGGGCCCGCTGGCCGCGCTGCTGCCGATGCGCGTGTGGCGCGTCGAGGCGCTGCGGGCCCAGGTGGCCGAGCCGGTGCTGGCGCGCGGCGAGACGGTGGGCAGCGCGAGCCGCTGGCGCGACCTGGTCGAGCCCGGCGACGGCGTCGAGGTCGATGCGCAATTCGCCGACGGCCATCCGGCCCTGCTGCGCCATGGCGCGCTGCGCTACGTGGCCGGCTGGCTGGACGACGCGCTGCTGCGTGCCGTGCTGCAGCGCGCCGCGGGCGATGCCGGCCTGGTCGCGCAGCCGGTGGCCGGCGGCCTGCGGCTGCGCCGGCGCGGCGGCCTGCAGTTCGCGTTCAACCACGGCCCCGGCGACGCCGTGGCGCCGGTGCCTGCCGATGCGCGCTTCGTGCTCGGCTCGCGGCAGCTGCCGCCGGCCGGCGTCGCCGCGTGGTGGAGCCCGAAGGGGCATGGGTAACATCGGCGCATGACCACCCTCGTCGAAGTCGCGCGCCTGGCCGGCGTCACCGCCGCCACCGTGTCGAACGTGCTGCGCGAGCGCGGCAAGGTCGGCCCCGAGACGCGGCAGCGCGTGCTGGCCGCGGTCGCCCAGCTGGGCTACCGGCCCAACCTGACGGCGCGGGCGCTGGTCGAGGGCCGGCCGCCGACCATCGCGCTGATCGTCTCGAGCATCGCCAACCCGTTCTACCCCGAGTTCGCGCTGGCGGCCGAGCAGGCGGTGCGCAAGCTGGGCTACTTCCTGCTGGTGTGCAACACCAACGACGACCCCGTGCAGGAGCGGGCCTACCTGGACGCGGTGGGCGGATCGCTGGCCCACGGCGTGCTCGTGATGCACGCCGATTTCGTGCAGCTCGACGAGTTGCTCGCGTTGCGCGAGCGCGGCGTGCCGGTGGTGCTGTGCATGTGGGAGAAGCCCGACCAGCCGCCGACGCTGCCCTGCGTGGCGGTCGATTTCCACCAGGCCGGCGTGATCGCAGCCGAGCACCTGCTGAAGCTGGGCCACCAGCGCATCGGCGCGGTGGTCGGCAGCGAGGCGAGCGGCAACCACATCTGGCGCTACCGCGGCTTTGCCGACACGCTGGCGCGCGCCGGCGTCGCGCACGCGCCCGAGCATGTCCGCTTCGGGCACGACACCATCGACGCCGGGCGCAACGCGGCCCACGCGCTGCTGGCCGCGGTGCCCGAGCTGACGGCGATCTTCGCGTCGAACGACCTGCCGGCCATCGGCGTGTTGCAGGCGGCCGCCGACCTCGGGCTGCAGGTGCCGTCCGACCTGTCGGTGATCGGCATCACCGACATCCAGCTGGCGCACCAGGTGCGCCCGGCGCTGACGACAGTGGCGGTGCCGACCGCGGAGGCGGCCGACCTGGCGGTGGACATGATGATGCACATCATCCGCGACGAGGGCGGCGCCGAGACGAGCCTGCGCATCACCTCCGCTCCGCGCCTGGTGGTGCGCTCGTCGACCGCACGCGCTTCGATGTCGCGCTGACCGCGGCGACACTCCTGACGGGGACGTCTGGACTCCCTCGAATGCGTGGCCGGGCGGCATTCCCACGCCCGCGATCGCTCCCTACATTGCGATTTCTGGACCGCAACGAGGAGTTGATGATGGCGAATCGGCAATGTCGGGATGGAATGGGGCTGGCCGCCGTGCTGGTCGCGTGCGGGCTGATCGGGGCGGCGCTGCCGGCGCAGGGCGCCCCGCTGGCGCCGGTGTGGTGCAACGTGGCGGGCCGTGCGCAATCGAACTTCGCGCGCATGAACCTGGCGGAGCAGCAGGCGTTCGCGGCGAGCCGCGGCGACTTCCGTTTCCGGCTGGTGCAGTACGACACCCAGGCCACCGGCCCGACCGTGCCGCCCGCGCTGCCGAATGCCGCGCAGGCTTACCAGCAATGCATCGACGGCGTCGATTCGCTCGGGCAACCGGCGCTCGATGCGACCGGTGCCGCCTATGGCGCGGCCAAGGTCCTGTTCGAGGCCACCAGTTCGACCCGCGCGGCCTGGGTCGCCGCGGCGCTCGCGCACCCCGAGATCCAGTTCCTGGTCTACCGCAGCCCTGCGCCGGCCACGCTGTTCCCGCAGAACAATGCCCACTGGTACCTGCCGCAGGAATACCGCGGCTGGTACGCCAAGGGCGTGGTGGCCGGGCTCGCGACGCGGTCGAACACGGTCGGGCTGCTGATGAACTTCGACGGGCCGGCCACCGGGCAGGCCGCGCCGGTGCAGGACGCCACCAATGCGAACGCCTTCCTGCTCGGTGCGCGTTCGGTGAACCCGGACGTGCAGGTGGTGACCGTCGCGAACCAGACCTTCGCCGCCACCGTGCAGCCGCCGAACAACCCGTGGCCGGGCTTCAGCAGTTCCACGCCGTGGGGGATCCCGACTTACCTGAATTGCCGGGCGACCGAGCAGACGCCGGCCGGGCCGCTCACCGGCCAGGACATCTTCGACCCGGCGAAGAATCCCGACGCCACCGTCGACCCGGTGACGAACCGGGTGCGCAACGGCCCGCCGATCGATTGCCTGGCCATCGACAGGCTGCTGGCCGCCTACCCCGCGATCGACGTGCTGGCGGGCATCCGGGCCAGCTTCCTGCCGCAGGTCTACACGCTGACGGCCAGCGGCAACCCGAACCCGCCGCTGTTCATCGAGAACGCGATGAGCAACACGATGGCCGCCGGCGACATCGACGGCTTTCTTGGCGACCCGCGCGTGCTGACCGCGTCGGTGTTCGACTTCCAGGCCTTCCTGCACCAGGCGGCCGACCGCTTCCTCGGCGGGCAGCTGGCGAGCGACCCGGTGCAGCAGGTGCTGCCGCAGCGGATCCCGGGCTATTCGCACGGCGTCTCGGGCATCGAGATCGCGCGGCTCAGCGACCGGCTCGATGCGGTCCAGCGTGCGCACATCAACGCGAACACGGTCACGGTGTTGCTGGGGGTGCACGACCCGCTGTGCGGCGCGCAAGCCCTGCAGTACCTCGGTGCCGGCAGCGGCGCCGGCTACACCTTCGATGCCGGCGGCTGCATGGACCCGAACGAGCGCTACACCGGCATCGCGGGGGCGGCCAACGCGGCGCCGCTGGCCCCGCAGTTCGCCGCACACCTGCGCTGCATTCCGGTCGCCGCCGCCGACCCGGTCACGCAGTACCCGTGGCGCTGCGCGCCTTGAGCCGACGCGTCAGAACGCGTGGCGGATGCCTGCGGTGAACTCGGTGATGTCGCGGTCGTCGGCGGTGGTCTGGCCGGCCGGCACCGCGCTGGCCCAGCGGTTGGCGTAGCCGTCGCCTTCGTTCTTGAAGCGGGTGACGGCGCTGTACAGCGCGGTGCGCTTGGACAGGTCGTACTGGTAGCCGACGCCGAAGGCCTGGGTCTTGCCTTCGTTGACGTTCTTGGCCTTGTTCTGCACG
>Ga0209050_1001315_pt1 | contig 27857 bp, 23 predicted proteins | sample Araplavi_mTSA_r2_FD_184276 | JGI IMG/M metagenome (GOLD analysis project Ga0209050, IMG submission 184276) | Arabidopsis root microbial communities from North Carolina, USA - plate scrape MF_Cvi_mTSA_r2 (SPAdes) (version 2) | ecosystem: Host-associated > Plants > Roots > Endosphere | place: USA... | reverse complement strand
TTGGAAACAAACGTAACAGCTGGACCTTCGGCGATCCCAATCGTCCGCCCGAGCCGCTCGAACTGCCGCGCATCCGACGCGCCGCCGTCACGCAAAGCGGCCTCACCTATCGCGACCCCAAATTGCGGCTATTCGCCGACATCGACGTCGACACCGTCCGCGCGACCGGTACGCGTATAAACGACGACATCCGCTTTTCGGGGCGCGGGACGATGCGCGCGCAGCCTTTCATCCTTTCGGGCGGCCTCGCATCGCCGAACGAGACGATCGTTGGCGGGAAGAATGCGCTGACGCTCCACGCGGTCGGGCTGGGCAACACGCTTGACGTGTCGGGCACATTGCGGGGACCGACCGAGCTTGAGGGCGCCGATCTCAAATTGCAAGCACGCGGAGGCAATCTGTCGCGCCTGTTCGACTTCCTCGGCGTCGCGATCCCCGATACCCGCCGCTACCGCGTCACCTCGGCGCTGACCTATGGGGATGAAGTCTGGAAGCTGACGGGCATTAAAGGGATGTTCGGCGACAGCGACCTTGCCGGCTCGCTGGCGGTCAGCCAGCCGAAAGGGCGGGTCTATCTGAAGGCCGATCTGACCACCCGGTCGCTCAACATCATCGATGCGGGACCGTTCGTCGGCTATGATCCGCAGCGGCTCGACAAAATGGGCACCGGCGGCACTGTCGAGACGGTCAGCGGCCGTCCCCGCGTTCTGCCCGATGCTCCGCTGCGCGTCGCCGCGCTCAAGCGGTTCGACGCCGACGTCCGCTACCGGGTCGCCAAGGTCCGCGCCGAGAGCTTTCCGATCAGCAACGTCGACCTGACGCTCGCGCTCAAGAACGGACTGATGGAACTCAAGCCGTTCAATTTCATCGTCGCCGGCGGCACGGTGAAAAGCGACGTGTCGATCGACGCCCGCCCCGCCATTGTGCGCACCGAATATGATGCCCGCCTCTCGCCGACGCGGCTCGGGACGTTGCTTGCCGGCTTTGGAACAGAAGAATCGGGCACGACGGGCACGGTCAGCGGACGCATAAAGATGGTGGGCTTTGGCGACAGCGCGCGCCAGTCGCTCGCGACCTCGAACGGCCGCATCGCCTTTGTCCTGCCGCAGGGCACTTTCTGGACGCGCAATATCCAGCTCGCCGAACTCGACCTCGGAACCTTCGTGCAGAAGATGTTTCAGGACAAGCTCAAGAAGCCGGTCGAGATCAATTGCGGCGTGATCGCCTTCACGGTGCGCGGCGGCGTCGCGGCGGCCGACCCAATCCTGATCGACACCAGGAAGAATGTCATGCTCGGCCGTGGCGGCTTTTCGTTCCGCAGCGAGGCCATCGACATGGCGGTACGCGCCGACGGCAAAACCTTCAGCCTCTTTTCGGGTCAGTCGCCGGTCGGCGTCGGCGGCTATTTCGCGGCGCCGAAGATCGACCCGGTGAGCGACGAGCTCGCCGGACGCGCGGGGACGGCGCTCGGTCTCGGCATTCTGGCCAGCCCCGCCGCCCTCGTCATCCCGTTCATCGATCCCGGCGATGCCAAGGCCGCGCAATGCGGCCCCATCCTCGCCGGCGCCACCGCGCAGGCGCAGCGGACGAGCAAGGGCAAGCCACGCGACGATGTCGGCAAGGGCACGACCGCCAAATCGGAAGACGGCAAGCAGAGCGGCGAAGAGCGGCAAAAGCAGCGCAAGAAATTCCTCGGAATATTTTAAAGCCGGTCTGTCTCTATTCCAGGCGGGCAACGTCGCGTGCCAGCGCAAGCGCGCCGAGCGGGCCGGCACGCGAACCCAGGCCGGGCAACTGGAGGAAATTGTCGATATCCCCGGTAACAAGAGCGGTGGCCGCATAGCCCGCGAGACTGTCGATCAGGCGGGCGCGAATTTGATCGAGCAATTGCGGTTGGCCCGTGACGACACCGCCGCCGATCAGAATGCGTTGCGGCAGGCTGGTCAGCACCAGATTGTGGCAGAGCATGGCGATCGAATGCGCTACGAACGCCCACGCCGGGTCATCGGCCGCGATATCGCAGCCCTTTCGTTCGGCGCGCGCTTCGATAGCGGGGCCGCTGGCCATGCCTTCGACGCAATCGCCATGGAAGCTGCAGATACCGGCAAAGCCATCCTCGGCCATGCGCGGCACGCGTTGATGGCCGGCCTCGCTATGCGCGAGGCCGCGCAGCGGTTGCCGTCCCGTAATCGAGCCGACGCCGATCCCCGTGCCGACGGTGATATAAGCCCAGCTATCGAGACCCTGCGCCGCTCCCCAATGCCCCTCGGCCAGCGCCGCGCCGTTGACGTCGGTATCGAGCGCGAAGGGCTTGCCGCCCGTGAGCGTCAGCAGGTTGGCGCCGTTCCATGATCGTTTGGGCGAATTGACGACGCAGCCATAATCGGGCGCGGCGCGGTCGAGCTGCAGCGGCCCAAAGCCCGCGATCCCGAGCGCGCGAAAATCCCAGCCGCCAAGGATCGCGGCAATGGCGCCCAGCGTGTCCTCGGGCGTCGTGGTCGGCACCGCAACCTGATCGCGAATGTCGTCGGGGCCGCTTCCCAATATGCAGATGCACTTGGTCCCGCCGAGTTCGACCCCCGCGAACACCTAATATTGGTCCTTCAGCATCTCGCCGATCGAATTGTTGAAATGGCTCTCCATCGCGGCGCGCGCGCGTGCCGGATCGCGCTCCGAAATCGCTTCGGCAACCTCGCGGTGCAGCGCGAGCGTTTCGTCGCGTTCCTCGTGCGTCGTCCGTCCGGCCCAGGCGCGCGGGATCGCAGCCGCCATCAGCTGTTCGAACGAGCGCACGATCTGGTGAAAGAGCTGGTTGCCGCTCGCCTCGGCAATCGTCTGGTGAAAGATCGTGTCGGCGGCGGTCCGCGCCGCCTCGTCATGCTCGACCGACAGGCCATGCGCGGCGGTCAGGATCGCGCGCGCCTGTTCGTCGGTGCGATTGATCGCGGCGAGTTCGGCGGTGCGCAGTTCGAGCGTGCGGCGCACCTCCCAAACATCGGCGAGCGATACCTGCGCGGTGTTGACCGCATGCCCCATCGACGCCGCCATCACCGACCCGTCGATCGCGCCGACGCGCGGCTTGCGCCCGTTGCCGACATCGACGAGGCGCAGCGCGGCAAGCGCGCCGAACGCCTCGCGCATCACCGGACGGCTGACGCCCAGCTGCGTCGCAAAGCTACCCTCGCCCGGCAGCGTGTCGCCGACCTTGAGGTCGTTCACACGGATGAAATCGCGCACCGATTCGACCGCACGCTCGACAAGCGAGCCGCGTGCGCCGGGGTCGAGCATCCCGCTCATGCCGCCACCCCGACGCGGCGCATCGCGGTCGGCGCCATACCGAAGCGGCGCGAGAAGGCGCGCGTGAAACTGGCGTTGTTGAGATAGCCGCAGCGATAGCCGATGCTCGCCACCGGCAGGTCGCTCGCCGCAAGCATCTGCCGCGCCTGGCGCAGCCGCCGCTCGCTCAGCGCCTCGGCGACGCTGCATTGATAGAGTTCGCGAAACCCGCGCGTCAGCTTGTCGCGGTTGATGCCGCAGCTTTTCGCGATGTCGTCGATCGTCAATTTCTCGTGCCACCGCGTGTCGACGATCCGCCGTGCCGCAGCGATGCGCGCGATGTCGCTTTCGGTGAGGCTCGGCTGGCCGTCGACGGGCACGAGGTTGCCGGCGCGGAGCGCAGCGAAGAATTGGCAGAGCAATTCGATGCTGCGCGCGAGGCGCAGCGTGTCGGCGGCACCCTCGTCGCAATCGGGCGCGACGATCGACTGGCCGAGCGTGCGCAGGTCCGACGGCAGATACCAGCGCGCGTCGGCATCGGGCAGGTCGCCGAACAGGCGGCGGCATGCACTGCGCGATACCGCAAACACGAGCAAATGCCCTTCGGCCTCAAGTTCGCGAAAGGTCAATGTGCGGACGACGGGCTCGCCGATATCGCCAAAGCCGAGTAGCAGCGCATCGGGTGGCAACAGCAGCCGGTCGCATGGACCGCGTCCGATGTAAGTCGTCATTTCGGGCGACACGATCACAGGATGTTTTGACGGCATGGCACGACTCTCCCTGATCCGTGCGTAGACCTATCTTACAGCTTTGGCAACAGCTATCTTACAGGTTCGGGCGCGCGCCGCATCGCGAGCAGGAAGGCGAAGAAGGACAGCCCGCTGACGATAACCCCGACCAGCGCGAGCGCCTCCGCCAGCATCGCCTCGCCGCCCATCATCGCGCTGACGCGCGTCACCACCCATGGCGCGAGGCCGAAGCCGATCAGTCCGGCGATCGCGATGAACGCGCCGATGCAGAGGCCGCGCAGTTCGTTCGGGAGCAGCACGGTCAGCGCGACAGAGACGACGAGCCCGGTTACCGCCCCGCACATCGACATCACGCCGAGCGCGACCGCAAGGCCCGTCACGCTGGGCATCAGCGGGAACAGCGCCGCCGGTACGCCGATCCCCGCCGCGATCACTGCGCCGAGCAAGATGCCGCCACGGCGGCGGCTTTTCTGTCCGAGATCGGCCGAAATTCCGCCGAGCACCGCGCCCGCAACGCCGGTGCCAAACATAAGCGCGCCGACCCAGCCGGCGAACTGCTGCGGCTGCAGCCCGAAATCGCGCGACAATACCGGAGCGACCCAGACGGTCGCGGCAACGTCGGCCATTACGACGGCGACCTGCCCCGCGAACAGCGGGCCGAGAAAGCTGCGGCGCGCCCAGAGTTCGGCGGCGACGATGCGGAAGGGCCCGTCGGGGCTCGCCTCGACCTCGCGCCGTTCGGGTTCGCGCAGGAACAACAAGGGCAGTAGGCAGAGCGCGCTGATCGCCGCGAGCAGCACGTGCGCGCCGCGCCAGGGCGCGAAGCCCGCGAGCCAGCCGGGCGCCGAAAGATCGGCGAGCAGGCCGAACAGCCAACCGGTCAGCGCAAAGCCGAGTGCGACGCCGAGCGCCTTGCCCAGATTGACGATCAGCATCGCGCGCCCGCGCTGTTCGGGTGCGCAAAAATCGGCGCAGAGCGACAGCGCCGCAGTGAGCGAACCCGTCGAGCCGATGCCGACGAGCATCCGCGCTGCGGTGAGTAGCCCGGCGCTCGGCGCAAAGGCGGTAAGCAAGGTCCCGAGCGTCCAGAGCAGCGCCAATCCGATCGTCAACCGCACGCGGTTGCGCCGGTCGACGAGGATGCCGATCGGGATCGAGAAGAGCACCATCGGCACCGCGGCGCCGAGCCCCTGGATCAGCGCCAACGCATCGTCGCTGAGCGCGAGTTCGGCCTTGGCGCTTTCCTGGATCGTCCCGAAACTGCCGAGCGCGGTGAAACCCATCGTCGTCACCAGCGCGAGCAGCAACAGCGGGACTAGCGTCGCGGGCGCGGTCAGGCGCGGCGTCGGGATGGCGAGCGGTTCGGCCTGCGTCGCCATCAGAGGGTAAAAATCTTGCCGGGGTTGAGCAGATTTTGCGGATCGAGCGCGCGCTTGATCATCCGCATCTGTTCGACCGCCTCGCCGAGTTCGGCGACGAGCCATTCCTGCTTGCCGATGCCGATGCCGTGTTCGCCCGTGCACGTCCCGTCCATCGCCAGCGCGCGTTCGACGATCCTTGCGTTGATCGCCTCGACCTCCGCCATTTCTTCGGGGGCGTCGGGGTCGATCGAGAAGATCACATGGAAATTGCCGTCGCCGACATGGCCGAGGATCGTCGCGGGAACGCTCGCCGCGTCGAGATCGACATAGGTTTCGGCGATGCATTCGGCGAGGCGGCTGATCGGCACGCAGACGTCAGTCGCCCAGCCGATCGCGCCCGCGCGCATGTTGACCGCAGCATAATAGGCCTCGTGCCGCGCGCGCCACAGCTTGGTACGCTCCTCGGGCAGGTTCGACCAGCTGAACGCACTGCCGCCATTCGCTTCGGCGAGCGCCTTCACCGTCTCGACTTGCTCGGCGACATTGGCGGCGCTGCCGTGGAATTCGAAGAACAAAGTCGGCGCCTCGGGATAATCGAGCTTCGACCAGCGGTTGACCGCGACCATCTGTTTCTTGTCGAGGATCTCGACGCGCGCGAGCGGCACCGCGCATTGGATCGACTGGACGACGGTATCGACCGCGCCGCCCAGCGTGTCGAAGCTGCACACCGCCGCCGAGATCGTGTCGGGCACCGGATGCAGGCGCAGCGTGACTTCGGTGATGATGCCGAGCGTGCCTTCGGAGCCGACATAGAGCCGCGTCAGATCATAGCCCGCCGCCGACTTGCGCGCGCGGCGCGCGGTGCGGATCACCTTGCCCTGCGGCGTCACGATTTGCAGGCTGAGTACGGCATCCTTCATTGTGCCGTAGCGCACCGCGTTGGTCCCCGAAGCGCGGGTCGACGCCATGCCGCCGATCGTCGCATTGGCGCCGGGATCGATCGGGAAAAAGAGCCCCTGATCGCGGAGATGCACATTGAGTTCCTCGCGGCGCACGCCGGGCTGAACGACGCAGTCGAAATCCTCGGCGTTCACCGCGATCACCTTGTCCATCTGGCTCATGTCGAGCGAGATGCCGCCGTTGACCGCGAGTGCATTGCCCTCGATCGACGTCCCAGCGCCGAACGGGATGATCGGGATATCGGCCGCCGAACACAGCGTCACCAGCGCGACGACATCGTCGGTCGAATGGGCAAAGACGACAGCGTCGGGCAGCACGGGAGCGAAATGAGACTCGCTCGATCCATGCTGCCCGAGCACCGCCTGGCCGCGTTGGAAACGGTCACCGAACCGTGCTTCCAGCGCGCCCACCAGGTCGGCGGAAAGCGGTTTGCGCCCCCCCGGATGCTCCGTTCCCGCCATGGTCAGAACTTCAGGCTTGCGCGCACGCCGTAACGGCGGCGGTCGCCGGTGATACCGAGGTCGGAGGCCGGCAGACCCGCGAGCGCCAGCGTCGTCTGTTCGATGTAGCTTTCGAAATATTTGGTGTTGAAGATGTTGTTCGCGAACAGCGCGACCTCGACCGGGCCGGTGCGATACGCGATCGAGGCGTTGGTCAGCCAATAACTGTCGAGGAAGGTCGGCGTCGTCTGGTTGAGCGTCGCGGCCAGCCGCTTGCCCTTGCCGACCAGCCCCGCGCTCAGCGTCAGGTCGCTGTCGCCGCCCATCTCGATGCGGTAGTCGCTCGCAAAGCTCGCGGTCCAGTCGGGCTGGAAGGTCAGCCGGTCGGACGAGAGCAGGCGGCCGGTGGTCGCGGTATAGGCGCTGTCGTCGGTAATGCGCGCGTGCATCCAGGTGAAGCCGCCGCGCAGCGTCCACGCCTGTACCGGGCGGACCATCGCTTCGAGTTCGACGCCATAGCTTTCGACGTCGCCGGTGTTGAGGTCGACGGTGACGAGCCCGCCACCGAGCGCCGGGGCGATTGAGTTGAGGCCGATATAATCCTTGTAGTCGCTATAGAAGACGGTGCCCGAGAGGCTCATCCCCGGCGCTGCATATTTGGCGCCGGCTTCATAGGTCCACGCCGAATCCCCTTTGTACGTTCGCGTCGGCGCGGTCGGGGCGTTGAAGCCGCCGCCGCGATAACCGCGCGCGACCGAGACATAGGTCATCAGGTCGGGAGTCCATTTGCGGGTGATCGACAGCTTCGGCTGCCATTCGTCGGACTTGATCTTCGCGGTCGGGACGATGCCGCCCGCGGTCGCGGTACCGAGCACGGTGGTCGTCGCGCTGACCACCGAGCCATTTGCCGTGCGGCTTTCGTGGTCGAAGCGCACGCCCGCGGCGATTTCCCAGTCGAGGCTTGGCTTGAAGAAAAGCGTGCCGAAGGCCGCATAGGTGTCACCGACATTCTTCACGCTCGTGGTGCGCAGGATCGAAACCGGCCCCAGCACCGGATGCGTCAGGCGGATCGTGTCCTGACCGCGCGCCTGCACCATTTCGTTCGAATAGAAGACGCCGAACAAAGTCGAGAACTGGTCCGACCATTCGCTGTCGAGCCGCGACTCCAGCGTCATCGTGCGCAGGCTGTCGCGCGCAATCGTCCGCACGGTATCGGTCGGACCGAAGTCGCCCTCGCCATCGGGAGTAAAGCCGTTGCGCATGTCATAGGCGCCGATCACGCTGAGCTTCGACCCGCCGCCAAGATCGGCCTCGGCGCGCGCGTTGAAGCCGCGATATTTATACGAGACGCGGTTGATCGTGTTGAACTGGACGTCGCGCGAATAGTCCGTGGGCCCGGTGACGCGCGAATAGGGCGTGTTCACCCCGTCGACCCAGTCGTAATAGCCTTTGATGGTAAGCGCGAAGCCGTCCGAGGGCGTCACGCGCAGCGTCGCGTTGACGCTGTCGGTGTTGAACGGGTTGGCGTTGCCGCCGATGACCGTGTTGGTCAGGAACCCGTCCTGCTGGCGATGCGCGGCGGCGACGCGCAGCGCGACTTTGTCGGTGACGATCGGGCCCGAGACCGAGCCCGACACCATCCAGCTATCGTCGGGGCCGGCATAGCTGCCGTTCGCCCGCACCTCGAAATCATTGCCCGGCTGGCGCGTGATGACGTTGATCGCGCCGCCCATCGTGTTCTTGCCGTACAGCGTGCCCTGCGGCCCGCGCAGCACTTCGATGCGCTCGACGTCGACCAGCGGGTTGTTCAGATAGGCGGTGTTCGGCTGATAAATGCCGTCGATGAACAGGCCGACGCCCGGCTGGACCGACTGCACCAGCGTCACCCCGACACCGCGGATCGAAACGAAGGCGCGTCCCGTGCCGTCGCTGTTGATGTTGAGGCCCGGCGACAGTACCGCCGCCTCGCGCACCGAGTTGAACCCGCGCGCGGTGAGCGTGTCGCCGGTGATCGCGGTCGCGGCGATCGGAACATCGTTCAGCGTCTCTTCGCGCTTACGCGCGGTGACGACGATCATGCCGTCGTCTTCGCTTTCGGCGGCCGCCGGGGTAGTTGTGCTATCCTGTGCAAAACCCGGCGAAGCGCCCAAGGTGGCGGCCAGCACTAACGTCGAAACAGCGGCGAATCGGAACTTGGTCATCAGGCATCCCCAAAAGCGGCGGTCTCGGCCGCCCGTCGGAACCTATATGACAGCTTTCAGACCTATATGAAAGGTCCACTCATTGTGCCGATCCGCAGACTGGGTTTGCAGCCCCCTTACCAGCAACTATACCCACCGTCGGCCAGCACGATGCTGCCCGTCATCAAACTCGCCATGTCCGACGCGAGGAACAGGATGACCGACGCCACCTCTTCGGGCTCGCCGAGCCGGCCTTGCGGCGTCCCGTCGATCCAGCGCTTGTACATCTCACCCTGCTTGTCGGCGAAGGCGTTGAGCGGCGTCGTGATATAGGTCGGCGCAACCGCGTTGACGCGCACCCCGCGCCTGGCCCATTCGGCGGCAAGGCTCTTGGTCAATTGGTGCACCGCGGCCTTCGACGCATTGTAATAGCTTTGCGGCTGCGGGCGATTGACGATGAAGCCCGACATCGACCCGACGTTGACGATGCTCCCCCGCCCCGCCGCGAGCATATGCCGGCCGAAGGCGCGCGCGCACCAGAAGCTGCCGTTGAGGTTCACGTCGAGCACGTTCAGCCAATGCTCGTCGGCGACATCCTCGGCGGCGGTCTCGCTGCGCGCGATCCCGGCATTGTTGATCAGGATGTCGATGCGCCGGTCGCGCGCCAGCATCGCATCGGCGGCTGCATCGACCGCCGCGCTGTCGGTGACGTCAAGCATCGCGGCGAAGACGGCATAGCCCTTGGCAGCGAGATCGGCGACCGCGCGATCGAGCGCGGCGGCATCGCGGTCGGCAATCGTCACCTTCGCGCCCGCTTCGGCCAGCGCCTCGGCGGTCGCAAGGCCAATGCCCTGCGCGCCGCCCGTGACAAAGGCGGTGCGCCCATCGAGGCGCAGTCTGTCGAGATACATTTGGCTTACTCCGGAACGAAGGCGGCGGCGGGCATCACGGGCTCGTGCAGCGCCTCGCCGCGCGTCATCTGATACACCATCCGATACGCCCCGAACTCGGGCCAGGGCATCGCGCCCGTCCGCGCGAAACCGGCCCACAGATCGTGCACCCGGTCGGCCAGCGCCTGCGGCGGATTCATCCCGGCAAGGCCGCGCGGACCAGTGACGGTCGGCAGCGTCTTGAACACGAACGGCATCTCGATCCCGTGGCAAGCGCCCAATTCGCCGTCGCACGCGGGCGAGCGCCAGTCGAACTCGTACATCCACGTCTTGCCCTGATGCGCCGCGGCATATTGGCGTGCGGGCCAGCGGAAGACGAGGTCGTTCATCGCGTCGGTCAGCGACTCGCCCGGCCGCACGCCCTGCTGCTTGTAACCATAAGCCTTCAGCACCGCCTTCGCTTTCGGATACGACCGCCCGAGCAGCCAGCGCGCGAGCAGACCACCGATCTTTTTTCGGACCCCCGTGGGCACGAAATAGAGGTTCATCTCCTCGGCATTAGTGCCGATCACAACTTCCACCTCGCGGCCGGCTCCTTTGCGCAGCGCGTCGATCGGCTTTTCGGGAAGCACATCGTCGCCATAGACCGGAATGAAGCGGCTGATCCCATATACCGGCTCATGCCCATCAGCGTCGCGCAGGTCGATCGCCCACGGCTTTCCGACCTTGTCGAGCGCATCCATCGCCGCGGCATGGGAGACCGTTCGGAAACCGTCGAGGTCTGGTGCGACGCGCAATATCTTAGCGAGCTTTTTCACCAACCGCTGCGCGACCTCGATCTCTCGGACCATGGCACCATGCCCGCTCTGGATGATCGCCCGCGCAAACAGCCCCTTCGCGAGCGGCGAGGTCACGAGATCGGCGATCGCCATCGCGCCCGCGCTCTCGCCGAACACTGTGACATTGGCAGCGTCGCCGCCAAAAGCCGCGATATTCCGCTGAACCCATGCGAGCGCGAACAACATGTCGCGAAGACCAAGGTTGGTCGGAGCGCCGGGCACAGGCAAAAAGCCGTCGATGCCCATGCGATAGTTGATCGCGACGCAGACGATGCCCGACGCGGCAAAGGTGCTGCCGTCGTGGACGGACGCATCCTTGCAGCCGCCGACGAAACCGCCCCCATGGATAAAGACCATCACCGGCGCGGCCTTGGCATCCTTTGGCGCCCAGATGTTGAGGCGGAGATAGTCACCATCGCTGCCGTCGCTGCCGGGACCGACGAGCGGTGTCGGGTCGATCATGGGGAATGGCTTGATCCGGTGCGGCGCAGCCGGACCGGGATCGTCCATATCGCGCGCCCCCTCCCACGAAAGCGGCGGACGAGGGAGTTCGAAACGCTCGGGAGGCGCGGCATATGGGATGCCGAAAAACCGAACGATCGATCCATCGACGCGGCCGCGTATAGCGCCGCCATCGATTTCGATGGGCGCACCATATTGTTCTTCAGCGATCATAGCGGCGGCATATCACCGGTTACGGCCACGCGCCTACGACGACCGATATGCCCAGCGGATGAAGAAATATGCCCGGACGCGGGGGCGGAACCAATTGCCCCTCGCCGTGGTCGCGTATCCGAACTATGCGTTGGTGCCCCTGGCCGGAATCGATATATAAGCCTATGATTTTGATATGTTTTTTCTTTATCCATTTTGGATATAATGATGGCCCGAAGGATGGCCTACAACGATTTTTTGGAGGTGGTTCGAGTCTTCTTCTCTCAAGAATGCTCGCTAATTCTTATGACTTATCGCCGTCCGAATCACAAGTCGGCTAATCGCCCCCGGGCTATCAACGCGACTGAGCTTATGCAGAAGCGGGGACGGACGATCCATAGTGATAGAGATCCTCGCTAGGCGCAGGCTACGAAGCGCTCAGCACCTACGTGGTCGTCTGGGAAACGATGGGTCATGAAATCAACAGCCACGAACTGCGGCCGCGGGACTCAATAGATCTGGCCGTTTTTCATTGCCGCAGATTACGTCTGTCAGTCATCCGAGCCACTCGGCTGGAATATAGGCAACAGTTCGATCCGATCAGACCCGTCCATTTTCCCGACAAGCCCAAGGTCACGTAGAATGCCGGAAACCCGTATGACCGTGGTGGGAGCCAAACCCGACTGACGAGCGATATGATCGATCTCTCGGTGCCCCATCCGAATTGCTGTCAAGACGGCAGACGCCTTCGATTTAACACCCGCAGAATGCAAGTGAGCTGCAAGCTTGGACATGGCGGTCTCCCATGAAAGCTCCGCGCAAACGCGCTGTCACTGAGCTGCTCCGTTCCCCAGCACTGGGCATTGGATCGTCTAACTGGCACGCTATTGCTGAGCCGCTCTCACTTCTTGAATAACTCGCCCCCCCACCGAGACTTGATCTCGAAATATCATGGTTGATGCCCGTTTCGCCACAGTTAATGATAGCCAGACTCCTAACCCGTCCTTGATTGAGAGCCGCACCGCTTCGCCGCACCATTTAACTCCCAAGACGAGTCTGATTTTCGGCATCGCTTGTGCAGTCTTGCATTTGCTTGGAGCCGCGAATGCGGCCGTGATAATTGGCCTCTAACCCGAGCCTGCTCGACAGTTCTCACATTCAGCGGAAGAGGAAAGCATGACGAAATCGGTACCCAATTTCTTCTGGTTACTGCTGCCCCTGATTTCGGGATGTGGCGCCACAGAACCTCCAAATGACCGGGTTCAAGAAAATGTCGTGGGAGCTGACCTCAAGCAGCATCAGCAGGACACCAGCACATCTACCACTACCGCGCAAAACAAAACGTCTGGGGAAAACGACGCCACCACCAGCGACCAGGCCAGACTCGATTAGCCCAACAGTTCGAATGTCCTTTCATTATTTGTGTTTTGCTTGCTCAGTCTCCGCAGACGCAGATGGCGGATGACATTTGTCGCTCTCGAACCCGCGCTACGCAACCGCGGGTTGCTTTTCGGGATATTTCTGTCGGCACGACGGCCGACGAAGATCACAACCCGATTGTCCCACTTCAGACAGCCTCCATTACATGCCCCTGTTTTCGGGTCCTCTTCGCAACAGTTTGGTATTTTTCCCCCTCATGAATGACAGGCTATCCGGCCAGGCCTTTTTATGGCTTATTTGTTACGGGGATCGGAGTCGCAGAAAAATGGATGGGAAGTATTGGGGCCATTAGCGGATCGAGGCGAACTATGGGTGGGGCCGGAACGAAGTGCAGCAGGAACACCTGTGCTACGGGGTTGCATAAGACGCTATCTCGTTGCAACAATAGTCGACGCGTACCGGAATTGGGACCTGGCCGCCGACAACGACGAATCTGCTCATCCGGCCGAAAAACGGTCCGTCGGCACGAGACCGTCATCTCGAATTCTCAGATTGATCCGCTCGCGAGACAGAACCGCTTCTATATCCGCCCTGCCTCGTCACGAGCGGCGGCCGCTGTTCAAGCATCTTCTACGAGGACAGAAGCATGACCGTGCCCGCTTATATCGTGCAAACCGAAGAATCGCCGGACCAGCCTGGTGGCACACGAATGCGATTCGAGGGTGCCGTTCCGCGGGATGGCGAAGCCGAGGTCCTCGTACATAATATCTCCGAGCTCGGCCTCGTGCTGGAAGCCGATCACGATTTTGCCATCGGATTTCCTATTGAAGTCAAGCTGCCGCACAGTGGAGCAGCGAAGGCGCGCGTAGCCTGGAAGAGTGGAAAGTTGACCGGCTTCTCCTTCGACATGCCCATTTCGCGGGTATCGCTAGGTGCCAAAAGACTCCGCGACGCCGTCACCGACAGTTTCGATTTCGTCGATACCGCTCGCCACCTTGAAAGTTTCGGGATGCGCGTACAGCGGCTGAGGCTTGAGCTTGGAATGTCGCAAGGCCAGTTAGCGAAGCAGATGGGCGTGAGCGATCCCGCTGTTTGCGGCTGGGAGCTAAATCGAACCCGACCCAAACCCGGACGAATGGAAGCGCTGGCGACAATATTGAAGGTCAGCCTAACTGAGCTCCTGGGTCAGCAGGAACTTATGGCGACCTTGCCCGCTCAGATTGCAAGTGCGCGGGAGACTATTGCGAGAGCGGCGGGCGTAAGCGAGGATCGAGTGAAAATAACGATCGAGCTCTGACCTGAAGCGGGGGATTCTTGCCGGGCCCCACCTGACCGGCAAGAGTCTCTAGCCTTTGGCGCCGGCCTTGTGGCCGGCGCCATTGGTCTTCTTTTGACCCACCCAGCAATCATCGCCTGCCGCTCGTCGTGTGTCTTCACCGCGCTACTCGGAAGGTCCTTTTTCCTCATGCTGCCTCTCATATGGGCCTCGACATCGTGTCTTAGATACTCATCGCGCTGCATGTAGGAGGCGCCCCTCTTCTTCCGCGGAAGTGGCTGCGCCCATCGCGCCCCTCCTGAATGGCATCCTCAAAAGGTTCTCATCAGCGTCGCCATCCGGCGACCATGTTCACTGCTCTCCGAGCGGAGCGATGTGCTGTGTCGATGGCGGCAATCAGCCTGACTGACCACTGTGCCGGTCCGCGAGAAACCCGGCGGAGCCGCGCGCCCGACTATTAGGTTGTAATTATGGTATCGCTTAACAATGCCCCGCCGAGATAATATCTCGACGGGGCAAGGATGCCTTTAGGGTCGCAGAAGGCACACTGCGCATCTAGTGAAAAATCGTGAAAATCGGGTGAATAGCTCCATCTTGCTATAAACATTCTGTTACGATCCGGACGCCCAAGGATAGCTCTCCCTACGTGCCGCGAGACCTCTGCGGAATGCAAATTCGTCGAGCCCCGTCGCCCTGAGCCACAGCAAAGATGTGCCGATACGATGCGATCGATTTTCGGTTAACACGCTGGACACTCTCCGCGATCCGCCTAGCATCGAGCGGGTCAGCTATGGTGAGATATCCTGATGAGATCGCATGGGGGAGCGGAAAGGACAGCGCTACAGCACTTGCCATTGCTCGATGGCTGGCGCGCGCTCAGCATCACTCTCGTCATCCTCGGTCATCTCTTCCCGATTGGGCCAAGCGCATGGCAACTCAACGCGCCTGTAGCGGCAACAGGGATGGTGATGTTTTTCACCCTGTCCGGCTTCCTGATCACGCGCTTCCTGATTGAAGACGGCAATATCCGCCGTTTTCTGATCCGCCGGTTGCTTCGCATCGTCCCGCTGGCTTGGCTGGGCATGTTTCTCGCGTTCCTCATCACCGGCGACGTCACGGCGGGTGAAGTGGTGGGAAACATGTTCTTTGTTGCCAATCTCCCGCCCGCCTCGCTGGTCGAGCCGGGAGAGCATTTCTGGAGCCTGTGCCTGGAGGTCCAGTTTTACCTCTCCGTTGCGCTGCTCGTGGCGGTTGGCCGAAAGCGCGCGCTCTTCGCCATACCTTTGATTTGCATCCTCATCACATGCGCCCGGATATATTGGGAGCAGCCGATTACGATCGTGACATGGTTCCGCGGCGATGAGATACTCGCCGGTGCGACACTAGCCCTGATCTATGAAGGCTGGCTCGGCGAGCGAGCGCGCAAATTGATTTCGCTACCCAGCATCTACCTCTTGCTTCCGCTGCTATTTGCCAGCGCCGATATGCGCACGGGCTTTTTGCCTTATCTGCGCCCTTATCTGTCGGCGCTGCTCATCGGCACGTCTCTCTATTACGCGCCGCGATGGCTTCGTCATCTCTCGGAGTGGCGTCCGGTCACATATGTCGCTCAGACATCTTACGCGCTCTACGTGTTCCACGGCATATTCGTGCACACATGGCTCGGCACCGGCGACACGCTCATAAAATATGCGAAGCGCCCGCTGTTGCTCGCCGCAACCTTTGTCTCGGCGCACTTGTCGACATTTCATTTTGAGCGGCGCTGGAACGCATTGGGACGCCGCCTCACGCCACCTCGCGAAGGCGCCGTGGCCAATGAACACAACGCCGGGACTCCGGCGGATCAACGTCCGAGGCTAAATTGACTGGCGCATGGCATTCGCTGGTACGCGAGCCCGCTGCTTGAGCAGCCTGATGCCAATTCTTCAGAAGCCGACGGGAGCTTTCCACGCCGGCCCCGCTCGCCCACCGAGCCGCCTGTCATCGAAGGCGGCTCGTGGACCTTTTCCTTTTATCGGAGTGCGATGTCATGCGTAGCCTGCTTAAGCGAGTTTTGGGGATCGATGCTCCGCCATTGCCAGAAATCGCCGCATACGGACGATTGAAAGCGAAAGGCTTCATCCCTGACCGGATCATCGACGTTGGTGCCTATGAAGGCGACTGGACGCGCCTCGTGCGCGGCGTGTTCGAAAACTCGCCCGTTACAATGATAGAAGCCCAAGAGGGAAAAAAGGCCGCGCTCGAGGCGATTTGCCGGGAGCTTCCGGGCGTGACGCTCGTGTCGGCCCTCCTCGGGCCTGCCGACGGTTCGCAGGTCCCATTTTACGAGATGGAGACAGGGTCGTCCATGCGCGCGGAGAACAGCAATGTCGCACGCCATGAGAAGCTGATGACGACACAGACTCTGGATGAGGCGGCGGGGCAGGACGGGGAGAGGCTGTTCATCAAAATCGATGTCCAGGGCGCGGAACTCGACGTGCTGTCGGGCGGCCTGAAAATTCTGGAGCGCTGCGAGGTCGTGCAACTCGAAACCGCACTGCTTCCTTACAATGAAGGCGCCCCCCAAATAGCCGAGGTTTTCGTCCAGATGGAAAAATGGGGCTTTTCACCATATGATTTCGCGGGCTTCATCCGGCCGAATGGGATCGACCTGGTGCAAACCGACGTCATTTTCGTTCGCACGGCATCGGCGCTCCGCCCGTCGCACTTCACCTTTTAGCTGCGACGCGGGCCCACAAGCTGAAGCCTTACAATCGATATGCAGCGGCCAACCGAAGCGCCCGGCTTTTCGCGCTACGCCGCACGCCACCGGCGCTCGCAGCATCTGGGTGCGACTATTCCACTCGTCAGGCGGGTTTGTAGCAATCGCATTCGGCAAAATGTGGAGAATAGGCGGCCGCCATTGCCCGAGGCCGCGACAGTGTCAAACCTCGATAAAGATGCGAACCCGATCCGCGTCGACCCCATTTGCACGTGCGATGAGATCCCGGCCCGCGCTGATCATTTCTTGAGATGGTTCGGTGGATACGTCGACGAGCAATTGCGACACCGGCACGCCCAGCAGATCGGCCAGTATGCCCATCCGGTCATGCTTCGGGCGCGCGCGCCCGTTTTCCCAACCCGATACCGACGGCGCACTGACGCCAAGAGCCAGAGCGATGTCGGCTTGGCTCAGCTTCTTTTTGATGCGCAATCGTTTCAGATTCGGGCCAAAGCGCGGGTCGGCCGCATCATCGCGCGCCGATTTGCCGACGACAGCCGGTTCTTCACCAACCGCCGCGCTTTGCAACTGAGCGGCACTGAGAGCGGCAGGGGAAATCGGCTTTTCGAACTGGCACCCGTACAGGCTCTCGCTTGACCAGATCACGCGCGTCACGACAGTGCCGGCTTGCGGCAGGTGGACATCGAACTGGTCATCGACAGTCAGTTCAGCACTGGATTCGATCAGCATCCCCGACAGCGAGATGTTGTGGATCTTAACATCGATAGCAGCGTCCGTGGCATCGGTTCCGCGGACTTCGAGCTGCAACTGACGCCGCGCAGACCGGCGTTTCGACGCACCGTCGACCGGCGTCTGCAGATATGCTGAAATTACCATAATGTTATTATTCGCCGCACCGAGTTAACAACTACTTATCACGAGAATCATGTCATGATCTCAATTAGTTGGCAGCATATATTGCGCGTTCTCACGCCCCATGTCTAGTTGCCAAAGCCCTGCTCTCGGCGAGTTTCGACGAACTGAGGCAGGTGTCAGACGGCCGACCGACATCGCAGAGGTATGATAAATTCGACGCGGCTTCCCCGGAACGCGTCGGCAACGCGTGCTGGAATGGCCTGCGCCAATTTTGAGGCGAACGCGGCCTGACTATGAGGACGGTATCGGATTCAACGCAGGCGAGGCGCGCGGCGTTCTGCTTCCGCCGCTAGCGTGGCTGATATCGACAAAAGCTCATGCGTCACAGGCATGCAGTGATATCTCATCAGAGAAACGCATAACGCCGCACCGTCTCCGGCGCGGCGTTCCGCAGCGCGACCCGCAGGAACTCAAACGATAGGAACTCGCTGCACGGACGCACGCCGACGCGAGACACCCATGGAGCGCAGACTGATCGTCAACATGGTTGAAGAGAATGGCAGCAGATCGCCGGCGAGGGAAATGCCTGTGCCCTGACCTTCCGCCAGGATGACGAAGTTGTAGTTTGTGCCGGCAGTATGGACGCCGGTCTCGTCGGCCAGAATATTGGCGTAGGCCGCAACGGCTACGAAAACGAAAGGCAAGGCAACGCAGGACAGAAGAAGCTTGCCCATAAATCCGGCCCACGCCTAATTTATATCCGCGCCTTATGCGGAATGCATGTTGCAATGAGCCCCCGAACCGCATCCTTGCAACTTTACATTTAGCTATCTCCGCCATCCTGAACAGTCGAGCGGACCGATTTTCCGGAACGAACCGTCAGTGTTCTGGCGATGCCCAAAGACGCTTGGAAGCCGATTCACGGCGGCGTCGCATAGTATCTTCAACCGATGCGAACCAAATGAGCGCACGACAGAACATGCTCCCTTTCGTGCCGGTCATGCAAAACTGATGATGCTCGATGATCGACACATGCGTCGATGATGGCGCCGCGATCGGCGCCTCGCTTTGACGCGCCACAATGACCGCGCGCTATCGCCGTGGTGTTTTGCCGAGTCGCAGAGACGAGACTGCCAAGCGCTTGGGAAAATATGTAATTTCCAGACTAATATTTTACAGATTGCGTTGCCGGGTTCGGCCACGAACCGTTTCGAATAGCGTCGTCTGACGCGACCACGAAACCGCCGATTATTGTGATAACGCTTGGCAAAGATTTTCGAAAACCTTGCCTCAAGCATATGTTAACGCACGATTATTAGCGAAATTTGGACGTCCGAGACCGCATGGCCTTACGCAATCGAAGCATCTTTCCAACGCGCCCGTTGTTCCTCAGCGGGACATTAACCACGTCTCAGACGAAACAAAAATCTTCACTAAATGTAATCTTTGCGGTAGCCAGAAGTGTGACCGCTATGAAAATCTTTCTGGGCTCGAGGATGCGCGTGGGGGCGGCAGCAATCGCTCTGCTTCTGCTCGCGACCATGTCGATGACCATCCCGGCCTTAAGCGGCGACGGCGGAACGCTGCTGGCCCAGACAACGGACGCGCTCGATCGCTTCGTCGGACGTTCGCCGGGCGAACGCGATGAAACCGATCTTCTGAAGGGCAAGGTCCGCAAAGGCCCGTCGGTCGCCGACCGTCTTTTTGGACGCCGAATGAATGCAGGCGGACCCGACCAGCGCGCGCTGGGAAAAATCTTCGACACGCCGCCCGAGGAATCGGTGAAAGAACTGACTGCTGGTCCTCCCGCACCGGCGGACGTGACTTCCCCGCCGGGCTCGGGCTTGTTACCGCTTGGTGAGATCGGCAGCCCGACCGCCGCGCCTGACCCTGTTTCCGGATTCCCTGGCGGCATCGGCACGGTAGTTCCTCCCGGGACGACGGCGGTTACTCCGGGCGACCCGACAACGCCGGGCGAAGAAACCCCGGTTCCGGCTGTTCCCGAACCGCAAACCTGGGCCTTGATGCTGCTCGGCTTCGGCCTTTGCGGCGCCCTTCTCCGCCGCCGCCGCGAAGTTTCCCCTGCCGGGGTTTCGGGCGCCGCACGATGCGACGCGGCCTGATTGCAGCACTGCTGATTGCCCTGGCTGCGATCGGCGGAGTTATCATAGGGAACAGCACAATAGCCGATCCGGCGGCTTCCCGGCCCTCCGTCACAACCGCGCCTGTACGGGCCAGTTCGTCATTCATTGGCGATGGCAGAGAGTCTCTTACACCGGCTCAACTTTTGACTGCAACTCGGGCCGGCGTTCTTCCTTCTGGAACGAAGTCGCTTTTGGCGACGACGGGCAGGATGCGGCATGGCGAATATAAGTGGGACGAAAAAGGCGTCGCACCGGGCAAAATCACTATTTGGGTAGATTTGCGGACCCAGCTCATCTCGGTCTTTCGCGGTGGCCACGAGATCGGAACATCGGTGATCGTCTATGGGGCCGACACGATGCAATCGCCCATCGGAATTTTTCCTATCCTCTCAAAGCACCGCGACTACCACTCGCGCGCTTATGACGCGCCCATGCCATATTCGCTATTCATCACGAACACGGGCGTCGCCTTGCACGGAAGCCCGATGTCGAGCCGGCGGGCCACCCATGGATGCATAGGCTTGCCGGTGGATTTCGCGCGCCTTCTGTTCGCGGCGGCAGAACAGGGCGACGAAGTCCAGATTACGCGTTCCACCGCCAATCCGATGCACGCGAGCCGCCGCGAAACGCGCTAACGCCGAATTAACCAAAGCTTGCGACGTTGTTTTAGGACGCGTCGACGTAGCGTCCCCGAGTTTCTTGGGGATTTGGCATGCAACGGCTCATCAAAACGGCGGGCAAAATTGCGTTTCTTGCGGCGGCTGCCGCACTTTTGACGGGCGCTCAGTCGAGGCTCGGCGGTCTGAACGACCGCCTCCTCGCGAGCCACAACCGCGAACGTGCGCTCGCTGGTGTTCCTGCGCTTCGCTGGAATGACGAGCTAGCCGGCCGGGCACAGGCTTGGGCCGATCATCTTTCGGCAACCGGAAAATTCGAACATTCACCCAATATTCCTGGCCGTCCGCTCGAGGGCGAGAATATCTGGGGTGGAACGAGCGACGCTTTCATGCCCGAGTCCATGGTTGAACTATGGATCGCAGAAAAAAAGGATTTCGTCCCCGGGGTTTTCCCCGCGAACAGCCGCACCGGTCGCCCCCAGGACGTCTCGCATTATACTCAGCTGATCTGGGGCCGCTCGGGAGAAGTCGGCTGCGGACTCAGTCGCCTCGGTGCCGAGGAAATCCTCGTTTGCCGCTACAGCGAGCCCGGCAACGTGAAGGGCCGTGACCCATTTGGCCGTTCGTGGAGCAAGAATTTCGCCACTCCCGAAACGGGTCAATCTACCTTCAAGGCTCCTTTTGCCATATCGGCCGCGGGCTTCTCGGCCGTTTCATCTGCCCTGATCGAAGGCGCGACGGCCGGCCCCGAAAGCGAGTTTGCCTCGCCTCTTGATAAGGCTCCCCGCCCCTCGTCGGCGATTATTCGTGAAGCCGGCAGTGTGACGTCAGAATATGGAAGAGGTTCGACGGGGTTCATTCCCAGGTCGGTCATTCCCGCTATCTGCGGCTGGTCGGCAAGCAATTGCTCCTGGCTGACTGACTGAGCAAACGCGGCGCGGCGCCCCCAGGATCCCGACCAGCGGTAGAATATATGGTGGTCGACCTGCGCGATTTTCGCGAGCGACGAAGCCCAGTAAGGCACGACATAATCGGCATGATAATGGGTCGCCATGCCGACGCTCGGTTCTACATAGCCAGACAGCGCCGCCAGCGCGACGCGGCGTGCCGCCTCCCAGCCAGCGCGCGATGGCTTCCGCGCCAGACTCCCGTCGCAGGTGAACGTGAACTGACAACCGGTCTTTCGTTCGGACCCCTGATAGACGACGCCGCAGATGCTGTTCGGGAAGGCAGGATGGCGCGCCCGGTTCAGGATAACCTGCGCGACACCGCGCTTGCCCGTCTCGGTTTCCTGCGCGGCCTCATAATAGATCGCCGCCGTCAGGCAATCCATGGCCGAACGGCGTCCGACGAACGCCGACGCGCTCAACGGCACGACGAGCGGAAGTGCCCGTTCAATCGGAGCCGTGGAAAATGGCAAGGTCGCGTTTTCCGCTATGGCATCGTCGGGTGCGAGGGGCTTGTAGATCTGGGGAGGCGGCGCGGGAGGCGTCGCGTTCGCAACCGCAGCCGCCCGTCGCTGCGCGTCCGCCGAGGCCAGGCGACCTGAGCCAATACCATCTGTAAACCACCACCAGGAGGCTGCGGCGATGACGGAAGCCACGAGAAGCAATCCGCCTACGATCACAGCCCGGCGGCGATCGCGCCGGCGTTTCAATATCAGCTTTTGCATCGTCCGCGCTTTACCATCGAATATAATCATACGCTGCTAAGTGAAAGCATACGCCGGGTCCATAGGGACAACGCGCACCGATGCGGGCTTCTGTCCCGTCGCGATACGGTTTATTCGGATACAGGCGTTGGCACATCTCGCCAATTGCTCTATCGCAAGGTCGAAACTCAAGTCAGGTAAGTAATGGCTACTGCCGCCGACATAGAAGCTCGACCGGGTCTTTCAGGTCCCTTTGCGCGAAAGCTTTCGGCCGGGACGATCGCGCTCGCGCTCGGTGTCCTGATTTTTACCATTCCCACGATGTTGTTCGTCGTGCGCCAGTCCTGGACGGGTGAAGAGGGCGCCCACGGCCCGATCGTCCTGGTGACGGGCCTCTGGCTCCTATATCGTCGGTGGAAAGAGATTTCGCATCTCGCCGCGCCCGCCGCATCGGCGCCGGTCTGGATCATGCTCGCCGTATTGATCCCGATGCAGATTTTTACCCGGATCACACAGATCGTCGAGATCGAAGGTTATCTCATGTACGCGATCCTGCTCGTGATCCTGTACAGCCTGGTCGGCCTCGAGGCGATGAAGAAGCTCTGGTTCCCTCTCTTCTATCTCGCTTTCATTTTCCCGCCTCCGGAAACTGTCGTGGCCTTCGTTACCGTTCCCATGAAGATCTGGTTGTCCGAGGCAGCGATATGGTTCCTAGACATATTCGGATATCCTATCGGCGGCGAAGGCGTGCGCATCTTCATAGGACAATATGAGCTTCTGGTGGCCGCGGCCTGCTCGGGCATCAACTCCATTATCTCGCTATCCGCGATTTCGCTCTTCTATATTTACATGCGGCACCAGGCTCACTGGCAATATGCGCTGTTGCTTGTCCTCCTGATCGTTCCCGTCGCATTGGTGGCGAACTTCTTCCGCGTACTCATCCTCATCCTTCTAACCTATCATGCGGGCGAAGCGGCGGCGCAGGGCTTCCTGCACAACTTCGCCGGAATTTTGATGTTCGCGATCGCACTGATGACGATTTTCGCGCTCGATATCATCCTGAAGCCGCTGTGGGATCGTTACGTTGGCAAAACAATGGAGCCTTCCCATGGCTGACCATGCGGATAACGGCGGAATCGCCAATCTCGCTCTCTCCCGGCGCAACATGCTTTTGGGTGCGGTTCTTGGCGGCGCATCGGCAATTGCATTCGTTCGTCAGCCAGCCATCGCCAATCCGGTAGTTGCGGAGAAAGTCTTCGAGAGCTGGGTTCCCGAGCAGTTCGGCAGCTGGAAGTCGGTTTCGCAGAGCGGGGTCGTGCTTCCACCTCCCGACACGCTTCGCGATCGCCTCTACGACAACCTCGTCACCCGTGTTTATACTGCGCCGGATTGGCCGCCGGTAATGCTGCTACTGGCGTATAACAACGCGCAAGATGGCGTTTTGCAGGTCCACCGTCCGGAATTTTGCTATCCCGTCGGAGGCTTTGTACTCAGCGACACCCGCGACATCATGCTCGAGGCGAGCGGCAAGGACGTTCCCGCGAACTTCTTTACGGCGACGGCACCGAACCGTGTCGAGCAAGTGGCCTATTTTACGCGGCTCGGCGCATCCTATCCGCGCAAGTGGAGCGAGCAGCGAGCTGCCGTTATTCGCGCCAATCTTGCGGGCGACATTCCCGATGGGATGATGATGCGCGTCTCGGCGCTTGGTATCGACCGGCAGGAGGCGCAGCCATTGCTCGCCGGCTTCTCCCGTGAATTCATCGAAAACTCAAACCCTCGAATGCAGCGCCTGCTGCTCGGACCAGATTCGAAAGGATAAGGCATTGAACCGCACTATCAGCATTGCATTGGCACTTACGGCCCTGTCGGTGGCGGGTTGCGGAAAAGAGGCGACGGGCCAGGTCGCGGCGGTCGTCAATGGCGAAGAGATCACGTTGCAGGAAATCAACGCGGAGCTTGGCAGCACGGCGATCCCCGACGGCGTTGACAAGAAAGCCGTGCAGCAGGCCGCGCTCCAGCGCATCGTCGAGCGCCGGTTGCTCGCGCAAGCGGCCCGCGATGACGAACTCGACAAGACGCCGGACTATCTTTTGCGCGAACGCCAGTTGCGCGATGCGCTTCTCGTCCAGCTTATGGGACAGCGTGCCGAGCGCGCTCTCAAGGTGCCCGGGCAGCAGGAAATCGACAAATTCATCGCGGACAATCCCGTCATGTTCGGCAATCGCAAGCAGCTCATAGTCGACCGCATTCAGTTCGCGCTGCCCAAGAACCCGGATCAGCTGAAGGCGCTCGAGAATGATCATTCGATGGATGCGGTCGCGGCGCGACTTCAGCAGATGGGCATCGAGTTCCGCCGCGATAATACGCAAGTGGATTCCGCAGCGCTCGGTCAGCAACGCCTTCAACAGATCCAGGCCCTGCCGGCCGGCGAACCCTTCGTGATTCCGGAAAATGGTGTCGTGACCGTCGGCGTTATAACCGGTGAACGCGCCGAACCGGTTTCGCCGGCCAACGCGAGACCGATCGCGGTCCAGGCTATTCGCAACAAGCAGCTTACCGATACGATCCAGCAGCGGCTGAAGCAGAGCCGGGCCGCAGCGGAGATCGAATATCAACCGGGGTTCGCCCCTGCGGCCAATTCCCCGGCTTCAGCCTCCAAAAAATAACGACTGGGTCAAGCGGAGCGCTCGGGACGGGGCGTTTGGCTCGCCCGGGGGGTCGTAAGACTCTGCTGGCCATGTCGTGTTGCCGCGGCCGCGCCTGCGGCCAGTATCGCAGGGTAAAAAAGAAAGCTGTTGAGCAGCGCATCGCCGGCAAACAGCAAGAGCAAAGTGGCAAAAAGCCTTTCGGGGGCGCTGCCCAATGCCGCCCTCGCCATATGGCGAAAAACGGCGGCGATTAACGACGCGGTTAGACAGGCAAAGCCCACTAGACCGAATTGACCGAGTAGCAGCAGGGGGAGCCCCCAGGGGCGGCTGTGCGCCGGCTCGAACCAGTCCCAGCGCGCATGGCCGACAATCCAATTCTCCTGGATGATCGGGATTGTCTTGAGGTCCTGACCGATGCGCCAGGGAAGCGACTGGCGGCCAAGTGCGCGGAAAGCATCTTGCGCCGCCTGGCCCGCGACCGTCTTGTCCGCCAGGAACCGCAACGGCATGGCGCCGCTTATATGGAGGGCGCCAAGTCCAAGCGATGCCGCGATTCCCAGCGGAAGGATAATTTTTGCCAGGTTGGGAATGCCGGGGACGATGAGTATCGCACCGCAGACCGCGAGCAGGATGATCGCGCCAACCGACTGCGACATCAGCGTCATGAGGCAGAGGACCGTCGCCACGACGGACCACCGGAGCCGCCCCTTCCCTCCCCACTCTTCGCGCAGCCGCCAGCAAGCCGCCAGGGTCGCCCCGGCGCACCATATCCCATATTGATTGCCGTGCTCGAACAAGCCCTGAGGCCGGAACCCCGCATATCGCGTCATGCCGTCGAATGTGAACGGGTGCACGCCTAGAAGCGCGCTGTGCAGCCGCCAGCTTGTCACGCCCTCAATCACGGCTACGGGAACGAGCGCCAGCGATAGATAAGCAAGCGCCCCTGCAAAACGGACCGCATCGTTGAGGTCGCGCAGATAGAGCTTGGCGATCAGCAAGGGCAAGCCCCATACTCCAGCGAGATATGCGGCGCTTGCAAGACCGGCGGGATCGGCAGGCCCCGTGAAAAGCGCCTGCCCCAAAGGCCAGCCACAAAAGAGGAGGATGGGGATATCGATCGGGACAAACCGCAGCTCGCGCCATCGGCCGCGGTCGAAGATCAGCGAGCAGAGGGTTGCGATGGCCGGCGCCGTCCACGCCTTGGCGAACAGGATGTCGGAGGGAAGAGCTCCGCCGACGATCCAGTAGGGCAGGACGCGCGGGTCGCCGGGATCGACGTAATTTCCGGGCGGAAGCAGGAGCCAGCCGCCGAAGATGACGATCCAGATCGCCACGTCCCGGCGCACGAACCGGAACAGGCAGAGCGCCGCCAAGATCCAACAGCTATATAGGGCGAGCATCACGCGAAGGTTGTAACCCGCTTTCGAGCGGAAAGAAGAAGAAATGAGAAGCACATGGATGCGACGCAATGGGCAGGTGTCATCTCGTTCGGCCTGGCCTCCCTGATCTGCCTGGTCACGGCCTGTCGGCCGTGGCCCCTGCTTTCCATGGCAAACGCATGCTTCGCAGCAGAATGTGCGCTGGGCTTGCGGCACGGCCTGCACAATGCCGTCGCGGCAGCGATGGGCGAATATTATTCCGGCCGCGGTCCAGTCCAGATTTTGCTGATCCTGCTGGCGCTGGGTCTCGGCATCGCCTCGCTCCTCCGTCAGCACACCGACAAAGCCGGTCGGCCGCGCAATGCCGCTGCAACGACGACGCTTTTGTCCGCTTTGCTTTTTGTCTTGGAAACCATTTCGCTGCATGACATCGATGCAGTGCTTTATCGACCTGTCGGCGGGCTGTTGGTGATTGGGTGGCTTTGGCTGATGCTCGGAGCGGTAACGCTCGCGGGAGCGCTTATCGAGGCCCGGACAGTGGGATTGAAACGTAGATGAACCTCTTATTCGCGCTGCCCGGCTTTCATCGTTACGACCGGGGTGCGGAGGTTGCCCTGCTAGCGGTTGCCGATGCGATCGCGCGAGGCGGCGACGCCGTCACGGTCATGGGTTCGGGCTCAAGCAGGACCGATGCGGCTTACCAGTTCCGCACCGTGCCTTCGATGCGCAGGGAAAGGTTCGAGCGCTTTCCCAAATTCCCTCCGCTCCGCAGCGAGACAGCGTGGGAAGACGCCAGTTTTGCGCCCGGCCTGCTCAGCGCCTACCGCCCAGCTGACTATGACGCAGTCGTGACCTGCTCCTTTCCCTTCACCCATTGGGCGCTGCGGCGGCCATCGCGAAGCAAGCCGCTGCAAATCTTCGTGACACAAAACGGGGACTGGCCTGCCTTTGCCTCAAACTCTGAATATCGCAGCTTCCAGTGCGACGGACTTGTCTGCACCAATCCGGATTATCTCGAGCGCAATCGCGACCAGTGGGATTGCGCGTTGATACCCAATGGCGTCGATCTTTCCCGTTTCCACCCGGGTGCAGCCGAGCGTGCCCGTTTCGGTTTGCCCGAGGATCGTCCGATCATTCTGATGGTGAGCGCCTTTATCGAAACAAAGCGCGTCCTCGATGGAATTCGGGCGGTCGCGCAGCTCGATGATGCGTTTCTCGTCGTTGCCGGAGACGGCCCGCTGCGCGATGAAGGCCAGGCGCTCGCAGACAGATTGCTACCGGGACGTTTCAAGCGGCTAAGCCTCGCCGCGGCCGACATGCCGGCGCTGTACCGCTCGTCGGACGCCTTCCTTCACCTTTCGCTTCTGGAATCCTTCGGCAATGTTTTTGTCGAAGCATGGGCAAGCGGGCTGCCGGTCGTCGGCCATGACAGCGAGCGCCTGCGCTGGATCCTGGGACCTGGCGCCGAATTTCTCTGCGACACGGAAGACAGCGATGCGCTTGTTGCGATGCTTCGCACGGCGTTGGCCAAGGGGCCGGTGCGTGCTGGGCAACCCGAAGGCATAGAGCGGTTCGCCTGGTCCACGATAGCGGATCAGTATCGCGAGTTCATCGCCAGCTTGCTCGCCGCTCGGGCTTCAGTTGGCTAGTCGACGGAAATAGTCGATCGTCTTCACAAGCCCCTCGCGCAGCGCGATCGACGGTTCCCAGTCCAGTTCGCTCCTCGCAAGCGAGATATCGGGTTTGCGTTGTGTCGGGTCATCCGACGGCAAGGGCATCTGTACAAGCTTGGAGCCGGCCCCGGTCATCTCGATAACCAGTTCCGCCAATTCG
>Ga0209050_1001314_pt1 | contig 27871 bp, 23 predicted proteins | sample Araplavi_mTSA_r2_FD_184276 | JGI IMG/M metagenome (GOLD analysis project Ga0209050, IMG submission 184276) | Arabidopsis root microbial communities from North Carolina, USA - plate scrape MF_Cvi_mTSA_r2 (SPAdes) (version 2) | ecosystem: Host-associated > Plants > Roots > Endosphere | place: USA... | reverse complement strand
AGGTGTATCGAAATCCGGAAGATGCCGGCATCGTCGGTTCGGCCGGGGTTTCGACCTGGCGCTTCCAGGCTTTTGCGACCGGCACGGGACGTCTGCGCCTGACCTCGCAACAGCCGTGGGCGCCGGAAGTGCTGCCGGTGGACTCGTTCGACTGCGCGATTTCGGTTAACTGACCGTGGGCTGGCTGATTCTGGCGCTGATGGGCGCGGTGACCTTTCTTTATGGCCTGAGCGTGCATGCCTCCATGCTGTGCCTGCTGGTCAAGCCGCTGCCGGTGCTGGCCTTGCTCGGCTGGCTGCACGACGCACCACCCGGCGAATATCGGCGTTGGATCAGCCTGGGCTTGATTTTCTCCTTGGTCGGCGACGTGTTGCTGGCCTTGCCGGGGGACTTGTTCGTGTTTGGTCTCGGCGCATTTCTGGTCGCCCACCTGGCGTATCTGAAAGCCTACTTGAGCGATTGCCGGCGCCCGGCTCTTTTACCCCTGATCATCGCCCTCGGCGTGGGTGCGGTGCTGTTGGGGATTCTGATTTCTCATGGACTGGGGCCACTACTGGTTCCGGTGATCGTCTACGGCCTGGCGATCAGCGCCATGCTCTGGCGCGCGCTGGCCCGGCTTGGCAGTGATGTGCCCAAGCGTTCGGCCCTGCTGGCTGCCGGTGGTGCGGTGGCGTTTGTGTTTTCGGACAGTGTGATTGGCATCAGCCGGTTCGTGGTGCCGTTCGATGCGGCACCCTATGTGATCATCCTCAGCTATTGGCTGGGGCAGTGGGGTATTACCGCTTCCGCGTTTGCTCAGAAAGAACGTTAAAAAAATCGCAGCCTGTGTAGGAGCTGCCGCAGGCTGCGATCTTTTGATTTGGCGGTTGATCAGACAACCCGCGCATCCCCACGCCAACTTGGCTAAAATGCCGGCCTTTTCACCGATACCGCTGGAACCGCCGTGAGCAAAGAACCCGATCGCCTTTTCGCCCAGCCTTTGGCCCAGGTGCCTGACTTCGCCTTTAACGAGGACGTGGTGCGGGTGTTCCCGGACATGATCAAGCGCTCGGTACCGGGCTATCCGACCATCGTCGAAAACCTCGGCGTGCTCGCCGCGCAGTTCGCCCAACCGGGCAGCGTGCTCTACGACCTGGGCTCGTCGCTGGGTGCCGTGACCCAGGCCCTGCGCCGGCATGTGCGCACCGAAGGTTGCCGCGTCATCGCTGTGGATAACTCCGCCGCCATGGTCGAGCGTTGCCGCGAATACCTCAATGGCCAGGACTCGATGTTCCAGGAGTTGCTGCCGGTCGAGGTGATCGAGGGCGACATCCTGGCGCTGGAGTTCCAGCCGGCCTCGGTGGTAGCGCTGAACTTCACCCTGCAATTCATCGCCCCGGACCAACGCACCGCGCTGTTGACGCGTATCCGTCAGTCGCTGTTGCCCGGCGGCGCCCTGATTCTCTCGGAAAAACTGCGTTTCGAAGACGAGCAGGAACACGCGTTGCTCACCGACCTGCACATCGCCTTCAAACGCGCCAACGGCTACAGCGAGCTGGAAATCGCCCAGAAGCGCAGCGCCATCGAAAACGTCATGAAGCCCGACAGCCTCGAAGAACACCGCGAACGCCTGTTGGCCGCCGGGTTCTCGAAAGTCGTGCCGTGGTTCCAGTGTCTTAACTTTGCCTCGTTGATTGCCCTGCCATGATTGATCTGTCTCCCCTCGCCCGCCGTCTGGCCGGTACGCCGCTGGCCGAATGGGCCAACACCCTGCAGGCGCAACTCGACAAGAAAATGGAAAAGGGCCATGGCGACCTGGAGCGCTGGCAAAGCGCGCTGGACGCCCTGCCACAGATCCAGCCGAGCGAAGTCGATTTGCTCAACGGCCTGAAGCTGGACACCGATTGCGACGAGGATACACGCGCGCAAATGCGTTCCGCGTTGATGGGCCTGTCGCCGTGGCGCAAGGGGCCGTTCGACCTGTTCGGTGTGCACGTCGACACCGAATGGCGCTCGGACTGGAAGTGGTCGCGGGTCGCCCCGCATCTGGACCTTGCGGGCAAGCGCATCCTCGATGTCGGCTGCGGCAACGGCTACTACATGTGGCGCATGCTTGGCGCCGGTGCCGACAGCGTGATCGGTGTCGACCCGAACTGGCTGTTCTTCTGCCAGTTCCAGGCGGTGCAGCGCTACCTGTCCGAACCGAACGCCTGGCACCTGCCCTTCCCGTTCGAAGACCTGCCGCCGAACCTCGAAGGCTTCGACACGGTATTTTCCATGGGCGTGTTCTACCACCGCCGCTCGCCCATCGAGCATTTGCTGGCGCTGAAGGACTGCCTGGTCAAGGGTGGTGAGCTGGTGCTGGAAACGCTGGTGGTCGAAGGCGACAAGCACCAGGTGCTGGTACCGGAAGACCGCTACGCGCAGATGCGCAACGTGTGGTTCCTGCCGTCGGTGCCGGCGCTGGAGTTGTGGCTGCGACGTGCCGGGTTCAGCGATGTGAAGTGCGTGGATGTGAGCACCACCACTGTCGAGGAACAGCGTGGCACCGAGTGGATGAAGTATCAGTCGCTCAGTGACTTCCTCGACCCAGAGGATCACAGCAAGACCATTGAAGGGCTGCCGGCGCCGATGCGGGCAGTCATCGTCGCCCGTAAATAAAAGCAAGATCAAAAGATCGCAGCCTTCGGCAGCTCCTACATGATCCCCTGTAGGAGCGAGCCTGCTCGCGATGGACTCAAGAACACCGCGGGGAACCAGATTGCCCGCGTCATCGTTCACGACCATCGCGAGCTGGCTCGCTCCTACAGGGGGGGCTGTGTTTAGTCGGAAGGTTTTGCTCTTCGGGCCTTGAAGAACTCACTTAAAACAGCCCCGCACTCCTCCGCCAACACCCCACCCTCATGCAACACCCGGTGATTCAAAAAGCCCTGGGTAAAGAATTGCCCCTGGCTCTGTACAATCCCCGCCTTCGGCTCCAGCGCGCCATACACCACCCGCGTGATCCGCGAGTGCACGATCAGCCCGGCGCACATGCTGCACGGCTCCAGCGTCACATACAGCGTGCTGCCGGGCAGGCGGTAGTTGCTGACGGCCTCGGCGGCGGCGCGAATCGCGACCATCTCGGCGTGGGCACTGGGATCGCTGGTGCTGATCGGGCAATTGAAGCCACGCCCGATGATTTCACCGTCCTGCACCAGCACCGCGCCCACCGGCACTTCGCCCAGGGCCGCGCCTTGGGCGGCCAGGGCCAGGGCTTCACGCATGAATTCGCGATCACGGCTGCGATCGATGATGGCGGCGGGACGAATCTGACGCATCACGCCACCTCGATGGCGGCCATCAGGCCGGTTTCCATGTGATCGATCACATGGCAGTGGAACATCCAGACCCCGGGGTTATCCGCCACCAGCGCCACTTGCGCGCGCTCGTTCTTGCCCAGCAGATAAGTGTCGGTGAAGTACGGAATCACCTTGTGCCGGTTCGAGGCGATGACCTTGAAGCTCATGCCATGCAGGTGAATCGGGTGCTGATACTGGGTCATGTTCTTCAATTCGAAAATGTAGCTCTTGCCCTTTTCCAGCTTGGCAATCGGGCGGTCGGCGCAGGTCTTGTCAGTGATGTCCCAAGCCTTGCCGTTGATCTGCCACAGGCTCGGCGGCTTGCCGTTGTCGACGTTGACCGACACCGAGCCGACCCATTCGAAATTGAAGTTGAGTTTCTCGGCATTGGCCAGGTCCGGTTCGGCGATCGGGTTGGCCGGCAGTGCCGGTGGCCATTCGCTCGGTGCGTCGGTATTGGCCACTGAACGCAAGGTACCCAGGCGCACCGGACCGTTGCGCAAGGACAATTCTTCACCGGCCGCAGGCGCCTTGATTGCCAGGCAAATGCGCATGCCGGGGCCGAGCCAGTATTCCTTGCCCAGCGGGCGCGGTTCGATGGGGTTGCCGTCGAGCGCATAGATCTGCGCTTCGACACCGGGAATGTTCAGGCGATAGGTCAGGGTGTTATCGAGATTGAGAATGCGCACCCGGGTGATCTGCCCGGCCGGCAAGTCGATCACCGCCTGCGGCACACCGTTGATGGTCGCCAGGCGTCCCGCCGTGCCGCCACGGGCCGCTTCCCGGGGGATGCTGAATTCGACGAAATTGCCGACCTCGTCGACATGCCAGCTCTTCAGGCTCAGGGTCTTTTCGTACTTGAAACCGGTGGGCTCGCGCTCTTCGATGATCAGCGGGCCGACCAGGCCACGGCCGAGTTCTTCGCTGCTGTTCACATGCGGGTGATACCAATAGCTGCCGGCATCCGGTACACGGAATTTGTAGTCGAAGTACTCGCCCGGCAGCACCGGCAATTGCGAGACGTAGGGTACGCCGTCCATTTCCAGCGGCAAACGGATACCGTGCCAGTGAATGGTGGTCGCCACCGGCAGGTGGTTGATGAAGCGCACCCGCAGCCATTCACCCTGGCGCACCCGCAACTCGGTGCCCGGCGCCGACGGACCGAAGGCCCAGGCCTGGGTCTTGTGCCCGGCCACCAACTCCACGTCCAACGGCGCCGCAATCAGCTCATAGTCGTGACCTGCATCCGCATCGGCCATCTTGCCCAGCCAGTAGCGTGACGCACCACCGGCTCCCACGCCAACCACCACAAGACCGGCCAGACCACCGAGTATTTGTCGACGGGAAAAGGACATTAACCAACCACCTCGCGAATCGGACAGGCCCCAGGGACCCGCAAAAGGCGAATACGATACACCTGCGATTGCGAAACAGTAAGGGCAACGCGGCGGATGGACGCAGATGGCCGTGTCTCTACACCCATTTCGCGGATAAAGAGACATAACTATGCAGCGCACCTTCATCGAACGAGGGCAGCATCCTCGGCATTCGAATTCTCAAGGAAAGAGAGTGCAATGAACACGACACACACCCGCCCGCTGCCCAATGCCGCCGACAAGACCGCCCTCAAGGCGATCGCCACCACCGTGATCCAGACCTGCCCGAGCCTGCAGGACACGGCCCACGAAGTCGCCAGCGATTTGCTGAAGAAGTACCACGTCACCGGCCTCGATCCGGACGAGGTCTATTTCCATCGTTTCGACGCTTCCCAAAGCAGCTCGAAAGCCTTCACCGGTTGGGAGCACGTGCACGCAACGCCCACGTCGACCATGACCCTGACGCAACTGGTGATCCAGCGTTTTCGGGTCGGCGACCAGGACAACGCCGACCTGCTCGACGTGTATGGCGGCTTCTACACCGCGGGGCCCCACGCAGAGATCTACAACGAAAGCAATGAAGTGCGCCTGCACGGCAACGACGTGCTGAAGGACTTCTGGAGCATCAATTTCAGCGCGCTGTACGAAGAACGCCTGACCACCTTCTGGACCCGATCCGGCGACGATTTCCGCACCCTGGCCAAATGCAACTTTCTCATCAAAGCCGTTAAAGCACGGGACAAAGGCCAGTTGAGTGACGAGGATTTCCAGTACGTCACTCAAGCCGTGATCGGCCCTGTCACCTGGCCCGTCAGCCTGCCGATGCTGCAAGCGCTGCACCCTTGCACCGGCAATGTTCGCAGCCTCGATGTCGCCGGCTACGTCGCCATCAATGCGCTGCGCATTGTCGCGCCCAAGGGTCGCCAGATCGTTTACCTGCCCGGTGAGATCAATGCGTTCACGGTATTGGAAACCGCGACGGACATGCACTTCTGGGTGTTGCAGCAGATGAACAAAAAACAAGTGCGCCGGCAGTTCATGACGCACTTTTCCCAGGCTGACCGGCAGGCAATCGACGAGAACATCACCGACCTCATGAACCGGCTGGTGAGCTCCTGGGGCCAGTACGATCATCACCTGATCAACCAGGAAGATCAGGTCATCAGCGGCGATGCCTTCACCTGGCTGCGCGACTCGACCAAGGACGCGATGTTCGCCGAAGCCGCGCTCTCGCTGACCTCCAATGGCGACCTGCGCAAAAAGCTCTGGCTCGGCTACCTCAGCGCCGGCGTGAAAGTCTTCGGCCCGATGGCGGTGGTCGGTTGGCCGGTCGCCCTGCCCGTGATCGGCGCCAGCATCGCCAGTATCGGTCTGAACATCGATCAGGCGGTGAATGGCAAAACCGCGCAGGAGCGCAAGGCCGGGATCCTCGGTGCGGTGCTCAGCGGCATTGATTTGCTGTTCAACCTGCTGGTCCTAAAGGGCCCGGGCTCGCTGGAGGAAATCGGCCCTGATATCGAAGCCGCCGAAGCCAAAGAGATGTCCGATCTGCTTGAATCGACCGAACCCGCGGTTAAACCAGCACCGAGGGAAACCGGTCTGCCCACCGAGCGCACGCCAACGGTGCCGGACAACTTCAGGATCGACGTGCCGTTGTCCGAGGACACGCTGATGCGAGAGCCCGGCAAGTTCCAGGGCATTCATCAGCTCGCGTCCAACCCTTCCACCGCGATCGAGCTCAATGACAGCGCGTACTTCGTGCGCTACGAAAGCGATCTCAACGGTCGCGGCCACTGGGCCATCATCGACCCGGCCAACCCCAATGCCTTTTCCGGTTCGATTCCCGTGCGTCTGGCCGCCGATGGCAAGTGGGAAGTCATCCCGCGCCTGGGGTTGCAGGGCGGTATGGACGTGCCACCTGTACCGGATGCAAGCGCAACGGGCGCGCCCGTCGTCGAAGAGTGGGCGCGATCGGAGGGCATTCATGTGCCCGGACTGGATGACCCCGAAATGCGCAGCTGGGCACTCGGCGGCGCCGAGGTGCGCACGGTATTCACCACCGAATCAGGGGCAACAGTGTCGGTGAGCGAGTTCGATCTGGCCCAGGATGTACCTCGCCGAAACCTGATCAGCGATGCCAACGCGTATTACCAGCTTCATCCACCGACGCTCCGCCTGCCGAGGCCTGCTGCCGAACTGATCGAAACCCCGGCGCAATTGCTCGACACTGCATTCGCAAGCAAGCCGGGGCTGGTCTTCGGCGAGAGCCGCGGCGCCATCGGCAGCAAACAGTTCCTGATCGAGAACATGCCCGAACTGGCTCGGCGTGGGGTCAAGACGCTGTACTTGCAGGAACTGCTGGCGAACGCCAATCAGCTCGACCTGGACGCCTTCGCCCGCAGCGCAGAGATGTCCGAAGAACTGGAGAACTACCTGAACAAACTCGACTTGAAGGCGGGCAACGATCCCGAAGGTCAATTCAATCTCAAACAGTTGGTGAAAACGGCCAATGCCCAGCGCATCCGGGTACAGGCCATCGACATGTCCACCACTTACAACGTCAATGACGACCCGTTCGACCCGGAACCGCAGAACCAGATGGTGCGAGGTTTTTTCGCCAGTGAAGTGATCAACTTCAACGAACAATTGAAGGAGTCGTCGAAATGGGTTGCCCTGGTCAATCAAGAAAACATGACGGCATTCAGAGGTTACCAAGGCATCAGCGAACAGACCGATGCATTGAGTGTGCGCATCGCTGACGTCACGCCGGGACAGGCGCAGCCCGTCAGTGCCGATCCCGGGATAGCGGTAGAGTTTGCCGACTATCCGGACTCCCCCGTTTTTGAAACGGACGGTGTGGCCGATCCCGACAGCCTCCAGGCCTGGATCAAAGGCGACTGGCGTGTGCAAGTGGAAACCCCGTGGGCCTACAGAACGCCACAAGACCTGCGGGCGCTGTTGCCGGAACCGGGGATGTTCACCTTCCAGCGCTACCGCAGCAGCGTGCTGGTGGTCTATCGCAACGCCGAGGGGCGCATGGCCGACAGTGTTATCCGTTTGACTCCCGGCGGCAGGATCAATCTGGATACCCCGCTCGCACCGACCTACGAGTCCATGACGGTGGATAGTTACGAGGAACTGAAACAGGCACTGATCGCAAAAGGCATGCGGCCAATGGGCTGGCCGGTACTTCAAGACGTGGCACAGGCGTTGCCTGACATCCCGCGCCCGACCATTCCCTCCAACTGGCAGGCCAACGAACTGCTTGAAGGTGAAACGATGGTTGATGAGCCCGGAAAATTCCAGGGCATCTATCGACTCAACTCCAATCCTTCAACCGCCATCATGCTCGACCACACGCCTTACTACGTGCGTTGGGAAGCGGACCTCAACGGCGGCGGGCACTGGGCCGTCATCGACCCGGAAAACCCTCACGCGTTCTCCAACTCGATCCCCGTGCGCCTGAACGCTCAGGGTGAATGGCAAACCATGCCGCGCGGCGGGCTCAACGGTGGTGGCAAGACACCCATGCTGCGCTTGCCCGCCTCGGAGTACGACATGCCCGAGCAGTTGAAGGCCGAACTGAAAGGTGGCGCGAACGGCCAGGACGACGAGTCGTTACGCGACTTCTACGACAGCCTCAACGAGCACGATCCCTACCGCGACTTCAAGGCGATCAGAAAACGCCTGCATCGCGATGCCGTGCGCTTTTACGCCGAGCTACAACTTCCCGCACGTCCGCCGATCCCGGCGCTTGCTCCCGAGGCCAGTGCCAAAGACATCATCGCGAAAAGCCTCGAACATGCCCGAGGCCTGGTCATCGGCGAAAGCCATAGCTCCATCGCCAGCAAGCAGTGGCTGATCGAGAACATGGAGCTGCTGGCCAACAAGAATGTGAAGACCCTGTACATGGAACATCTGCTGACCGACTTCCATCAAGCGGCGCTGGATACGTATTTCGAAACCGGGACGATGGCGAAAGACCTGGAGAGCTACCTCAACGCACTCGATGTCGGCAACATGACCGACCCGCTGGGGCGCGACACGTTTCTGCAACTGGTCAAACAGGCCCGTCGTTTCAAGATTCGGGTGCAGGCCATCGATTGCATGGCGAGCTACCGGCTCAACGGCATGGAGAAGGTCGGTTCGCTGGAGCCTGCGGTTGAGCCCACGGCGCGACAGAAAATGATGAACTACTTCGCCCGCTCGATCATCCGCAGCGACCAGGCCCTGCGTGGCGCGCACAAATGGGTGGCGCTGATGGGCAACTCCCACTCCAACACCTTCGAAGGCGTGGCGGGCGTCAGCGAACTGGAAGAAGCCATCGGCATACGCGTTGAAGATGTCGCCGAAGGCGCCCCGGTGGGCATCGAGGCCGACCCGGGAAGAATCCTGCCGTTGGGCGGAACCGCGTTCGATCGCAGCGCCTTGGTCAAAGGTGATTTGCTCTTGCGAATGGCAACGCCATGGAAAGCGCAGACCATGCCGGAAATCGAAGCGGCCTTGCCCCACCGCGGGATGTACACCTTGAAACTGCAACCGCGCATGACCTTCCTGGTGCACCGCAGCCGCAGCAATGCAGTCGTGCGTACGCTCATCGAGAACGATAACGGCCGCTTCTACATCGAACGCCCCGAATGGCCTTCGATCAATGGCAAGCGCTTTGGCAGCATGAAAGCGCTATTGAATGGGCTGGATCAGATGGGCATGACACTGGCCGGCTGGTCGCAACCGCTGTAACCGGCGCACAAAAAAACCGTGTGAAATCGGATTTCACACGGTTTTTGTGTTCCAGCCTTCAGAACATCAAGGCTGGCGCGGGATCATTCCCACTCAATGGTCGCCGGCGGCTTGCTCGACACGTCGTAGGTGACGCGGGAGATGCCTTCGATTTCATTGATGATGCGGCCGGATACGGTTTCCAGCAGTTCGTAGGGCAGATGAGCCCAACGCGCGGTCATGAAGTCGATGGTTTCCACCGCACGCAGGGCCACGACCCAGGCGTAACGACGGCCATCGCCGACCACGCCAACCGATTTCACCGGCTGGAACACCACGAACGCCTGGCTGACCTTGTGGTACCAGTCGGCCTTGCGCAGTTCTTCGATGAAAATGTGGTCGGCACGACGCAGCAGGTCGGCGTATTCCTTCTTCACTTCACCGAGGATGCGCACGCCCAGGCCCGGGCCCGGGAACGGGTGACGGTAGACCATGTCGTACGGCAGGCCCAGTTCCAGGCCCAGACGACGGACTTCGTCTTTGAACAGTTCGCGCAGTGGCTCGACCAGTTTCAGGTTCATCTCTTCCGGCAGGCCGCCCACGTTGTGGTGCGACTTGATCACGTGGGCCTTGCCGCTTTTCGCGCCAGCCGACTCGATCACGTCCGGGTAGATGGTGCCCTGGGCCAGGTACTTGATGTTGTCCAGCTTGCAGGATTCGGCATCGAACACGTCGATGAAGGTGCGGCCGATGATCTTGCGCTTCTTCTCCGGGTCGGCTTCGCCGGCCAGGTTGTTGAGGAACTGGTCCTCGGCGTTGGCGCGGATCACCTTGACGCCCATGTTCTCGGCGAACATGGCCATCACCTGCTCGCCTTCGTGCAGGCGCAGCAGGCCGTTGTCGACGAACACGCAGGTCAGCTGATCGCCGATGGCCTTGTGCAGCAGTGCGGCAACCACGGACGAGTCAACACCGCCGGACAGGCCGAGCAGGACGTTGTCGGTGCCGACCTGAGCGCGAACCTGAGCGATGGCGTCTTCAGCGATCTTCGACGGGGTCCACAGCGCTTCGCACTCGCAGATGTCGAGGATGAAGCGCGACAGGATGCGACCGCCCTGCTTGGTGTGGGTCACTTCCGGGTGGAACTGCACGCCGTAGTAACGGCGCTCGTCGCTGAACATGCCGGCGATAGGGCAGCTCGGGGTGCTGGCCAGGATGTGGAAGTCTTCCGGCATCCGGGTGACTTTGTCACCGTGGCTCATCCAGACGTCGAGGCCGAACAGGCCGTCGGCGTCGATGTGGTCTTCAATGCCGTCGAGCAGACGGCTCTTGCCGACCACGTCAACGCGGGCATAACCGAACTCACGCAGCTCGGAACCTTCAACCTTGCCGCCCAGTTGCTCGGCCATGGTCTGCATGCCATAGCAGATACCGAAGACCGGCACGCCCAGGTCGAAAACGGCTTGCGGGCAGCGAGGGCTGTTGGCTTCGTGAACCGACTCCGGGCCACCGGCGAGGATGACGCCTTTAGGAGCGAATTCGCGGATCGCATCTTCGTCCATGTCGAACGGATGCAGTTCGCAGTACACACCGATTTCGCGCACGCGGCGGGCGATCAGCTGGGTGTACTGGGAACCGAAGTCGAGGATCAGGATGCGGTGAGCGTGAATGTCGAGGGCCATGATTCAGTCTCGTCTAAAAAATTCGGAAACAGTCGTGATTCAGAAACAACTCGGGGCTGAATAAAACAGCCCCGGTCGTTAACTTTTTGCTGGAAGGCTCAACCTACGCGGTAGTTTGGCGCTTCCTTGGTGATCTGCACGTCGTGGACGTGGGACTCGGCCATGCCGGCGCCGGTGATCCGCACGAACTCGGGCTTGGTGCGCATCTCTTCGATGTTGGCGCTACCGGTGTAGCCCATCGAGGAGCGCAGGCCGCCCATCAACTGGTGGATGATCGCGCTCAGGGTGCCCTTGTACGGAACACGCCCTTCGATGCCTTCCGGAACGAGCTTCTCGGCGCCTGCCGAGGAGTCCTGGAAGTAACGGTCGGAGGAACCCTGGGCCTGGGACATGGCGCCCAGCGAACCCATGCCGCGATAAGCCTTGTACGAACGGCCCTGGAACAGTTCGATCTCGCCCGGCGCTTCTTCGGTACCGGCGAACATCGAGCCCATCATCACGCAGGAAGCACCGGCTACGATGGCCTTGGACAGGTCACCGGAGAAACGGATACCGCCGTCGGCGATCAACGGTACGCCAGTGCCTTCGAGGGCAGCGGCGACGTTGGCGATGGCACTGATTTGCGGTACGCCGACACCGGCGACGATACGGGTGGTGCAGATCGAGCCAGGGCCGATACCGACCTTGACCGCGTCAGCGCCGGCTTCGGCCAGGGCCTTGGCGGCAGCGCCGGTGGCGATGTTGCCGCCGATGACCTGCACCTCAGGGAAGTTCTGCTTGACCCAGCGAACGCGATCGATCACGCCCTTGGAGTGACCGTGAGCGGTGTCGACCACCACCACGTCAACGCCGGCGTTGACCAGGGCAGCGACGCGGTCACCGGTGTCTTTACCGGTACCGACGGCAGCACCAACGCGCAGACGACCTTGATCGTCCTTGCTGGCCAGCGGGTAAGCCTTGGCTTTTTCGATGTCGTTGACGGTCATCATGCCTTTGAGGGCGAACTTGTCGTCGACGATCAGCACGCGCTCGATGCGGTGCTTGTGCAGCAGCTCACGCACATCGTTCTTGTCGGCGCCTTCCTTGACCGTGACCAGACGCTCTTTAGGCGTCATCACTTCACGGACAGTGGCTTCCAGACGGTTCTCGAAACGCACGTCACGGGAGGTGACAATGCCGACCAGGTCGCCATTGTGCAGTACCGGAACGCCGGAGATGTTGTGCAGGCGGGTCAGTTCGAACAGGTCGCGCACCGTGGCATCAGCCTCGATGGTGATCGGGTCTTTTACGACACCGGCTTCGAACTTCTTGACCTTGCGGACTTCGGCAGCTTGCTGCTCGATGGTCATGTTCTTGTGGATGATGCCGATACCACCTTCCTGAGCCATGGCAATTGCCAGACGGGCTTCAGTGACGGTGTCCATGGCGGCGGAGACCAGTGGAATATTCAGCTCGATGCCACGGGTAAGGCGGGTCTTGAGACTGACTTCGTTAGGAAGCACCTCGGAATAACCGGGCACTAGGAGAATGTCGTCGAATGTCAGAGCTTCTTGGCTGATACGCAGCATCGCGGGGGCTCCCGAGCGGGAAAATGGAAGCGCGCCATTATAGTCAGACACCCCCTCGGGTTCAATGTAAAACTCTGACTATTATTGGCATTACTGACATACGGGAATTAATGCCCGAATCTACGGTATTCACCACGTTCCTGTAGGAGCTGCCGAAGGCTGCGATCTTTTGATCTTGATCTTGAAAAATCAAAGTCAAAAGATCGCAGCCTTCGGCAGCTCCTACCGTCAGAGTTCGACTTTCACCCAGCTGACCGGCTGATCGAGCCAATCGGCGAATTCGTCGAGAAAGCTTTGCTTGAACCCGGCTTCGGCCCAGTTGTTGAAAATGAACCCGAGGTTGGAGAAGCCGCATTCCTGCAAGAACAGAAAGCCGTTGATGTCGTCTTCATGCCCGCATTCCGGGCAGGTGAAGTTATCGGTGCGCCCCGGCATCCAGTCTTCCAGGCTTTCGAACAGCGCTTCACCGACTTCCTTGCGACACTCGGCGCAACCTGCTTCTTCTAGGAACCCCTTGGCCGGCGTATAGATGCAGCGTTTGGTAATGATCTCCAGGCCATTGACCGGCTCGCCGAACGGCAGGGCTTCGGGGTGCAGGACCACTGCGCGGGCACCGTCAGCGATGGCATGGGCCATGCGATTGCCGGTGCGACCACAGGTGGTCAGCTCTTCCTGGATGATGTTCTTGCGCACCAGCCAGCGCACAACGGCCCGGGCCCGGGGCTCGTGCACCGGCAGGGTGGAGATTTTCGGGACGATGATGCTTTGGGAGTTCATGGGGTACAGGCCTGGAGCGTTGATAAATGACCTGTAGGAGCGAGCCTGCTCGCGATGGTCGTTAACGATAACGCGGGGAGTCTGGTTCCCCGCGGTGTGCTTGAGTCCATCGCGAGCAGGCTCGCTCCTACAGGTAAAGCAATGGTGCGATGCCTATTGAAGGTATAGGCCCGCCATAGCTGTTTTTACAACTCGACGACAACCGCCTGCGAAGCACGGGTCGCCTTGGCGCGGGCGGCTTCGATCGACTCGTCGCGCGCCAGGGCCACGCCCATGCGGCGCTGGCCTTTGACTTCAGGCTTGCCGAACAGGCGCAGCGCGGTATCCGGCTCGCTCAAGGCGGCACCGAGGTTGGCGAAAGCGGTCTGGGTCGACTGCCCTTCCACCAGAATCACCGCCGAAGCCGATGGCCCGAACTGACGGATCAACGGGATCGGCAGGCCGAGAATGGCCCGTGCATGCAGGGCGAACTGCGACAGGTCCTGAGAGATCAGCGTGACCAGACCGGTGTCGTGCGGGCGCGGCGAGACTTCGCTGAACCACACCTGATCACCCTTGATGAACAACTCGACGCCGAACAGACCACGACCACCCAGGGCTTCGGTCACGGCTTTGGCGACGCGTTCGGATTCAGCCAGGGCAATCGGGCTCATGGCCTGCGGCTGCCAGGACTCCTGGTAGTCGCCCTTCTCCTGACGATGGCCGACCGGCGCGCAGAAGGTGGTGCCGCCGACATGGCGCACGGTCAGCAGGGTGATTTCGTAGTCGAAATCGATGAAGCCTTCGATGATCACCCGACCTTTACCGGCACGGCCACCTTCCTGGGCGTAATCCCAGGCTTTCTGCACGTCATCGACGCTGCGCAGCAGGCTCTGGCCTTTGCCCGAGGAACTCATGACCGGCTTGACCACGCATGGGAAGCCGAGGTCCTCAACGGCTTTGCTGTAGTCCTCGAAGGTGTCGGCGAAGTGGTACGGCGAGGTCGGCAGGTCCAGCTCTTCAGCGGCCAGGCGACGGATGCCTTCGCGGTTCATGGTCAGTTGCGCGGCGCGGGCGGTCGGGATCACGGTGAAACCTTCGGCCTCCAGCTCCACCAGGGTCGCGGTGGCGATGGCTTCGATTTCCGGAACGATGAAGTGCGGCTTCTCGGCCTCGATCACGGCACGCAGGGCAGCGCCATCGAGCATGTTGATCACGTGGCTGCGGTGCGCCACCTGCATGGCCGGCGCGTTGGCGTAGCGATCCACGGCAATCACTTCAACGCCCAGGCGTTGCAGCTCGATCACCACTTCCTTGCCCAACTCGCCACAGCCACACATCAATACGCGGGTCGCGGTGGGCGACAATGGAGTTCCGATACGGGTCATCTGAAGGTCCTCAAGAAGCGGATCATCGAGGGAAGCACGCTTCCCATGGGGAGAAAGCGCGGCATTTTACATGAACTTCAGCTGACGACAGCCTGTTTGCGCAGGCGCCAGGCCATGATCAGCCACACGGCGGTGACCCCGGCGAATTTCGAACCCAGGGCGGTGAGGATCACCCCCGGCGTCAGGGCGTCGATCATGCCGAAAAAGATAAAGGTATCGAGGGGAATGCTCAGGGCCGAACTTATCCACAGGCGATCATGCAGCGGGCGCTTGGTGATGCTGAACACCAGCCAGTCGATGCACTCGGAAACCGCGAACGCCGTGGCGCTGGCCAGGGCGATGGACGGATCGGAGGTGGCGTAGGACAACACCAGCGCCACCAGCATCGCCATGAGGGCGCCATGCCCGAAACGGGTTTGCACCATGTCGCGCAGGATAAACACCAGCCCGCCCCAGGCCGACCAGATGATGTCCAGGTGGGGGGCGGTGGAGAAGGCGAAGTTGATCAGCACGACGCTGCTGATGTAGGTGATCAGGAAGAGCATGGGAGCAGTAGTACCTGTCAATTTTGTGCACAGGGTACTTCATCTTCGGTACACAAATAACCTGTGGCGAAGCGCTTTTGTGGCGAGGGGGCTTGCCCCCGTTCGACTGCGCAGCAGTCGTAAATTCAGCGGGCCAGGTTGGTCAGACAGAATGTGATTGCAGGATTTGGCGCTGCTGCGCAGCGCAACGGGGGCAAGCCCCCTCGCCACAAAAGCGCGACCGACTTAGTTATTGGATTTGGTGGGTAACATCCACACCAGCCCACTGGCCTTGGCCCGCTCATGACACAACCCCAGCACCGTGCGCCGTTCGTCGTTGGTCATGCGGCTCCAGCGGGTGATTTCCTCAACCGTACGCTGGCAACCGGTGCAGATATCATCGTCATCCAGCGCACAAATGCTCACGCAGGGCGATGCCACCGGGCGTTCGGGCGTGCTCATTCTTCCTGCTCGACCAGATCGCGGGCATAACGCTGCGAGTTGTGCACATAGTGGGCAGCGCTGGCTTCCAGCATCCTGATTTGCGGCTCGGTCAATTCGCGCACCACTTTGCCGGGCGACCCCATGACCAGCGACCCGTCCGGAATCTCCTTGCCTTCGCCGATCAGCGAATTGGCGCCGATGATGCAGTTCTTGCCGATCTTCGCGCCATTGAGAATCACCGCGTTGATGCCGATCAGGCTGTTGTCGCCGACGGTGCAGCCGTGAAGCATGGCGTTGTGGCCGATGGTCACGCCGGTGCCGATGGTCAGCGGATAGCCCATGTCGGTGTGCATCACGGTGCCGTCCTGGACGTTGCTGTTCTTGCCGATCAGGATCAACTCGTTGTCGCCGCGCAGCACGGCGTTGAACCAGACGTTGGCGCCCTCCTCCAGCTTGACCTTGCCCACCAGCACGGCATTGGGGGCGACCCAGCTCTGTGGATGGGTTTCGACACGGGCGTCGCCCAGGCGGTATTTCATTGTTGTATTCCTCAGGGCTCGGGCAGTGCCATTCGAACGATGGCTTCAGGTATTGATAAAGCTTTTGGGAGGTTGATGCAGGCTGATTTTGGCGTCATACAGCAGGTTGATCAACTCGACGATCATGATCGCCGTCAGCCCCCAGATCTTGTATTCGCCAAAGCGATAGCTCGGCACGTACCAGCTGCGGCCCTGATAGTCGATGCGATGGGTATGTTCGCGAGGGTCTTTGCGGAAGAATTCCAGGGGCACGCTGAACACCGCGGCGATCTCGGCATCGTTGGCCCGGTATTCGACAAAATCCGGGATCACCCCGACATAGGGCGTGACCATGATGCCATGCAGGCTGATCAGCGGGCTGAGCGGGCCGATCACCTCGACCAGCCCCGGCGGCAGGCCTATTTCTTCTTCGGCTTCACGCAGGGCGGTGAAAATCAGGTCGGAGTCTTCGGGGTCGCGGCGACCACCGGGGAAGGCGACTTCGCCGCCATGGGTCGACAGGCCGCTGGCACGCAGGGTCAAAACCAGCTCGGGCTCGTCACTGCGGGTGATGGGCACCAGCACTGCGGCCTCGGGAAAACGACGATCGGTCTCCAGCGTGCGTGGAGTGTGGTTACTAACCCGATGCAGTAGCTCGTCCAGCATGAGTGTTCTCGATTTGTGCCTTACCCGGCATCATGCACCAATCGCTGCGGTCGCCCAACCCCCGCAACCGCCCCATGTCGCGAAACGACAACTTGCCGACCGGCACCGCAGCACGCCAAGATAGGCGCAGCATTCAGGAACCCCAGCATGAAATTTTGCAGCCAGTGCGGTAACCCGGTGACCCAGCGCATTCCCGAGGGCGATTCACGCCTGCGTTTTGTCTGCGACAGCTGTCAGGCCATCCACTACCAGAACCCCAATATAGTCGCCGGCTGCGTGGCGACCTGGGGCAGCAAGGTGTTGCTGTGCCGGCGGGCCATCGAGCCGCGCCGCGGCTACTGGACCCTGCCCGCCGGTTTCATGGAGAACGGCGAGACAATCGAACAGGCCGCCATTCGCGAAACCGCCGAGGAAGCCTGCGCCCGGGTGCGCAACCTGAGCATCTATACCCTGATCGATGTGCCACACATCAGCCAGGTGCATGTGTTCTTCCGTGCCACGCTTGCGGACCTGGATTTTTCTGCCGGTCCCGAGAGCCTGGAAGTGCAACTATTCGACGAAGCGGACATTCCTTGGGATGAGCTGGCTTTCCGCACGGTGGGCCGTACCTTAGAATGCTTCTTCGCTGACCGGCGGACCGAGGTCTATCCCGTACGGTCTGAATCGATTCCGCCGCTTGCTCAACCTGCCATAATCTGATGCCATATTGGTATCATTCGTAGTCGCTGAAAAATCGTCCGAACGCGGCCCGAGCCTTCGACAGCTCCTACATAAAACATCTATAAATAAATAGTCGCGACACCTCCTGGGGAATCGTTTCAATGCGCTGGTTGCTTGCCCTGTTCTGTTTGTCTTTCGTCGCGGTGTCCCAGGCTTCTGCCTTGGAACCCCTGGACGGCAAGGTCATCGAGAAAATCCTGGTTCTCAAGTCGTCCCATCAGTTGCAATTGATCAATGACGGCAAGCCGCTCAAGACTTATCGCATTTCCCTGGGCAAGCGTCCCAAGGGGCCGAAACTGATGGAAGGCGACAAGCGCACCCCGGAAGGCCTCTACTGGGTCGACTGGCGCAAGGTCAGTGATAAATTCAACCTGGCGATGCACATTTCCTACCCGAACATCAGCGATTCGGCCCGCGCCCGTCGTGAAGGCGTCGAGCCCGGCGGCATGATCATGATCCACGGCACCCCGGACACCGAGGACACCCCGGAAGACCTGTTCCACACCCTGGACTGGACCGACGGCTGCATCGCCATGCGCAACATGGACATGCGTGAAGTCTGGAACCTGGTGCCGGACGGCACGATGATCGAAATTCGTCCGTAATTCCCTCGACCATTGGTCGGCATCAAAAAATAAAATCAAAAGATCGCAGCCTGCGGCGGCTCCTACAGGGTGAATACCATTTCGCTCTGTAGGAGCTCCCGCAGGCTGCGATCTTTGTCGTTTTAAAGCCCACCGCTAATACCACTTCAAACCACCCAACCTCCAGCCGGCCACAATCAGGCAATTCTTGTAAAACACCCGCGTTGACATGGTATGCAAGTGGTATTAGTTTCGCCTCACAACCGGGCGACAACAATCCTATATCCGCATCGGACAATGCCTACATGAACGACCTACAAGCCCTGCGCCCCGACGACACCCAACCCACGCCGTTGTACCTGCAACTGGCACGCAATCTGGAAGCGGCGATCCATGCCGGCCAGTGGAAAGCCGAACAGGCCATGCCGTCGGAACGCAATCTGAGCGAGACCCTGGGTATCTCCCGCGTCACCGCCCGCAAGGCGCTGGAAGTGTTGTTCGAGCAAGGCCTGATCCGCCGTAACCAGGGCTCCGGCACCTTCATCACGCCGCGCCTCGAACAACCGCTATCGCGACTGTCCGGCTTCAGTGAAATGCTCCGCCTCAAGGGGTTCGTACCCGGTTCGCAATGGCTGGAGCGGGAAATCACCCTGCCGACCCACGAAGAGCTGATCCGCCTCGGCCTGTCGCCCAACGACAAGGTCGCGCGGCTCAAACGCCTGCGCAAGGCCGACGACACCGTGATGGCCATCGAGATGAGCACCCTGCCCGCCTCGATCATTCCCAAGCCGCAATCGGTGGGTGATTCCCTCTACGAATTTCTCGACGGCATCGGCAAGCCGGTAGTGCGCGCCTTGCAGCATATCCAGGCGATCAACGCCTCGGACGAGTTCGCCGCGCTGGTCGGCATCGCCCCCGGCACCGCCATGCTGCTGATGACCCGGGTCGGCTACCTGGAAGACAACACGCCCATCGAAGTCACCGACACCTATTGCCGCAACGACTACTACGACTTTGTGGCCGAACTGCGTCGCTGACAAAACAGCCGGTCGCTAAAAACCGAGATCCCGACATGTCCGAAGACAACATCCTCACCGCCCGCGGCTGGGTTCGCGGCCGACTGGTCCACGCCCACGGCAAGGTCGTGTCCGTCGAAGGCGTCCCCTGCGATCCGGCGGACAACGACCTGCCTTATCTGCTGCCGGGTTTCATCGACCTGCACGTTCACGGCGGCGGCGGCAAAGACATCATGGAAGGCACGCCCGCCTTCGAAACCATCACCCGCACCCATGTGCGCTTCGGCACCACGTCGCTGCTGGCGACCACCATGACGGCGCCGAGCGAAGAGATCAGCAGCGTGCTCGAAGCCGTCGGCGAATTCTGTGAGCAGCGGCCACCAGGCTGCGCGCGGGTGCTCGGCGTGCACCTCGAAGGCCCCTACATCAACCCCGGCAAGCTCGGCGCGCAACCCAACTTCGCCCACACTGCGTTGATGGCCGAGGTCGAAGCGTACCTGGCCCTGGCGCCGATCCGGGTGATCACCATTGCCCCGGAAATCGCCGGTCACGATGCCTTGATCCGCGACCTCAGCCGCCGCGGCATCCGCATGCAGATCGGCCACACCCTGGGCAGTTACGAGGAAGGCGTCGCGGCGCTGGAGGCCGGCGCCAGCAGCTTCACCCACCTCTACAACGCCATGAGTCCGCTGCATCACCGCGAGCCGGGGATCGTCGGCGCGGCACTGGCCCACGCCAAATACGCCGAACTGATTCCCGACCTGCTGCACGTGCACCCCGGCGCCATCCGCGTCGCGCTGCGCTCGATCCCGTGCCTGTACTGCGTCACCGACTCGACCGCCGCCGCCGGCATGCCCGACGGCGAGTACAAACTCGGCAGCCACACCGTTACCAAGTGCCTGGGCGGCGTGCGCCTGCCCGACGGCACCCTGGCCGGCAGCACCCTGACCATGGATCAGGCGTTGCGCAACCTGGTGAAAATCGGCCTGCCCATCGCCGAAGCCTCGCAACGCCTGTCGCAATTCCCCGCCGACTACCTCGGCCTCACCGAACGCGGGCGCCTGCAACCGGGGGCCTGGGCCGACTGCGTGCGGCTGGATCGCTCACTGAAACTGACCGCCGTCATGGTCGAAGGAGAAGACATTGACTTCAAAAATGCTTGAAGAGGCGCTGTCCTCGTTCGAGGCCGTGCAAGCCCAACTGCAGCAACTCGACCCGCAGATGATCGAGATCGCCGGACGCCTGCGTCGTCAGCCGCCGCAAGTGGCCTTGACCGTGGCCCGCGGCAGCTCCGACCACGCCGCCAGTTACTTCGCCTACCTGACCATGCAGCTGCTGGGCATCCCGGTGGCGTCGTTGCCGATGTCGGTGGTGACCATGCAGCAGGCACCGCTGAAGGTCAGCGGCCAGGTGGCATTCGCCTTCTCGCAATCGGGGCAAAGCCCGGACCTGGTCAACAGCCTGCGCCTGTTGCGCAAGCGCGGCGCCTTGAGCATTTCGCTGGTCAATGCCGAGGACTCGCCGCTGGAAGCCGCCTGTGAGTTCAGCCTGCCGCTGTGTGCCGGCACTGAAAGCAGCGTCGCCGCGACCAAGAGTTTCATCGCCACCCTGAGCGCCAGCGCGCGGTTGATCGGGCACTGGAAGGACGACGCCGAACTGCTCGAGGCTGGTTTGGCCTTGCCCGACGGCCTGCGCAACGCCGCGCAGCAGGACTGGAGCCCGGCCATCGAGGCCTTGCGCGATTGCCAGCGGCTGATGGTGATCGGCCGGGGCGCCGGTTTCGCCATCGCCCAGGAAGCAGCGCTCAAATTCAAAGAGACCTCGGCCATCCAGGCCGAAGCCTTCAGCAGCGCCGAAGTCCGCCACGGCCCGATGGCCCTGATCGGCGACAACTACCCGCTGCTGGTGTTTGCCCCACGGGGCGCCGAACAGGCCGGCCTGCTGAGCCTGGCCGCCGACATGCGCCAGCGCGGCGCCCGTGTCCTGCTGGCCGCACCTGATGACGTGCTCGAGCGCGACCTGACCCTGACCCGCGCCGAACACCCGGCCCTCGACCCGATTCTGGCGATCCAGAGTTTCTACGTGATGGCCGCCGGCCTGGCCGTGGCCCGCGGCATGGACCCGGACCAGCCGCGGCACTTGAGCAAAGTCACCCGTACGCACTAAATCGAATGGCGATTGATGGACCTGTAGGAGCGAGCCTGCTCGCGATGGACGTGAACGATGACGCGTTCTTCCTGAATGAACGCGTTGTTCTCAGGTTCTTCGCGAGCAAGCTCGCTCCTACAGAGAAGCGCGTTGATCCGAACTGTATTTTTTGATGAGACCGAGCCATGCATAACAACAATAAAGAGCTGACTTTAAGCGCCCCGCTCAGCGGCCCGGTGCTCACGCTCGCCAAAGTCCCGGACCCGGTGTTTGCCAGCGGCGCCATGGGCGACGGTATCGCCATCGATCCGCTCAACGACACGCTCCACGCCCCCTGCGCGGGTGTGGTGGTGCATGTCGCGCGCACCGGTCACGCGCTGACCTTGCGTGCCGACAACGGCGCGGAATTGCTCCTGCACCTGGGCCTCGACACGGTCGAGCTGCAGGGCCAAGGCTTCTCGATGCTGGTCAAGGAAGGCGCGCGCGTCGCCAACGGCCAGCCCCTGCTGCGCTACGACCTGGACAAGGTCGCGCAACAGTGCAAAAGCCTGGTCAGCCTGCTGATCCTCACCAACAGCCAGGACTTTCAGGCGCGGCCCATCACCCTCAAATCGGTGAAAGTCGGTGAGCCGCTGCTGCACATCATTCGTCGACAGACATCGACCGCAGAGGTCGATGTCGAGTTCGCCGGCGCAGAGATTGTCGGCCACGTACGCATTGCTCACCGTGGCGGCCTGCACGCGCGGCCGGCGGCGTTGATCCGTCAGACCGCACAAGGTTTCAAAAGCAAATCGCAGCTGCACTTCGCCGGCAAGTCGGCCACCTGCGACAGCCTGATCGGCCTGATGGGGCTGGCCATCGGCGAGCAGGCAGAAGTCCAGGTCAGTTGCCAGGGCCCGGACGCCGAAGCCGCATTGCAAGCCTTGCTCACCGCGTTATCCACAGCCCTGGCCGAAGACAGTCACGCCGCCGCGCCACCGACGATCGCCCAACGCAATCGCCCCGTCGAAGCCGGTGTGTTGCACGGCGTCTGTGCTGCGCCGGGCCTGGTCGGCGGGCCGCTGTTTCGCCTGAATGCGATCAGCCTGCCAGTGGACGCCGGCGATCATGATCCGCAACAGCAACGCCAGGTTCTGGACGCGGCACTGAGCCAGGTGCGCAGCGAAATCGACCACACCCTGGCCCAGGCAAAAAAACACAAGGACAGCGCTGAAGAGGCCATTTTCGCCGCGCACCTGGCGCTGCTCGAAGATCCGGCCTTGCTCGACACTGCCAATCAATCCGTCGACCAGGGCACGGCCGCGACCCACGCCTGGAGCCAGACCATCGACGCGCAATGCGAAATGCTCCAGCAAACCGGCAGCACATTGCTCGCCGAACGCGCCAACGACCTGCGCGATCTCAAGCAACGGGTGCTGCGCGTATTGCTCGGCGATACCTGGCATTACGACGTGCCGGCCGGCGCCATCGTTGCGGCCCATGAACTGACGCCCTCCGACTTGTTGCAACTGAGCCAGCAAGGCGTCGCCGGGCTGTGCATGGCCGAGGGCGGTGCGACCTCCCACGTGGCGATTCTGGCCCGGGGCAAAGGCCTGCCGTGCATGGTCGCACTGGGCTCGACGCTGCTCGATCAGCAACAGGGACAACCGGTGGTGCTGGACGCCGACGGCGGTCGCCTCGAACTGACACCCGGCACACAGCGCCTGGCCGACGTGCGCCAGCTGCAACAGCAACAGCAACAACGCCGGGCCGAACAACAGGCCCAGGCGCACACACCGGCGCTGACCACCGATGGCCTGCGCATCGAAGTCGCCGCCAACGTGGCGTCCAGCACGGAAGCGGCAGACGCATTGGCCAATGGCGCCGACGGCGTCGGCTTGCTGCGCACCGAATTTCTCTTTGTCGACCGCCACACCGCCCCGGACGAACAGGAACAACACCAGGCCTATCAAGCCGTGCTCGATGCCATGGGCGACAAGTCGGTGATCATCCGCACCATCGACGTCGGTGGCGACAAGCAACTCGATTACCTGCCACTGCCCGCCGAGGCCAACCCGGTGCTCGGCCTGCGCGGCATTCGCCTGGCCCAGGTCCGCCCGGAACTGCTCGACCAGCAACTGCGCGCGCTGCTGCACCTGCACCCGTTGTCACGCTGCCGGATCCTGCTACCGATGATCACTGAGGTCGATGAACTGCTGCACATCCGCCAGCGCCTCGACGCCTTGTCCACCGAACTGGGCCTGGCGCAGCGCCCGGAGCTGGGGGTGATGATTGAAGTGCCGGCCGCCGCGCTGCTGGCCGAGCAACTGGCGGAGCACGCGGACTTCCTGTCCATCGGCACCAATGACCTGTCGCAATACACCCTGGCCATGGACCGCGACCACGCCGGGCTCGCCGCGCGCGTCGATGCGCTGCACCCGGCCCTGCTGCGGTTGATCGCCCAGACCTGCGCCGGTGCGGCGCAGCACAAGCGTTGGGTCGGTGTGTGCGGTGCACTGGCGTCCGATCCGCTGGCCACGCCGGTGTTGATCGGCCTGGGGGTTAGCGAGCTGTCGGTGAGCCCGGTACAGATCGGTGAAATCAAGGACCGCGTGCGTCATCTCGACGCCAGCGAATGCCGGCGCATCAGCCAGGGCCTGCTCAAGCTGAGCAGCGCCAGCGCCGTGCGTCATGCCTGCCACCAGCATTGGCCTCTGAGCTGAGCTCTTTACAAAAGAAGAACAAAAATCCAGGGAGATCCGCCATGTACCAACTTTTCATCGAAGGCCTGCAACGCCTCGGCCGCGCACTGATGCTGCCGATCGCGATCCTGCCGATTGCCGGCCTGCTGCTGCGCCTGGGCGATACCGACCTGCTGAACATCGCGATCATCCACGACGCCGGCCAGGTGATCTTTGCCAACCTGGCGATGATCTTCGCCATCGGCATCGCGGTCGGTTTCGCCAAGGACAACAACGGTACGGCGGGACTTGCCGGGGTAATCGGCTATCTGGTGATGATCGCCACCCTCAAGGTGCTCGACCCGAGCATCAACATGGGCATGCTCGCCGGGATCGTCAGCGGCCTGATGGCCGGCGCGCTGTACAACCGCTTCAAGGACATCAAGCTGCCGGAGTACCTGGCCTTCTTCGGTGGCCGACGGTTCGTGCCGATTGTCACCGGGTTCGCCGCCGTGGGCCTGGGCGTGGTGCTCGGCTATATCTGGCCGCCGATCCAGCACGGCATCAACAGCTTCGGCACGCTGATGATGGAGAGTGGCAGCATTGGTGCGTTCGTCTTCGGCGTGTTCAACCGCCTGCTGATCGTCACCGGCCTGCACCACATCCTCAACAACATGGCGTGGTTCGTGTTCGGCAACTTCACTGACCCCACCACCGGTGCGCTGGTCACCGGCGACCTGTCGCGCTATTTCGCCGGCGACCCGAAAGGCGGCCAGTTCATGACCGGCATGTTCCCGGTGATGATCTTCGGCCTGCCCGCCGCGTGCCTGGCGATGTACCGCAACGCCCTGCCGGAACGGCGCAAGGTGATGGGCGGGATTTTCCTGTCGATGGCCCTGACCGCGTTCCTGACCGGCGTGACCGAGCCGATCGAATTCGCCTTCATGTTCCTCGCGCCACTGCTGTTTCTGCTGCATGCGCTGCTGACCGGTCTGTCGATGGCCATCACCAATGCGCTGAACATTCAACTGGGCTTCACGTTCTCCGGTGGCTTCATCGACATGGTGCTGGGCTGGGGAAAATCCACCAACGGCTGGCTGGTGTTCCCGGTGGGCCTGGCGTATGCCGTGATCTATTACGTGGTGTTCGATTACTGCATCCGTCGTTTCGACCTGAAGACGCCGGGACGCGAAACCAGCGCTGCCGCCCCGCAGGTAGCGGTGGCCGACAATGAACGCGCCGGGGCTTACATCAAGGCCTTGGGCGGCGCGGAGAACCTGATCACCGTCGGCGCCTGCACCACGCGATTGCGCCTGGACATGGTGGATCGCAACAAGGCCTCGGATACCGATCTGAAGGCGCTCGGCGCCATGGCCGTGGTGCGTCCGGGCAAGGGCGGGAGTTTGCAGGTAGTGGTGGGGCCGATGGCCGATGCGATTGCCGACGAAATTCGCCTGGCGATGCCGGCGCTGGGGCGTGCCATGGTGTCGTCACCGGCAGCAGAAATCGACGCGCCTCCACCTGCCGCCGTGGCAACACCCGAGGCGCAGCAATGGCTCAATGCGCTGGGGGGTGGCGACAATGTGCTGCAACTCGACTGCATCGCCATGACGCGCATCCGCTTGCAACTGGCCAATGGCAAGGCGTTGTCGGAGTGTGATTTGAAAGCGCTGGGTTGCCAGGGCGTGAGTCAGCTGGAAGGCGGTATCTGGCATCTGTTGGTTGGCGACAAGGCGCCGAGTTTGAGTGATGCGCTGGAAGCGTTGGTCAATCGCAGCGAGGTCAGTGCCAAGGTTTAGATCCTCGGTGCCTTATAGGCCGCCATCGCGAGCAAGCTCGCTCCCACATTGGATCGGCAAACACTGGACCATTGTGGGAGCGAGCTTGCTCGCGATGAGGCCATCACTAACACCACAAAAACCCGGTCAACAAAAAACCCGCTGAAATCACTTTCAGCGGGTTTTTCATTTCAGCGGCACGAGAATCAGAAATCCTCCAACCGCCACACTTCATAAGCCGGTGTCTCGTAGGGATGGCTCTGTTTCAGAGCCGCCACCACCGAGCGAATCAACTCATCGGCCACTACAAGCTCGACTTTCCATTCGTCGACCTGTTCGACCTGCCCTGCCTCGCCAATGAACGGCTGACTGCCGTCCAGTGGGCGAAACTGGCCGAGGCCCAACACTTGCCATGCACAGTGGTCGTAAGCGCCGATCCGTCCACCACCGGCGGCGAATACGGCACTTTTGACCTGTTCCACATGACTGGTCGGAACAAAGAAGCTGAGCTTGTACATCGCTATCAGTTAACCCACACGCGAGCATTACGGAACATGCGCATCAACGGTGCATCTTCGTTCCAGTCATCGGAACGCCACGAGTTCTGCACGGCGCGGAACACACGCTCCGGGTGCGGCATCATGATGGTCACGCGGCCGTCGCGGCTGGTCAAACCGGTGATCCCGCGCGGCGAGCCGTTCGGGTTGGCCGGGTAGCTTTCGGTGACCTTGCCGTGGTTGTCGACGAAACGCATCGCCACGCAACCGGACAGATCGGCTTCCAGCAGTGCTTCTTCGCTGGCGAACTCGGCATGACCTTCGCCGTGGGCGATGGCGATCGGCATGCGCGAACCGGCCATGCCCTGCAGGAAGATCGAGTTCGACTCCTGGATCTGCACCATGGCAACACGGGCTTCGAACTGCTCGGAACGGTTGCGCACGAAGTGCGGCCAGAACTCGCTGCCCGGGATCAGCTCGTGCAGGTTGGACATCATCTGGCAACCGTTGCACACGCCGAGGGTGAAGCTGTCGCTGCGCTCGAAGAAGCCCTGGAACGCATCGCGGGCACGGCTGTTGAACAGCGCGGATTTCGCCCAGCCTTCACCGGCACCCAATACGTCGCCGTAGGAGAAGCCGCCGCAAGCGACCATGCCCTTGAACTCGTTCAGGTCGACACGGCCGGCCAGAATGTCGCTCATGTGCACGTCGATCGCGTTGAAACCGGCGCGGTCGAACGCCGCCGCCATTTCCACCTGACCGTTGACGCCCTGCTCACGCAGCACGGCAACCTGTGGGCGAATGCCTTTCTTGATGTAAGGCGCGGCGATGTCCTGGTTGATGTCGTAGCTCAGCTTGACGCTCAGGCCAGGGTTGTCTTCTTCCAGCAGCACGTCGAACTCTTGCTCGGCGCAGTCGGCGTTGTCACGCAGGCGCTGGATCTGGTAGCTGGTCTCGGCCCACTGACGCTGCAGCAGACGACGCTGGCCTTCGAACACGGTGTCACCGTTGAAGGTGATGCTGATCTCGCCGTTGTTCATCGGCTGACCGATCACCGACACGCAATCACCCAGGCCGGCAGCGCTGAACTGCGCGAGGATGTCCGGGGTGGCGTCCTGCCGAACCTGGATCACGGCACCCAGTTCTTCGTTGAACAGGATGGCAGCGATATCGGCGGAGGTTTCCGCCAGACCGTCCAGGTTCAGGCTCAGGCCGCAGTGACCGGCGAACGCCATTTCGACGACGGAGGTCAGCAGACCACCGTCGGAACGGTCGTGGTAAGCCAGCAGGTGACCGTCGGCGTTGAGGCCCTGGATCACGGCGAAGAAGGCCTTCAGGTCTTCTGCGTCGTCGACGTCCGGCGCCTGCTTGCCGAGCTTGCCGTGGACCTGTGCCAGGATCGAGGCGCCCATGCGGTTCTGGCCGCGGCCCAGGTCGATCAGGATCAGGTCGGTGGTGCCCTTGTCCATGCGCAGTTGCGGGGTCAGGGTCTGACGGATGTCAGTCA
>Ga0209050_1001313_pt1 | contig 27883 bp, 28 predicted proteins | sample Araplavi_mTSA_r2_FD_184276 | JGI IMG/M metagenome (GOLD analysis project Ga0209050, IMG submission 184276) | Arabidopsis root microbial communities from North Carolina, USA - plate scrape MF_Cvi_mTSA_r2 (SPAdes) (version 2) | ecosystem: Host-associated > Plants > Roots > Endosphere | place: USA... | reverse complement strand
ACCCGGTTCCCCAGTTGCAATTTTCGGCCATGGCGGGCAGCTATGGTTTGCAGCGATATCAATTGTCGGCGTCGGGTGGATCGGATAAAGTAAAAGCTTCCGTGCAGTTTGCACATCAGTCGTCGGATGGTTACCGGCAACAGACGGCCATGCGCCGTGACGCGGTGAATGCGGATCTGGCATTCAAAGTAAATTCGAAGAGCACTTTGTCGGCTACGGTTTTTTATACGGATCTTTTTTATGAAACACCCGGCGGCCTCACGAAAGCTGATTTCGAAAAGGATCCAAGCATGGCACGGTCAGGAGCCGTGGATCAAAAGGCGGCGGTCTACAATAAGACAGCGTATACAGGTTTAGTGTACGATTATGCCTGGAACACTCGTTGGTCGATAAAAACCGCAGCCTACGGTTCAATCACCTCTTTCCAAAACCCCACGATACGAAACGTGGAAGAACGCGATGAAGATAATGTTGGTGGCCGAGTGACCACGCAGTATAATTTCGACAAAGAAAAATGGAACGGGAAGATCTCCTTTGGCGGCGAGTATCAATATTTCTACTCACCGGTAAAAGTTTATGGCAACAGGCAAGGAGTGAGGGACACCATTCAGACAAGCGACAAATTAAAATCGAACCAGCTGCTCGCCTTTGCGCAAGCCGATTTGGAACTGCCCGGCGATCTTTTTTTGACATTAGGCGGGAGCATAAACTTTTTGAAATATGATTATGCGTCTCTGATCGTGACACCGGTAATCAACCAGGAGCGCAAATTCGATCCTGTGTTTTCACCGCGCGTCGCGTTGTTAAAGAAGTTGACGAATACGCTTTCCGTGTATGGCAGTGTCAGCAAAGGTTTCTCGCCGCCTTCCCTGGCGGAAGTGCGCCCGTCGACTGGAAATTATAACAACAGCCTGAATCCCGAGCGAGGACTCAGTTATGAAGTGGGTGTACGCGGCAGCGTGCTCAATCGCCAAGTCTCTTTCGATCTGACGGCCTACGACTTCCGACTGGACGAAACCATCGTGATCCAACGCACAGCGGATGGTGCCGATTATTTTGTAAACGCCGGCAGAACTTCGCAACGCGGACTTGAGGCCACACTTTCGTGGATGCCGACGCTTGGCGCCGATCAAACCGTATCTTACCTGCGCGTGTGGGGAAGCTATACCTATAACCACTATCGTTTTTCGGACTATGTGCAGGACGGTGTGAATTATTCCGGCAATCAACTCACCGGCGTGGCGCCGAACATCGGGCTCATCGGCGTTGATCTTACGGTAAAGAAATTTTACACGAACATCACCACCAGCTTCACGGATGATATTCCGCTGAACGACGCCAACAGCGAGTTCGCCAAGTCGTATGTATTGGTTGGTGGCCGCGTGGGTTACCGGACAATGCTCGCGAAGCGTGTTCCGTTTGAAGTTTTCTGCGGCATCGACAATGCGTTGAACAAGACCTATAGCCTGGGCAACGACTTGAATGCTGTGGGTGGCAGATTTTACAACGCCGCCGCGCCGCGGAATTATTATGGAGGCATTCGCATCAAGCCACTGCTAAAAAAGGGATCGTAGCGATCATGTTATCAGAAGTTCCATCGGAGGTTCAACAGGGCGTGAGCGCCTTTCTGCAAACCACGACGTCTTCTGCTGTGTTGAAAGATTTTTCGTTTGTGAGCGGGGGCTGCATCAACCGTGCCGGCAGATTGAAAACCACGGCCGGCGACTTTTTCTTAAAATGGAATCTTGCCGCCCAGTATCCCCGCATGCTTGAAAGTGAACGGAGGGGACTACACCATCTTCGCCAACCGTCGGTGATCGATGTTCCCGAAGTGTTTATGGTGGGACAGGCTGGATCCTTTCAGTTTATACTGATGGAATTCATCGCCAAAGCCCCGGTTGCCAAACGGTATTGGGAAATGCTGGGCGAAAGACTGGCGCAACTGCATCGCGTTACGACCGCCCGGTTTGGGTTGGACCACGACAATTATATCGGATCGCTTCCCCAAAGCAACGCACAACACGACACCTGGTTCGAATTCTTTATCCACGAACGCCTGGCGCCACAATTGCAGCTGGCCTTCGACACGCATCGCATAGACCAACCGTGGCTCCGCACCTTTGAAGGCCTCTATCCCAGGCTTCACGCCTTGCTTCCCGGCGAAAAGCCGGCGCTGCTGCACGGCGATCTCTGGAGCGGCAACCTTATGGTGAATGAAAAGGGAGAACCGTGTTTGGTTGATCCGGCGGTGTATTTCGGTCACCGGGAAATGGAATGGGCCATGACAAAACTTTTTGGCGGCTTTCATGAAACGTTCTATTCATCCTATCGCCAGGCCTATCCGCTGCAACCGGGCTATGACGATCGCGAGGACCTGTATACGTTATATCCTTTGCTGGTGCATCTCAATTTGTTTGGTGCATCCTATAAGCTTTCGCTGGACAGCATTCTGCGAAAATATGTCTGATCTCCCCGTGGCTCAAAGCCGCACAAGCTTTTTCTTCAGCGCATCCACGATCATGACGGCGTGCACGCGGCTGTTTTCGATAAACCATTTATTGGTTTTCAAGCCTCCCACCATGACGCCCGCCAGGTAGAGATTTTCAACGTTGGTCTCCATCGTTTCTTCATCGTAAACCGGCGTGTGAAAAGGATCGTCGTGAAAGGTGATGCCACACGCGCGCATGAAGGCAAAGGGAGGCTGGTAGCCGGTCATGGCCAGCACGAAATCGTTCTCCAGTGTTTTTTCGCCTTGCGGTGTTTTGATGACCACGTTCGTGGGATGGATGCGCAACACTTCCGATTCGAAATAGGCCGTGATGGAGCCTTCGGCAATCCGGTTTTCAATGTCCGGCCTTACCCAATACTTGACACTTTCGCGGATGGCTTTTTCGCGGATCACCATGGTGACCTCGGCGCCCTTGCGAAACGTTTCCAAAGCCACGTCCACCGCCGAGTTGGCCGCGCCGACCACCACGATCTTTTGCGCGTAGTACGGATGCGGCTCGTCGTAGTAGTGCTTCACTTTGGGCAGGTCCTCGCCGGGCACATTCAACAGATAGGGCAGATCGTAAAATCCCAGTGCCAGGATCACCGCCGCACTGCGGTAGTTTCCTTTTGCGGTGACCACCTCGTGCACGCCATCCCGGTTGTGAATGGAGAGCACCGGCTCATACAAATTGACATGCAACTTCCACGTTGACGCCACCCGGCGATAATATTCCAACGCTTCCGAGCGAACCGGTTTGGGTCCGTGCGAAACGAAGGGCACTTCGCCGATCTCAAGCCGGTCGGATGTCGAAAAAAAAGTCATGTTCAGCGGATAATGATAGAGCGAGTTGACGAGACAGCCCTTTTCTAAAATGCAATAGCGCAAGCCCGCCTTTGCGGCTTCAATGCCGCATGCCAGGCCGATGGGGCCGGCGCCAATAATAATAAGATCGTATTCGGATTTTGAATTCATGAATAATTGCTAATTTTAATTATCGGCTATGATCTGACCCCTGATTAGCTCTCACCTTTAAGTGATATCGCGTGTTCCGAAACAATTTCAGGGTGGCTTTTCGAAGCTTACTCAAAAATAAGGTTTATTCGCTCATCAACATCGCCGGACTTTCTATCGGCATGGCGGTGTTTGTGCTCATCCTCCTCTACATCCAACACGAGCGCACCTACGACCAGTTCCACGTCAACAAAGACCGCATCTTCCGCATCCAGCAAGACCGCTTCAATCGCGGCGAGCGCACGTTGCATTCGGTAACGGGCTGCTACGCGGCGGGGCCGGCCATTAAGGCTTCCTTCCCGGAAGTGGAAGACTATGTGGCCCTTCACAAAGTGGAACCCATCATCGCCTACAAAGGTGAAGGCTTCAAGGAAGAGAATACCTGTTTTGCCACCGACAAATTTTTCAAATATTTTTCATTCCGCCTGCTGAAGGGCGTCGACACGCTCGTGCTCAAGGAGCCGCACACGGCCGTGGTGTCGCGCTCGTTTGCAAAACGGGTTTTTAAAAACGAAGATCCGATAGGCAAGACGTTGAGCTTTCGCGGAACCTATGACTTCGATGTGACCGGCGTGTTTGAAGACATGCCCGAAAATTCACAGATGAAGTTCGACCTCATGATCTCTTATCCCACGTTGGAGAAACACCCCTATAAGGGCGTGCTCGATCTGCCCTGGCAATACGACGGCATCATGACCTATCTCGTGTTGCGCGAGGGTGCGCATGCCGCCGAACTGGAAGCCAAGTTCCCGGATTTCATCATGGCCAACACCGGTACGTGGCTGGAGGAGACCGACCAAAAGATGACCTGGCAGCTTCAGCCGCTCACCAGCATACACTTGTACTCGGATTTCGATCACGAATTGGAACAAAACGGCGACTATCACAACATTGAATACCTCACGGTGGTGGCTATTTTTATTCTGGTGATCGCGTGGTTCAACTACATCAGCCTGGCCACGGCAAAGTCGCTGGAGCGTGCCAAGGAAGTGGGCATTCGAAAAGTGCTTGGAAGCTACCGGATCCAGCTTGTTGGACAATTTTTGCTCGAGTCTATGTTCTTAAACCTGGCGGCCGGGGTGCTGGCGTGTTTTATCGTGTATGCCATGCTGCCCACGTTCAACAACCTGATGAGCACGCACGTCACGCTCTCGCTGTTACGCCCGGAATTTTGGTGGATCATGGCCGGCATTCTTTTTGGCGGCAGTCTGGCGTCGGGAATGTATCCGGCTTTTTTTCTCAGCACATTCAAACCGTCTCTTATCCTGAAGGGAAACTTCACTACCTCCAGTTCGGGACGGTGGGTGCGCCGGGGTATGGTGATGATACCATTCATTACGGCCATTATTCTGGTGAGTTGTTTGTATATTATTTTTAGCCAGATCAGCTTTCTGCGCAAGCAACGGTTGGGATTTGATGTCACTCAAAAGTTGGTGATCCGCGATTCAGAGATCTACGACTCGCTGGCAAACCAGCGTATTGCCACCTATAAAAGTGAAATGATGCGCATTCCCGGCGTGAAAGCCAACACGTTTTTGAACGTGGTGCCGGGCGATCACATCTTATATTCCGCCAACGGCGTGCGCCGCGTCAAAGACGACGACACCAAGTCGTATCAATACCAACGGATGTGGGTGGATGAAAATTTTGTCGACGTGCTCGACCTCCGGTTGCTCGCGGGCCGGAACTTTACCCAGAAGAGTATTCCGCGCAAAACACTTTTTGTGAACGAAAAAGCCCTGTCCACCCTGGGATTCGCAAGACCCGAGGACGCGATCGATGAGAAAATTCTTTTCATGGACGACACCGCCACCATCATCGGTGTGGTGAACGACTTTCATCATGAATCGCCACGCGATCCGATCCTTCCCGTCATTTATGCCTATCGCCCTGAGGGCGGATTGTTCTACCTTATTAAGATCGAAACCGCCCAGGCCCAACCTGTGGTACAAAAATTGGAGGCGCTTTTCAAACAAATTTTTGCGGGCCAACCGTTCAGCTATTATTTCCTGGACGAAAAATATAACCGGCAATATAAACGCGACATACAATTCGGAGAGCTGATCGCATTTTTTTCTACGTTGCTGGTATTTGTCACGGCCCTGGGACTCTTTGGATTGTCGGCCTATATGGCGTCGGTCAGGACCCGGGAGATCGGTATTCGCAAAGTGTTGGGCGCCACCGAGCGGGGCATTGTGTTGTTGCTTTGCCGCGAGTACCTGATCCTGATTTTTTTGGCCACCTGCATCGCCGTGCCTGCCGCATGGTATGCGATGGACAATTGGCTCAACAATTTTGCGGTGAAAGTGGAGATCAACCTTTGGATGTTTGCGCTGCCCACGCTTTTGCTGTTGCTCATCACGCTGTTGACCATCAGTTTCCAAACCTTGCGGGCCGCCTTATCGAACCCGGTGGATGCGCTGCGTCACGAATAGAAAAATTGTTTTGCCCACGATGCGGAAAGTGTAGCTTTGCCGAAATTTTTTTTAAGCTATGCATCCACGTTTTGTCCTCCTTCTCCTTTTGACGACCTTTTTTACCGGCGCGATTGCCCAAAAGGAGATCACCGTAGAAGATTTCACCACAAAAAGCACATTCGCCGAAAGAACCGTTACGGGCATCAACTGGATGAACGACGGCAAGTTTTATTCGAGCCTCGAGGGCAATAAGATTGTGAAATACAACATCGCCACCGGCCAACCTGTGGAGACGTTGCTGGACGGAAACCAGCTTACGCCCGCACTGGTCATTCAACAATATAGTTTTAGCGCCGACGAGCAAAAGCTGCTCGTGCTCAATTCACGCGAAAGCGTTTACCGCCGTTCGTTTACGGCGGAGTATTTTGTGTATGACCGGACGGCGAAAACCCTCACGCCTTTGTCCAGCCAAGGCCGGCAGTCGTATGCCACCTTTTCACCCGATGGAAAACGCGTGGCGTTTGTGCGAAAGAACAATGTTTTCTATGTGGACCTGGAAACCAAAACGGAAACTCAAGTTACTTCCGATGGTCAGTTCAACGCCGTCATCAACGGCACCACCGACTGGGTGTACGAAGAGGAATTTTCATTTGTAGAGGGTTTCTTCTGGTCGCCCGATGGCAAGAAGCTGGCCTACTATCGCTTCGACGAATCGGCCGTGAAGGAATATGACCTGCAGGTGTGGGGTACGGCCCTGTATCCGCGCGAATACAAATTCAAATATCCGAAGGCCGGCGAAGCCAATTCTTCCGTGGAAGTATGGATCTATGACCTGGCGAGCGCGCAAAAAGTGAAAGCGGCCCTTCCGGAGGAAAAGGATTTTTACATTCCCCGCGTAAAATGGACAACCCATCCCAACGTACTGTCCGTGTCGACGCTGAATCGCCTTCAAAATCATTTCCAACTTTTCCACGCCGATGCCACCACGGGGGCATGCACACGCATACTGAATGAAAGGAACGAAACGTATGTGGACCTGGAGTTGCTGGATGACCTGATCTATTTGCAGAACGGCAAACAATTTATCCGCGCCAGCGAGTCCAGCGGCTTCAAACATTTTTATTTGCACAACCTGGATGGGTCGCTCGTGCAGCCGATCACCACGGGTGCCCATGAGATCTCCACGTTCGTGGGATGTGATGAAAAAACGAAGACGATGTACTACACCGGCACGGAAGCTTCGCCGATGCAGCGCCAGTTCTATTCCATTTCGTTTGATGGGAAAAAGAAGACAAAACTTTCCGGAGCGGCCGGCACACACGTGATCAACATGAGCCCCGATTTTCAATTCTACCTCGACTATCACAACAGTACAACACAGCCGAATGTGGTGAGCTTATATCAAACAAAGAAGAACACCTTGGTGAAAGTGCTGGAGAAGAACGAGCGTCTATTGAAAACCGTCGCTGAGTATGGATTGGCGCAAAAAGAATTCTTCACCTACAAGACCGTAGACGGCACAGTATTGAACGGCATGATGATGAAGCCGGAGCATTTCGATGCGTCCAAAAAATATCCCGTCTTAATTTATCAATACAGTGGCCCGGGTTCACAGAATGTGGCCGACGCGTTTGCCGGCAGCCACTATTATTTTCACCAGCTGCTCACGCAAAAAGGCTATATCGTGGCCGTCATCGACACGCGGGGCACCGGCGGCAGGGGAGAAGCTTTCCGGAAAGTTACCTACAAGCAACTCGGCAAGCTGGAATTGGAAGATCACATCGCCGGCGCAAAATTTTTGTCGGGTCTGAACTATGTCGACGGCAAGCGCATCGGTATCTGGGGATGGAGCTACGGCGGGTACATGACATCCCTGGCCATGACAAAAGGTGGCGGCACATTTGCCATGGGCATTGCCGTGGCACCGGTGACCAACTGGCGTTTTTATGACACGATCTATACGGAGCGCTATTTGCAAACGCCGGCGCTCAACGCATCGGGTTATGACGACAACTCGCCCCTGACCTATGCTGCAGATCTGCAAGGGAATTTCCTGCTGGTTCACGGCACCGGCGACGACAACGTACACTTTCAAAACTCGGTCGCCTTCGAAAATGCGCTGGTCAATGCAGGCAAACAGTTCCAGTCTTTCTACTATCCCGACAAGCACCACGGCATCCAAGGAGCAAAGACGCGTCTGCATTTGTACACCATGCTGGCGAATTACGTCGTGGAGCATCTTTGAGCCCGGAAGACGCTGTTTTTTTGTGTAAAGGGAGGCAGTGACGGGGAGGCAAAAAGGTTTGAAATCCTGTCGTAAATCGCAAATTCACTTTACCTTTGCAGTCCGAAAAAACGGAAGCTAGGAATGAGAGACGTTCGCGTAAGATTTGCCCCGAGCCCCACCGGCGCCCTCCATATTGGTGGAGTCAGGACGGCCTTGTACAATTATTTGCTCGCCCGCCAGAACAATGGCACCATGATTCTGCGCATCGAAGACACGGATCAGAACCGCTTTGTGCCCGGTGCCGAAGAGTATATTTTGAAATCGCTGGAATGGGTTGGTATCAAGATCGACGAAGGCATTGGCGTGGGTGGACCCCACGCACCGTACCGCCAGTCGGAACGCAAACCCATGTACATGGAACACGCATTGCGCCTCATCCAGGAGGGCAATGCCTACTACGCTTTTGATACCGAACAAGAACTGGAAGCCATGCGTGAGCGCCTGAAGGCAGCCGGTGTGGACTTGCCCCAATACAACAGCATCACGCGCACACAAATGCGCAACTCGCTCACCTTGTCGGAAGGCGAAGTGAAGGCGTTGTTACAAGCCAACACGCCCTATGTGATCCGCCTCAAAGTGCCCCGCAAAGAAGAGGTGCGGCTCAACGACATGATCCGCGGATGGGTGATGGTGCACTCCTCGCAGATTGACGACAAGGTGTTGATGAAAAGCGACGGCATGCCCACCTATCACCTCGCCAACGTGGTGGACGATTACCTTATGAAAATTTCGCACGTGATCCGCGGAGAGGAATGGTTGCCTTCGGCGCCCCTCCATGTGTTGCTGTACAAATACCTGGGCTGGGAAAAAGAGATGCCTCAATTCGCTCACCTTCCCCTTTTGCTCAAGCCCACCGGCGACGGCAAGCTGAGCAAACGCGACGCCGACCAGATGGGCTTCCCGATCTTCCCGCTGGATTGGGTTGATCCCAACACCAACGAAAAAGCCTCCGGCTTCCGCGAGTCAGGCTACCTGCCCGATGCCCTGGTGAACTTCCTGGCCTTCCTGGGTTGGAACCCAGGCACCACGCAAGAACTGTTTTCAATGGACGAGCTCATCAAAGAATTTTCCGTGGAACGGATCGGAAAGGCAGGAGCGAAATTCGACATTCACAAGGCGAAATGGTTCAACCAACAATACTTGCGCGCCAAATCCGACGACGCGCTGACGGAGTATTTGCACACCTCTTTGGCCAAGGAGGGCATAACGTGCCCGCAAGAGAAGGCACTGAAGATCGTGTCCATCATGAAGGAGCGGGTCACGTTCCCGAAAGATTTCTGGGAGCAAGGCAAATTCCTGTTCCAGTCGCCCACTGCGTTTGACGAAACCGTGGCTTCCAAAAAATGGAACGATGAGGCCGTGAAAGTGTTGACGGCTTATAAAGAAGAAGTGGCCAAACTCGCAGCGTTTGACGCTGTGATCGCAAAAGCTACACTGGAGCAGGTGACGGCTAGCCTTGGCGTTGGCACGGGTAAGATCCTGCAGGCCTTGAGACTCTCCATAACCGGAGCCGGAGCCGGACCGGACTTGATGATGATCATGGAAATTATTGGCAAGGACGAAGTGGTGAAGCGGATCGGTTTTGCACTGGAGCAATTGAAAGTGAAGAGCAGCGTGTAAATATCTAACCGCAAGGGCGTGGAGGCGCAAAGAAAGACGCAGAGGTTTCTGCGCCTTTTTTCGTTTTGTCGTGGAGGCCAATTTTAGGGGAATTTGTTACCTTTGGTCTATGGCCAAGAAAGAAAAGAAACCCACTCCCAAAGCGAAGCCGCGCGTGCATAAAGAGCTGCAGGGCCTCGACATCACCATCGATCAGTTTGGTGAGATCAAGGCGAACATGAACATCGACAAGCTGAACGAGTTCCTCGACAAGAACGTGGACGACAAGAAGCTGGCCGAACGCGATGATTATGATGAGATGAAGAAGGGGAAAAAGAAAAAGAAGTAGGCACCCCGATCCGGCACCCCAAGCGTCCCTTTTTTCATTCCACCGCTACCCCTACGAGTTTCCCGGCCTTTGGAATAAATCTCCCATTCCTGTTTTTTTCGAATGCTGCCGGTAACGTGGTGAGGGTATGTTCCGTTTTAGGTAGGTAGTCTAGAAGCAGGTTTAATTTAATCTATCCCCCATGAAAAAATCACACGAAATTGATTACGAGATCAAAGGCGAAAGCATCCAGATCGTAGAAGTGGAACTGGACCCCAACGAAACCGTTATAGCCGAAGCGGGCGCCATGCTCTATATGGAAGATGGCATCCAGTTCGAAGCCAAGATGGGCGACGGCTCCAACCCCAGTCAGGGGTTGTTCGACAAATTGCTTTCCGCTGGTTCGCGCGTGCTCACCGGCGAGTCACTCTTCATGACCCACTTCACAAACCGCGGCGGCCGCAAAGCAAAGGTGGGCTTTTCGGCGCCCTATCCCGGAACCGTCATTCCAGTAGACCTTTCGCAAAGTCCCAATAACGAACTCATTGTTCAGAAAGATGGATTTCTTTGTGCGGCCTATGGCACGAAATTGTCCATCACCTTCAACCGGAAGTTGGGCTCCGGCCTGGTGGGTGGTGAGGGGTTTATCCTTCAGAAACTTCAAGGCGACGGCAAAATATTTGTGCACGCCGGCGGCACCGTGATCGAACGGACGCTTAACAACGAAACGTTGCGTGTAGACACCGGGTGTGTTGTGGCATTTGAATCGCAGATCGACTTCGATGTCCAAACGTCGGGCGGGCTTCGTTCGATGGTGTTTGGAGGTGAGGGTGTTTTCCTGGCCACGCTGCGGGGCACCGGCCGCGTGTGGTTGCAATCCATGCCCATTCGCAAATTGGTGCAAGCCCTGGCGCCCTATGGCCGCAACCGGGGAAAAGAAGCCAGCTCGCTGCTGGGTGGATTGTTTGAAGAATAAGCCTGCCCATGCGCGCGGAGCAGGAGAAACTCATAGCCATTTTCAATTCGAAGATCACCCTAACCGTGGAGGAGGCAAGTGCCTTGCTGGACCGTTGGCAACACGTCTCCAGCCTGAAGCGAAACGATTTCCTTATCAGCAAGGGACAGGTGGAATCTAACCTGTTTTATGTGATCCGCGGCAGCATGCGTATTTACTATCCGCATCGCGACGACGAGATCTGTGTGGGCTTTGCACACGAGGGAAATCTGATTTGTTCTTATCCTTCTTTTATACGAAATCAACCCTCCGACTATTTTATCCAGGCTCTTGCCAAAACAGAGGTGATGGCCATCCGGCGGCAGGATTTCTACGGATTGTTCGACACCCACCCGCGCATCGAAAGGGTGTGGCGTCTGCTGGAGGAAGAGGCGTTGTTGGGCAAGATCGAAAGAGAAGTGGAGATGCTCACGTTCACCCCCGAAGAACGCTACCACCGGCTGCTGGAACGCAGCGCTCACATTTTTCAAACCATCCCCAGGAAATACATTGCGTCTTACCTGCGGATGACACCGGAAACGTTGAGCCGCATACGGCCTTCGTGAGCGCAACGAACCCCACCGGGTTACACGTTCTTCTTGACGGCGATCAATTTTTACGATGCATTGTCCCGGTAGTTTTGTCAAAAAAATAGCACATGACGACAAATCAACTTCTCTCCACGCTGCAAGCCAACATCCACGCCCTCATCGAAACGGTGGAAACTGAATTTATGTCCCTTCCCGACACGGCCTTGAATACGAAGGAGTCCCCCGGCCGATGGAGCATCCTGGAATGCATAGAACACCTGAATCGTTACAGCCGCTATTATAATCCGGCCCTTGCCAAAGCCATTGCCCGCGCCAAAACTCAAGACCAATCGCGCAATGAACCCGCACGATCCACCTGGCTGGGGCGGAAATTTATCGCGATGGTGCATCCCTCCAATGCGAAGAAGCAAAAGACCTTCAAATCGATGAACCCGGCGCAAAGCGTATTGGATCGTTCTGTGATAACGGAATGGACCCTCCACCAGGAACAACGCCTCGAGTTGTTGCGAGAGGCCCGGTCGATCAACCTAAACCAAAGCCATGTTCCGATCGAATTCTTCAAATGGCTTCGGCTGAACGTAGGCGATACCTTTCAGCTGCTCGTGGCGCATGAGCAACGGCACATGCTGCAGGCGTTGCGCGCAAAGGCCAGGGTAGTGCCCGTCCTTGCGCCGGCCCTGAAGGTTTGAGGATGTGAGGGCAGGTGTTAGCTTTGTGTCCGTTAAACAACCCATATGCGACTAGGTCTTATCCGTGAAGGAAAAACTCCGCCCGACAAGCGGGTTCCCTTTACTCCCCATCAAGTGGAAGAAATCGTACAGCGGTTTGCGCATGTCACGGTGGTGGCACAGCAAAGTGAGTTCCGGTGCTTTAAGGATAAGGAATATGAAGCCGTGGGTATTGCCGCGCAGCCGTTGGTTGATGATTGCGATATCCTGATGGGGATTAAAGAAGTGCCTGTGGCGCAACTCCTGGAAGGCAAGACCTACCTTTTCTTTTCGCACACCATCAAAAAGCAACCCTATAACCGGAAGCTTCTGCAGGAAGTGCTCCGGAAAAAGATCAGGCTTATCGACTATGAGGCCTTGAAAGACAAACAAGGCAATCGCCTGGTGGCCTTTGGGCGCTACGCAGGCATTGTTGGCGCGTTCAACGGGCTGTGGACCTATGGCAAGCGGTATGGTGGCTACACCTTGCGCCGGGCCTTTGAATGTTTCGATGTGAACGACCTGAAGTTGGAATTGCGCAAAGTAAAACTCCCCGCCGTGAAGATCATCCTGACCGGCGCAGGCCGTGTGGGCAAGGGCGCCATGGAGACACTGGACACGGCCGGCATCCGCAAGGTGTCGCCGCAGGATTTTTTAACGCGTACGTTCAACGAGCCGGTCTATGTTCAACTGGCCAGCGCCGACTATCACACGCGCAAAGATGGAGGTCATTTTAACCGTGAAGAGTTTCATCAATACCCCGAGCGTTATGTCTCGCACTTCAAAGACTTCACGGCCGTGACCGACATCCTGATGGCGGGCGCGTTCTGGAATCCAAAAGCGCCGGTGTTGTTTACGCGTGAAGAAATGACGTCTCCCGATTTTAAGATTAAGATCATAGCGGACATCACCTGCGATATAGGCGGTTCCATTCCCAGCACCAAACAAGCCAGCTCCATCGCCGATCCCATCTACGATTTCGATCCGCGCACCGATGCGCTTAAGCAGCCGCTGAGCAATCCAGAATTTGTTACCGTGATGGCCGTTGATAATCTGCCCTGCGAATTGCCACGCAGCGCCTCGGAAGAGTTTGGCCGCGATCTGATCGACCGCATTCTCAAACCGCTGTTGCTGGACGATCCCGAAGGTATTATCGAACGCGGCACCATCGCCCGCGACGGAGTCCTGACCGAGACCTTTGAATACCTGAGCGATTACGTGAAGGGGAATTAGAAAATGAAGCCGTGACGGCGGGGGAATACCAATTTCAAGCCGCGTTTATTTTTTCCGGCAATGTCCAGGAACAAGTAAGACTCGCGCAGATTTCCCTGGACGTCCCAATAATAGTAGCGACCGATTTTTCCCTGGTTATACGACTGGCTGGTGACCGACCCGATCCAATACGATTCGCTGACGGGCAGACTGGCGGGGGTGACCATTGAAGGCACGGTGGGTTTGTAGACCACCCGGTCTCTGTCGCCGGTCAGGCCGGGAATAAACCATTTTCCTGAAATCTTGGTTTTTGTGCTACTGTTGTCCGTAGGCATGGGTACGCGCATGGGCTTCGGGGCATAGCTCCGTTTAAATTGGGCCGTGGCCGTGGAGACGATCAGCACGGTGAAGAAAAGCACGGTTGGTAAAGCGATGCGCAACTTCATTTGATGAGGAAGATACTATTTTTTCGCATCATTCCGTTACTTGACCATAGATATTCGCAGTCAAAAAAAGGATTATGGAACGCAAAACTCCTTCGCTCGGTGAAGAAATAGCCAACGCCATAACGCACGGTGTGGGTGCCTTGCTGGCCATTGCCGGCCTGGTGTTGCTGGTGGTGTTTTCGTCGCTCTATGGAACGGCGTGGCACATTACCGGTTTCACAGTGTTTGGAGCGATGTTGGTGATCCTGTATGTGATGTCCACCCTCTATCACAGTTTGCCGTCGCCCCGCGTGAAAAGGTTGTTCCGGAAATTCGATCACATGGCCATCTTCCTGCTCATCGCCGGCACCTACACACCGTTTTGCCTCACCGTGCTGAACGGCTGGTTAGGCTGGACGATCTTTGGATTGGTGTGGGCTTGCGCCATCGGTGGCATCGTGCTGAAAGCCTTTCACACCGGCAAAGCCGAATGGATCTCGACGCTGTTGTATGTGACGATGGGATGGGCGGTGGTGTTCTTTATTAAACCCGTGTACGACCAGATGACCGCACAGGGATTTCTTTTTTTGGTTTTGGGTGGAGCGTCCTACACGGCCGGTGTTTTCTTTTTTATAAAAGATAAGATGAAATATGCCCACAGCATCTGGCACCTGTTTGTTTTGGGCGGCAGCGTCTTTCATTTCTTTTCGGTGATGAGCTTGTTGTAGGGCAAGCACCCATTTTATTTCCATCTTCCATTTTATGTTAAACCCAACATCGCGCGTTCATTCTGAAAGTAGAAAGCGATACCTTTGAACATGCTTCTATACAACGTGACCGTCGGTATCGATAAGGAAATCCAGGAAGAATGGCTTGCCTGGATGAGAGAAAACCACATTCCCCAGGTGATGGCTACAGGAATGTTTGTGGACTGGAAAATCTATAAAGTGCTGCATGACCAGGACGACGACGGTGTCTCGTACAGTGTTCAATATTTCGCAAACACCATCAACCACGTGACAACGTATCTCGAAAAATATGCCCCCAAGCTGGTAGAAGAGCACCGCACACGTTTTCAGAACCGGCATGTTGCGTTCATGACGCTGTTGGAAGAGGTATGAAAATCCCCCTATAGATCCCCTGTAGAAATATAATATTTCGTTGTCTTCAAAATAAAAATTATTTACTTTCGTTTCTCTCCCTAAGCGAGATATAAAATGAAAGTAAGGCTCACCACACTATCCCTTAGCATCCTGTTCCTCTGGGGCAGTCTGTTCGCGTATGGCGAGAGCGTTGGAAACTCCAGCCCGACGCAGGTGAAGGCCTCGAAGGAATGCGTGTCGAGCACCCTCATCTCGCTTGACGATGCCGACGAGGTGAAGCCGATGCATTTTCAGGATGCGGTTCCTTTCAACACATTACTTCTCGTGCCCACGTGCGGGCAGATCATAACGAACAGCTTTCGTTCATCGCTGTATAAGCCCATCCGGGCCTATATCGTATTCAGGGCCTTGCGGAATTAGACCGCCAGGATGTTTTGCCCGTAACAGTTTGTAAGAACTGTGTTCTTGCAAGATCCTCTTGCACACTTTTTTTCTATTTATCAACCTTTTAATTCTCTTGGCTATGAAAGACACCAGAGTGATAAACCCTTCTGATATTCGTCTGTTCTATTTCGGATCGAAAGACGTGCTCACCAACACAGAAGAACAGGAAGCGCGAAAGAGCAAGCTTCAGCGCGCCATGATCCTCAGCAACTGCGAACACATTCCCATTAGCCTATATATGCGACTGCCCAATGGCGAAACCCTCGAAACGGAAAGCGACGTGATCGACTACGCCGATGACTTCGTGATCTTGAAAGGGGGCATCAGCATTCCGGTGTGGACAATATTCGATGTGGATGCTTAGCACCACAAAAAAAAGAGGCCGGAAAGATCCGGCCTCTTTGATTTTATAACCCTTGCAAGCGCTTACCCCTTTAGCAGTTTTTCTATCTGCTCTTTTTCCAACGCGCAATTGATCCATTCCTGGCCCAGCGTTGATCCGTATTTTTTGTAGAACACGATGGCAGGCTCGTTCCAGTCCAACACTTGCCACACCATGCCCGAGCAATTTTCCTGCAGGGTCACTTCCAGGGTCTTATCAAATAAAAGTTTGCCGATGCCTTTTCCACGTTCCGATTCGGTGACGATGATGTCTTCGAGATAGAGACGACGGCCTTTCCAGGTGGAGTAGCGGTAGTAGTAGAGCGCCAGGCCCACGATGCCGTTTTCGTTTTCGGCCACATAGAACCCGTAGATGGGATTGGGCCCAAAGCCGTCGTGTTCCATCATCTCCACGGTGTTGATCACCTCGTCGGGGGCGCGTTCGAAGGTGGCGAGTTCTTTGATCAGTTCGAGTACGCGGGGGAGGTCTGATTTTACTCCTTTGCGGAGGGTGGTATTGGCGTTCATGCGATAAAAATATAAAAGTATGTTCAATACAACCGGTCGGGTAAAAATTTTTCTGGATCTTCATGTGCTGCGGTCGTGGAAAGGAAGCGCTATCCAAAGGCCGGCACGGAGATCCGGGGACAAGACTATAACGCCAGCCTAAACCAAAAAGGAAAGCGATTGTTATTCACACGAACCTCAACAACCTTTCCCGATGAACAAGAATACAGCCATGGCCCTGGCGGCCATCGTTCTTTTTGGAGGCATGCTCGCCGTAAACACCCTGGCCAATGTGTTGCCCCTCAATGGGCTGAGCACCAAGCAAGTCTCCGATCTGTATCCCAGTCTTTTCACGCCAGCGGGCGTCACCTTTTCCATTTGGAGCGTTATTTACCTGCTGCTCTTCGGTTTTGTGATCCTGGCCTGGGCGAGACGCCACCATAACTTTATCAGGAACCTGATGCCGTGGTTCATGGTCACGTGTGTGTTGAACATGTGCTGGATCTTGGCGTGGCACTTTTTGTTGCCTGCGGTTTCAGTGATGATCATGCTGCTGCTGCTTTTCAGCCTCATGCGGATATTCATGATCGTCGACAGCCATCCTCCGGCCGACCGGAAAGAGCGGGTCTTTGTCTACCTGCCCTTCACGTTGTATTTTGGTTGGATCAGTGTGGCCACGATCGCGAACATTTCGGCGTTCCTGGTGCATTTGAAATGGCAGGGAGGCTTTCTTTCGCCCGAGCAGTGGACGGTGGTGATGATGTGCGTGGCCGCAGGGCTATCGGCCGTGATGGCGGTCCGGTTCCGGGCTTGGGCATTCGTGATGGTGGTGATGTGGGCGCTGGTGGGAATTTATTTGCGTTGGGACGGCACGGTGTACGCGAATATCCCGCGCACGGCCATTGCCCTGCTTATGGCGTTGACCGCTATCTTTTTTTTCTCGTTACGAACGCCATCGTCGGGCGAGATCGTGGACGTTCATAAAGGCTCATGATCCAAGGGCCTTATTTTTTCTCCACGAGGGTGACCTTCATCGAAATTTTTTTGAGAGGCTTTTCCAGGTCGTATACTTTTTCGTTCGCGATCTTGTCGATCACATCAAAGCCGTCGATCACTTCGCCAAAGACGGTATACTTCTGATCGAGCGTCATGTAGCCGCCCACATTTTCGTAGGTCTTTTTTTGTTCCGGCGTCAAGTGGATACCCAGCGTTTTTTCCTCGGCGTCGATGTCTTCAGGATAGTAAGTTGTGCCATGAATGATGAAGAACTCGGCAGCGGATGATTCCAGGTTGGGGTTGTTTTCGTCCTGGCGGGCCATGGACAGCGCCCCTTTTTTGTGGTAGTGCTCCGGCCTGAATTCGGCAGGCACACGGTATTTCAATTTCTTACTCAGGTCGCCACCCTGGATCATGAATCCACTGGCAATACGATAGAAATCGGCGTTTTCGTATTGGCCGTCTTTAATAAGTTTGACGAAGTTGGCGCGGTGGAGCGGGGTGTCTTCGTAGAGTTTCAGACGCATGGTGCCGAAGGAGGTTTCGATGGTCACTTCGTTCTCGGGATTTTCCTGGCCGTATTTGGTGAGGACGTCGCGGACGTTTTCTTGGGTGATGAGGATGGTTTCTTTTTTTTGGGTGCAAGAGACCAGGAGGAGGATGAGAGAAGCTGCAACTATTTTTTTCATGAGCATTGAAGCAAGGGGTAGCAAAGATAGCGGAAAAAAGAAAAGATCGATAGGCTTGTCTGGATCTATTACCCAGATGAAGGGTTCTGCTCAAATCGCCCGCGGGTGTGTAACGGTCAATCTAAATTTGCGGATTGATTTCTACGAGCGATTGCATTACGTCGTGAGCAAGCTTGTCACGTTTGCATCCCGAAAGCAATCATAAATTAAAACAGTCGATGCATGAATCATGTTGGCCCTGCTAATTTAATCTCCCCCACATCCCCCACAACTGCTACAAGAACTTCCGCAGCTCGAGCCACAAGAAGAATCACTTGAACCCCAGCCGCTGGACGAATCGCGATAAAGCGTGGCGTCATAACGTTCTACCATCGGAGCGATGGATGCCGACAATACAGCAGGTCCTAAAAGAAAAAAACGCCAGGCCCAGGCATCCCTATTTTGTTGCTGTGGCAGGATGTTGTTTTTGTAAAATCTTGGAATTGTATCTCTACAGACCAATTTCGTCAACCGCAGCAGCTGAGAGACCGCTATGGTAGTCGTAAACAAAAGAAATATCACCAAGACATCAACCGGCTTGCCTCTTGTCAATCCCGTTAAAAGCCGCGTCAATCCCAGCATAATGAGAAACGCGTATACCGCAAAGTTCACATAGAATAACCTTCCAAAGGCCGTTGATTTGGCGAAATACTTTTTGAACGCGTCCATCGAATTTGAAAGGTTGCTGAACGCGGGTTTACCCATTAATTGTTGCAGTAAGACGGTGTATTGCGCGGGCCCCGAATGTTTCAACGCCTCGAAAATTGTATATTCTTCAATGCTTTGGGGTTTCTTAATAGAGCCCAATTTTAATGCCTGATCTTTTTGAGTCGCAACGACTGATCCGGCATCTACAAGTTGACTTACATGGCCGTGAATCACGTTGGCCAATTTCTGGGTTTTTAAATACACCAATTCCATTGGCGACAGGTTATGAATAAAGGTGTGGTGCCTAAAGGTTTTTACAATAGCGTTGAGATAAAAGTAATTGAAGAAAGTTAGTCCGATAGATACAGCTGAAAAAGAAAAGAAATAGCCTATTATGAAATAGGGATTGTCGATATGAATAAAAATTGGCTTTAACAGAAAATAAAAAGGAACAAGCGCCACAATCATTGCCAGGATGCCGAAGATAACAAAGGTCCTGATCTTGAATTTTGACTTTGGCAGGTTCAAGGCTTCGTACATGCCTGCGTATTCCCAGATCTCCGGCGGCTGTTGGCCAAAGGTGCTGGCATACAATTTTTTTGTTCGCTCTTTGGCTTGATTAAACTTTTCAAAATCCTCTCTATTGTGCGTGGAGGGAATGTGTTGGATATTCTTTCCAACCACCTCGCAAAAGTCGGCATACGATTTTGTGAAGATCAGGTGCTGATGCCAGACTGTGTCCACAATTTCGGATGGGGACACCATGAAATCAGAGGTCCCGGCCAGGTACATAAATTTTTTATATTCCAGAATGGCTTTCCGCGTGAAGTCTTGTGTCCAAAAATTTTCAGCGGCAAGACGTGTCGAAAATCCATACTCGCTGATCGGCTCGTCGAGGTTAAAGGCCGCAATTTTTTTCCAGAGAATTTCATCCATAATGATCTTCGCTTATGGGTTATGAACAAGGCGACTATGGGGCCGCAACACATTACGCGAGGGATTTTACAAAGGGAAAACCAGGTGACGGGGTTTTCCTTATGAGTACCCAGGGCGGGACTTGAACCCGCACGACCTTTTAGGGTCACAGGATTTTAAGTCCTGCGTGTCTACCAATTTCACCACCCGGGCAGGTATTGCTTGTGGGCATTTCTTGCTGACAACGTGGGAGATCTTTTTACAAACCTCCTGAAAAAATAATCCCCTTTCCGTCTGGAAAGGGGCTATTTTTTTGAGCGGGAAACGAGACTCGAACTCGCGACCCCGACCTTGGCAAGGTCGTGCTCTACCAACTGAGCTACTCCCGCAAAATCTTGGTTGTGTGTGGGTGTGATCGATTTGGGAGTGCAAATTTAATTCCGATTCCTAAATTTCCAAATTCACATCAAAAATCTTCGTTTTTTAATGGATTTAAGCAAAAGAACAGACGTTTCGGCTCTTCGCCAAAGATCACGGTTTCAGGGCAATACACGAGATCTCCACGTTCACGTCCTTGGGCAGGCGGCTGACCTCCACCGTCTCGCGGGCGGGCGGGTTTTGGGTGAAATATTTTCCATAGACCTCGTTCACTTTGGGAAAATCGCCCATATTTTTTAAAAAGATCGACGATTTCACCACGGCGCTAAAATCCAGCCCGGCGGCTTTCAGGATCGCGGCGAGGTTGGCCATCACCTGGACGGTCTCTTCTTCGATGGTGCCTTTCACGATCTCGCCCGCTTTCATGGGGATCTGCCCACTGATGAAAAGCATGTTGCCGGCCTGGATGGCCTGGCTGTAGGGACCTATGGGTTCGGGCGCTTCCGCGGAATAAACAACAGTTTTTGCCATGTTTGTGAAGTTTAAAAATTAATTTAGCAGTCGTCAAAAATAAACAATCGTTCAACGGATTTAGCTTCGCGCATGAATATTTTAGTTATCGGTGAGCCGGTCAACCTGCAGGAATGTCACCAGAAATTTGGTGACAAGCACGTTTACTCCCGGGTAGACGAGCACCGCGACGCAGAAAAATTTTTGAGGAACAGCGACCTGGTCTTCGACTTCATCATCGAAGAAGAAGTGCACCAGTTCGAGATCTACAACGAATATGCCGCCACGGCGTTCATCAATACTTGTAAAGTGAGCCTGGGGGAGTTGGTGCACCTCACCGACCACGCCCTGGAGAGCACGATCTTCGGCTTCAACGGCCTGCCCACCTTTCTGTCGCGTGAAGTCATGGAAGTAAGTCTCTGGAAACCCGAAGACGAACCCCGTCTCCGTAAAATTTGCAGCGAGCTGAAAACGGATTTCCTGCTGGTCGACGATCGCGTGGGACTGGTCACGCCGCGCGTCGTGTGCATGATCATCAACGAAGCCTACTATACCGTGCAAGACGGCACCGCTACCCGCAAGGACATCGATCTGGCGATGAAGCTGGGCACGAACTACCCGTATGGACCGTTCGAGTGGTGCCAGCGCATAGGTGTGAAGCACGTGTACGAACTCATCGAGGCGCTGTATGACGACACCAAGGACGAGCGCTATAAGATCTGCCCGTTGCTGAAGAAAGAGTATTTGAAAAGCTAGCGCTTGCACGGCGTATTAAGTTATTGTTAATGCAGGAGGGCCTGTGAATTTTAAAGGTATTTTTAGCGCACATAAAAGAAGTTGGAACCCGTCCCACACACCGAGCCGAACCTGAACGCGAATCACAACGCCTGGAGTAACGTCCGCATCGTGCTGGCTATTGCCGGGGCCTTCGTGTTATTCTTGTTCGCCCTCGACCTGATGACGTCGTCGCTGCAACACATGGGAAAAAATGTGGCAGAAACCATCCTGCTGGCCACGTCGAATCCCTTTACAGGCCTGTTCATCGGGTTGCTCATCACCGCCATGTTGCAAAGCAGCTCCACCACCACCTCGCTGGTGGTTGCGTTGGTGGCCTCGGGATCCATCACCTTGCAGAGCGCCATCCCCATCATCATGGGCGCCAACATCGGCACCACCATCACCAGCACCATCGTGTCGCTGAGTTTTATAAACAAGAAAAAAGAATTTCGCCGCGCCGTTGCCGCGGGCACGTACCACGACTTCTTTAATATTCTTACCGCCACGGTGCTCTTCCCGCTGGAATATTATTATGGTTTTCTGTCATCCCTTTCGGTCTGGATCACCAGTTTCTTTTTCAGCCCGGTGGCCGCGCCCGTACAAAACAGGATCTCGCATTTTTGGGTGGGCTTTAGTCCGGCCATTGAATTTTTGATCCGGGAGGTGCCGAGTCCATTTTTCCTGGCGTTTGTTGCGCTGATCCTTTTGTTCTCCTCCATCCTGATCTTTCGCAGGCTGATCTCCAATTTATTGAAGGCGAAATCGCCGGAACAATTTGGCCGCTTCTTTTTTAAAAATCAGTTCAAGTCTTTTTTATGGGGATTGCTGACAACGGCGGCCATTCGCTCCAGCACCATCACTACATCCGTGGTGGTGCCCATCGTGGCCAAGAAGATCGCCAACCTCAAGCAAGCTGCACCCTTCATCATGGGTGCCAACGTGGGCACTACCATCACGGCGTTTATTGCGGCCACGTTGAACGCTAACACGGCGCCCGCCATCAGCATCGCGATCGCGCACTTCCTTTTTAATTTTATCGGCGTGTTGCTTTTCTTTCCCGTGCCGGTGATGCGGCGGTTGCCGATGGCACTGGCGGAGAATTTGGGAAAGCTGGCGCTGAAATACCGGCTTGTCGGTTTTGTCTATATCCTGGTCACGTTCTTCTTCCTGCCCTTCACCCTTATTTATTTTAACCGCGACTCGATCAAGACCCTGGACCTGGGCTATGCCGAGACCACGACTGCCGGCGAGACCGTGCCCTACCGCGTAGTGATCCGCACCAACGTGCGCACGCAAACCGGGGAGTGGACAAAATATAACAGCGATGAGCCCGGCACCGAGCCCGCCTTTATTTATCCGATGACGGTGAAGAACAATACCCTGCTGGTGGGCAAGCAGATGTTCCGCTACAGCCGGCCGGGTTTCTGTTGGGACGGCGAAGATGAAAAGGGCAAGTTCAAAACCTGTATCGTGAAGGTCATGCCGAAAATGGAAATGGCCGGGCAATCGTTCGACTCGGTGTTTGTCGCACAGGTCAATTATGAGAACGCGACCGATTCCACCGCCCACCGCTACTACATGAGTGCCACCTATAATATCCTGTTGCAACATGAGATCCTGGCCCCTGGAAAGGCCCCTCTTGTGGCTGAAAAGCTCACCCGGTTTGGGATGGAGTGATCTTCTCTTTATATTGCATGATCTCATTTTACAGAACCGTGCTGAAAGATTCAATACTGAAATTTCTGAAACTGGATACCCTCATCGAACACCTCACGGGCTTCGTGGAGACCCGCATCGAGTTGATGAAACTGGAGATCAAGGAAGAGGTGGCCAAGGCCGTGGCACGCGTGTTGATCCTGGGGATTTTGATGGCCGTGTTCACCCTGTTTATTATGCTGATGAGCATGGCCGTGGCCTTTAAGATCGGCGAATCACTGGGTGCCTTCGGAGGCTTTGCCATCGTGGCAGGCTTCTATTTACTAGTGGGCGTTTTGCTTGTATTGATGCGCGATAGCATCCGCGAAACGCTGGAGAAACAGCTTGGCGAAATCATGAAGAAAAAGAAAAAGTAGCGCGTATGGAGTTGCTGGAATCGAATGACCCGAAATTGGAGTTGCTAAAGAAATCTGCCAAACACCGGCAGGACCTGGAAGATGAAGTACGGTTGATCTCCGACAAAACGGAACGGATCATCACCAACGCCCTCATCATCGGTGGAACGCTGGCCGCCGCCTACGTGCTGGTGCGTCAGTTCTCGGGCACTTCCAAAAAACGTAAAAAAGTTAAATCACAAAAACTAAAAGTGGTGCATGCTGCTCCCGCAGAGGCAACCGAGGTGGAAGAAGAAGAATCTTTCGCCCCCGGCATCATGTCGCAAGTGGGGCAGGCCATTGCCAGTCAGGCCACCGTATTCCTGCTGGGCCTGGCCAAGGAAAAACTATCGGAGTTTCTCCAGGGTCAATTCGACAAGAAAGAAGAACAAAGCAATGAGCGTCCTTAAAACCCTGCGCGACCGCCATGCGCTGGGAAAGAAATCCATCGCCGTATTAGTCGATCCCGACAAAGCCGAAGATCCCGCACGGTTGCTGCAACTGGTGAACCTAGCCAGCGAAAACTGCATCGACTTTTTCTTTGTGGGCGGAAGCCTCGTCACCACGTCGAACCTGGCAGAGGTGGTGAAAGTGATCAAAGAAAATGTCACCATCCCCGTCGTACTCTTCCCGGGCAACTCCATGCAAGTGGAGCCCACAGCCGATGCGTTGTTGTTTCTCTCGCTCATCTCGGGCCGCAACCCCGAGCTGCTGATCGGCCAGCACGTGGTGGCCGCACCCATCATCCGCAATACAAAACTGGAAGTGATTCCAACGGGCTATGTGCTCATCAACTCGGGCCGCATCACTTCGGTAGCCTACATCAGCAATACGACGCCCATCCCCGACGACAAATATTCGCTGGCGGCTTGCACAGCGCTCGCGGGCGAAATGCTGGGCCTTCAATCCATTTACCTGGATGCCGGCAGCGGTGCGGAAAAGGAGATCAGCGCCAAAATGATCGCCACCGTGCGCAAGTCGGTAAGCGTGCCCCTTATTGTGGGGGGTGGCATCAACACCAGTCAAAAAGCGTTCAACGCACTGGAGGCCGGCGCCGACATGATCGTGATTGGCAATGCGCTGGAGAAAAATCCCAACCTACTCATGGAGATTTCCGATAAGGTGTATGAATGGAATCAAAGCATCGAAGCGGGCAAATAGACCGCCAGACTTTCTATAAAATAAAAGAGGCTCCCGGTGGAAGCCTCTTTTTTATTTGGAGATAATCGATCAAAACAATTTTTCTTCCGGGGGTTTGATGTTGCTCAACCGGAGATAGACGGTGGTTTGTCCGCGGTGGTGCGTTTGGTGCTCGAAGGTTTTGGCCAAAGCAACCTGGCGGGTCATGTCCATGTTGAAGACCTTCACCGTTTCGCCACCCATGGTGTCGTTCATGCCTTTGGCGATGCCGATCACATAGTCATAGCTGTCCATCACGGCAGTGGTGAGCTCGGTTTTGGTTTTGTATTTGTCGGATTGTTCCATCGAGCCAAACGCTATGGGACTTTGTTTGCCAGCGGCGGCCGAGGACAGTCCATAGTTTGCTTCGGCAAGGTGCAGCATTTGCTGGCGGAAGGTGCGCATTTCCCCGGTAGGCTTGAAGTTGATCGAAGCGTCGGTGGAAGCATCCAGATAAGATTTTGTGTAGGCTTTGGCGCGTTCCCAGTCGGCTACGTTCTGCGCCATCTGCTCCATGGCTACGCGTTTGTTTTCGGCGCGGTTGAAGGACACAAGCACACTGGCCATCGCCAGTAAGGCAACGAGCGTGAGTACAATTTTGGTGGTTTTCATGACGGTTGGGTTTTTTGGGTAGGACGATAAAGATAGAGCTTTCGGTGGAATATAGCAGAAGCCCTTTATCAGAATGTTCTTGGTTAACCGACCTGCGCGAACGTACTTTGAATGAATAGTATTTGACCTATGAAAAATCTTGCAGTATGTTTATCCCTGATCGCCGTGATCTTTTACGGATGTTCCCCCGCTGAAAAGCCGACCGAAGTTATGATGATACAAGACCCGCACACATTCTCCGTTCCTGGCACTGCCACGGTGACGCACCTGAAATGGAGAGCCACCGTCGATTTCGACACCAAGACCATCAAGGCCACGGCTACCTGGCAGATCAAAACGCAACCCGATGCCGATGTCATCATCTTCGACACCAAAGGACTGACCATTGAGCGTGTGACGTTGGACGATGGCAAACCGGCCGATTTCAAACCGGGCAATCCGGATAGCCTTTTGGGAATACCGCTGGCCGTGCTTATACCGCCGGGCGTGAAGACCGTGAACATCACCTATCAGACCGCACCGGGTGCGGAGGCTTTGCAATGGCTTTCGCCGGAACAAACCGCGGGTAAAAAAGAGCCTTTTCTTTTCACACAATCGGAAGCCATATTAGCCCGGAGCTGGGTGCCCTGTCAGGATTCGCCGAGCGTCCGGTTCACCTACGAGGCCGACGTCACTGTGCCTAAACAACTCCTGGCGCTTATGAGCGCTTCCAATCCACAACAAAAAAACGAGAATGGCACCTACCATTTTGAGATGAAGCAGCCTATACCGTCATACCTGTTGGCGTTGGCCGTAGGGGATATCGCATTTAAACCTGTCAGCGCCCGCAGCGGTGTTTATGCTGAACCTTCGGTGGTCGACACTGCCGCGTGGGAGTTTGTGGACATGGAGAAGATGATTGCAGGCGCCGAAGAACTTTACGGCGCCTATCCGTGGGAGCGCTATGATGTGATCGTTCTGCCGCCCAGCTTTCCGTTTGGTGGCATGGAAAATCCCCGGCTCACCTTTGCAACGCCCACCATACTGGCCGGTGACCGGTCGCTTACTTCGCTCATCGCGCACGAACTGGCGCACAGCTGGTCGGGTAACCTGGTGACCAACGCCACCTGGAACGACTTCTGGCTCAATGAAGGGTTCACTGTCTATTTCGAGCATCGCATCATGGAGAAACTGTATGGCAAGGATTACTCCGAAATGCTGGCCATGCTTTCGCTCCAGGAACTAAAGGAAACCATCGCTTCCCTGAAAGCCGATAACCTCTATGGCGACACCAAACTGAAACTTGACCTCGAGGGCCGCAACCCCGACGACGGGATGACGGACATTGCATATAATAAAGGCTATTTCTTTTTACGTTCGATCGAAGAACAATATGGCCGCGACAAGTTCGACGCGTTTCTCAAAGATTATTTCAACGCGAACGCTTTTCACGGCGTGGATACCGATGGTTTTACGCGCTACATCAAAACATACTATAAAGACAAATTCTCCATCGCCTTAGACGAAGCAAACTTCACGGCATGGATCTTTACCGAAGGCCTGCCCCAAAATTGTCCCGTGCCGGTATCTGACCGTTTCGCGAAAGTGGACGCGTTCCTGGCCCAATGGAAGGCCACCGGAAAAACCGACGATGCCGTGGCCAAACGTTGGAGCACCCACGAATGGCTTCACTTTATCAAAAATCTTCCCGACACATTATCGCCGGCACAGTTGAAAGCCCTCGACACTTTTGGCCATTTCACGGCCTCGGGCAATTCCGAAATTCTCACCGCCTGGCTGGTCAAAGCCATACGGTTTAGCTATGCGCCCGCGGATGCAAAGCTGGAAGACTTCCTGATTCACAACGGCCGTCGCAAATTCCTGAGTCCGCTGTACAATGAATTGGCAAGGACACCTGGAGGAAAGAAGAAAGCGCAAGCTATCTATCAGAAGGCACGCCCGAACTATCATTTCGTGGCGACCAGCACGTTCGATAAATTGCTAAAGTAATCATCCTATTCCGGCATAAACTCCCTCAAACCTTAACCGCTTCCCTATGTCTATCTTCAAGAAATTCAAATCGACCTTGGGCCTTTTACAAACGCTCGACCTGGAAAAGATTGGAAGGCTTTCGCAAAAAGTAGATCTCAACAAAATGGTGGGGCTGGTCAGCAGTATGAAGGAGGAGGATTTGCAGAAGCTGATCAAGTTCATGGAGGGGGGCAAGAAGAAACACGAGTTCCCTGAAATTGACGGCGACTTCTACGATCTGCACGATCTTTTAAAACCGGACGAACAGGCCATCGTCATGCAGGTACGTGAGTTTATGCAAAAGGAGATACGGCCGATCGTGAACTCGTATTGGTTGAAAGACGAATTCCCACACCAGATCATTCCAGAGCTGGCCAAGCTCAACATTTGCGGACTTACCTATCAAGGCTATGGTTGCCCGGGAAAATCGTCGTTGCTGGAAGGCTTTCTGGCCATGGAGATGGCGCGGGTGGATTGTTCGGTATCCACCTTCTTTGGGGTGCAGAGTGGATTGGCGATGGGTTCCATATACTATTGTGGGTCGGAAGAGCAGAAACAAAAATGGCTCCCGCCCATGCAGCGG
>Ga0209050_1001310_pt1 | contig 27931 bp, 27 predicted proteins | sample Araplavi_mTSA_r2_FD_184276 | JGI IMG/M metagenome (GOLD analysis project Ga0209050, IMG submission 184276) | Arabidopsis root microbial communities from North Carolina, USA - plate scrape MF_Cvi_mTSA_r2 (SPAdes) (version 2) | ecosystem: Host-associated > Plants > Roots > Endosphere | place: USA... | reverse complement strand
ATCGAACACGATCTGCGCCAGGCCCGCGCGGTCGCGCAGGTCGATGAAGATGACCCCGCCGTGGTCGCGGCGGCGGTTCACCCAGCCGTACAGGGTGACGGTCTGGCCGAGATGGTCACGGCAAACCTGGCCGGTGTAGCAGGTACGCATGCGGGATGACTCCGTTTTGTGCTTGGTGTGTAAGGGTTACGAATCGGCGCGGGGTGCGTCCTGCACGCCCGGCGCCGGAGAGAGCGCAGCCGGCCGGACCACGGGCGTTGCCCCCGGGACCGGGGCGACCACGCCCATGGAAACGATGTACTTCAAGGCCGCGTCCACGCTCATCTGAAGGTCGACGACCTCGGCGCGAGGCACCATCAGGAAAAAGCCGGATGTGGGGTTGGGGGTCGTCGGCACGTACAGGCTGATGTGGTCGCCAGGCAGGCTGGCGGCCACTTCACCGCTGGGCGTGCCGGTGACGAAAGCGATGGTCCAGGCGCCTGCCCGCGGATACTGCACCAGCACCGCGCGGCGAAACGCCTGGCCGTTGGGGGCAAGCACGGTATCGCTGACCTGCTTGACCGAGTTGTAGATGGAACGCACGAGCGGGATGCGGCCCAGCAGGCTTTCCCACTGGTCGACCATGGTGCGGCCGATCAGGTTGGCGGCGAAGACGCCCGTCAGAAGCACCACCACGATCACGAGGGCGAAGCGGAAACCGGGAATGTCCAGTCCGAACAGCGATTCGGACGACAGGAAGCCGGGCACGAACCCTTCAAGGGTGGCGACCAGCAGTCCCAGTACCCACACCGTGATGACCAGGGGAACCCAGATCAGCAGCCCGGTGATGAAGTACTTCTTGATGACGCGCATCCGCATCGCGATGCGCTCTAGGAAGCGGCGCTGCCGGCAGCAGGCGTCGCCGGGGCGGGGGCTGCGGCAGGCGCGGCAGCCGGCGCGGCGGCGGGCGTGGCACTTTCAGCGGAGGCCGGGGCGGCGCCCGGGCTGCTGCTGTTGGCGCCGCTGCTGCTGTTGCCGCTGCCGTTGTTACGGAAGTCCGTGACATACCAGCCGGAGCCCTTGAGCTGGAATCCAGCCGCGGTCACCTGCTTGGAAAACGTGCTTTGGCCGCATTCGGGGCAAACCGAAAGCGGCGCGTCGGAAATCTTCTGCAAGACGTCTTTGGCATGGCCGCAGGCGCTGCACTTATAGGCGTAGATGGGCATCGAGGGCTCCCAGGCGCAAGCCCGGCATATCAAATTCCGCCTGCTGCCGCGCGCGGGCGCAAGGCTCGGCGGCTGGGCAAGGCCGGAAAAATACGGGAAAGTCTTGAATTTTAGCGGTTTTTCATAAAGCGTCGGTGTCCGCCCCACCCTGCCGGCCGCAAGCCGGCGCCCGGGGCACGGCCTGCCCGGTGCGGGCGGCCTTCCCCTACACGGGAAGCAAGAACATCACGGCGGCCACCAGGGTCGGTCCCAAGGCGCACAGGAACAGGCGCCCGGACGAAATGCTGCCATCCGGGAAATGGTTCTTCAGGATGGCGAAACCGGCCGGATTGGGCGCGTTGGCGATCACCGTCAACCCGCCGCCCGTGACCGCGCCGGCCACCAGCATGTAGCGCCAGGCCTCGCTGGTGCCTTCCACGAGCGACCCCAGATAGGTGAGCGCCGCGTTGTCGGTGATGGCCGTCAGCGCCGTCGCGCCCCAGAACAGGACGAAGGGCTCCAGCCCGCCAAGCAGTCCTTGCAGCCACCACTTCTGCAATCCGCCCAGCACCACGAGACCGGCCAGGAAGAAACCGACCATCAGGCCCTCCTTGATCATCAGGCGGTCCTGGTGCCGCTTGTACGCCTCGGAAAAACCGATAAACATCATCAAAAGGCCCAGGAAGATGGCCGGATGGTGCGCGGTCAGCACGATGGCGACCAGGAACACCAGGTGCACCAGGATCACGATGGCGGGCACCGGCGCGCGCTTGCCGGCGCCGTCCGGCGCATCGACGCCGCCGCGCGTGCCCACCGCGCCTTCGAGCAGCGCCTTGCGGCAGATGAACGTCAGCAGACCCGCGTTCAGGCAGACTGCCAGCGCCGCGCGCCAGCCGAAGTGCTGCAGCATGAAGGCCGAATCCCAGCCGAACGTGCCCGCCACCATCAGGACGGGCGGCGCGGCATAGGACGTCAGCACGCCGCCGATGGACACGTTCACGAACAGCACGCCCAGCGTCAGATACTTGAACCCGGCCCGGCCGCTGCTGCGAAAGTACGCGTCGCGCAGCAGGATGGCGGCCAGCGTCATCGCGGCGGGTTCGGTGATGAACGAGCCGCCCAGCGGCACCAGGGCCATCACCACGAAAAAGGTCGAGAGCTCGCGCGGCATGGGCAGCGCCCGCGCCACGATGCGGACCAGCAGCCCAACCAGCTCAAGAATCGGCCGGCTGGCCGCCACCACCATGATGACAAAGACGAACAGCGGCTCCGTAAAGTTGCGCGTGTCCATGTAGTCGATGGCGGCCGACGGACCGGCCAGCGCGGCCATGGTCACGATCAGCGCGAAGGCCCAGACGCCGAAGACGGCCTCGACCTCGGAAAACAGATGCCAGAAGCCCGCGTGCGGCCCGCCCCGATGCGCCAGGCGCGCAAAGAAGGGAACCGAAAAGGTGTGGAGGACCGCCACGGCAAACAGGATGGTGGCGATGACCTCTAGCGTCTGGGGCATTTGCGGCAATTCCTATGACGCCCGGCGGAGGGGTGTTCCGGCGGGCTTGTCGGACAAGCGTCGCAATATAGCCCAGCGGCTGGCCGGTGTAACGCAGGGTCAACACTGATCCCTGCCGCCTTTTCTACGCGATCGGGGCCGGCGGTTCGGCGCCCGCCTGGGCCGCCTTCATCTCCATCAGCAGGCTGTGCAGCATCTCGGTGGACAGGCCATGCAGCACCAGCCGGTAGCCTGCACGTAGCGTAGACATGGGCACCAGCGGATGGCTGTTGTTGACCAGGATCAGGTGCTGCGGCGCGCCCAGCAGCTTGGCCGCATAGATGCCCACGGTCTCATCGAGCTGCAGCGAATTGGCCGCGCGCCAGAAGTCGTTGTCGGTCAGCAGCAGTTGATACAGCGGCGTGAACAGCTCGATGGCGCTTTGCAGGTCCAGGAAGTTCAGCTTGCCTTGCGGCATGTCCTCCAGCCGGATCGGCGGGTCGCGCAGCATGGAAAAGTCCACGGTCTGCGGCGCGTGCATCTCCACGCCCGCATCCCGCAGCGCCTGGTTCAGCCGGATGACGAAGTTGAAGAGATTCAGGTCGTGCTTGACGAACAGATCGTCCTTCAGGTCGTCGATCGTCATCGGCTCGAGCGGCGTCGTAGTGATCGGCACCGGCGAGTTCGCCGCGATGAACGCCAACGCCTGCGCCCCCAGATGAAAATGCCGCAGGATCAGCCAGTTGGCCTCGGGCGACACGAACCGTTTCAAGCCCCACGCCAGAATGCGATGCAGCACCCGGGAATGCGACCAGCGTCGCGGCAGGAACGTTTTGACGATCTGGATCAGGATGATGAAGGCCCGCGCAAGCGGCCGCAGGAACGGCAACAGGTATTGGCGCGACGCGCAGCTGGAATCCGTCAGCCAGGCCTTCTTGACCTTGTCCGGCAGCGGCGTGCTGCGGTCCAGGTACAACGCGAGCCAGGGGCTGGGATCCGCCGGATCGTGCTCCCGGGCAAGGAATTCAGGCTCCTTGTTCATGCCGCGTCCGCCTCCATCACGTGATGAAACTGCATCAGGTAAAGCGCCGCCGTGCGGCGCGCGGTGTCGACGATGCGCTGCTCGGCGCGGCCATCCTCGTCGCAATCGAGCGCCAGTTCCACGGCCGACAGCCAGCGCGCCAGATGGTGTTCATCGTTGTGACCGTGGTATTCCAGGAAGCGGAAGGCGTCGGGCGGCAGCTTCAGACTGGCCTTGAGCAGCGGCAGCAGCGCCGGCACGATGCGCTGCCCCGTGCCTTCGATGATGTAAATGGCGCCCAAAAGGCCGATCGGATCGCGCGTGGCGGCCAGGCTGTGCAGGTAGGCATTGAGCGCCTCGCCGCCGGGATTGCGGCGCAGGGCGTCGATGCTGTCCACCGTGCCGCCCGCGGTGCGGTAGTCGTCGAACAAGATCTGGAAGTCGTTCTGCTCTTCGCCCGCGTGCATGTCGATCAGCGCGGCCAGCGGCGCGTATTGCTCGGTCAGCGACGCAGCGCCTTCGCGCATCCACTTGCTGCCTTCGCGCACCTGCGGAATCCAGTTCTCCATCCACGTCAGGTAATCCGTGGTCTGGAATTGGAGGTTGCGCAGGCGGCGGATCACCGGCGTGCGCCACACGCGCGAGCGGTAGTCGTGCCAGATCGCCGCGAGTTCGGTCAGAAGCTGGCCCAGGCCTTGCGGCGCCATGTCGGGATCGTGCGGCGGCGCGATAGCGTCGGCGTCGGCGGACGCCGCGTCTTCGCGCGCAGCGGCGCCCGGCGTGGCGACGCCCGGAACGCCTACGGCAACCGCAGGCTTGGCGTGCACCGCTTCGGCTTCCAGCAGCATGTAGGCCGCCATGAAGCGCCCGGACTCGGGGATGTAGCAGAAGATCTGCTCGCCCGGCTTGACCTCGCGGGTTTCCAGGAATTCGGCCAGCATGATCATGATGGAGGCGGCGCCCGTGTTGCCGCGCCATGCCAGGTTGCTGAACCAGCGCTCGCGCGGGATCACCAGGCCAGCCTTCTCCATCAGGTCTTCCACGACCGGAATGAATTTTTCCGATGAGTAATGGCACAGGAAGTGATCGACCTGGTCCGGATCCACCCAGCCGTCGCGCACCAGCTTGGCGTACTCGTGGATGCCGATGTCGAACAGATGCGGCAACAGGCGGATGTCCTGGCGCAGCGACAACGCGCCATCGGCCTCGGCCTCGTTCCAGGACGGGTAGTCCAGATGCCCCTTGCTCCGGTCGGCCGACAGCCCCAACTGCATGCACACCGGATAGTCGCCGGAGAACGAGCGCTGATGCACCCACTTCAAGCGCAAGCGCACGCCCTGCGACGCGCCGGGCAGCGGCCGCTGGCCATTGCCCAGCAGCACCGCACCGGCGCCGTCCGACAGCATCCAGCGCAGGAAATGCGCGTCGAAGTCGGCGTCGTAGCCGCGCGCGGCAAAGCGCGAGCGCTTGAACAGGCGCGACGGCAGTTCGCTGGCCACGGCCAGCGCGCTGGCATGCGCGCCCAACTCGACGCCTTGCGCGGCCGCCTGGATCGCCGACACGCCCGCCGCGCAGATGCCATGCACTGACAGCGTCTCCATCGGCGGCGCGGCCAGCTCGCCCTGGATCATGTTGGAAAAGCCCGGCATCAGCGCATCGCCGCCTGACGAGCCGCTGGCCAGCATCGATACGGCCGACAGGTCGGTGTCATGGCGCCGCAGGCAATCGCGAATCGCGTTGGCTGCAAGCTGCGCATTCGAGAACACGGTCGCGCCATCCCGATCGATCGCGTAGTAGCGTTGCTTGATGCCGTTCTCGGCCAGGATGCGGCTCTTGATCCGGCTGGACATGCGGTTCAGCGGCGCGATGTAGTCGTCCATGGCTTCGTTGGACACGGGCTCGCCCGGCATGAAATAGCCGGCGCTCTCCAGGTAGACACGATGAAACGCAATGGGCATGACGGATCTCTGGTTGGGAAATGGGGGTGTACGGCGCTAGCGGACGTGCTCGGGCGCCATGCAGGAACGGCTGCGAAAACGCGGCACGAAAGCGCCCAGCACGAAGGTGCGGAACATATAGGGCACGAGGCCGCGCTCGTTCAATTCAGCACGCACGCGGCTGCGGTAGTAGTCACGATGCAGGCCGGTCAGTTCGGACCAGTGCGCGCGCGGATGCTCGTGGTGCGCGGTGTGCAGGCCGATGTTGAACAGCAGCGGATTGACCAGCCCCTCGAAATTGCGCGCGTAGTTCAGGCCCGCAACGTGCCGCGGTCCGCCGTCCGCATGCGCGTGCTGCAGATAATTGGTGGCCAGCAGCCAATGCAGGCCGTGCAGCTGCGGCACGATCACGAACACCAGCGCCTTGACCGGGTTCACCGCGATCAGCCCGGCCCACAGGCCCAGCCACGCGCCGTATTGCGCCATGCAATAGCGAAAGGCGCCCGGCCAGTGTCTGCGCAGCCGGCCCAGCCACGCGAAAAACAGGGGATACAGCACCCAGGCCGCTTGCACGGGATGGATGACGTAGCCCCACAAATGGTTGGTGTCGCCGCCAAACCGGTACGTGCGCGCCACATCGCGCTCGCCATGCTTGTAGCGGTGATGATTGGCCACATGGGCCGGATAGAACACGAACGTCGGATGGCCCTGCAGCAGCGTGATCCAGAAGTCGGTGATGCGGTTGGCCCAGCGGCCGCGCCACATCCGGATGTGCGTGTGGTTGTGATGGATGACGCCGATGCCCAGGGTCAGAAACAGCATCAGCGCATAGGCCGGCCACCAAAACCCGTTGAACCACTGCCAGGCCGCCAGCAGGGGCAGCGCAGCCAGATAGGTCAGGCTCTGCCAATCCCGCCGGTTGCGCAGCGTGGGCAGCGCACGCCGCGGGCCGCTCTGGCCATTCGGGCCGATCCTTGCCGCCACTATGCGGAGCCTCGCAGGCCGGCGCCGGACTCGCGCTGCCGATAGGCTTCCAGCTGTCGCTCGGCGGCTTCCGCCCCCAGCCGCGTGCGGAACAGGCGATCCATGAAGGTGAACTGGAAGCCGTAGTTGCCGTTGTAGCAGGCGTGGTGCAGATGGTGCCGGCGGCTGGCGGCGAACCAGTGCGCGTACGAGACCTTGGGAAAGAAATCGTAGTTGGCGTGACCGATGCAATTGAAGAACAGGCTAAAGAGCGGCACCGACAACAACGACCAGAAGCTGAAATCGTGCACCACCATGGGCAGCAGGATCACGTTGCCCAACATCAGCGCCTCGATGGGATGAAAGCTGTACGTCGAGAACGGCGTCGTCACGACCGAGCGATGATGCGGCAGGTGAAAGCGGCGCAGAAGCCGCGTGTGCAGCAGCCGGTGGTTGATCCAGAAATGCACGTCGTTCCAGGCCACCAGCGCCAAAATTTCCAGCACGATCTGCTGCCAGCTCGCGTCCGGGTCCAGACGCGCCCACCCTAATTGCAGAAGGCCCCACGGAAAGATCATGCCGGTGCCGAACAACAGGATCGACAGCCCTGACTGTGCCAGCTCGCGGCGCAACTGGCCCGGCGCAAGCGGCCGTGGATCGAGCGGCCGGCCCAGCCCCAGGGCCGGCAGGATGTGCCGGGTCAGCAACCAGGTGGCCGCGCCAAAGACCAGGTAGATGCCGCCGAAGAAGAGCAGCCCCGCCAGCATGACCTGCCAGGCGGACAAGGCTTCAAAAGCTTGGCCCATGAAGGTTTTATGTCACCCCGAAGAATGGCCGCATCATAAGCAATCCGTCAGCTTCCCGGTAGGCGATTTATTACCAATTGAATCCGGACGCCACAAAGCGCTCATGCCGCGCGCAGGGTGACGCCTTGCGCCGGAAACTGGCGGTCCAGCGCGTCCACGGCGGCGCCCAAGCGCGCCGCGAGGGATTCACTGGCCGGCAGCATGGGCAGGCGCAGTTCGTTCGACAGCAGCCCCTGCCGCGCAAGCTCCGCCTTCAGCGGACCGGGATTGGGCTCGCCGAACACCAGCTGGATCACCGGCGCCAGCGCATGGAACAGCGATCGGGCTTCGTCCAGCCGCTGCGCCCGCACCGCGCGGTGCATCGTCACGAAGAGATCGGGGCGCACGTGCGCGGCCGCGGCGATCATGCCGGTGGCGCCCAGGCACATCGCGGACAGCGATTGCAGGTCTTCGCCGGCCAGGACGTTCATCTGCCCATCGCTGATCAGCGCCACCGTCTTGTCCAGCGAGCCGCCGCAATCCTTGATGGCGGAGATGTTGGGATGCGCGGCCAGCGCCAGCAGCGTGGGCGTCTCCAGCGCGGTGCCGGTCCGGTACGGAATGTCGTAGAGCACCAGCGGAAAGCGCGAGGCATCGGCCAGGCAGCGAAAGTACGCGGCGGCCCCTTCCTGGCCCGCCCGCACGTAGTACGGCGCGGGCGCCAGGATGCCGGCCAGGGGACGCGTGCCAAACGCCGTCAGCCGATGCAGCACGTGCCCCTGATGATTGCCCGCCAGCCCCATCACGATGGGCAGGTCGCCCGCCTCGGTCAGCACCGTATCCAGCACGGCAAGCTGTTCGGCATCGTCCAGCGCCGCGGCCTCGCCCGTGCTGCCGCACACGACCAGTCCGTCCACACCCGCGGCCACGTAGTGGCGCACCAGGCGGCGCAGCGCCCCGCCGTCGACATGGCCGCCGGAAAACGGCGTGACGAGCGGCACCCAGACGCCCTGGAACAGAGATTGTTGAGATTGCATGAGAACACTCCTTCGTATGGACCGTTGGGGGGACCGTACAGAAGTGCTCGGGAGGTCAGGGGGTGCGCGCGGAGGCGCCAAAGCGCCGCCAGGAGGCCGCTGTTCCGTCGCCCATCTGACGGAACAGCATGCTCCGGTCAGATGAGCGGCTGTTTTTTGGATTTCAGGCCGGCGGCAGCCAGCACCACGCCAAGGGCGCGGAGTCGGCTAGCAGTCTGGTGGGCCTGATGAATCATGGATGAGCGGGACGCGATATGCGGCGGATGCAGAAATCTACCGGGCGGGCGCGGCGGTGTCAACGCGGCGACGCGCAGGTCGCCCGGCGGCGCCGCGGGCCGGGTTCAGCCGAGCGTCGCCAGGAACACCGCGCACAGCGCTTCCATGCCCTTGCGGTCGTCTTCGTCGAACCGGTCCGGCACGGGGCTGTCGACATCCCACACGCCGATCAGTTCGCCCTTGTGCACCAGCGGCACCACGATTTCGGAACGCGAGGCCGCGTCGCAGGCGATGTGGCCGGGAAAGGCATGCACGTCCGGCACGAGCTGCGTCTGACGCTGGCTGGCGGCCGCGCCGCACACGCCGCGATTGAGCGGAATGCGCACGCACGCGGGCTTGCCCTGGAACGGGCCCAGGACCAGTTCCGCGCCGTCGAAGAAATAAAAGCCCACCCAATTCAGGTCGGGCAGTGCCTGGAACGCCAGCGCGCTCAGGTTGGCGGCGTTGGCGATGCGGTCGGGTTCGCCTTCCAGCAGCGCGCGCGCCTGCATGGTCAGTTCGGCATACAGGGCGGCCTTGGAATCGGCGACGATGGGAGCGGCTTCGAACATGAAAATGTAACTGTACTGGCGGTTATCGATGCAGGTGATTTTAGGGGTTCCACCCGATAAAAGGGCCGGGCTGTTACCGTGTGGGACAATACTTTGTTGTCAAACGCATCAACCGACCCACCCTTCTTGATCAAGAAGCACTCCATGGACAAGCCCCTCGAACCTGCGTTTTCCTTTTCGGAACGCGCCCTGCAACTCACCAGCTCCGCCATCCGCGAGATTCTCAAGGTAACCGAGCGCCCCGAAGTCATTTCGTTCGCAGGCGGCCTGCCCGCGCCCGGCGGCTTCCCGGTAGAAGTGGTGCGTGCGGCATTCGACAAGGTCCTGTCCACCAACGGCCGCGCGGCCCTGCAATACGGTCCCACCGAGGGCTATGCACCGCTGCGCAAGTGGGTCGCCGATGACCTGACGGCGTCCGGCGCCGACATCGCCCCCGACCAGGTCCTGATCGTGTCCGGCTCGCAGCAGGCGCTGGATCTGCTGGGCAAGGTGCTGATCGACAAGGACAGCAAGGTGCTGGTCGAAGACCCCAGCTACCTGGGCGCACTGCAATCGTTCAGCCTGTACCAGCCGAACTTCGTGCCCGTGCCCACCGACGAAGGCGGCCTGATCCCCGAAGCCATCACGCCCGAACTGGCTGACGGCGCCCGCTTCCTGTACGCCCTGCCCAACTTCCAGAACCCGACCGGCCGCACGCTCAACCTGGAGCGCCGCATCGCGCTGGTCAAGCGCGCCGCCGAACTGGGCCTGACCATCGTCGAGGACGATCCCTACGGCGAACTGCGCTACGCCGGCGAGCCGCAGCCCGGCCTGATCGCGCTTGCCAAGGAATACGGCGCGAACGTCGTGCGTCTGGGCACGTTCTCGAAGGTGCTGGCCCCGGGCCTGCGCCTGGGCTACATCGCTGGCGGCCGCGCGCTCATCAACAAGCTGGTGCAGGCCAAGCAGGCAACCGACCTGCACACGCCCACGCTGACCCAGATGGCCGTGTACGAGATCGTCAAGGACGGCTTCCTGGCCGAGCACCTGCCGAACGTGCGCGAGATCTACCGCGCCCAGGGCAGCTGCATGCTGGACGCCATCCAGAAGGAATTCCCGTCCACCGTCACCTGGACCAAGCCGGAAGGCGGCATGTTCATCTGGCTGACGCTGCCCGAGCACATCGACAGCACCAAGCTGCTCGAAAAGGCCATCGCGCAGAACGTGGCCTTCGTGCCCGGCGCGCCGTTCTACAGCGGCGAAGGCAAGCGCAACACGCTGCGCCTCAGTTTCGCCACCGTGCCGGAAGACAAGATCCGCACCGGCATCGCCATCCTGGGCAAGCTGCTGAAGGCGGAATGACAACGTCCGCCGTCGTCCCTTGAAGGGGCGGCGCGGATGCCTTGATGACCGATCGGCCGGGCGCGATGCCCGGCCGTTGTTTTATGCTGTCGGCTTTCCCGACCACTTGTGACCGTGACAGTGAGCGCTTCGCAACAATCCCCCGCCGATCTCAGTGACATCGTCTTCACCGACTGGGTCGAACGCTGGCTGCCGAAGTCGTGGCGGCCCTACGCGCGGCTGTGCCGCCTGGATCGCCCTATCGGCACCTGGCTGACCCTGCTGCCGGCCATTGCCGCGCTGGTCCAGGCCGCGGGCGGCCTGCCCGACCTGCAACGCCTTATCGTCTTCTCGCTGGGCGCCCTGCTGATGCGCGGCATCGGCTGCACCGTCAACGACATGTGCGACCGCGATTTCGACAAGCACGTCGAGCGCACGCGCTTCCGTCCGCTGACCAGCGGCCAGCTGTCGATGAAGAACGCCGTGTGGTTTCTCCTGGGCCAGTTGCTGGTCTGCGGGTCGCTGCTGTTCTTCCTGAACGACATGAGCCGCTGGCTGGCGGTGGCCGTGCTGCCCTTCGTCTTCATCTATCCGCTGTGCAAGCGCGTCACCTACTGGCCGCAGGTCGTGCTGGGCATCTGCTTCAACTGGGGCATGCTGATGGCCTGGTCGGATACGCAGAACCACGTGCCGCTCGCCGCCATCGCCATGTGGCTGGGCGCGGTGCTGTGGCAGGTGGGCTACGACAGCATCTATGCCTACGTCGACGTGCGCGACGACCGCAGCGTGGGCCTGCACTCGACCGCCATGCGTTTCGGCGATCAGGGCAAGCTCTGGATCGGCGGGTTCTATCTGGGCACCGTGTTGCTGTGGGCCTGGGGCGGTTATGCCATCGGCCTGTCGTGGGCCTATCAGGTCGGCATGGTCGCTGTGGCCGCGCATCTGGCCTGGCAGTTGAAGGTGTTCGACATCCAGCATCCCCACCGCAATTTCATGCTGTTCCGCGCCAACCTGTGGCTGGGCGCATTGCTGGTTGCCGCAGCATTGGCGGGCACGTTGATCCGCTGATGCGGCGCGGTTGAAGCGGCGCGGAAGCGCGACATGGCGACGTCTGCGCGTCCCGCGCTTTCGAGCCGCACTTTCGGGCGGTATTTTCGAGCGGTACTTTCGGGCGGCACTTTCGAGCGGTATTTTCGGGCGGTACTTTCAGGCCGTGCATTTGCGGGATTGACGGCCTCAGGCGATGATGGGCCTTCCGCCCCACGTCACGGAGTCACCGCATGCCTGCAATGATCAAATCCCTGACCACCGCCGCCGCCGTGTGCGCCCTCTTCGCCACGCTGCCCGCACAAGCCGCCACCGATTGCGCCCCGCTGCGCGGTTGCGCGGCCAAGTTCTGCCACATCGAAAACGACATTGCCGCCGCGCAGGCGCAGAACAACTCGCGCCGCGAGGCGGGCCTGCGCAAGGCGTTGTCCGAAGCCAAGGCAAGCTGCACCGACAGCCGCCTGCAATCGCAGCGCGAGGCCGACGTGCGCGAGAAGCAATCCAAAGTGGCCGAACGCCAGCAAGAGCTGACAGAGGCGAAAGCCAAGGGCAAGCAGGACAAGATCGACAAGGCCCAACGCAAGCTTGAAGAAGCACAGGCCGAATACAACGACGCGTTGGCCGACCTGAACCGCTGACCTGACGTGCCTGCGAGCCAGGGCGTCGCGCGCGCTGGCCGCCGCTTATCTCCCACTCTCCTGCGGCCGCTCCCTCGCCGCGCCCCCTCCGATGTCTGCCTCTGCCTGCCCCGAGCCGGCCGCGCGCCCATTCTTGCAGTTGCCCTCCCCTTCGCCGGCGGGCCGACCTCCGAGGCCCGGAAATCTGACGCGTCACACAATGGAAATATCGCCACCCATGGCGCCAACATGGACAATCCAAACCGATTAGCCATGATTTTGGAAAGATGTTTTCAGGTAATAAGGGTTTATCCCAGGGTTGTTTAGGCACAGAATGCCTCTCATCGGGACACAGCAAGCGAGCCCCAGGCAGTCAGGCCTGGGGCTCGAATCCCAAGCTCACAAGACTCGGAGGTCTGCCATGAAAACCCTTGCTACCGCACTGATGCTGTCCATGTCCGTTCTGGCTGCCGGCGCTCAAGCCGCCGAAGCCGACCAAGCCCCCACCCGCGCTCAGGTTCAAGCCGAGCTGCAACAAGCCAAGGTTTCGGGCCAATACACGTTCGGCGAAGAAGGCTACCCCGCCCCCATCGCTCAACACTCCAGCCTGACCTCGCAGCAAGTTCAAGCTGATCTGGCCCAGGCCAAGAACGCCGGCCAAGTGACCTTCGGCAACATGGATTACCCGCCCGTCGCCGCCTCGGCCTCCGCCACGTCGCTGAGCCGCGCCCAAGTCGAATCGCAACTGGCACAAGCCAAGACCGAAGGCCTGGTGACCTTCGGCAACCTGGACTATCCCCCCCACCTGGGCAGCTGATCCACGGGCCACGCCGGCCGTGAATCGCTACCAGGCAGCCCTCTGGCCACAAGCCAGAGGGCTTTTTCTTTGACGCTTCGACCACTTCAACGGTCATATCGACGTGACTTGAGGCCGATTCGACGGTTTAGCCGCTACAAATCGTCAGCACTCCAGCATAGGATGGGGCCACTTCCCTTCCCTCTCATTGCAGGAGCCGCACCATGTCCACGCACACCAAGCCCATCGTTCTGCTGGGCGCAGGAAAAATCGGTTTTGCGATCGCGCTGATGCTGGAACGCAGCGGCGATTATTCCGTCCTCGTCGCGGACCAGGACGCCAGCCGGCTGGCCGTGCTTGCCGAACTGGGCTGCGAGACGCGCCAGGTCAGCGACGATGCCGGCGTGGCGCGCTGCATCGAAGGCGCCTACGCGGTGGTCAATGCGTTGCCCTTTCATCGCGCGATTGCGGTGGCGGGCTTGTGCGCCAAGGCCGGCGTACATTATTTCGACCTGACCGAAGACGTGGCCAGCACGCACGCGATCCAGGCGCTGGCCCATGACACCGGCGGCGTGCTGATGCCGCAATGCGGGCTGGCGCCCGGCTTCATCGGCATCGTCGGCAACGCGCTGGCGCGCCGCTTCGACACCTTGCTCGATCTGCGCATGCGCGTCGGCGCACTCCCGCGCTATCCTTCCAACAGCCTGCGCTACAACCTGACGTGGAGCACCGAAGGGCTGATCAACGAATACTGCAATCCGTGCGAGGCGATCGTGGACGGCCAGCTGACCAGCGTGCCCGCACTGGAAGGCTACGAAACCTTTGCGCTGGACGGCGTGGAGTACGAAGCCTTCAACACCTCCGGCGGCCTGGGCACCTTGCCCGCGACGCTGCTGGGCCGCGCACGCAACGTCGATTACAAGTCAGTGCGCTATCCCGGCCATTGCAACATCATGAAGCTGCTGCTCAATGACCTGCGCCTGCGCGACCGCCGCGACCTGCTCAAGGACATCTTCGAGTCGGCCATCCCCACTACCGAACAGGACGTGATCGTGATCCAGGCATCGGCGTCCGGCTACCGCCACGGCCGTCTGGAAGAAGAGTCGTATCCGATTCGTGTCTTCGGCGCGGAAGTCGACGGCCACCGCCTGAGCGCAATCCAGCTGTCCACGGCCGCAGGCATTTGCGCGGCCCTAGATCTGGTGGCGCACGGCGTTCTGCCGCAGCAGGGCTTCGTGGGGCAAGAGGCGATTGGCCTTGAGGCATTGCTCAACAACCGATTCGGCCGCATTTACGCGGGCAAATCGCTGGCGCTGGCCGGGTGCGCGGTGGCCGATCGTTGAGTCCGTCATCACCGCCGTCATCACAGCCGGCCTCGTCGCCGCCAGCGCGCGGCGCTACGTCCAGCCTTCCAGACGCAGCGTCGCGCGCACCAGGCGCTGCTCTTCCTGCTCGATATCCGACAGGCTCTGGCGCACGCTGTCCACATGATCGGCCGCGGCCTTGCGCGCCTGCTCTGGCTGGCGCCCGATCACCGCGTTGAACAGCCGCGTGTGCTGGCGGTCGATCTGGCGCTTCTCGGGCTCGCGGTGGTACAGGTTGTTCACGCACGCGAACACCGATCCCAGCAGCAGATCCGTCAGCGATTGCAGCGTATGCACCAGCACAGGGTTGTGCGAGGCCTCGCAGATCGCCAGATGAAAGGCGTGGTCCAGATGCGCGTGGGTGGCGGTATCGGTGGCGGCGCCCTGCGCGGACACCATCTCGTCATACCGGCGCCGGATCATGATGAAATCGGCCTCGGTCCCGCGGATGGCGGCCAGCCGTGCCGATTCGGCCTCCAGCAGCGACCGCACTTCAAGCAGGTCATACAGCGTGCGCGGCTGCGAATTGAACAGGTGCATCAGCGGCCCGGCGTCCACCTTCGAGATGCGCGCAACGAACGAGCCCTTGCCCTGCGCCGTGTGAATGATCTCGCGGGCGCGCAGCAGCTTCAGGCCCTCGCGCAGCGCCGTGCGCGATACGCCAAGCTTTTCGGTCAGGCGCCGCTCGGACGGCAGGGCCTGGCCCGCCTTGAGGACGCCGTCCAGAATCAGACGCTCGATCCGTTCGGCGACTTCATCGGCCACCTGACGGGGCTTTTCTTCAGTTTCCGCGTGCATGCATTCTCCGCGACCAGTGGTATGACCATGCGCGGTCGGCGCTCTCGCGGATCGGCCTTGCCTTGGTAAGTGGCTGATATCAAACCATAAAAATTGATGCTCTGCCCGGGGTGCGCCGCACAAACTGGTATGACCAGCGGGTTTCCGTATGGACATCGGCGCGGTCGCGGACGATGATGTCAACACCCCTCACCCGGCGCGCCGCGCCGGTCAGCCTGACTCAACGCCAGAGAACCGCATGACTCAACGCATCCAGCACCACGGCCTGCAAGTGGCGGCCAATCTCAGTCAATTCATTGAACAGGAAGCGCTGCCCGGTTCCGGCCTGGAGGCCGACGACTTCTGGCAAGGCTTCGCGGCCCTGGTGCACGATCTGGCGCCCAAGAACCGGGCCTTGCTCGCCGAACGCGATCGCCTGCAGGCAGAACTCGATGCCTGGCATCGCGCCCATCCCGGTCCCATCACGGATCCCGCCGCCTACCGCAAGTTCCTCGAAGGCATCGGCTACCTGCTGCCGCAGCCTGCCACCGTGCGCGCCACCACCGACAACGTGGACACCGAGATCTCGCAGCAGGCCGGCCCGCAGCTCGTCGTGCCGATGTCCAATCCGCGATATGCGCTGAACGCCGCCAACGCGCGCTGGGGCAGCCTGTACGACGCCCTGTACGGCACCGACGCCATCCCTGCCACGCCCGGCGACACGGGCCGCGGCTACAACCCGGAACGTGGCGCCGCCGTCATCGCCCGCGCGCGCAGCTTCCTGGACACCGCGGCGCCGCTCGCGCAGGGCTCGCATGCGGATGCCAAGGGCTACACGGTCGAAGGCGGCCAGCTTCGCGTGGCGCTTGCCACGGGCGCGACCGGCCTGAAGACGGGCACGCAGTTCGTCGGCTACCAAGGCGACGCGTCCGCTCCCACCGCGATCCTGCTCAAGAACAACGGCCTGCATTTCGAAATCCAGATCGACCGCGCCAGCACCATCGGCGCCACCGATGCGGCGGGTGTGAAAGACGTGGTGGTCGAGGCCGCGCTCACCACGATCATGGACTGCGAAGACTCGGTCGCGGCCGTCGACGGCGACGACAAGGTGCAGATCTACCGCAACTGGCTGGGCCTGATGAAGGGCGACCTGACCGAGGACGTCACCAAGGGCGGCAAGACCTTCACCCGCAAGCTCAACGCCGACCGCAACTACACGCGGCCGGACGGCTCGGCGCTGACGCTGCATGGCCGCTCGCTCATGTTCGTGCGCAACGTGGGTCACCTGATGACCAACCCGGCCGTGCTGGATCGCGACGGCCAGGAAATCCCCGAAGGCATTCTCGATGCCGTCGTCACCAGCCTGGCCGCGGTGCAGGACCGCAAGCACAAGCTCAATTCGCGCACGGGCTCCGTCTACATCGTGAAGCCCAAGATGCACGGCCCCGCCGAAGCCGCATTCGCCAGCGAACTCTTCGACCGCGTCGAAGACCTGATCCGCGTGCCGCGCAACACGCTGAAGATGGGCATCATGGACGAAGAGCGCCGCACCAGCGTCAACCTCAAGGCCTGCATCGAAGCTGCCGCCTCGCGCGTGGCCTTCATCAACACCGGCTTTCTGGACCGCACCGGCGACGAGATGCACTCCGGCATGGAAGCCGGTCCCATGCTGCGCAAGGGCGACATGAAGTCCAGCGCGTGGATCACCGCTTACGAACGCAACAACGTGCTGGTGGGCCTGGACGCCGGCCTGCGCGGCCGCGCCCAGATCGGCAAGGGCATGTGGGCCATGCCCGACCTGATGGCCGCCATGCTCGAACAAAAGATCGCGCATCCCAAGGCCGGCGCCAATACCGCCTGGGTGCCTTCGCCCACCGCTGCCACGCTGCATGCGCTGCATTACCACCAGGTCGACGTGCAGGCGGTCCAGCAGGAACTCGAACGCACGAAGCTGGACAGCGTGCGCGACGACCTGCTCAATGGCCTGCTCACGGTGCCGGTCGGCGATCCCGCCAAGTGGTCCGCCGCCGACATCCAGCAGGAACTGGACAACAATGTGCAGGGCATTCTTGGCTACGTGGTGCGGTGGATCGACCAGGGCGTGGGCTGCTCGAAGGTGCCCGATATCCACAACGTGGGGCTGATGGAAGACCGCGCCACGCTGCGCATTTCCAGCCAGCACATCGCCAACTGGCTGCGCCACGGCATCACGAACCGCGATCAGGTCACCGAGACCTTCAAGCGCATGGCCAAGGTCGTCGACGGCCAGAACGCGGGCGACCCGCTCTACCAGCCGATGGCCGGCAACTTCGACACGTCGCTGGCATTCAAGGCCGCGTGCGCCCTGGTGTTCGAAGGCCTGACTCAGCCCAACGGCTACACCGAGCCGCTGCTGCACAAGTACCGCCTGGAGTACAAGACGGCGCGCGCCTGATTCAGCGCCACGCTTGACCAAAGCCGGACGGCAATGCCGTCCGGCTTTTTTTCGGGTTTGGGTTTGGATTCGGGCGGGGGGTGTCTTGCTGCCTCATCCCTCCCCGATTAAAAACCTCTTGGTTTTCGCACGATCGTGCTAAATTTCCGCCATGACAGCAAAAACCGAGAAAAGCGAACTCACCTTCGCGGCCATCGTGAACACGGCGCTCGACATGGCCGCCGCGCAAGGCATGGAAAGCCTCTCGCTGGGACAGGTCGCCAAGCGGCTCGGCATCAGCAAGAGCGGCGTCTTCTCGCGCGTCGGCTCGCTCGAAGCCCTGCAGCAGGCGGTGCTGGACGAATACGACCGGCGCTTTGTCGAAGCGGTCTTCACACCTGCCATGGCCTACCCGCGCGGTCTGCCGCGGCTGAACGCGCTGGTGTCGCTGTGGATCGACCGCGCCAGCAATGTCGAAACGCTGACCGGCTGCATCTACGTGGCCGGCGCATTTGAATACGACGACGTCGACTCGCCGCTGCGGTCGGTGCTGGAACACAACCTGAAGCGCTGGCGGGCCGCGATGGTGCGCACGGTGAACCAGGCGCTCGAAGCCGGCCACTTGCGCCCCGACACAGACCCGCAACAGCTCGTGTTCGAGGTCTACAGCCTGATGATCGGCCTGATGCACGACGCGCGGTTCCTGCGCGACCCGAAGGCGCACGAGCGCGTGAAGGCCGGCTACGAACGTCTTATCTCCACGTATCGCAGCTTCAAGTACATCGAGTAATCCCCCGGAGCCGGCGTTGTGCCGGCTTTACTTTCGCTTAATTTCGCACGACCGTGCGAATATTGACAGGAGCAGGCCATGTGGATTCTTATTCCGTTAGGCGCGTTAGGCGTATCGTCCATCCTTTGGCGCCAATGGCGCTTGCTGCTGCGCCAGTTGCCCGACCGCGCCGAACACCTCGTGCTGTTCTAAGACCCCGCCCCCCCCACCATGCCGCGCACCATTCACCTGCTGATCGTCGACCCGCAAAACGATTTCTGCGACTTGCCCGAGTCGTACCGGCCCCTCGACCCGCTGACCGGCCTGGCGGTTGCGCCCGCGCTGCCCATCGCAGGCGCCCACGCAGACATGCAGCGGCTGGCGCGGTTCATCGACGCCACGGCCCCCGTGCTCTCCTCGATCACGGTCACGCTGGATTCGCATCATCGTCTGGACATTGCGCACCCCACGTTCTGGCGCGCGGGCAATGGCGACCCGGTCGCGCCCTTCACGCCGATCACGGCGGCGCAATTGCGCGCCGGCGAATTCGTGCCGCGCCATGACGACGACCTGCCGCGCACGCTCAACTACCTGGATGAACTCGAAGCGCGGGGCCGCTACACGCTGATGGCGTGGCCGGTGCATTGCGAGATCGGCACGTGGGGTCATAACGTGCATCCCGACGTGCGCGCCGCGTATGGTCGTTGGGAAGAAGAGCGCCAGTTCATCGTGCGCAAGGTGCCCAAGGGCGCCAACCCCTGGACCGAACACTACAGCGCGCTGATGGCTGAGGTGCCCGACGCCGACGATCCGCGCAGCCAGCTCAACCGCGGCTTGCTGGACTCACTGGACCGCGCGGATCTGATCCTGATCGCGGGTGAGGCCGGCAGCCACTGCGTCAAGGCCACCGTCGAACACCTGGCCGAGCACCTGCCCGGCGGCAACCTGTCGCGCATCGTGCTGCTGACGGACTGCATGAGTCCCGTCGCGGGCTTTGCGAACGCACAGTCGAGCTTTCTGCAACGCATGCGGGATCTTGGCGTGCAGGAACGCACCAGCACCGACATGGCGCGCGCGCTGGCGTAAGACGGCGACGCGCAGTCGGCGCGCCCAAACACAACGGCCGCCTGCGTCAGCAAGGCGGCCGTGAAACGGTGAACAGCGAAGTCAGCGCGTGGCGTTTAGGCGCCGTGGCCCGTCTTGCCTTCGCATTCAACGTAAAGCGCGCTGATCGCTTCGCACAACGCGGGCGGCTGCTGGAACAGGCGCGACACCAGCAGACAGCCCTGGATCGTCGCGAACACCGCACGCCCCGCTGCTTCGGGCGTGCCGGAAAACTTCAGCGTGCCTTGCGCCGCGCCTTCGGCCAGCACGCGGGCCAGCCACGCTTCGTGCGCGCGGAAGAATCCCTGCAGCGCGCCGCGGACCCGTTCCGACAAACTCATCACGTCGGCGGCCAACATGCCGCCCAGACAGAGTTCACCGGAACCGCAGGCGGCGGATTCCATCATCGACAGATATTTTTCAAGCTGCGCCTGCGCCGGCTGCGCGGTATCGATCCCGCGCACCGCGCCAAGTGCGCGCGTGCTGTAGGCCTCGACCGCTTCGTACAGCAGGTCGTCCTTGCCTGGAAAGTAGTAATGGATGCTGGACGTCTTGACGCCCACATGCTCAGCCAGGTCGCGGTAGCTGAAGCCGTTGCATCCGCGCATGCGGATCAGCTTCTCGGCGTGCGCCAGAAGCAGTTCGCGAGTGGTATTGGAAGTCGGGGTATCCATGGCGGCATATTACCTACTAATAGATCGGTTCGTCATTGGGAGGGTCCCTTATCGGCAGTTACCGAGCGGGCCATTCCATGTCACCGACCGTGCCAGCGGACTCCGGCCGGGACAAGAATCCCGCCCCCGGGGTCCGCTTTGATTGCCATCTGCTTCAGCCTTGCACGGGCGGGTAGTCGAGTTCACCGCCGTCGGTCAGGCCTTGGGCGCGGGCGGCTGCCAGTTCCTGCTTGACCTGAGCGCGCGTCTTGTCGCCAGCGTGGGCAAAGGCGGTGGCGGCGTAGCCTTCTTCACCGGACACCAGTTCGCCATTGGCGCGGGCGGCGGCGAGTTCTTGCTGCACCTGAGCGCGGGTCACCGTGCTTTGGGTGTTCAGTTCGGGCGGATAGTCCAGTTCGCCGGCTTGGGCAGCGCCGATGAAGGAAGCGGAAAGGATCAGGGCGGAAATGAGGGTCTTCATGAGAAATCTCCAGATTGGTTGAGTTGCTGCAGTTGCTGCGAGGTTGTCGGTTAAGGCTATCTATCTATAGATAGAGGCGTGGTCGAAAAAATCAGCCTTGAACGGGCGGGTAGTCCAGTTCGCCGCCGTCGGTCAGGCCTTGTGCGCGGGCAGCAGCCAGTTCTTGCTTGACCTGAGCGCGCGTCTTGTCGCTGGTGAAAGCGATCGGGGCAGCGGCGTAGCCTTCTTCACCGAATGCCAGTTCACCGTTGACGCGGGCGGCGGCCAGTTCTTGCTGCACTTGAGCGCGGGTCACCGTGCTTTGGGTGTTCAGCTCGGGCGGATAGTCCAGTTCGCCAGCTTGGGCAGCGCCGATAAAGGAAGCGGAAAGGATCAGGGCGGAAACGAGGGTCTTCATGAGAAATCTCCAGTCAGGTTGGTTTGAAATGCAGTGTTGCGTTGTTGGGTTGAAGCTATCTATCTATAGATAGAGGTTTGGTCGAAAAAATCAGCCTTGAACGGGCGGGTAGTCCAGTTCGCCACCGTCGGTCAGACCTTGAGCGCGGGCAGCAGCCAGTTCTTGCTTGACCTGAGCGCGGGTCTTGTCGCTGGTGAAGGCGATCGGGGCGGCGGCGTAGCCTTCTTCACCGAATGCCAGTTCACCGTTGACGCGGGCGGCGGCCAGTTCTTGCTGCACTTGAGCGCGGGTCACCGTGCTTTGGGTGTTCAGTTCGGGCGGATAGTCCAGTTCGCCAGCTTGGGCAGCGCCGATGAAGGAAGCGGAAAGGATCAGGGCGGATACGAGGGTCTTCATGGTCAATCTCCAGTTTTAGATGCAGTATGCGTTTCAGTTAGCTATCTACTTGTAGGTAGATGTCGAGAGAAATAAAAAAGCGGTCCTACTGTATTTCTGATTTCGGCGCCGGGCGGTTTGTTGTTTGCGCTGCGTCGATGGGATGAATCTTACCTACTACTAGATAGACGACGCAAGCGGGTAAAGTGAAACAATTTATTTCGCGATGCAGGCCAACCACATCGGATGCGGTGTGAAGGCCTGAATCAGTGCAGTACGGCGGTTCCCGCTGGCGCGGCCAACGGGACCGCCGTCGCCGGCAATCAAGCGGACAGCGCCTGCATCACCGCGTACAGATCGGACTTGCCCTCAAAGCCGATGCCCGGCAGATCCGGCATCGTGACGTAGCCGGCCTCCACCTTCACCCCATCCGGAAAGCCGCCAAAGGGCTGGAACAGATCCGGGTAGCTCTCATTTCCGCCCAGACCCAGCCCCGCCGCGATGTTCAGCGACATCTGATGCCCGCCATGCGGCACGCAGCGGCTCGCGGACCAGCCATGCTGACGCAGCATCGCGAGCGTGCGCAGATACTCCACCAGCCCATAGCTGAGCGCGCAATCGAACTGCAGATAATCGCGGTCGGCGCGCATGCCGCCATAGCGGATCAGGTTGCGCGCATCCTGCATCGAAAAGAGGTTTTCGCCCGTGGCCATGGGCTTGTCGTAGTAATTACGCAGCGTCGCCTGCAGCTCGAAGTCGAGCGGATCGCCCGGCTCCTCGTACCAGAACAGGTCGTACTGCGACAGCGCCTTGGCGTAGGCAATCGCCGTGTCCAGGTCGAACCGCCCGTTCGCATCCACAGCCAGCTTCTGGCCGTCCTGCAGCACGCTCAGCACCGAGTCGATCCGGCGAAGGTCCTCGTCCAGCGACGCGCCGCCGATCTTCTTTTTCACGACCGTGTAGCCGCGATCGAGATAGCTGCGCATTTCGTCTTTAAGCGCGGCGTGGTCCTGCCCTGGGTGGTAGTAGCCGCCGGCCGCGTACACAAACACCCGCCGGTCCGGCTGGCCATTGCCGTAGCGTTCGGCCAGCAACTGGAAAAGCGGCTTGCCTTCGATTTTTGCGACCGCATCCCACACGGCCATGTCGATGGTGCCGATCGCCACCGATCGCTCACCGTGGCCGCCGGGCTTCTCGTTCTTGAACATCGCGTCCCAGACCTTGTGCGGATCCAGGTTGCGCCCCGTGGCGTCCACCAGCGTGTCCGGGTCTGCTTCCAGCACGCGCGGGATGAATCGCTCGCGCATGAGCTTGCCCTGTCCATAGCGGCCATTCGAATTGAAGCCGTACCCGACCACCGGCTTGCCGTCGCGGATCACGTCGGTGATCACGGCGACCAGGCTCAGCGTCATCTTGCTGAAGTCGATGTAGGCGTTGCGGATGGGCGAGCTGATGGGCAGGGTCTGCTCGCGGATGTCGACGATTCTCATGGCTTGTCTCCGGTTGGGTCGCATCGGGAATCGATAGATTAGTGGCGCATCCCTGCCCTAGAATTCACCCAAGTTCATTTGATTATTTACTTTCAGTGAAAGCCGACCTAGCCTCCGAGCTGCAGTTCTTCGTGCTGATCGCCCGGCTGGGCAGCCTGTCCGCGGCGGCGCGGCAACTGGATCTGACGCCACCGGCGGCCACCAAACGACTGGCGCTGATGGAGAAGCGCCTTGGCGTGCGGCTGGTCAACCGCACCACGCGTAGCATCAGCCTGACCAACGAAGGCGAGACCTACTTGGCCTATGCGACCCGGATCCTGGCGGACCTGCGCGAGATGGAGGACGTGGTGTCCAGCAGCAGCGCCCAGCCGCGCGGCCTGATCCGCGTCAACGCCACGCTGGGATTCGGCCGCACGACCATCGCGCCGCTGGTCTCTGACTTTGCGAAGCGCTATCCGCAAGTGCAGGTTGAGCTGGAGGTCACGGACCGGCCCGTCGACCTGGTGGAAGGCGCATTCGATCTGGCCATCCGCTTCGGCGAACTGCCCGACAAGCGCCTCGCCGCCCGCCGCATCATGACCAACCGGCGCTTTCTGTGCGCGTCGCCCCGCTACCTGAAGGCGCACGGCACGCCGGCAACCCTGGCCGACCTGGCGCATCACCAGTGCATTCTGCACCGGCAAAACGACGAGGCGCACGGCGTCTGGCGGTTTACACACAAAGGCCGCGTCGAAGTGGTGAAGGTGGAAGGCGGGCTATCCAGCAATGACGGCGACATCGTGCTGGGCTGGGCCCTGGACGGCCACGGCATCCTCATCCGGTCGGAATGGGATCTGGCCAAATATCTGGAAAGCGGCAGGCTGCGGGTGGTGCTGCCCGACTTCGCGTTGCCGTCGGCGGATCTGTTCGTCTATTACCCGCAGCGCCGCAACCAGACGGCTCGCACGCGGGCGTTTATCGATTTTCTGGTTGAGGCATTTCAGCCAGGTCCTGCAAAGGAAATCGCTGGCGCGGACCGTCCCTAGCCCTTGAGGCGCGGCTGCGCCGCGCCGTGTTCCCCAAAAGCAAAACCCCGGCCTTCCATTGAAAGCCGGGGTCTTGAACATACGTAACGCGAGGCGACGCTTAGAACGGAATATCGTCGTCCATGTCGGCCAGGTTGGCGCCGCTGCTGGCCGGGGCCGCTGCGGGAGCCGGGCGCTGCTGAGGCGCCGGGCGCTGGGCCGGAGCAGCGCGCTGCTGGCGCGGCGCGTCGTCGTAGCCGCCGCCACCGTAGTTGCCGCCACCACCGCCGCCGCCGTCTTCGCGGCCGCCCAGCATCTGCATCTGGTCAGCGACGACTTCGGTGCTGTAGCGGTCGGCGCCGGTGTCCTTGTCTTGCCACTTGCGCGTCTTGAGGCGGCCTTCGATGTAGACCGAGCGGCCCTTCTTCAGGTATTCGCCGGCGATTTCAGCCAGGCGGTTGTACATGACGACGCGGTGCCATTCCGTTTCTTCGCGCTTTTCGCCGCTGGCCTTGTCCTTCCAGGACGAGGTCGTGGCGATCGACATGTTGCAGATTGCCGCCCCGTCGGGGCTGTAGCGGACTTCCGGGTCGCGACCCAGATTGCCCACGAGTATGACTTTGTTAACCGATGCCATGCCGATGTCCCTCTGTTGTTGACAGCCTGCGACTAGCGTTGCCGCGAGCGCGCCGGCAACAACATAAAAAAGCGATGTTGAAGACCGGCTTCATGAAACTCGCCGGTCATCGAAGCGATGACCGGCGATGCCCAGGTGAAGCCTGTGTTGATGCGTATTATCGACGAAAGCGCCCGCCGCGCCAAACGGGATCGGTGACAAATCGATCACCGCAGGCAAACCATTTCGGCGCTGTTGGACGCCGTTCGGGGCCAGATCCGCGACTTTCCGAAGCCTGCGGGAAAGCCCGCAACGGTCAGGCCAAGGGCCGCAGCGCCCAGGTGACCGCCAGCCACACGGCCGACAGGATTGCCGCGCCGATGAACACGGCGCTGGCGCCCGAATGCCCCGCCAGCCAGCCGCCCAGCGCGCCCCCGGCGAACAGACCCGCGGCCTGCGCGGTGTTGTAGAAGCCCAGCGCCAATCCCTTGTAGGCCTGCGGCGCCACGCGCGAGACCAGCGACGGTTGCAGCGCCTCCAGCACATTGAAAGCGACGAAGAATCCGGTCAGCGCGATGGCCAGCGTGTAAAAGCCGTGGCTGGCGGCCGGCAGCAGCGCACACACGAGCACCAGGCCGGCCACCGACGCGCGCAGCGCGGCGCGGTGCGCCCGCCGCTTTTCGGCCACGAAGACCACCGGCACCATCAGCACGAACGACACCAGGATGACCGGCAGGTAGACCTTCCACAGGTCGCGCGCGTCCAGTCCGCCGACCTTGGCCAGCAGCGCCGGCACCACGACAAACAGCGACACCTGGATCAGATGCAGGACAAAGACGCCAAAATTCAGCCGCAACAGGTCGCGATGGGTCAGGACCTCGCGCGGCTTGGCCGCCTGCATCGTGCGGGCCTGCGTGCGGGGCACCACGGGCACCACGAAGCGCGCCACGGCCAGGCAGACGACGCCCAGGCAGGCGATGGTCCAGAACAGGCCCGACAGCCCCCACCAGCCCACCAGCACCGGCGACAGCACCAGCGACACGGCGAACGACAGTCCGATCGATGCGCCCACCATCGCCATCGCGCGCGTGCGCACCTCGTCGCGGGTGGCGTCGGCCAGCCAGGCGGTAACGGCGGCGGAAATGGCGCCGGCGCCCTGGATGGCGCGGCCTATGGTGATCCAGAAGACGTCCGTCGCCTGCGCACAGACGATGCTGCCGCCGATAAATAGCAACAACCCGAAGATCACCACCGGACGGCGCCCCCAGCGATCGGACGCCAGACCGAAGGGAATCTGCATGAACGCCTGGGTCAGGCCGTACATGCCCAGCGCCAGCCCCACGCGGGCAGGATCGTCGCCGCCCGGCATGCCGCTTGCGGCAACGGCAAAAACCGGCAGCAACAGGAACAGCCCCAGCATCCGCGCGGCGAACAGGCCGGCCAGGGCCACGCTGGCGCGGCGCTCGGAGGGGGTCAATTTCAGTTTTTTATCTGCCGGCATGCGGAAATTTCAACGATGACTAGGGCGGCGCGCATGCTTCTCATGTCATACGCTCACGGTCTGATGCTTGCGGTGCGGCGCCGGCCTCGGGCCAGTCCAACCGGATGAACGGCCTTGAACGCGAGAGGATTCGGCGCGCTATAGTACCAAGTTGGCCTTTGAAATCGCTTAAATGCGCCCAAAGGGTGCGCGGGATCAAAGGCGTCATCGACGACGCAACTGGACGTTACCCATACCGACGTGACCATACGCATCCGGGGTGCTCGCACCCACAATCTCAAGAACGTCTCGCTGGATCTGCCGCGCCACAAGCTGGTGGTCGTCACTGGCCTGTCCGGGTCCGGCAAATCCTCGCTGGCATTCGACACGCTGTACGCGGAAGGCCAGCGGCGCTACGTGGAAAGCCTTTCGGCCTACGCCCGCCAGTTCCTGCAACTGATGGACAAGCCGGATGTGGATCTCATCGAGGGCCTGTCTCCGGCCATCTCGATCGAACAGAAGGCCGCGGGACACAACCCGCGCTCCACGGTCGGCACCATCACCGAAATCCACGACTACCTGCGCCTGCTCTACGCGCGGGTCGGCACGCCCTACTGCCCCGACCACGGCCTGCCGCTGCAGGCCCAGAGCGTCAGCCAGATGGTGGACGCGGTGCTGGGCTGGACGCCCGAGACGCGGCTGGCGGTGCTGGCGCCCATTGCGCGCGGCAAGAAAGGCAGCTTCGAGGACGAATGCGCCAGCCTGCAGGCGCAGGGCTACGTTCGACTGCGCGTCGATGGCCAGTTGGTGGAAATCGACGGCATGGCGCCGCTGAAGAAGACCGAGAAGCACGATATCGACGTCGTCATCGACCGCCTGCGCATCAAGCCCGAAAGCAAGCAGCGCCTGGCCGAAAGCTTCGAGACGGCGCTGCAACTCGCCGAAGGCCGTGCCCTGGCGCTGGACATGGACAGCGAGCGCGAACAGGTCTTCTCCAGCCGCTACGCCTGCCCGGTGTGCAGCCACAGCCTGCCCGAACTCGAACCGCGCCTGTTCAGCTTCAACAACCCGATGGGCGCCTGCCCCAGTTGCGACGGCATCGGACAGGTCGGCTTCTTTGATCCCAAGCGGGTCGTCGCCTTTCCGGAACTCAGCCTGGCCGCCGGCGCGATCCGCGGCTGGGATCGCCGCAATGCCTTCACGCACTCGCTGCTGACCAGCCTGGCCGCGCATTACGAATTCGACATCGAAGCGCCCTTCGAAGACCTGCCCGAAGCGTTGCGCGACAAGGTCCTGTACGGATCCGGCGAGGAAGAAATCTCGTTTCTGTACTTGAACGAAAAAGGCCGCAGCACCGTCAAGCGCCACACCTTCGAGGGCGTCATCCCGAATCTGGAGCGCCGCTGGCGCGAAACGGACTCGGCGACGGTGCGCGAGGAACTGGGCAAGTACCGCAACATCAAAACCTGCCCGGACTGCGCCGGCTCGCGCCTGCGCCCCGAAGCGCGCAATGTGCTGATCGGCCATGACCCGCGCGGTGGCGAACGCCACGGCCAGGCCATCTATGAAGTCGAGGCCATGCCGCTGTCCAGCTGCCTGGACTGGTTCCGCAACCTGAACCTGACGGGCGCCAAGCAGGAGATCGCGCAGCGCATCGTGCGCGAGATCGAGGCCCGGCTGAGCTTCCTGAACAACGTCGGCCTGAACTACCTGTCGCTGGACCGCAGCGCGGACACGATCTCCGGCGGCGAGGCGCAGCGCATCCGGCTGGCCAGCCAGATCGGCTCGGGCCTGACGGGCGTGATGTACGTGCTGGACGAGCCCTCCATCGGCCTGCACCAGCGCGACAACGACCGCCTGATCGGCACGCTGCAGCACCTGCGCGATCTCGGCAACAGCGTCATTGTGGTCGAGCATGACGAGGACATGATCCGCATGGCCGACTGGGTCGTGGACATGGGACCGGGCGCGGGCGAGCACGGCGG
>Ga0209050_1001309_pt1 | contig 27980 bp, 25 predicted proteins | sample Araplavi_mTSA_r2_FD_184276 | JGI IMG/M metagenome (GOLD analysis project Ga0209050, IMG submission 184276) | Arabidopsis root microbial communities from North Carolina, USA - plate scrape MF_Cvi_mTSA_r2 (SPAdes) (version 2) | ecosystem: Host-associated > Plants > Roots > Endosphere | place: USA... | reverse complement strand
ATCCTTCGATCTGGACGAACTTGAGCTTCTTGGGATTGGCCACCACGTCCTGCAGGCTGGCCTGGTGTGCGACGCCCGGCTTGAGCGTGATGAGTCCCATCGACTGCAGCAGCAGCAAGGCGCGGCCGGTATTGACCGGGTCGTTCGGCACCGCGATGGTCGCGCCCTCGGGCACCGGATCCCCCTTCTTCAGCTTTTTGGAAAACAGGCCGATGGTGGTCGAATAGCCGTATGCGATGGGCTGCAGGTTGGCGCCGCGGCGCTGGTTGAAGAGTTCAAGAAACGGCGCGTGCTGGAAGAAATTGGCGTCCACCGACCCGTCGGCTACCGCAATGTTGGGCAGCACCCAGTCATTGAATTCCACCAGCTTGACGTCCAACCCTTGCTGCTTGGCCTGCGCGATGGCCAGTTCGGTGGCCTCGTTGGCCACGCTGGCAATCACGCCGATCCGCAGGGGCTGTTCCTGCGCCGCCGCCGGGGCAATCACCGCCAATCCCAGCGCCGCCACCGCGGCGCCGCGCATCAGTCTCTCAAGCAATTGGTGCACAAGCATGTCAGCCATCCACAGAATCGGAACGCCGGACGACGGTCCGGCACAGGCGCTATTGTGCAGCACCCGGCGCGCCGGTCACGGAAAGGCCTTTGTCATGCAATGGCAATGCCAAGCCGCGCCCACGGCGCTAAGATGGCCGCAGTATGCCTTTGGGAGACGTTCATGAGTGCCGTGATGCCCCCCCAACCCAACCCGCAGTCCGCCGCCAGCCGCCGCGACCACATCGAAGACCAGTTGGGCGCGCACAACTACCACCCGCTGGACGTCGTGCTGGCGCGCGGCAGCGGCGTCTGGGTCTACGACGTGGACGGTCGCAAGTACCTGGACTGCCTGGCCGCCTATTCCGCGGTCAACCAGGGCCATTGCCACCCGCGCATCCTGGCGGCCATGACCGAGCAGGCGCAAAAGCTTACCCTGACCTCGCGTGCGTTTCGCCATGACCAGATGGCGGGCTTCTATGAAGACCTGGCGCGCCTGACGGGCGCTCACAAGATCCTGCCCATGAACAGCGGCGCCGAAGCCGTCGAAACGGCCATCAAGGCCGTGCGTAAGTGGGGCTACGAGGTGCGCGGCGTGCCCGAGGGCAAGGCCGAGATCATCGTCTGCGCCAACAATTTCCATGGCCGTACGCTGGGCATCGTGGGGTTTTCGACCGACCCCGACGCCTATGGCCATTACGGCCCGTTCGCACCCGGCTTCAAGGTCGTGCCTTTTGGCGACTTCGAGGCCTTCGACGCCGCCATCAGCGACCGCACGGTCGCGTTCCTGGTCGAACCGATCCAGGGCGAAGCCGGCGTGGTGATGCCGCCGCCCGGGTACTTCAGCCGCGTGCGCCAACGGTGCACGGAACGCGGCATCACGCTGATCCTGGACGAGATCCAGACCGGCCTGGGACGCACGGGCAAGCTGCTGGCCGAGGAGCACGAAGGCATCGAAGCCGACGTCACGCTTATCGGCAAGGCGCTGTCCGGCGGTTTCTATCCCGTGTCCGCCGTGCTGTCCAACGCCGACGTGCTGGGCGTGTTCCAGCCCGGTCAACACGGCAGCACCTTTGGCGGCAATCCGCTGGCGTGCGCCATCGCGCGCGCCGCGCTGAGGGTGTTGACCGAGGAAGGCATGATCGAAAATGCGGCCGCCGTGGGAGCGCATTTCCTGGAGCGCCTGCGCAGCCTGCCCGGCCCGGTGCGCGAGGTCCGCGGGCGCGGCCTCATGCTGGCCGTGGAACTGGAGCCGGACGCCGGCGGCGCCCGCCTCTGGTGCGAACGCCTCCAGGCGCGAGGCTTGCTGGTCAAGGACACCCACGGTCATACCCTGCGCCTGTCGCCTCCCCTGATCGTCACGCGGGACGAGGTGGACTGGGCGTGCGACCAACTGGCAGCGGCGCTATCCGCCGCGTGACCCCACGCGCCGCAACGTGAACACTGCAATACGGAGCATGCGAATTGACGAACGCATTGACGAAACCCCCCACCCTGCCCACCCAAGTCACCCTGATCGGCGCACCGACCGACATCGGCGCCGGCGCGCGCGGCGCGTCAATGGGCCCTGAAGCGCTGCGCGTCGCGGACCTGGGGCCGGTCATCGAAGCGCAGGGCTTTCAGGTCCGCGACCGCGGCAACCTGTACGGCCCCGCCAATCCCTGGCTGCCCCCCGTGGACGGCTACCGCCACCTTGAGGAAGTGACCGCGTGGAATCAGGCGGTGCACGATGCCGTGTACGAAGAACTGGCCGAAGGCCGCCTGCCCGTCCTGCTGGGCGGCGACCACAGTCTGGGCATCGGCTCGGTCAGCGCGGTGGCGCGCCACTGCCGCGCCACCGGCAAGAAACTGCGCGTGCTATGGCTGGACGCGCACGCCGACTTCAACACCCATCTGCTCACGCCCACCGGCAACCTGCACGGCATGCCGGTGGCCTGCCTGTGCGGCAATGGTCCCGCGCCGCTGACCGGCATGTCGGGCGAGTTTCCGGACATCGAGCCGTCCTGCGTGCGGCAGATCGGCATCCGCAGCGTGGATCCTGGCGAAAAACGCCTGCTGCACGACGCCGGCCTCGAGGTCTTCGACATGCGGTATCTGGATGAGATGGGCATGCGCGCCACAATGCAGGCCGCCTTGGCCGGGCTGGACGCCGACACGCATCTGCACGTGAGTTTCGACGTGGACTTTCTCGATCCCGAGATCGCGCCGGGCGTGGGCACCACGGTGATGGGCGGCCCCACCTATCGCGAGGCGCAGCTCTGCATGGAGATGATTGCCGACACCGGCCTCATGCGGTCGCTGGACGTAGTGGAACTGAACCCGGCGCTCGACGTGCGCAACCGCACGGCGGAGCTGGCGGTGGATTTGATTGAAAGCCTGTTCGGAAAGTCCACGCTGGTGCGGCGGGGGCCTTGACGCGGGCGGTCGATGACGCGCGGCGCATCGACCGCATCGCTTCCGGCGGCGTAGACCGATGGAAATATCCCCTTATCCCTCGCGATCACGCCGGATCGCCTCGGCCGCGTCGCGCAAATGAATCAGATTTTCCTCGCGCTGCGCCCACACGCGCGGCGTGGGACCTGCCACGCATAGCGCGTACCATTCGCCGCCCAGATCCAGTGCGACGGCCAGCCCCGTGAGGTCCGCGACGCTTTCCCCCACGTTCGAGGCCCAGCCCCGCTCGGCAACCTTGCCCACGTCGGCCAGCAGGGCTTCGCGGGTTGTCAGCGTGCTATCCGTGTAGCGCGTGTATTGCGCCGCCGCCAGGACCTGATCGCGGTCAGCGGCCGGCAGGCGCGCCAGGATGGCTTTGGCAACCGAACTCGTGTGCAGCGGACGTCGTTCGCCGGCGCGCGCCGCATAGTGGACGGGCTGGGTCGACTCGGCCACGTCCAGAAACACGACGGCGCCATCCTGGATCTTGCCCAGCATCACGGTCTCGTTGACGGCATCGCGTAGCACCAATAACCGCGGCCGCACCAGATCCAGCCACGGGTCGCCCGCCAGAATCTGCGCAGCCAACCCGTGCAGCTTGCCGGTGGGGTAATACCCGGCGCGGCGCCTGACCTCGTACAGATACCCCCGAGCCACCAAGGTGCGCACCAGTGCCAGACAGCTCGACATCGGCGCGTCCAGCCCCTGGGCCAGCTCGGTCAGCGGCATGGGCCGCTTCGTCTGCGCAAACAGCTCCAGTAACTCCAGCGTGCGAGCGACAAGCTTGACTTCCACGGCGTCGGCCCTCCTTCGTGGCAATGCGATTTTGGCACCCGGACTAGGGTGTTCCACCGTGTTGACTTTTCATGTACAGGTACCTAAATTCTTGCACAGGAATTTGCATTCACCAATGTGAAATACATTTCAGCCGGCTGGAGCACCGGCGCCCGCCTACCCGAGTTGCCGCGTCATCCATAACGTTCAATAAAACGGTCCGCTTCAGGGCTGGGAGACAGAAAGATGCGTATCAAACCCGTGTTGGCGGCTCTGGCCGCCACCCTGGCCGCCTGCGCGGCCCAAGCCCAGTCCGACGTCGTGCGGCTGGGCGTGTCCAACGACCGTTCCGGCATTTATTCCGACCTTGGCGGCCTCGGGTCCGAGACCGCCGTGCGCATGGCCGTGGAGGATTTCGGCGGCAAGGTGGCCGGCAAGACCGTCGAGGTGGTCGGCGCGGACAACCAGAACAAGGCCGACGTGGCGTCCGCGCTGGTGCGCCGCTGGTTCGACACGCAGAATCTGGTCGCGGTGGTGGACGGCGGCGCCAGCTCGGCCGGCCTGGCCGCCCAGGGCGTGGCGCGCGAAAAAGGCGGCACCGCGCTGATCAGCGGCGGTTTTGCCGGGGACTTCAGCGGCAAGCAATGCAGCAACCTCAGCACGCAATGGGCGCCGGATACCTACGCGCTGGCCAACGCCGTGGTCAAGAGCGTCGTCGAGAGCGGCGGCAAGAGCTGGTACTTCATCACCACCGATTACGTCTTCGGCAAATCGCTGGAAAGCAACGCGTCACGCTTCGTCGAGGCCGCGGGCGGCAAGGTCGTGGGCAGCACGCGCCATCCGCTGGGCGCGATGGACTTTGCGTCGTTCCTCATCCAGGCGCAGTCATCCAAGTCCGACGTCGTGGGCCTGGCCAGCGCCGGGGGCGACCTGGTCAACCTCATCAAGCAGGCGCAGGAGTTCGGCCTGGCGGGCGGCAAGCAGCGGATGCTGACGTTCCTGACCTTCATCAACGACGTCCATGCAATGGGGCTGCCCGTTGCGCAGGGGCTGACCTTCCCCACCGGCTTCTATTGGGATGCCGACGAGGACACCCGCGCCTGGACCCAGCGCTGGCAAAAGAAGATGGGCGTCACGCGCGCCCCCTCCATCGTCCAGGCCCTGAGCTACGTGGCCACCACGCATTACCTGCAGGCCGCGCAGGCCGCCGGCACCTTCGACGCCGCGGTGGTCAACCAGAAGATGCGCGAATTGCCCATCACCACCAAACTGATCAAGAATGCCCGGGTGCGCCCCGAAGATGGCCGCGTCATCATGGACCTGTACCTGGTCGAGGTGAAAAAGCCCGCCGAGTCCAAGCATCCGAACGATTACTACCGCATCCTGTCCACGGTGCCCGGCGAAAAGGTCTTCGTGTCGCTCGCCGACAGCGAATGCCCCCTGGTCAAGAAATAGGTCACGCCGGACGCGCCGGATTCCGGTCCGGCCGCAGGGTGCAGGCAATTACATAAAGGAGACAACCATGAAGTGCTATTGCGTCGTCAATTTCCGCGAACCGCTGCAGGAAATGGACCAGCCCACCCCCACGCCGCAAGGGTCGCAGGTCCTGCTCAAGGTTCGCGCGGCCGGCGTGTGCCACAGCGATATTCACTTGTGGGAAGGCGGCTACGACCTGGGCCAGGGCCGGACCCTGTCGCTCAAGGACCGGGGCGTGTCGCTGCCGCTGACCATGGGCCATGAAACGGTGGGCGCCGTCGTGGCGGCCGGCCCCGACGCGCAGGGCCTGGCCACCGACCGCAATTACCTCGTCTATCCGTGGATCGGCTGCGGCAAGTGCCCGTCGTGCATGGCCGGCATGGAAAACCACTGCACCGTGCCGGCCTGCCTGGGCGTCCACCGCGCTGGCGGCTACGCGGACCACATCGTCGTGCCGCATCCGCGCTACCTCATCGACATCGGCGACCTGGACCCCACGCAGATCGCGCCTTACGCGTGCTCAGGGCTCACCACGTACTCCGCGTTGCAGAAGATCGGCGCAGACATCTACCGCGAGCATCCCGTCGTGATCTTCGGCGCGGGAGGCCTGGGCCTGATGAGTCTGACGCTGATCAAGGCGCTGGGTGGCGCGGGCGCCATCGTGGTCGACATCGACCCCGCCAAGCGCCAGGCGGCGCTGGATGCGGGCGCGCTGGCGGCCATCGACGGCGCCGCCCCGGACGCCGCGCAGCAGATCATGCAGGCGGCGGGGGGCAAGCCGGTGCGGGCCGCGATCGATCTGGTCGGCGCACCGGCCACCACCTCGCTGGCGTTCGACTTCCTGACCAAGGGCGGCAAGCTCATCATCGTTGGCCTGTTCGGCGGCGGCTCCACCTGGCCCATCGCCTTGATTCCGATGAAGGCGCTGTCCATCATCGGCAGCTACGTGGGCAACCTGGCCGAACTGAAGGAACTGATGGAACTGGTGCGGGCGGGCAAGGTGCCGCCGATGCCCGTCCACCGCCACGCATTGGCCGAGGCGGACAGCGTGCTGGCCTCTCTGCGCGAAGGCAAGGTCGTGGGCCGGGCGGTGTTGACGGTTGATTGAAGCTTTTGCGGCGATTGCGACTGAACGCGCCCGGCAGCGGGCGCGTTCTTTTTGACGCCTGATTTTTCACGCCTGCCTTTGGACGCCTACGCCGGCCGCAACCGCGGATCGTAGACGAAGCGTTCGCGCCGCACCACCACGATATCCTCGGCGTCCGGATGCGCCGGATTGATCAGGAAATTGCAGTCCGGCACGCCGCGATACGGCACGATCGCGCTGGGCAGTTCCAGCAGCGCCGACACCCCCGACGCCACCCAGTTGTCGCCCACGGCCTGCGACGCTTCGGCAAAGGGCACCGCGTCCCAGAACGGATAATCGTCCTGCAGTTGCGCCAGCGACAGCGACTGGCGCGCTTCGAAGATGCTAGTGGGCACGGCCAGTTCAATCAGGTAGCGGTTGGCGTGCTCGGACGCGCGCGCGGCAAAATGCACCACCGTTTCCAGCACGGCCAGCGCCACACTGGCCGAGGCATACACCACCGGCGTGCCCGGGCTGTTGTAGCGTCCGCCCACCGCGGCCGCGCCGGCGCCGGAGAGGTCGTCCGCCCGGTACTTGCCCGCCGTGGTGCCAATGCGCCAGAGCGAAACGTAATCGGTCATGCGTAGACGCCCGCGGCGGCGCGGGCCAGCGTGTCTTCGACGATGCGGCTGCTGGCATCCGACGTCAGGAGCGACAGCGGCTTGACGTTGCCCAGCGCCGGCACGGGCGTGTTCAGCCACAGCACCGCCTCCTCGTCGCTGCCCAACACCTGACGGGCGACACGCACCACGCGAGCGACGCGGGCAAGCCGGTCGGATTCACCGAGCGGCAGCGCCTGCCCTTCGCGCGTCCAGCGCGACAGCGACGCCGCCTTGACCTCCGTGATCGCCATGATTTCCGACTTGGGCACCTGCAGGTAATCGGCAGCATCGTCGACCATCTGCGCGGGCAGTCCGCGGTGCACATCCCGCGCAATATCGGTCAGCGGACTGTCGATCAGGCCGCGAAAAAGCTGCCTGGGGCGCGGCGGGCGCTTGGTGGAGGCGCCGCGCTTGGCGGGCGATTTGTCAGTCAGCGCGATGGTCATGATCTGCTCCGGGCGCCGCGTGGACGAAGCGAAAGCCGGAGAAACCGGCCAGACTTGCTCAGCGGCTGAATTACCAAATTGAATTTATAATATCCCATTTGGAAATCGGCTTGCAAGACGGCGGATGCCGAGCCGGCCGCGGGCCGCGCTTTGCCCTCGTCCGCGGCCCCGTCATGCACCATATTTGGGCCTATCATAGGCGGCGGCAAATTCGCCCCTCGCATTTCTCTCAAGGACACGCAATGACGGACCGGCAGCTCACCATACTCGCGGCGATCAACCTCATGGTGGCGGTGGGCGCCGGGGCATTCGGCGCGCATGGCCTCAAGCGCATCCTGACGCCAGAACTGCTGGCCGTCTGGCAGACCGGCGTCATGTACCACCTGGTCCACGCCCTGGGCATGTTCATCATCGCGTTGCTGGGCGCCCGCTTCGGGTCGCCGTTGCTGTCGGCCGCCGGCGTTGTCATGTTCGTCGGCATCGTGCTGTTTTCGGGCAGCCTGTACCTTCTGACGCTGACCGGCACCCGCTGGCTCGGCGCGGTGACACCGTTTGGCGGAACGGCCTTTCTGGCCGCCTGGGCAATGGTCGCCATTGCCGCCTACCGCGCGCAGAGCTGAAAGGCCTTCGCGTTCTTCACCTATCCGTTCTTCACCCTCCGGCGGCAGGAACCGCCGCCCTTGCAGGTTTCAGATGTCCCCAAGCACCGCATTACCCGCCGTCCGTGAACATTCCGCCGCCGCAGGCATCGCCTGCGTGGCGGGCGGCATCTTCTTTCTGACGCTCAGTGACGCCAACGCCAAATGGCTGGGCGCCAGCTACAACCCGCTGCAGATCCTCTTTCTGCGCGCGCTGATCGCGCTGCCCTTCGTGACCGCGCTGGCCTTGTGGCTGGGCGGACGCCGCGTGCTGCGTACGACGCATCCCGGCCTGCACCTGACGCGCGGCGCCATCAACGTGGTCTCGGCCTGTTGCTTCTATCTGGGATTGCAGGCGCTGCCGCTGGCCGAGGTCACCGCCATCGCGTTCGCCGCGCCGCTGTTCGTCACGGCGCTGTCGGTGCTGATCCTGAAGGAACGCGTGGACGGCAAGCGCTGGCTGGCGGTGCTGGCAGGCTTTGCCGGCGTGCTGATCGTGGTTCGCCCTGGCACGCAGGCCTTCCAGGCCGCCACCCTGCTGCCGCTGACCACCGCCCTGCTCTACGCGGTCATGATGATCACCGCGCGCGGCATCAACCGCGCAGAAGGCATGCTGACCACCACTTTCTACATCGTGTTGGGACAACTGGTGTGCAGCGCGATCGGATTGCCGTGGGTGTGGCGCGCGCCGGCCATGGAGGACCTGCCCTATTTTGGCGGCGTGGCGCTGTTCAGCACGTTGGGCCTGGCGCTCATCACGCAGGGATTCCGCATCGGGCCCGCGTCTGTCGTGGCGCCTTTCGACTACACCGGTCTGGTCTGGGCCACGATCCTGGGATGGATCTTCTGGCGCGAGGCGCCCGACGCGTATGCGTACCTGGGCGCCGTTTTCATTGCCGGCAGCGGCGTGTACATCGCCGTGCGCGAAGCGCGCGGAAAATCGCGCCGGCGTGCCGCCACCTGAAGCTGCCCGCGTTATTCGGTGGGCGGCGGAAAGTGCCGCCGCAACACCCGGGCCACGTTCGGTTCCAACGCTGCTTCGCGGGCGACAGCGGTCAATGCCGGACACATCGCGCTGAACCACGACGGGCCGGGACGCCAATGCGTCATGACCGTCACATACAGGTCCAGCGCTGAAAAACGCCGCCCCAGCATGTGCGGCGCGCCGGCCTGGCGTTCCAGCTCCTGCCACAGCTCGGCGCGGCGCGTGTGGACCCTTTCGCGCAGCAGGTCCACCGCATCGCCCGGCGTCGTCCACTGCGCGGGATCGTCGCCGTACGTGAACGTCGGGTAGACCGCCGCCACGATCCGCACCAGCAGGTTCAGAAAGCGCGCCCGTTCCGGCTTGTCCGGTGCGGGGGCAAGACCGGCCTGCGGCGCCAGATCGTTCAGATGCAGGATCATCGCCGCGCTCTCGGTCATGACCTCGCCGTCGGGCAGGATCAGCGTGGGCACCTGCCCCAGCGGATTCAGATGCAGCAGCCGGTCCCGCTCGGGACCGGGCTTCAGGTACGGCACGTCCGTCAGGACGTGCGGCACATTGGCCAGCACCAGCGCCATCTCGACAATGGCGGAGCCGCACCCCGCGGACCCGATGAGCTCATAGGTCTTCATGACGGTCACCCTCCTGTTTCGGCCGGCGCCACCCGCAGCAGTTCGCCCGGGGAAGCGTCCGTCAGCACATACACATAACCGTCCGGCCCCTGCCGCACGTCGCGGATCCGACGCTTGCGGTCGACCAGCAGCCTTTCCTTCTCGACCACGTTTTTGCCGTCGACGGTCAGGCGGATCAGGTTCTGGTTGCCCAGCGCGCCGATGAAGAGCGAATTGCGCCAGGCCGGAAAGCGATCGGCGTCGTAGAACGCCATGCCACTGATGGCGGGCGATTTCGGCCACCAGTAGACCGGCGGCTCCATGCCCGGCAGCGTCTCGCCCTTGGCTTCCGGAATCTTCAAACCCGAATAGTTGATGCCGTAGGTCGCCAGCGGCCAGCCATAGTTCTTGCCCGGCTGCACCACGTTGATCTCGTCGCCGCCGCGCGGCCCGTGTTCGTTTTCCCAGAGCTCGCCGGTCCAGGGATTGAGCGCCATGCCTTGTGGATTGCGATGGCCGTACGACCAGATCTCGGGCCGCGCGCCCTGCTTGCCCACGAAGGGGTTGTCGTCAGGCAGCGCGCCGTCGGCCTTGAGCCGCACGACCTTGCCCTGCAGCTTGTCCAGGTCCTGCGCGGTTGGCCGCTGGTTGTTCTCGCCCAGCGCAATGTAGAGGTAACCCTTGCCGTCAAACACCAGGCGCGAGCCGAAATGCAGCCCGGACGACAGCTTGGGCTCCTGGCGGAAGATGACCTTGAAGTCTTCAAGTCCGCTGGCATCGTCGGCCAGCCGGCCGCGTCCGACGGCCGTGCCGCTCTTGTCGCCGTCCGACTCCGCATACGACAGATACACGTAGCGGTCGGTCGCAAAGTTTGGCGACAGCGCCACGTCCAGCAGACCGCCCTGGCCGCGCGCGGCCACCTTGGGCACGCCGGTCAGCGGCTTGGACAACCCGCCGGGCGTACGCAACAGCCGCAGATTCCCGGGACGCTCGGTGATCAGGATGCCGCCGTCGGGCAGGAACGCCATGGACCACGGATGATCCAGGCCGCCGACAACCGGCATCACGCGCGCAGGCGCCGAGGGCGGTTCCTGCGAGGCTTGCGCGATGGCGGGCGCAGCGGCGCAGGCGAGGGTCAAGGACAAGAGAAAGGGGATCGCGCGCGTGCTCGCGGCGGTGCGTGACTGCATGGACATCTCCGGCGGCGACAGATTGAAAAGCGGGCGCGGAAGGCATGACAGAGAGACGCGGGACCACTCGCGAATGGCATACCCGGTTGGCGTACCATAGCGCCCACGGACGGGAGCTCTCCCGTTCTTCCTTCCAGGAGTCTCCGACAGATGAAACTGTACTACATGCCCGGCGCGTGCTCGCTCGCTTCCCATATCGTGCTCGAATGGATCGGCAAGCCGTATGAAACGCACAAGCTCACCCGCGAGGCGCTCAAGGAGCCCGAGTTTCTGCGGATCAATCCGATGGGCGCCGTGCCGGCGCTGACCGATGGCGACTGGACCCTGACGCAGAACGTATCCATTCTGGAGTACCTGGCCGAACAGGCGCCCGAAAGCACGCTGCTGGGCGACGGCTCCGCACGTTCGCGCGCCGAAGTGCGCCGCTGGGTCGGCTTCATCAATTCCGACGTCCACAAGACGTTCTCGCTGCTGTTCGGCGCGCAGCGTTATTTGAAGGACGAAGGCGCGCAGAAGGAACTGGCCGCTTCGGCCTCGGCGCTGCTGACCAAGCTGTTCGCGCAACTGGACACGCAACTGGCCGGCAAGCAATACCTGGCGGGCGCCGCGCCTTCGGTTGCCGATGCCTACCTGTACGTCGTGCTGCGCTGGGCGCACGCCAAGGAAGTGGACCTGACCGGCCTTTCCAACCTGTCCGCGTTCTTCGAGCGCATGCAGGCCAACGCCGGCGTCAAGGCCGCGCTGCAGGCCGAAGGGCTGTAAGGGTCTGCGCTGCCCCGCTGACGCCCGGAAGCCCTATTCCGGCGTCACGCCGGGCAGCGCCTCGCTCTCGAGGATCTTCTTGACGGCGGCCAGAAAGCGCCGCGCCAGCAGGGGTGGCGCACTCAGGTTGGAATGCGTCGCCCAGATCTCAACGCTGGCCTCGGGCGTAATCGGACGCAGCGCCATGTGCGCGGCCTGGTCCGGCGTGACGCACCAGGCATCCACCAGTGCCGGGCCCAAGCCCTGCTGCACGAAGGAACAGGCGGTCACGGGCGAATGCACCTCGATCGCCGCCGCGCAGTGCGGGCCTTCGCCAAAGAACGGCTGCAGCGCGCGTCCCAGCGGCGTATCGCGGGGATAGCCGATCCACGCCGCCGACGAAAAGTCCTCCGGCCGCACCGCGTCGTGGCTGGCAAGCGGATGCCCGGGCGGCAGCACGCACACTACCGGCACCCGCGCCAGCCGGACCGACGTCAGGTTCGGATGATCCGGCGGCTGCATGGAAATGCCGATGTCCGCCTGTCCCGACAGAAAGTACGCCGCCAATTCATCGAACGTCACGCTGCGGTAATCGACGCGCGCGCCCGCATTGCGACCGCGAAACCGCTCCAGCGCCATGGGGATCAGGCGCTGCCCGAAACTGGCGCTTGCCACGATCTTCAGCATGCCCGCACCAGACTGCCCCAGGCTGGCGGCCAGGTCGTTCACGCGCTGGATGCCGCCGTACACCTGCTCGACCTCGGCATACAGACGCCGCGCCTCGGCCGTAGGGGACAGCCGGCTCTTGACGCGCTCGAACAGCCGATAGCCCAGACGGCTTTCCGTGAGGGCAAGCACCCGGCTCACAGCCGGCTGCGACACGTGCAGCATGCGCCCCGCTCCGCTGATCGAGCCGGCCATCATGATGGCGCGGAACACCTCGATCTGGCGCAGGTTCAGCGGCCGCCCGGCGCTCGGCCCGGCCTCGTCGGCATACGCATCGGCTTCCATTTCTTCCCCTTTTCCAATAACGAGGGATTATAGGTTTGAGACATTTTTCGATGACGCAGTGCCGCATGGCCGGGTGTAATCTGCCCGCTCCACAAAACAAAACCAGGGGAAATCCACCATGCGCAGCACGCTCCTTCGCAGTCTTTCCATGGCGGCGCTCAGCGTCGTCTTCGCCGGCGCCGCCTCGGCCGCCGGCTATCCCGACAAGCCCATCACTTTCGTGGTCCCGTCTGCCGCCGGCGGCTCGCCTGACGTGCTGTCGCGCCTGATCACCACGCAGATTGCCCGCGACACCGGCGCAACGATGGTCATCGAAAACCGCCCGGGCGCCGCCGGCAACATCGGCATCGCGCTCATCAAGCGCGCAGCGCCGGATGGCTACACGGTCGGCTACGGCAACATCAACACGCTGGCGGTGAACCGCTCGCTGTTCAAACGCCTGCCGTACGACGTGGACAAGGACCTGACGCCCGTCGCGCACATGTTCGACCTGTACAACGCCCTGATCGTCCCGGCCGACTCGCCCGTCACCAGCGTGCAGGACCTGATCGACCGAGCCCGCAAGGAGCCGGGCCGCTTGTCGTATGGCGCGTCGGGCGTCGGCACCACCGGCCACATGGGCGGCGAACTCTTCAAGAGCATGGCCAAGCTGGACGTGATGTTCATCCCCTACAACGGCGGCCCCGCCGCCATCCAGGATCTGCTGGGCGGCCGCCTGGACTACCTGTTCGTCAACACCTCCGAGGCCGCGCCGCTGGTCAAGAGCGGCAAGGTCCGCGCCATCGGCGTCAGCAGCCTGAAGCGCCTGGCGCTGATGCCCGACGTGCCCACGCTGGACGAGTCCGGCCTGAAGGGTTACGAGACAGTCGCCTGGGGCGGCGTGGTGGCGCCCAAGGGCACGCCCGACGACGTGGTGGCCACGCTGAACGCCGCCATCCAGAAGGCGCTGCAAGCGCCGGAAGTGCGCCAGGGTCTGGCAACGCTGGGCGCCGAACCGGCCACCGGCTCTCCCGCCGACTTCAAGCAGCTGATCGATCGCGAAACCGCCAAGTGGCAGCAGATCATCGACAACGCCGGCATCGAAAAACTCGACTGAGCACGCTTCATGACGGCAGACACCTTGCAGGCTGACTTCATTGTCGCGGGCGCCACGCTCATCGACGGCTCGGGCGGGCCCGCCACCCAGGGCGACCTGGCCGTGCGCGGCGGACGCATCGCGGCGGTGGGCAGCTTTGCCCATCCCGCCGGCGTGCCGGTCATCGACGGCCGGGGCCAGGTCCTGGCGCCGGGCTTCATCGACTCGCACACCCACGACGACGGCTACCTGCTGGCGCATCCCGACATGCTGCCCAAGGTGTCGCAAGGCATCACCACGGTCGTCACCGGCAACTGCGGGATCAGCCTGGCGCCCCTGGCGCGCACGCAGATCCCGCAGCCGCTCGACCTGCTGGGTCCGCCGGCGCTGTTCCGCTTTGGCACCTTCCGCGCCTGGATGGACGCTCTGCGCGACACGCCGGCCGCGGTCAACGTGATTCCGCTGGTGGGCCACACCACCTTGCGCGTCGCCGTCATGGACGACACTTCGCGCGCGGCCAACGACGCGGAACGGGCCGCCATGCGCGACCTGATGCAGGAAGCGCTGGATGCCGGCGCGTTCGGCGTGTCGACCGGCACCTTCTATCCGCCGGCCAGCGCCGCGCCCACGGACGAGATCATCGACGTGTGCCAGCCGCTGCGCGGCCGCGCCGGCATCTATGCCACGCACCTGCGCGACGAGGCCGACCACATCGTGCCCGCCATGGAAGAGGCCCTGCTCATCGGACGCGAAACCGATTCCCGCGTCGTGTTCTCGCATCACAAGCTGGCGGGCGAACGTAATCACGGCCGCACCCGCGAAACGCTGGACCTCATCAGCCGCGCCGCGGCGGCGCAGCCGGTCTGCCTGGACTGCCATCCCTATCCGGCCACCTCGACCATGCTGCGGCTGGACCGCGCGCGGCTGGCCAGCCGCACGATGATCACGTGGTCCACGGGCTACCCGGAGGCCACGGGCCGTGACTTCAGTGACGTCATGGCCGAACTGGGCCTGGACGACGAAGCCGCGGTCGCCCGGCTGGCCCCGGCCGGCGCCATCTATTTCCTGATGGACCCGGCGGACGTCAAACGCATCTTTGCCCATCCGCTGACCATGGTCGGCTCGGACGGCCTGCCCTTCGACCCGCATCCGCACCCCCGTCAATGGGGCACGTTCACCAACGTGCTGCGCACCATGGTGCGCGAGCAGAACCTGCTGTCGCTCGAATCCGCCATCCACAAGATGACCGGGTTGGCCGCCGCCCAGTACGGCGTCGCCGGGCGCGGCCTGCTCCGGGAGGGGTATCATGCTGACCTGGTGCTGTTCGATCCCGCCACCGTCACCGACGTGGCCACTTTTTCAGCGCCCATTCAGGCAAGCCGGGGCATCCACGCCGTGTGGGTCAACGGCAGGCAGGTCTGGGACGGGGAACGGACGGGCACCGAACGCCCGGGCCAGGTCCTGACGCCCGGTGATGCATGAGCACGGAGTACTTAAAGTGAAGACGTTTTCCCAGGGCTGCTACCTGGGTGTATTGGGCGGAATGGGCCCCATGGCCGGCGCGGCCTTTGCCCTTCGCCTGGCGGCGCTGACGCCCGCCACGGTTGACCAGCAACACATCCCTACCCTGCTGCGCAACGATCCCCGTATTCCCGACCGCTCCAGCGCCTACATGGCCGGCGGCGAGAATCCCCTGCCCCACATGGTCGATGGCGTGCGCTTCCTGGAACAGGCCGGCGCCCAGCTCATCGCCATCCCGTGCAACACCGCCCACCTGTGGTTCGACGACATCGCCGCGTCCACGCGTCTGCCGGTGCTGCACATCATCGAAGCGGTCATCGAAGACCTGCGCCGCCTTGGCCTGCCCAGCGGCCGCATCGGCCTGATGGGCACCGCCGCCACGCTCAAGCTCGGCCTCTACCAGCGTCACCTTGAAGCCCAAGGCTACGAGTGCATCGTGCCTGACGACGACGAAGTCGAACGCTTCTGCATGGGCTCGATCCGCGCGGTCAAGGGCAACCAGCTCGAAGACGCCTTTGCGCCCGCCGCCGAATGCATCGCCCGCCTTAAGGCCCGCGGCGCCGACGCCGTCGTGCTCGGCTGCACGGAACTGCCCCTGGCGGTCCCGCACGCCCTGCGCCCCAGCCTCGGCGTGACCCTCACCGACTCCATCGACGCCCTCGCCCGCGCCGCCATCGCGCACTACCAGGCCGACCAGCCGGCCGAACGCATCGCCGCGTAAAAAAAAAGGGCGCATCTTTCGATGCGCCCACTTCCTTCGCGGGGAAGAGGTCAACCGCCCAGGTACGCCTTGCGGACCTTGTCGTTGACCAGCAGGTTGGCGCCGGTGTCCTGCAGGACCACGCGGCCGTTTTCCAGCACGTAACCGCGGTCCGCCACGCCCAGCGCCTTGTTGGCATTCTGCTCGACCAGGAACACGGTCACGCCCTGCTCCCGGATCTCGCGGATGATGTCGAAGATCTGGGCGATCACCAGCGGGGCCAGGCCCAGCGTCGGTTCGTCCAGCAGCAAGAGGCGCGGCCGGGTCATCAGCGCGCGGCCGATGGCCAGCATCTGCTGTTCGCCGCCCGACATCAGGCCCGCACGCTGGCTGGCGCGTTCCTTCAGACGCGGGAACAGACCGTAGACGTGGTCAATCCCCGCCTCGATCTCGTCGCGCTTGGAAAAGAAGCCGCCCATCATCAGGTTCTCGGCGACCGTCAGGTCCTTGAACACGCGCCGCCCTTCAGGCGAAATGGCGATGCCACTGCGCATGATGTGGTGCGTGTCCTTGTTCGTGATGTCCTCGCCTTCGAACGTGATCTTGCCTTCGCGCGCCCGCGGATTGCCGCACACGGTCATCAGCAGCGTCGTCTTGCCCGCGCCGTTGGCGCCGATCAGCGTGACGATCTCGCCCTGGTTGACGTCCACCGACACGCCGTTCAACGCCTGGATCGCGCCATAGTACGTGTGTATGTTTTCCAGCTTCAGCATCATTCCTCCCCCAGGTACGCCTTGATGACGCGCTCGTCGTTGCGCACCTGCTCGGGGGTGCCGGTCGTGATGGGCTTGCCATGTTCCATGACCAGAATGCGGTCCGAAATGCCCATGATCAGGCTCATGTCGTGCTCGATCAGCAGCACGGCCACGCCGAATTCGCGGCGAAGCTGGTCGATGAGCGATTGCAGATCGCGCTTTTCCTGAGGATTCAGGCCGGCCGCCGGCTCGTCCAGCATCAGCAGACGCGGCTTGGTAATCATGCAGCGCGCGATCTCCAGGCGCCGCTGGTGGCCGTAAGCCAGATTGCCGGCTTCACGGTTGGCGAACTCGCGCAGGCCCATGAAATCCAGCCACTGCGCCGCACGCGACAGCGCCTCGGATTCAGATTGGCGGTAGCCGCGGGTCTTGAGCAGGCCGGGCAGCAGGCGCGATTCCACCTGCGTATGCTGCGCGACCAGCAGGTTTTCCAGCACCGTCAGCTGCTTGAACAGGCGCACGTTCTGGAACGTGCGCACCAGCCCATGGCGCGCCACCTTGTGGCTGGCAAGACCCGTGATGGGCTTGCCGTCCATGATGATTTCACCGGCGGTCGGCGCGTAGAAACCGCCCACGCAGTTGAACACGGTGGTCTTGCCCGCCCCGTTCGGGCCGATGATGGCAAAGACCTCGTCGGACATGACCTCGAAACCCACGCTGTCGACGGCCAGGAGGCCGCCGAACCGCATGGTCAGGCCGGAAACTTTCAGCAATGCCTCGCTCATTTAGCCAGCTCCACGTGGGGACGCTTCATGGGCAACAACCCCTGCGGACGCCACATCATCATCAATACCATCACCAGACCGAACATCAGCATCCGGTACTCGGCGAACTCGCGCGCCAGTTCGGGCAGCACGGTCAGCAGGATGGCAGCGAGGATCACACCGACTTGCGAACCCATGCCGCCCAGCACCACGATGGCCAGGATCAGCGCGGACTCGATGAACGTGAAGGACTCCGGATTCACCATGCCCTGGCGCGCTGCGAAGAACGCGCCGCCAAAGCCGGCGAACATGGCGCCCAGCGTGAACGCGGACAGCTTGATGCGGGTGGGATTCAGGCCCAGCGAACGGCAGGCGATCTCGTCTTCGCGCAGCGCCTCCCAGGCGCGGCCGACCGGCATGCGGATCAGGCGCGTGGACACGAACAGCGTCACCAGCGCAAGCAGCAGCGCCATCATGTACAGGTAGATCACCATGTCCTGGTTCTGGAACGTCAGCCCGAAGAACTCATGGAACGTGGTGCCACCCTCGGTGCTGGGCCGGCGCGTCATTTCCAGGCCGAAGAACGTGGGCTTCGGAATCCCGGAAATGCCGTCCGGACCGCCGGTGACCTGGTTCAGGTTGATCAGCAGCAGGCGGATGATTTCACCGAAGCCCAGCGTCACGATGGCCAGGTAATCGCCGCGCAGCCGCAGCACCGGAAAGCCCAGCACGAATCCGAACAGCGCCGACATCGCACCGGCAAACGGCAGCGCTTCCCAGAAGCTCCAGCCGCCCCAGTGATAGAGCAACGCGTAGGTATAGGCGCCGACGGCGTAAAAGCCGACGAAGCCCAGATCCAGCAGCCCGGCAAAGCCCACCACGATGTTCAGGCCCAGGCCCAGCATCACGTAGATCAGCACCAGCGTGGCGATGTCCACCGAACTGCGGCCCGCGAAGAACGGCCAGATCACCGCAATGGCAAGCAGCAGCACCATCAGCGGCTTGTGGTTGCGGGCCGGCGCCGACGACAGCGTGGGCAGGCCGGTCTTGAGCTTCTTGAACGGAATGGCAAGCCACGGACGCAGCAGCTGGAACACGAACACCACCGCCGCGGCCAGCGCCACCAGCGACCAGTTCGACTCCATCGACGTGCGCGCACCCTGGCGGATGAGCTGCAGACCGAAGACCGGGGTGACGATGACCGCCGTCAGCACGGCCGCCATCGTGGCGTTTTTGAGATTGTTGGTCGACATCAGACTTTTTCCACCTCAGGTTTGCCCAGCAGCCCGGTGGGACGGAACAGCAGAATCAGGACCAGCAGCGAGAACGCCACGATGTCCTTGTACTGCGACGATATGTAGGCCGCCGCAAAGGTTTCCGCCAGGCCCAGCAGCACGCCGCCCAGCATGGCGCCGGGGATGCTGCCGATGCCGCCGAGCACCGCCGCCGTGAAGGCCTTGATGCCGGCCAGGAAGCCGATGAAGGGATTGAGTTTGCCGATGGTGATGGCGATCAGCACACCGCCGACCGCCGCCAGGATCGCACCCATCACGAACGTGAACGAGATCACGCGGTTGGTGTCGATGCCCAGCAGGTTGGCCATGTGCATGTCCTGCGAGCAGGCGCGCGATGCGCGGCCCATACGGGAATACTTGATGAACAGCGTCAGCGCGATCATCAGCACCACCGTCACCACGATGATCATCAGGCGCGAGTACGGCACCGTCACATCGAAGTCCGAGCCCATGTGGAACTGCATGGCGCCGGACACCAGCGAGGGCACGGCCATGTCGCGCGCGCCCTGGCCGAGGGCCACCCAGTTCTGCAGGAAGATCGACATACCGATGGCGGAGATCAGCGCCACCAGACGGGGGCTGCCGCGCACCGGCCGATACGCCACGCGTTCGACCGAGAAGCCGTAGATGCCGGTAACCGTGATGGCCACGAGCAGCATGGCCGCGATGATGAACGGGGTCGGCAATCCGCTGTTGGTGCCGATCGCCGTCAAGGTGACCAGGCCCACATAGGCGCCGATCATATAGATTTCGCCGTGGGCGAAGTTGATCATCCCGATGATGCCGTAGACCATTGTGTAGCCGATGGCAATCAGCGCGTAGATCGCTCCCAGGGACAATCCGTTGAAGAATTGCTGGGTAAGTTGGGGTATGAGGTCGGACATGATTCCAATGCTCCAAATAGTTCCGGCTCCGGTAGTGAGACCCGGAGCCGGAAACCTGGGCGTATTTTATAAGGGCCTGCCGGCGCCGCCTTGCCGGCCGCACAGCGCTTTTGGCGCATCGCTACGCGGATTTCGGCAAGACGGAGACAGCAGGCCCTACACGCCGGCAACACGCCGGCGGGATCGCGAGTTTACAGCTGGGTCTTCTTTCCGTCCTTGTCCCACTTATAGACGGCGAACTCAAAGTCCTTCAGATCGCCCTTGGCATCGTATTCGACCTTGCCGATGCCCGTATTGAACGTGGTCTTGTGCATGTAGTCGGCAACCTTGGCCGGATCTTCGCCGACAGCGTTGATGCTGTCCGCCAGGATCTGGACCGCGGCGTAGGCCGGCATCTGGAAGGCGCCGTCCGGATCGCGCTTGGCGTCCTTGAAGGCCTTGACGATGCTTTCGTTGCCCGGCAGCTTGGTGAAGTCGGCCGGCAGCGTGACCAGCAGGCCGTCGATGGCCGGACCGGCAATGGCCACCAGATCCTGGTTGGCCGTGCCTTCCGGACCCATGAACTGGACCTTCAAGCCCTGTTCACGCGCCTGGCGCAGCAGCAGGCCCAGCTCGGGGTGGTAGCCGCCGAAGTAGACCAGGTCCACGCCAGAGGACTTCAGCTTGGTGATGATGGCCGAGTAGTCGCTGTCGCCGACGTTGATGCCTTCGAACAGCGCGACGTTGACCTTTTCCTTGGCCAGCGCGTCCTTGACCTGCGTGGCCACGCCCGAGCCGTAGGTCTGCTTGTCATGCAGCACGGCAACCTTCTGCGGCTTCAAGGTCTTGGCGATGTAGCCGGCGGCGTACGGACCCTGCTGGTCGTCGCGGCCGATCGTGCGGAAGAAGAAGTGCGGCTTGATCGTGTCGGTGACCAGCGGCGACGTGGCGCCCGGGGTGATGCCGACGATGCCCTCTTCCTCGTAGACCTTCACGGCGGCGACCGTGACGCCCGAGCACGCATGGGCCACGGCGAACTTGGCGCCGGAGTTGACCACGCGGTTGGCGGCGGGCACGGCCTGCTTGGGTTCGCAGCCGTCGTCGATCAGGATCGGCTCGAGCTTCTTGCCCTTGACGCCGCCCTTGGCGTTGATGGTCTCGATGGCGGTCAGCGCGCCGGCCTGGATCTGGTCGCCGTATTGGGTGTTGGGACCGGTCATGGGCTGGGGAATGCCGATCTTGATCGTGTCGGCGGCGTGCGCGGCGCCAGCCAAGGCAAGTGCCCCAAGCGCCATGGCTACCGGGGTAAGGCGATTCAGAAACTTCATGCGGAGTTCTCCAGCGAGGTTTTGAGCGGCTCTGTCCAACACGGTTTATCGGGAGAGTACCCCTACGTCCGCATTGCCCGTCGCCGGCTTCTTGGGCAAAAACACGGTGTGGGCGGTATTCTGAAAGCAAGCCGTCATACTGTCACTGCGTGTAATCCCCAATATTTCACGCGGGGCTTTTATTCGTGACGGATAGGCCGCGTAGTGCCGTGAATTCGTTGGAGAAATCGCAATTCCGGCTACGTTGTCTGCTGGCGCTTTTCCGGGATTTATGGTTGGGCGATTAATACCGAGTGGATTAATACGGTGTTTAAACTCGCATTTAAATACAGTGCTTACGCGGGACTTACTACATGCCGCGGAAAGGCCTCAGACATAATGTCCGGCGCATTAATGAAAAACGCGCGCCCTGCTGAGATCAGCATCGGACGCGCGCATTCATTACGCCGCGAAGGCGGGTTGAAGTTTGGCTAGGCGTTTGCAGGCTTTGCCAGATTCCACATCAAGGCACGGAATGGCGCCAGCATGCTGATATTGACGACCAGCTTGATCGCCAGATCGCCCAGCATCCATGTGACCCACGGCGCCCCGGTAGCGGCGAATGCCACGCTGAAGAACACCGCCGTATCCAATATGGCGCCCAGCACGCCCGACGCCAGCGGCGCGCGCCACCAGCGCTGGTCGCGCAGGCGGTCGAACACCTGGATGTCGACGAGCTGCGCACATATATAAGCCAGCCCCGACGCCAACGCAATGCGCGGCGACGCCACCCAGACCGACACCGCCAGTGCGGCGGCAAAGCCAAACCACACCACGCGCCGGGCGGCGGCCGGGCCGAATCGCCGGTTGAGAACATCGGTGACCAGGAAAGCCACCGGATACGACAGCCCGCCCCATGTCAGCCAGTCATTGAGCGGCACCTGGACCAGGATATTGGAACCCACCACGACGGCCAGCATGCACAGCACCGAAATGCCGAACTGCAGGCGCGTCATGGCGGGAAAGCGCACGGCGGAAGGTTTCATTTGCGACCCGCCTCGGCCGCGCCGCGCGCCCGTCCGGCGCTCGCCATGCGCGTCATCGGCCCGTCAATGCGCGACGAATGACGTCTCCAAGCCGCAACACCTTGCATGTTCCGTGTCGCGCCGGCGAACAGCCCGCCAGCATACGCGCGCGGGGCGCCACAAACCCGCACACCGGCCGTGTCACGACCCTGCCCGGCACCGCGCGCTTGCTCGTTTATGTCAATGACATGAACGCCCCGCACGGCGCATACTTTGGCAGCCGCGCGCGAGGCCGTCGCAGGCGGCCGTCTGCCCGCGCCGGTGAACGCAATCGAAAGTTCGTTTTCCATAGGCGGCGATTGTAAACGGTCGGCTCCCTGCGGATAGCGCGGCGAAATGTTCGTTCGCGCCTGAAACGCGCAATTTGACAGGCGCAGGGAGTGATGTGAAAGTCACGGTTTTGTCACAAACAATTCATAAGGTGTCGTGTTTCATGCGGCCGGACAACCCGTTCGCAACACGCCCAACTGGAGAACCCTTTATGCGATCCCATCGTATTGCACTGACCTTTGCCGCCATCATGACGGCTTTCGCCGGCGCTTCCGCGCAAGCAGCCACCGAGATCCAGTTCTGGCATTCGATGGAAGGCGCCCTGGGCGACCGCGTCAACGGCCTGGTCGAGGAATTCAACAAGCAGAACCCCGACTACCAGGTCAAGGCCATCTACAAGGGCAACTACGGTGAATCCATGAACGCCGGCATCGCCGCGTTCCGCGCCGGCAACGCGCCGGACATCCTGCAGGTATTCGAAGTCGGCACCGCCACCATGATGTACGCCAAGGGCGCCATCAAGCCGGTGCAACAGATGTCCGAAGAAGCCGGCAACCCGATCGATCCCAAGGAATTCATCGGCGCCGTGGCCGGCTACTACTCGTCGGCCGACGGCAAACTGGTGTCGATGCCGTTCAACAGCTCGACCGTCGTCTTCTACTACAACAAGGACGCCTTCAAGAAGGCTGGCCTGGACGCCGACAATCCCCCCAAGACCTGGGAAGAACTGGCCGCCGCCGGCCAGAAGCTGAAGGCCGCTGGCCAGGAATGCGGCTACACCACGTCGTGGCCGTCGTGGACCCAGCTCGAGACCTTCTCGGCCTGGCACAACGTGCCGTACGCCACCAAAGACAACGGTTTCGGCGGCCTGGATGCGCGCATCGCCATCAACACCCCGCTGCACGTGCGTCACCTGGAAAACCTGGCCAAGCTCGGCAAGGAAGGCATCTTCATGTACGGCGGGCGCGGCGACGAGCCGAACTCGCTGTTCATCAGCGGCAAGTGCGCCATGATCACCGGTTCGTCCGGCCTGCGCGCCAACATCGCCAAGAACGCCAAGTTCGAATTCGGCACCTCGACGCTGCCCTACTACGCCGACGTGCAAGGCGCGCCGCAGAACACCATCATCGGCGGCGCCTCGCTGTGGGTCTTTGCCAACAAGAAGCCCGAAACCTACAAGGGCGTGACCGCGTTCTTCAAGTTCCTGGCCAGCCCCGAAATCGCCGCCCGCTGGCACCAGCAGACCGGCTACGTGCCCGTCACCAAGGCCGCCTACGAGCTGACCAAGAAGGAAGGCTTCTACGACAAGAACCCGGGCACCGAAGTCGGCGTCAAGCAATTGAACGTCGAAACCACCGCCCAATCGCGCGGCCTGCGTCTTGGCTTCCTGCCCCAGATCCGCGAAATCGAGGATGCTGAAATCGAACGCATCGTCTCGGGCAAGGTTGCTCCCAAGGACGGCGCCGAGAACATCGTCAAGCGCGGCAACGAGCTGCTGGAAAAGTTCGAGAAGAGTGTAAAGTAACGCCCTTTCGCGCGACTTGACCGCCGCCTTGTCAATCGGCATTTTCCATGTTGCGACAAGGACATACGAGGCTTAAAGCCCTGGTTTTTCAGGGGCTTTAAGCCTATCGTGCTTTTTATGAGTGCCGGTGCTTTCGGGCTCCGGGCGCCACGCGCGACACGCGCGCTGGCGGTTTCAGGCGGCGGTTATTTCAACCGCCGCTTTTCTGTACCTTGGGTTCCCCCTATGGAAAAACGCGTTGTATTCGGGCACAAGACCTTGCCCTATCTGCTGCTCCTGCCGCAGCTGATCATTACCGTGGTGTTCTTCTTCCTGCCCGCCGGACAAGCCATGTGGCAGTCCATGCGCCTTGAAGATCCCTTCGGTCTGTCCTCGCAGTTCGTCGGCCTGGACAACTTCATGGAACTGTTCTCGCAACAGAGCTACCTGGATTCCTTCCGCGTCACCGCCGTATTCTCGGTGCTGGTGGCCGGCGTTGGCCTTGGCGTGTCACTGGTGCTGGCCGTGATGGCCGACCGCGTGATCCGCGGCGCCGGGCTCTACAAGACCCTGCTCATCTGGCCGTATGCCGTGGCGCCCGCCGTCGTCGGCGTGCTGTGGCTGTTCCTGTTCTCGCCGTCGGTCGGCATCCTGGCCGTGGCCCTGCGCAAATCGGGCGTGGACTGGAATCCCCGCCTGGACGGCAACCAGGCGATGACCCTGGTGATCATCGCGGCCGTCTGGAAGCAGGTGTCGTACAACTTCCTGTTCTTCCTGGCCGGCCTGCAATCGATCCCGCGCTCGCTCATCGAAGCCGCCGCGATCGACGGCGCCAGCCCCGCGCGCCGCTTCTGGACCATCGTCTTCCCGCTGCTGTCGCCCACCACGTTCTTCCTGCTGGTGGTCAACATCATCTACGCCTTCTTCGACACGTTTGCCGTGATCGACACGACGACGCAAGGCGGCCCGGGCACGGCGACCTCGATCCTGGTCTACAAGGTGTACAGCGACGGCTTCCGCGGTCTGGACCTCGGTTCGTCCGCCGCCCAGTCCGTCGTCCTGATGTTCATTGTGGTTGCCTTGACGGTCGTACAGTTCCGGTACGTCGACCGCAAAGTGCAGTATTGATCTTGTCCGAGGCTGATAACAATGGTTGAACGCCGTCCCTGGCTGGATATTCTGGCCCACGTCATTCTGCTTTGCGGCGTGGCGATGGTGGCATTTCCGCTCTACGTCACTTTCGTCGCGTCCACCCAGACCGCGCAGGAAGTTGCTCAGGCGCCGATGTCCCTGATTCCCGGTCCGCATTTCGTGGACAACTACATGCAGGCGCTTTTTGGCGGTTCGTCAGGCGGCTCGTCGGGCGCGCCCGTCGGCCGCATGATGTACGTGAGCCTGATCATGGCGCTGGCGATCTCGATCGGCAAGATCGCGATCTCGCTGCTGTCGGCTTTTGCGGTCGTGTACTTCCGCTTTCCGGGCCGCATGTTCTTTTTCTGGATGATCTTCGTCACGCTCATGCTGCCGGTCGAAGTCCGCATCGCGCCCACCTACAAGGTCGTGGCCGATCTGGGCCTGCTCAACAGCTATGCGGGCCTGACCCTGCCGCTGATCGCGTCCGCCACGGCCACGTTCCTGTTCCGCCAGTTCTTCCTGACGGTGCCGGACGAGCTGATCGAGGCTGCGCGTATCGACGGCGCCGGTCCCGTGCGCTTCTTCTTTGACGTGCTGCTGCCCTTGTCCAAGACCAGCATCGCCGCGCTGTTCGTGATTCAGTTCATCTACGGCTGGAACCAATATCTGTGGCCCCTGTTGGTCACCACGCAGGAAGACATGTACCCCGTCGTCATCGGCATCAAGCGGATGATCAGCGGCGGCGACAGCGTGACCGAATGGAACATCACCATGGCCACCGCCATGCTCGCGATGATCCCGCCGGCGCTGGTCGTCATCCTGATGCAGAAATGGTTCGTCAAGGGTCTGGTCGACACTGAGAAGTGATCGCGCCCATCCCTCGCCTACCGAAAACGACTTCGAACACGAATAACTCATGGCTACTCTCAGCTTCCGCAACGTCAAGAAAACCTATGCCGGCAACGTGCCGGTCATCCATGGCATCGACATGGACGTCAAGGACGGTGAATTCATCGTCATCGTCGGCCCGTCGGGCTGCGGCAAATCCACGCTGATGCGCATGGTCGCCGGCCTGGAAACCGTGACCAGCGGCGACATCGTCATCGACGACAAGGTCGTCAACAACCTGGAACCCGCCGAGCGAGACATCGCCATGGTGTTCCAGAACTACGCGCTCTACCCGCACATGACCGTGTTCGAGAACATGGCCTATGGCTTGAAGATCCGCAAATTCTCCAAGGACGAGATCAAGAAGCGCGTCGACATCGCCGCGCAGATCCTGGAACTGGGTCACCTGCTGGACCGCCGTCCGCGCGCGCTTTCGGGCGGCCAGCGCCAGCGCGTCGCGATGGGCCGCGCCATCGTGCGTGAACCCAAGGTGTTCCTGTTCGACGAGCCGCTGTCCAACCTGGACGCCAAGCTGCGCGTGGCGATGCGTCTGGAAATCATGAAGCTGCATCGCCGCCTGGGCACGACCAGCCTGTACGTGACGCACGATCAGGTCGAGGCCATGACGCTGGCGCACCGCATGATCGTCATGTATCAGGGCGTTCCCGAGCAGATCGGCACCCCGATGGAAGTGTTTGAAAAGCCCGCCTCGACATTCGTCGCCGGCTTCATCGGCTCGCCCCCGATGAACCTGATGGAAGTCCAGGTCGCCGGCGACGGCACGGTGCAGACCGCCGACGGCAACCAGCTCGAGATCTCGCCGCTGCAGGTTCCCTCGCAGGTCCGCGGCCGCAAGATCATCATGGGCATGCGCCCCGAGCACATGCTGCTGAACACCCAGGGCATTCCCGCCGAAGTCGAAATGGTCGAGACGTTGGGTTCCGAGCAACTCGTGCACGCCCGCTGCGGCAAGAGCACGCTGGTCGTGCGCTGCACGACGCGCCAGCTTTCCGAGTCGTCCGCCAAGGTCGGCATGCAGGTCAACGTGGGCCCGGACGGCCGCCATCCCCTGCACTGGTTCGAGGCCGACACCGGCCGCCGCGTCCAGGGCCTGTAAGTCGGCGGGGCGTCAGCCTTCTGCCCCACGCCCCGCAAAAACAAACCGGGCCGCAAGCTGATCGCTTGCGGCCCGGTTCTCTTTTGCAGCGCCTGATGCGTGTGGCCAGATGCGCTGCATCCAACACGCGCCGCCGTTCGTTCGCGTGAAGCGGGCCTGGAACGGCCCGCCGCGCAGTGATTTACTTGTAGACGGTCTTGGAGCCGTCCTTGTGCCAGGTGAACACGTCGAATTGGAAGTTCGTCAGGTCACCCTGCTTGTTCCACGACACCTTGCCGATCGGCGTGTCGAAGGAATTGGCGTGCAGGTACTTGGCCACCTTGGTGGGATCGTCCGAGCCCGCGCCCTTGATGCCGTCCGCGATGACTTGCGTGGCCGCGTAGGCGGTCATCTGGAACGCGCCGCTGGGATTGCGCTTCTTGGCTTCGAAAGCCTTGACGATGTCGGCGTTGGCCGCGTTCTGCGTGAAGTCGGCCGGCAGCGTCAGCAGCATGCCTTCGACGGCGTCGCCCGCGATGGCGTTGATGTCCGGGTTGCCCGTGCCTTCCGGACCCATCCACTTGGCCTTCACGCCCTGTTCGGCCGCCTGGCGCAGCAACAGGCCCATTTCGGGGTGGTAGCCGCCGTAGTAGACGAAATCCACGCCCTGGCTCTTGAGCTTGGTGATGACCGCCGAGTAGTCGCTGTCACCCGCGTTGATGCCTTCGAACACGGCAACGGCCACGCCGCCCTTTTCCAGGTCGTTCTTGACCGCGGTGGCGATGCCCTGGCCATACGACTGCTTGTCGTGCAGCACGGCGACCTTCTTGGGCTTGATCTTGTCGAGGATGAACTTGGCGGCGGCGGGACCTTGCTGGTCGTCACGGCCAATGGTGCGGAAGATGAACTCGTAGTTCTTGCCGTCGGTCAGTGCCGGCGACGTGGCCGACGGGGTCACCATGACCACGCCTTCGTTGTTGTAGATGTCGGCGGCGGCAATGGTGGCGCCCGAGCACACGTGGCCCACGACGAAACCGATCTTGCTGTTGACGACGCGGTTGGCGGCGTTGGGACCCTGCTTGGGTTCGCAGCCGTCGTCGATGACCACGGTTTCCAGCTTCTTGCCATTGATGCCGCCAGCGGCGTTGATGCGCTCGACCGC
>Ga0209050_1001308_pt1 | contig 27984 bp, 28 predicted proteins | sample Araplavi_mTSA_r2_FD_184276 | JGI IMG/M metagenome (GOLD analysis project Ga0209050, IMG submission 184276) | Arabidopsis root microbial communities from North Carolina, USA - plate scrape MF_Cvi_mTSA_r2 (SPAdes) (version 2) | ecosystem: Host-associated > Plants > Roots > Endosphere | place: USA... | reverse complement strand
ATGCCTGGGCAGAAAGCGGCTCGGTGGACCTGATCGCCAGCCCACTCGCCCAGATGTCCGCCAGCCCGGCGACCATCCGCATGGCCCCGCCGATGCTGGGCGAACATACTGCCGAAGTGCTGGCCGAGATCGGCATTGACGAAGCGCGGCTGGCGGAATTGCGGAGCCTGGGCGCCGTCTGAAGCTTCCACCCAACGACTATCGCGCCGCTACATCCTTCAACCTTCCCGCGCAGGCGGGGGCGACGGGGGCCGGGGTTGTGCGGTGCCTTCGACGGCAATCTGCCGCATGGTCCGGCGGCAAGGTTGCGGGGATGATATCCTCATGCAAGTAAGGCAGCCAACACCTTGAAGGATCGACGTAATGCCTACGATGCAGGACAAGCGACATGACTTCCTCTGGCTCGTCCAGCTCTGGATGCAGCGGGAGCGGGACATTGCGGGCTGGACGGCGACCTGCGGCGATGCCGTCGCGGCAAGCTACCGGATTCCCGCCGCGATGACCGCGCGCGATGCCGCCTTCGACTTCCTGTCGTTCCACAGCGCCTCGTTCCGGGGCGAGACGGAGAACGAATGCCCGGAATGGCTGGCCGCGCTGAGCGATCCCAGCTACGAATAGCGGGCATTTTCCTACAGGGCATCGCCTGGACTATGCTCCACGCGATGCCGGTATTTACCCCCTATCCCGCAAGCGCCGCCCGGCCGGAAGCACGCGGCGCAAGGTGACGGTTTTTTTCTCCCTCTGGACCGTGTCAACCGTGTCAACCTGACCGCCTTTTTTCGCGATCAGCGCCCCGTGAAGACCGCCTCCCGTTTTTCGGCAAAGGCCGTCACGCCCTCGACGAAATCCTCGGTGCGGGAAGCGTCGCGCTGGCCGAGGCGCTCGTTGATGAGGGCCTGCTCCAACGTGCAGTCGGTCGCCGCCCAGGCCACCTGCTTGATCCGGCGCAGCGACCAAGGCCCTCGCGCCAGTTCGCCCGCCAGCGCCAGCGCAGCGGCATCGAGATCGTCATCGGGCACCACGCGGTTGACGAGGCCCCATTCCAGCGCCCTGGCGGCGGGCAGGCGCTCGCCCAGCAGCATCATCTCCATGGCGCGCACCCGACCCACCGCGCGGGTCAGCAGCCACGAGGAACCGCCATCGGGCACGAGGCCGACATGGCGGAAGGCCTGGAGGAAAAACCCGCTTTCCCCGCAGAGGATCAGATCGCCCGCCATCGCAAGCCCCGCCCCCACGCCCGCGGCGGCGCCGCGCACGGCCGTGACGACCGGCTGCTCCATGTCGCGCATGGCGATGATGACCGGATTGAAGTGGCGGTCCAGCAGCGTGCCGACGTCCCGGCGCGGATCGGCCAGCATGTCGCCCGCATCGCCAAGGTTGGCGCCCGAGCAGAACGCCTTGCCCTCCCCCGTCAGCACCACCGCGCGCGCTTCGAACGCGGCGCGGTTCAGGGCGTCGAACAGTTCCTCGCCCATCTGCGCCGAACCGGCATTGCGCGTGGCCGGATCGTTCATCGATATCCGCGCGACGCCGCTCTCCAGGCTGTAGAGGATCTTTTCGTAAGTCATTTCAGGCATCGCTCCGTCGATCTGCGTACTGGCTCAGGCCAGCATCGTTCCGAGACGGGCATTCACGATTTCCTCGGCTTCGGCAACGATCCTATCGATCAGTTCGCGGCAAGTGGGCAGGTCGTGGATCAGGCCCTGCACCATGCCTGCCCAGAAGATGCCCTTGGTCAGGTCGCCGCTCTGGAGCAGTTCGCGGCCCACCGCCCCGGCAACGAGATGCCGGATGTCGTCGAAGGTCGATTCGGGGCGGGCGGATATCTCGACCACTTCGTCGGACACGCCGTTCTTGCCGACCCGCGCGGTGTTCTTGAACTTGCGGAAGATCAGGTTGGTCCCGCGCTCGTCGTTCTCGATGTACTTGGCCTTCACGTTGTCGTGGATCGGTGCTTCCCTGGTCGCACAGAAGCGGGTGCCCATGTTGATGCCCTCCGCGCCGAGCGCCAGCGCGGCAGCAAGGCCGCGCCCATCGCCGAAGCCGCCGCTCGCCAGCATCGGGATCTTCACTTTGTCCGCCGCCGTGGGGATCAGGATCAGGCCGGGAATGTCATCCTCACCGGGGTGCCCGGCGCATTCGAAGCCGTCGATCGAGATGATGTCGCAGCCGTGCTTCTCGGCCGAGAGCGCGTGGCGCACGGCCGTGCACTTGTGGATCACCGTTATCCCGTGCGGCTTCACCAGCTCCCAGATCTCGCGCACCTGCTGCGTGCCTGCGGTCTCGACGATCTTCACGCCGCCGTCGATCGCCGCCTGCGCATAGGCCTTGTAGTCGGGCGGCAGCAGCGTCGGGAACACGGTGATGTTCACGGCGAAAGGCTTGTCGGTCATCGACCGGCAGCGCTCGATCTCCTCGCGCAGCGCCTGCGGGCTGGGCTGCGTAAGCGCGGTCAATGTGCCGAGGCCGCCTGCATTGGACACCGCGCTGGCCAGTTCGGCCAGTCCCACCCCCTGCATGCCGCCCTGCACGATGGGATGCTCGATGCCGAGCATCTCGGTGACGCGGGTCTTGAACGCCATGGCCTGTGAACTCCCAAAAAGCCTGCTTGCGGCACTCCTAGGCAGGAACGGCGCGCTTGGGGACACCTGGGCGGCGCAATTCGCGGCGGCGATGGAAGACCCGTTCCGGATATTGAAAGCCCGCAGGTGATACCCAGATTCGACAGACAATGATTTCAAGGAGTTTTCAGAAGTGAACGGTTTCAAGACGGCCATGCTGCTGGCGGCGCTGACGGCGCTGTTCATGGGGCTGGGCTATATCTTCGGCGGCAGCGGCGGTGCGATGATCGCGCTCATCGTGGCGGCGGGGATGAACCTGTTCACCTTCTGGAACGCCGACAGCATCGTCCTGAGGATGCACAACGCGCGCGAAGTGGACGAATGCACCGCGCCGGAGTTCTACACGCTCGTCGCCCAGCTCGCTCGCCGCGCGCAGCTGCCGATGCCGCGCGTCTATCTGGTGGACAGCCCGAATCCCAACGCCTTCGCCACCGGCCGCAATCCGGAGCACGCCGCCGTCGCTGCCACCACCGGCCTGCTCGACATACTGGACCGCGAGGAAGTGGCGGCCGTCATGGCGCACGAACTGGGTCATGTGAAAAACCGAGATACACTCATCATGACGATGGTGGCGACGATCGCCGGGGCCATCTCGATGATCGCCAATTTCGGCCTGTTCTTCGGCGCAGGACACGGCGAAGACCGCCCTAACCCGATCGCCGCTATTGCCGCCGTGTTCATGGCCCCTTTCGCGGCGATGATCGTGCAGATGGCGATCAGCCGCACCCGCGAGTTCGGCGCGGACAAGGCCGGTGCCGAGATCAGCGGCAATCCCCGCGCGCTCGCCTCGGCCCTCGCCAGGATCGCAGGCCCGGCACAGGCGGTGCCGAGTGTCGCTTCGCAGCGCAATCCGGCCGCAGCGCAGCTCTATATCGTGCCGACCGCGGTTTCGGACCTGTTCTCCACCCATCCGGCAACCGAAAAGCGAATTGCGGCACTGATGGCCATGGAGACCGCGCCTCCGCGCCGATCGGCATCGGCTCTCGATCCGACGCGGCGGTAAGCTCCAGATAGCGCGGCCACGATAGGTCCCCGCATTGCCTGACCCGCCCCCGGTCGTACATTCGTTCAATACGAACGAAGAACAAACCGTGAGGTGCCGGAGTGCTGAAATCTGTCGACGGCGGGCTGCGGTCCGTCCCCTATCCGATCGACGATCCCGAGCGGATCCCGGTCAGGCGCTACTACGATGCCGATTTCTACCAGGCCGAACTCGACCATCTCTGGCCCCATGTCTGGCAGATGGCCTGCCGCGAGGAGCAAATCCCCGAGGTGGGCGACTGGATCGAGTACGAGAACGTCGGCAAGTCCGTCATCGTGGTACGCACCGCCAGCGGCGTGAAGGCCTTCCACAATGCCTGCCGCCACCGCGGCGTACCTTTCGCGGGCGGTACCGGCCATGCCCACGGCAACTGCAGGAAGTCCGGCTTCGTCTGCCCGTTCCACGGCTGGCGCTGGAACATGGACGGCGAATCCACCCAGGTCTACGGCAGGCACATGTTCTCCGAGCGGCAGCTGCAGGACGACGATATCAACCTGATCCCCTGCCGCGCCGAGACCTTCATCGGCTGTGTCTGGATCAACCACGACGACGATGCGCCATCCGTGCGTGAATCGCTCGGCCCGGTGGCAGACAACCTGGAAGCGCGCGGGTTGGACAAGATGCGAGCGGAATGGTGCTTCGGCGCCGAACTGCCTGCCAACTGGAAGATCGCGATGGAGGCCTTCATGGAGGGCTACCATGTGATGCAGACGCATCCGCAGCTCCAGCACGCCGCGCCGATGATGTACGATTCGATGTACAAGACCCCGCGCGGCCCGGTGCCGATCATGGCCGAGCCGCATTTGTCCTATCGCGAGAACCAGGAGCTACAGGTCAAGTCGATGGCCCTGCTCAGCGAAGGCATGGCAGGCATGGTCCATGAAAAGGAAGTGGAGATCGCTCGCGGGCTCATCGGCATCGAGGAAGGCCTGCCGGAAGATCAGAACATGGCGATGTTCCACTGGCTGGGCATCGTCATGCACCAGATCACCGAGCAGCTGAAGGCGCGCGGCGAGCCGGTTCCCGATCTCTGCACGGTGTCTCAAACCCATCCGGTGAAAGCGGTGGAGTTCCTGTTCCCGAACTATTTCCTGCTGCCCTACTTCACCTCGATGTCGGCCTACCGCATCCGCCCGACCGGGCCTGAAAGCTGTTTCTTCGAGATCTGGTCGCTGACCTACTCCGCGGAAGGGGAAGCCCCCGAGCCGGTCATGGAAGCCACCATGCTTCCCTATAACAGTCCGGATTTCCCGCCGATCCCGCGTCAGGACTATGGGAACATCCCACTTCAGCAGAAGGGCCTGCACGCCAGTGGCTTCGAATTCATGCGCCTGGCCAAAGACGTGGAAGGCATGATCAGCAACTACCAGCGGATCATCGACGGGTATCTCAAGGGGGTGCCGCAGGACAAGCTCGCCAAGGCCATCCACAAATTGGGCGGCAACTTCGACGGACAGATCGAGGAACTCGGTTTCTGACGATGCGATGCCTGCTGCGATTTTCAACAAATCGCGGCAGGTCCGGCACATGCGTCCCTTATCAGTCGGTCGGCAGGTCCGTCAGAGCTGCGACCAGTGCCTTGACCTTCTTCTGCCGCCACTGTGGAAGCGGCGCCACCAGCCAATAGCCTCGGCGGCTCGGCGTAGTCGTCTGCATGACGCTGTCGTCGCCGGGAGCGATCAGGCCCTTGGCAAGAAGACCCGGCACACGGGCGCGGCCAAGCCCTGAGCGCGCGGCGGCAATTGCCTGCCCGGCATCACTGACCGCGATGGCAGGCTTGGCCTCCTCGTCATTCTCGTCGGCTTCGGCGCCCGGCGTCGGATCGCCGGGCCAGCCGATCCAGTCGCCCTCGCCCACTTCGACCCATTCCGCCGCGCCCAAAGCCGCGCCTTCGAGTTCGCCGGGACCGTCGGTCCAGCGCACCGCCAGATCGAGGTTGGCTTCGGTAAAGTCGGTCAGTTCGCCATCGACGATGACGTAGCGCACTTGCGGGTTCTCGGCGCGGAACGTCGCCAGTCGCGGGGCGAGCCAGGCCGCGAAGAATTCGCGCGGGGCCGCGATCGTATAGACATGGCTGGACTGGCCCGCCTGCATCGCCTGCACCGCATCCTCGAAGTGCAGGAACCCGGTGCGCAGCGCGGCAAGACCGGCGCCAGCCTCGTCGGTGAGTTCCAGCCCCTTGCTGGTGCGGCGGAACAGGACCACGCCCAGCAGGTCTTCCAGCGCGCGGATCTGCTGGCCGACGGCTGCAGGCGTCACCGCCAGTTCGTCGGCGGCGCGGGTGAACGATAGATGACGTGCCGCTGCATCGAACACGCGCAGGGCATTGAGGGGCAGGTGGGTGCGCTTCATGGGAGTTCCCTATGCGCTGGCTGGCACACGGGCAATGGCGAACTGACTTACGCCCGCCTCGGCGCCCGTGTCAGCGCGCCGTGGCAGGGGCCGCGAGCGGGAAGAACGGGATCTGCGCCTCCACCTCGCTGCCGTCGTCGCGCAGGAAAGTGTAGTGCCCTTCCATCGAGCCCTGCGGGGTCGGCAGCGGGCATCCCGAGACGTAGTCGTGGCTGTGACCGGGGGCGATCACGGGCTGCTCGCCGACGACGCCCTCGCCGTCGACCATGCTGACATCGCCATTGCCGTCGGTGATGCGCCAGTGGCGCGTCATGAGTTGCAGGGTCTCGTCCGAATCGTTCTCGATGCGAATGTGATAGACCCAGAACCACTTGCCCGCCTCGATGCGTGATTGCTCGGGCAGGAAATTGACGGCGACCCTTACGGTCACGCCGTCCGTCATCGCGGTATGTTGGAAGAATTCCTTCATAACGCCCACGAGACTAACGAGGAATTGACGGCACGACAACTGCGCAAGGTCGGCGCGACGTCCCGATTTCGAGCGGTTCGCCGTACGGCAAGGGCTGCAAAACGATAAACGCCTGTAATAGAACCCGCGCCGACACGACGAAACCGGCGCGGGGGCCGCCCGGCGCGGCTCCTCAGAGGCCTGCCTTGCTCAGCGCCTGATCGAGATCCTCGATCAGATCGTCGGCATCCTCGAGGCCGACGTTGATGCGCAGCATGCCTTCGGTAACGCCCATGGCCTCACGCCCTTCCGGGCCGACGCCGTGGTGGGTGGTCGAGGCCGGGTGGCACATCAGCGAACGCGAATCGCCGATGTTGTTGGAGATGTCGATCAGTTCGAGCGCATCGAGCAGCGCATGGGCCTGCGCGCGGCCACCTTCGAGTTCGAAGCTGAAGATCGGCCCGCAAGCGTCCATCTGCTTCTGCGCGAGCGCCTGCTGCGGATGGCTGTCGAGCCAGGGGTGCAGGATCTTCGGCACGCGCCCGGCGACGAACTCACCGACCTTGAGCGCGTTCTCGCTCTGCTTCTTCGCGCGCAGATCGAGCGTTTCCAGGCCCTTGAGCACGACCCAGGCATTGAAGGGCGAGAGGTTCGGCCCGGTATTGCGCTGGAACGGCAGGAGCTTGTCGTTGATGAATTCCTCGGTGCCGCAGACGGCCCCTGCCAGCACGCGGCCCTGCCCGTCCATCAGCTTGGTCGCGGAGTAGGCGACGACGTCTACGCCGAACTCCATCGGGCGTTGCAGCACCGGCGAGCAGAAGGCGTTGTCGACCACCGTGGTGATGCCATGCGCCTTGGCGATGGCGCAGATGCCTGCAATATCGGCGATATCCATAGTCGGATTGGCCGGGGATTCGAAGAAGAACACCTTCGTATTCGGACGGATAGCTGCTTCCCACGCGGCGGTGTCGGTGGCGTCGACCACCGTCACTTCGATGCCGAAGCGCGGCAGCAGGCTGTCGCCCAGCCAGCGGCACGACCCGAAGGCAGCGCGGGCCGAGACCATGTGGTCGCCCGCCGAGAGCTGGCAGAGCAGCGCCGTGGTCATCGCCGCCATGCCCGAGGCCTGGGTGCGGCAGGCTTCTGCGCCTTCGAGCAGGGCGATGCGTTCTTCCAGCATCTGCACGGTCGGATTCTGGAGACGCGAATAGGTCATGCCGTCGTCCTCGCCCTGGAAGCGGGCGGCGACGGTGGCGGCATCGTCGTAGCTATAGCCGGAGGTCAGGAACAGCGCTTCGCTGGTTTCACCCATTTCCGAGCGCCAGGTTCCCCCGCGGATCGCGCGGGTGGCGGTGCGCCAGTTGCGGGTCTTCGAGCGGTCCTGTCCGGTGGTGCGTTTCATGGCCCAAGCCTCTAGGATCGCAGGAGCGCCAGTGCAAGCACCTGTAAGCGCGGCTTCGGTGGAGCAAGTTTCCGCCAGTCTTGCAGTCCCCCCGCTTCGCCCTTATTCCGCCGCTCCGATGCCGAACGCTTCGCGCAATGACCGAGATCCGATCGGCTGGAGCCTGATCGTGGCGGGCCTGTTCCTGGCCCTCGCCCTGTTCCGACTCACGGAGCCGGGGCGCTACTACTTCGACGAGGTTCACTACGTTCCGGCGGCACTGAAGCTGCTGGACCTGATCCCGGCCAACCGCGAGCACCCGATGTTCGCCAAGGAAGTGATCGCCGGTTTCATCGCCCTCCTCGGCGACCGCCCGCTGGCCTGGCGCATCGGCCCACTGCTGTTCGGCACTTTCGGGCTATTCGCCTTCGCCCGCTTCGTCTGGCTCTTGTCCGGCCGCCGCCGCGCGGCGATCACCGCGACGGTGCTGCTGGCGACCAACTTCATGTGGTTCGTCCAGAGCCGCATCTCGATGCTCGACATGGTCGAGGCCGCGCTCTGCATGGTCGGCCTGTGGCAGTTCGTCGCAGCCCTGCGCGCGCGGACTCCCGGCGCGGCCCGCGGCCATCTGGCGGCGGCGGGCATTGCGCTCGGGCTTTCGCTCGGCGCCAAGTGGAGCAGCGCGCCTGCCCTCATGATCCCCGGCCTGTGGTTCCTGGCGCTGCGCATCCGCGAGAGCGGCTGGAAGCTCGTCGGCCGCAAGGGAGCCGGTCCGATCCCCGGCATCTCGCTGGTGGAGGCGGCGTTCTGGCTCGGGCTGCTGCCGCTGCTGGTCTATTGGGCGACTTACGCCCCCGCCATGTTCTACAGCATCAGGCCGACTTCGCCCTGGGGCTTCATCGAGCAGCACCGCCACATGATCGCGCTTCAGGACAGCGTGAAGAAGCCCCACCCCTATCGCAGCTACTGGTACCAGTGGATGGTCGACTGGCGGCCGATCTGGTATCAGTTCGAGAACATCGACGGCCATCAACACGGCATCGTCATGCTGGGCAATCCGGTCTCGATGATCGCCGGTCTCTTTGCGCTGGGCTGGGGCCTCTGGGCCTCGCTGTTGCGCGCCCGGCGCGACGTGCTGACCGTGATCCTGCTCTATGCGAGCACGCTCGGCATCTGGATCGTCAACGGCAAGCCGATCCAGTTCTACTATCACTACCTCCTGCCCGGCGCCTTCCTGATGGCGGTGCTGGCCTTCGCGCTGGACGCGCTGTGGCAGCGCAAGGACCGCTGGCGTCACCTTGCCACCTGCACCTTCGTCGGCGCGGTCGGCCTGTTCGTGCTGTTCTACCCGATCATCTCGGGCGCGCCGCTGCCGACCAAGGAATTCTACAATTTCTGGATGTGGTTTCCGAACTGGCGCTGACGGATCAGGCGCCCTGCATTTCGGCCGTCAGCACGTCGATCCGGCAATCGCCTTCCAGCAGCAGCTCGATCACGCCTGACGTCCTCGGCGGCCTGCGATGGCGAGCAGGCCATCCCTCGCGACCAGCAATGGCGAAGACTTCGGCAATGGTCAGCGGCGTGGCCAGCGCGATACCGCACTCGCCTGAGGACGGTGCCCCTTCCGGTCGCTCCAGCACTTCGAGATCGGGTCCCTGCGCCGAAGCAATGACCCAGCCCGCCCCGGCATCGACCGCCGGACGATCGACGATTTCGGCAAGCACCGCCGCGACATGACGTGAATCGCGGACCTTTATGGAAACGCGCAGTATCATGGTTCGCCCTATCCCCCGTCGGTTTACCGCGAAGACAGGATCGCATCATACTCCACAAAGGGAATCCGCCGAACGCCTTACCGGCACCGTCGAAGGTATTTTCAGAAGAGGCGCGTTTTCACCCGCAGGAAAACAGCCGCGAGCACCGCGCCCAGCCCCGCGATCGCCATATCCTTCTGCGGGTCCCAGGGATCGCCCTGCTGCCCGTTGTAGGCCAGCGCGTCCGGCCCGGCCATAAACACGGTGAGCAGCCATTCGAAGATTTCGTAGAGCGCGCTTCCGGCGAGCACGAATTCGACCGCAATGTAGGTCGCAAGCGTCAGCGACAGCGCCTTGTGCCGGGCGAGCCAGCACGAGATCGGATGGACCCAGAGCGCGCCGAAAGCGAAATGGACCAATCGGTCCCAGGAATTGCGCTCCAGCCCCAAGGTCGCGGCAGGCGAAGGCAGTCCGAGCGCCCGCGCCCAGTCCTCATAGGGAACAAAGGAATAGATGTAGCGCCCGCCGATCGTGTGAAGCACGAGGAACAGACAGACGCAGGCCACCGCGCTCGTCGGCATCGACCAGCGCCGCAGCGAGCAGCCGATAGCGGCGAGAATCGCCAGGGTCGGCAGGTTCTGCACCGGCGCCAGACGCGGAAACGGCGTGTCCAGCAAGCTGAACAACGCCGCCATGCCCGTCAGTACGAGCAACAGGATCTGCCCGCGCGGCATGCGGTGCCGCGTCTTGATGATGCTCAGTACTTGCCCCAGACGAACTTCGACGAGAGCGCGAAGTTGAACACCGAGGCCAGCAACACGCCGGTGATCACCGCCAGTACGTCATGGATGCCGATGGTCTTGAGCACGGCTGCCGAACCGATATTGGTAAGCAGGCCCAGCGAACAGGTCAGCGCGAACTGCGCCCAGCCGCGCATCAGCGGGCCGAAACCGCGCAGACGCTTGTCCGAATAGGTCAGTTCGTTGTTGAGCACGAAGTTGAACGTCATCGCGACGACCGCCGCAATGGTGTTCGAGATGTTGAAGGTCGCGCTCTCCGACCAGTTGCCGTAGACGAAACGCTCGGCGAACACGAGGTGAAGCATCACCCAGAGCACGCTCAGCTGCACCACCACGCCCAGCGCACCGACGGTGCCGAAGAGCGCGAAACGGGTCGGGATGATCCGACCCAGCCACTTGTCGTAAAGGCCCACGAGGAATTCGAACACGACGGTCTGGTCCAGTTTGCTTTCACCTTCCGCACGCGCCGCGAAATGGAGCGGGAACTCCTTGACGCGCAGCGGACGGTCGACGGTTGCGAGGATATCGAGAAGAATCTTGAAGCCCACGCCCGAAAGGCGGTGCGCATCGGCGCGCAGGGTTTCGGCGCGGAGCATGAAGAACCCGCTCATCGGGTCGGTCAGTTCGACGCCGGTCACCTTGTTGGCGATGCGGTTGGCAAGGCCCGAGGCCTTCACGCGGTCGGGACGGCCCCAGGCCTCGGTGCTGGCGCCCTCAGCAAAGCGCGAGGCATAGGCGAGATCGTATTCGCCCGAGGTCACGGCCTTGAGCATGCCCGGCAGCAGCGCCGGATCGTGCTGGTGGTCGGCGTCCATCACCGCCACGACCGGCGCGGCGGTGGAGCACATGCCCTCGATCGCGGCGCTGGCAAGGCCGCGCCGTCCGATCCGCTGGATGCAGCGCACGCGCGGATCGACGAGCGACAGACGGCGCGCCTCGTCCGAGGTGCCGTCCGGGCTGTTGTCGTCGACGAAGACGGCTTCCCACGCCACGCCTTGCAGCGCCGCGTCGAGCCGCTCGATCATCGTCGCGATGTTCTTGCGCTCGTTATAGGTGGGCAGGACGATCGCCAGCTCCAGAGGCCTGGCGCCAGCGTCGATCGTCCCTGCAATATCCGAACCGGTAATGTTCATGCGCCCCGTGGTAGGTGGTAAATCTGAATAAATCTTGTCGCCGGTGAAGGCCTGCGAACGCCTTACAGGCGTTCGAGCACCGCGTCACCGATTTCCCGCGTACCCGCGGTGCCGCCGAGATCGCCGCCCTTGATCCCGTCGGCCAGCGTCTTCGCGACCGCCGCCTCGATCCGCGCCGCCTCGGCTTCGAGACCGAGCGAATGGCGCAGCAGCATGGCCGCCGAAAGGATCGTCGCCATCGGATTGGCGAGGCCCTTGCCCGCGATGTCCGGCGCCGAACCGTGGATCGGCTCATAGAGACCGTAAGTGCCCTCGGCAAGGCTGGCCGAAGCGAGCAGGCCGATCGAGCCCACGCACATCGAGGCCTGATCGGAAAGAATGTCGCCGAACAGGTTGCCGGTGACGATCACGTCGAACTGGCCGGGGTTCTTCACCAGCTGCATCGCCGCGTTGTCGACGTACATGTGGGTCAATTCGACCTCGGGGTATTCCTTGGCGACCTCGATCACCACGTCGCGCCAGAGCTGCGAGGTTTCGAGCACATTGGCCTTGTCCACCGAGCAGAGCTTCTTGGAACGGCCCATGGCCGCCTTGAAGCCGACATGGGCGATACGGCGCACTTCGTCCTCGGCATAGGACATCATATCCCAGCCCTGACGGCGGCCGTCTTCGAGGGTGCGCATGCCCTTCTCGCCGAAGTAGACGTCGCCGTTCAGCTCGCGCACGATCAGCAGGTCGATCTTGCTGGCGACTTCGGGGCGCAGCGTGGTCAGGTCCTCGAGGCCCGCGAAGACTTGCGCTGGGCGCAGGTTCGCGAAGAGGCCGAGTTCCTTGCGCAAGCCGAGAATGGCCTGTTCCGGGCGCAGATGGCGCTCCAGGTGGTCGCAGGAGAAATCACCCACGGCGCCGAACAGGATCGCCTGCGCCGAGCGCGCGATCTCCAGCGTCTCGGCGGGAAGCGGGTGGCCGTGCTTGTAGTAGGCGGCGCCGCCGACATCGCCTTCGACCAGCTCAAGCCCAGGAAGTTCAAGCTTTTCGAGTACGCGCACCGCCTGCTCGGTGACCTCGGGACCGATCCCGTCTCCTGCAAAAACCGCGATACGCATGTCGTTCTCCGCTTGCTTGTCAGCCATGAATCCGTGCCAGCCGCTCTCGCAGCAGGACGCGCGACCCCATAGCGTCTCCACGCCGATCGGCAAGCGGATAGCGCGCAAGCTCGCGCCCGAGCCGGTCGAAAGTGGTGAGTATCGCGTCCCAATCGTCGTCCTCGGGGCGGCCGACCGGCACTCCGTAACCCAGCTCGCGCAGCAGCAGGACCTCGTAGGACAGCAGCGGCAAAGTCCAGCCCCGCGCTGAAGGCGCGACGCAGATCGCGTCGAGCAAGGCGCAGAGAGCATCGTAGAGCGCGGGGAACGGCTGACGCTCGGGCAAGGCCATGGCTGTGAGCGCGGTGACCCAGGAAATCGCCGCGGCGGGCAGCGGCTCGGTCAGCCAGGGACCGCGGCTGGTGACGAGTTCGATCCGCGCGAAAGGCAGTTGGCTGTCGCTCTTCGAGCGGACTTCCGCCTCCACGGCATTGCCCGGAATCAGCACCGGACGCAGTTCCCGCCCCCTGCCCCCGGCGACATAGGCCGCGACGATCCCCGCCTCGGCGGTGAGCAGCCGGGTGATCACCGCCGCCTCGCCGTGCGGGCGGGCGGCGCAGACTATGGCAGGCGCGCGAAGCTGCATGAGCTGCGGTTAATGGCGTTCGGGCAGATGCATGACAAGCGCCGAGGCCGGAAACGCAAAACGCGGAAGGAATTCCCCCCGCGCCTCTACATGGTCCCGGATTTCGGAGCGAAGAGCGGCCTTACTGGCCCGACTTGCCTTCGAGCGCCTCGATACGCGCCTTCAGCGCCTCGACTTCGCCGCGCGCGGTGGCGGCGAGTTCCTTCACGGCCTCGAACTCCTCGCGGGTGACGTAGTCCATGTCGCCCAGCAGCTCCTTGAAGCGCTCGCGAGCGTTGTCGCGCGCTTCACGGCCCACGCCGGCGAGCGTGCCGGCAGCACTGTTCATCATCTTGACGAAATCGGCGACGAAGGGGTTTTCGCTTTGCATGGAGCCTATTTGGTATCTTGCGCGAAACCGCGCAAGAGGCTCCGGCGATTTTCCGGCGCAGAGACGCTCAGATCTCGAACCGCTGGACCGCGCGCGGACCTTCCACGCCGTCGAGCGCCGGATTGGCCTGAAGAAAAGCGTAGTTGAGATAAGTCGCGAAGCAGACCCACGCGAGATAGGGCACCAGCAGCAAGGCCGCGACCGGGCGAATCCGCGCAAACAGGGCGATCGTCACCAGCACCGCCAGGTCGAGCAGGCCGATCACGATGAGACCGCCCGTGATCCGGTGGGCGCCGAAGAACACCGGGCTCCAGGCCAGGTTGAGCGCGAACTGCACGGCAAAGGCGATAACCGCCAGACCACGCCCCTGCGCCCCGCGCGCCGCGCAGACCATCGCCAGCGCGACGCCCATCAGCACGTAGAGAACGGTCCAGACGATCGCGAAAGTGATCGGCGGCGGATAGATGTCCGGCTTTGCCAGGGCATCGAACCAGGGATTGCCCGGCCCGCTCTGCGCCATGCGGCCCGATACGAAGCCGAGAAGCACGACGAGAGGAACGAGCACGAGCGCCCAGCGCAGCAGGCTGGCGCGCAACTGGCCGGACGAGGCGATCAGGTTCATTCCCTTGGCAACTCCCGAATCAGGAAAAACGGCGCTGATACGCGGGTTGTGTAACGAGCCTGCCTTGCACGCAATCGCCACAGGCCCGGAAAATCACCCGCGCTGCGCCGAAACGAGGAACTCGATATTGCCTTCCGGCCCCTTGATCGGGCTTTCGACGATGCCCTGGATGACCCAGCCGTCCGCTTCCAGCCAGTCGCGCACTTCGTTGCAGACCCGCTCGTGCAGCATTGGATCGCGCACGACGCCGCCCTTGCCCACTTCGCCGCGACCGACCTCGAATTGCGGCTTGATGAGCGCCACCAACCGGCATTCGCGCGCGGCAAGGCGCAGCGGCACTTCCAGCACTTTGGCGAGGCCGATGAAGCTGGCGTCGCAGACGACCCAGTTGCACGGCGCATCGATCTCCTGCGACGTCAGGATGCGGGCACTGGTCTGCTCCAGCACGGTGACGCGCGGGTCCTGCCGCAGCTTCCAGGCGAGCTGGTTCGTGCCCGAATCCACGGCAAAGACCCGCTCCGCCCCGTTCGTCAGCAGAACGTCGGTGAAGCCGCCCGTCGAACTGCCGATATCCATCGCCACGGCCCCGGTGGGATCGAGTTCGAAATGCTCGATGGCATGGGCCAGCTTGATTCCGCCGCGCGAAACCCAGGGATGATCGCGCCCGCGCATATCGAGCGGGGCATCGGCCTTGATGCTCTGGCCGGGCTTGCCGATCTTGGTTTCGCCCGAAAAGACCAGCCCCGCCAACACCATCGCCTGCGCACGGGTGCGGCTTTCGACAAGCCCGCGATCGACCAGCGCTTGGTCGACGCGCACCTTCGCGACCTTCGGCGCAGCGCCTGATTTCTTTTCGACGGGACGGGGTTCGATCGGGTCAGTCATGGCTTTGCATACTTGAGATGAGCGGCGCCTCATTCCATACCAAGGGCATGAAGGCAAATCCGCGCCGGCGCACCGACGCCCATTCGTTGTCCCGCAAGCTGCTGGCGACCGCTCCCCTGACCGCATTGGCTCTCGTCGCCGCCTGCGTTCCGGCCACCAAGCCGCCCGTTCAGGCGCCGCGCCCCGTGCCGACGACGCCCGCCGCGCCGCCAAAGCCTGCCGCTCCGCCGCCCATGGACTGGCGCGATGCCCCGCAGACGCCGGGCGACTGGCGCATCACCAGCCCCGGTATCGCCAGCTTCGCGAACGGCGCGTTCGGCATCCGCTGCAACCGCGCCGCTTCCACGATCTCGCTGTTCCGCAGCGGAACGAGCGCCGGACCGGCCTCGCTGACGATCACGACGTCCGATACGAATCGCGCCCTGGCCGCCCATCCCGTCAGCGGCGGCATGCAGGTCGATCTGTCCGCGAGCGATCGTCTGCTCGATTCGATGGCCTTCAGCCGGGGGCGTTTCATGGTGCAGGTACAGGGTATGGCGCCGCTCTACATTCCGAGCTGGTCGGAAATCTCGCGAGTCATCGAAGACTGCCGCTGATCCGCCCCCCGGATCGCCAAGCCGCTCACTACTGTTTCTGATGCATGGCCTGCTCCATTTCCCAACAGGATAGGAACAGGCCGTGCTCGCCTGATTCTCCCTCGTCTTCGCTGTGAGCAAAAGTGAACGGGAATCACTTGGTCCAAATCGCTCGCACGCAAGGCGATTCACAACAAAAATAAGGCATTTTCAGGAGGTTTCAGGCCGCAGTCACCGCTCCCCAGAAACCACCCTTTGGCAGGGTATGCAGGCTGGGGAAAACTTGCCCGAAGCGTCGATAATGACCGCAAAAAAGATGTTTTCAAGGCTTGTTGTGCGCTGCGGAATCGGACACAAATTTCACAGGACGAAGGGTTAACGGGAAACGCGCCCGGAACATTCCGAAGTCCGGCCGCTCGGTGCAACATCCAGTGCGGCAACCTTGGCTTAACAGCGCGAAAGGAGGTGATCCGATGTCTCATGGTTCAGCAGAGAGGTCGGCAATTTCCGTCGCGAGGCATTATCGCTAAATCCTGATGAAGCGATAAAGGCTTTCGCTGGCGGCACTTCCCGGCCGCTGACCATGCGAAGGGCCGCACCGGGCAACCGGGGCGGCCCTTCTCATTTCAGAGTTGCGAAACGGAAACTTCCAAGCCCCTCATCCGGCGCATGCGGAAAGGCGAAATTCGCACTGGCCCTCAGCCGCTTCCCGACGCAAAGGCACTCCTGCAACGCCCTACCTTTCACGGCGGCTTTCCCCGTGCCTTTCGCGGTCTCGAGGCAATCGTGTTTGCCTCACCCCAGCGGCGTGGTTATGCTATAAAAGCGAGTATCAAAATTACTTTTCGGTTGCCAAGAATGTAATTTTCATTCAACGCCCGCCGGAAACGCATACGAAAAGGACTAAGTTCGATGGCGACTCTCGCCGATGCCGGCCTGACTTTCACCACCCAGCCCCACCCCTCGCCCGTCAGCGCGGAGCAGCGTGAGGCCGTACTCGCCAACCCCGGCTTCGGCACGAACTTCTCCGATCACATGGTGACGATCGAGTGGACCGAGGGTCAGGGCTGGCATGATGCCGTCGTCGGACCGCGCCAGCCGATCGCGCTCGATCCGGCCGCTTCGGTGCTGCACTATGCGCAGGAAATCTTCGAAGGCCTCAAGGCCTACAAGCAGGCCGACGGCTCGATCGCGCTGTTCCGCCCCGAAGCCAACGCCGCGCGCTTCAACCAGTCGGCCCAGCGCCTTGCCATGCCTGAACTGCCCGAAGCGCTCTTCGTCGAGGCGATCGAACGTCTGGTGAAGCTTGACAGCGCCTGGATTCCCGCAGCCGAAGGCGCCTCGCTCTATCTGCGCCCCTTCATGATCGCCACCGAGGCTTTCCTCGGCGTGCGCCCGGCCAAGCAGTACAAGTTCATCGTCATCGCCAGCCCGGCCGGCAACTACTTCAAGTCCGGCGCCCCGGCGGTCTCGATCTGGGTTTCGGACTACACCCGCGCGGCCCCCGGCGGCACCGGCGCGGCCAAGTGCGGCGGCAACTACGCCGCCAGCCTCGTGCCCCAGGCCGAAGCCATCTCGCGCGGCCATGACCAGGTCGTCTTCCTCGACGCCGCCGAGCACAAGTGGATCGAGGAACTGGGCGGCATGAACCTCTACTTCGTATTCGAGGACGGCACCCTGCTCACCCCCGCCCTCACCGGCACGATTCTGCCCGGTATCACCCGCGACAGCCTGCTCCAGCTCGCCCGCGAGGAAGGTCTCAAGGTCGAGGAAGGCAAGTACAGCCTGGACCAGTGGCGCGAGGATGCCACCTCGGGCAAGCTCGTCGAGACGTTCGCCTGCGGCACCGCGGCGGTCGTCACCTCGGTCGGCAAGGTCTCGGGCCGCGACGGTGAGTTCGTGATCGGCTCGGGCGGCCCCGGCCAGCTTACCGCCAAGCTCAAGAACCGCTTGGTCTCGATCCAGCGCGGCGAAGCGGCGGATACCCATGGCTGGATTCGCAAAGTCTCGTAAAAAAACTAATAAGCAGGGGGCATTGCCCCCTGCACTCCTCGCCTCTCCAACCGGCGCCTTGCACGATATTTCGCCGCGCCCGTTGCGCCGATAGAGGCGCCGCCGCAAGGCTGCCCACTACAGATAGGCGCGTTCAAGGTCGGCATTTCGAAGGCCTGGGGGAATCCCGAGCGTATCGAAAGGCATCAGGACTTCGCCTGCCTTACGACACACCCGCTGCGAATTACCGCCCCGGCGTCACGCCGATCAGGCGCAGCATGGCGGTCTGCGAGCGTGCGAGACGGTCCACGGTTTCCTCCAGCGACAGATCCGGCCGCACGCTGTTGCGATAGACGCGCGGACCGATCATTGCCCAAGTCAGCAGCAACGCTGCGAAAGCCTCGGCATCGATATCCGCCGTTTCAACGCCTTCCACGAATTGGGACCGCAGGCCTTCTACAAGCGTATCCCAGTGCGGATAACGCTCGACCACACGGCCGGGACTCAGGAATTCCTCGGTCCATAGCGCGACCACCTCGGGCTTCTCGATGACGAAGCGGGTGATGAAGCGCGTGCGGTTCTCCGCCGTGTCCGACGGTGCAAAGGCTGCCGCGAACTGATTGGCAGACCATTCCCGCACCGCTGCCAGCAAGGCCTCGCGACTGTCGAAATGATAGTAGACCGTGGTGCGATTGACCCCGGCCTCGCGCGCCACCTCGGAAAGCGACAACGCTTCCGTGCCCTTCTCCGACATGAGCCGCACTGCAGTGTCGATCAGCAAGGCATGGGTTTCCTGAAACCCCTTGTTACGGCGACGCGAGGGTTGCCTGCGGCCCGCTGGCGCTATCGGCGCGTCGATCGTCTTTGTCATTGGCCTCCTGCCTGTCTATGCGGCGCGGCCGGATCAGGTCGCAAGAATCCCGCTAGACGATTGATTTAAAATGACATTCATGAAAAGTCGAGGGCAAGGAAGCGGTTTATGTCGCTTACAGCCTAAAGCGGGCCACGAACATGGTCCCCGGCCTTGTCGCCCCCTGCCCTGCTCCCTAGATCTGGCTCCGACACATCAAGGAGTTGCTCATGGCCGATCCCACCTACACACCGCCGAAAGTCTGGACCTGGGACAAAGGCAACGGCGGCGAATGGGCCAGCATCAACCGTCCTACCGCCGGCGCCAGGCATGACAAAGAACTGCCGCGGGGTGTACACCCCCTGCAACTCTACTCGCTGGGCACGCCCAATGGGCAGAAAGTCACCATCATGCTGGAGGAACTTCTTGCCGCCGGCGTGCAGGACGCCGAATACGACGCCTGGCTGATCAATATCGGCGACGGCGATCAGTTCGGTTCGGGCTTCGTCTCGGTCAATCCGAATTCGAAGATCCCGGCCTTGCTCGACTGTTCGGGTGACAAGCCGGTTCGCGTTTTCGAATCGGGCGCGATCCTGCTCTATCTCGCGGATAAGTTCGGAAAGTTCGTTCCGGCCGATTACCCCGAGCGCGCTGAATGCCTGTCCTGGCTCATGTGGCAAATGTCCACCGCACCCCTGATCGGCGGTGGATTCGGGCATTTCTATGCCTATGCCCCGGAAAAGTACGAATACCCGATCAATCGCTATACCATGGAAGCCAAGCGCATTCTCGACGTGGCCGACAAGCGCCTGGGCGAAACCCGCTATCTTGCGGGCGAGGACTACACGATCGCCGACATCGCCGCCTACGGCTGGTTCGGCGGCTTCGTGCGGGGCGACGCCTATGGCGACGCCGCGACGTTCCTCGACGTGCAGAGCTACAAAAACCTGATGCGCTGGGGCGAGGAAGTGGGCGCTCGCGAACCTGTCCAGCGCGGCCGCATCGTCAACCGCAACGGTGAAGGATTCGTCCGGGAACGCCATTCCGCTGCGGATATCGACGTCGTTCTCACGGCCTAAGAGAATATATGGAAGCCGGTTCTGGAAAACTCTTCGATAAGGGCTTTTCAGCACCGGCTTTAGCCGCTAAGCGCGCACTCCCTGCTGGGGCGTCGCCAAGTGGTAAGGCACCGGTTTTTGGTACCGGCATTCGCAGGTTCGAATCCTGCCGCCCCAGCCAGCCGAACCCTCGAGATTCGGCCAGATATCACTGAAAATCCTTCAAAAATCGAGATAGGGCTTCGGCCCACTACCTGGACCCGGCTAGCCACGGTTAGCCCCGTTTGGACGGCGTTTGTATCACGATTTGTATCATGATTTTCTGCGATTCGGGGCCGACCAAGGAGTCGGTAAATGCCACGGAAAATCGCGTTTTCGCCTGCATCTCTGGATGCACTGAACACCGGTTCAATCCGGGACCCTTTGTATCCCGGTTTAGGGCTGGAAGTTCTCCCCAGCGGAAAGAAGGTCTGGAAATACGCCCGCCGCCTGTCCGGCGACGGTCAGCTGGTGCGCATGCGGCTGGGCTACTACCCTGCCCATTCGATCGCCGATGCCCGGTGCTGGGCAAAATCCCTCAACGACGATGTCGAGGTCGGCGTCGATCCACGTGAGGCACGGCGAATCGCGGATGCGCGGTCATCGATGACCGTCGCCCGGGCCCATGAGCACTACATGGAAGCCACGCGCGAGGGCCGCGGATCGCGCGCCAAGCGGATTAACAAGCCTCGCACGATCAAGGACAAGCTGGAGATCTACAAGCGGGACATCGCTCCCAAACTGGCGCGGAAGTCCATTTACGAGGTCACCGAGAAGGACCTCATCAACCTTGTGGCAGCGAAGGGGCGAACCGCGAAAGTACGCGCGAATCGCCTGGCGGCAGAATTGAAGGTTTTTTTCGGGTGGGCCGCCAGCCTGAGAGGCCTCATCGTCGGCCTCGAGGTCGATCCCTCGCGCAGGCTTGCCGATCTCCGCTTTCCGGAGGCGCCGCGTAGCCGCAAGCTCAGCCTCGAGGAAATCGGGTGGTTCCTCAAGGCTGTCGCTCTCGAGGAGGAACGAGATCTGCGACGCGGCATGCTGCTGTGGCTTCTGACCGCCGCCCGATTCGCGGAAGTGATTTGCGCGAAATCCGCCGAGATCGAGAACGGCATCTGGACGATCCCCTCGACCCGCTCGAAGAACAATCACGCCCACACCATTCAGCTCGGTCCGTGGGGCCGCCATCTCATGGTTTCAAACGCGGATTGGGTCTTCCCGTCACCAAGAATTGCCGGGCCGCGAACCAACGGCTGGTATCCGGCCAAGAAGCGTGTCCTTGCAGCGATGTCGCAGTTTGCCGGCCGTGAGGTCGATCATTTCGTACCGCATGATTTTCGCCGGACGGCCAGGAGCAACACCAAGCGACTCAACGTCGACTATGAGACTGCGGAGGCCATGCTGAACCATCTCAAGGTGGGCCTCGAACGTATCTACGATGGATACGAGCTGGAGGATGAGAAAGCGGCGTGGTTCCTCAAGTGGGAATGCGAGATTGTTGAAATCGCTCATCAAGCCGGAGTCGCGAGAGCCTTGGAAATCCCGATAGGCCCCTCCAAACCGCTTCATTGACAGCGAATCTCAGCATTCATGACCGGCCGCGGCGCACGATGCGTCGCGGCCGGCGTCTGGATCATCACATCGCAGAAATTGCAGGGGCTGCGGACCGGACTCGAAACCGGCTCGCCCCCCAACCCGCAGGCCTCTCTGTGCAACCCCTGGGGCACGTCAATCCGCGCTGCCGCGGCAGACCGGAATCCGTCAGGGAGCCCGCCGGCTCAATTGTTTCTTTCGAGGAGTTATCCTGCGCTGCCCACGCGGCGGTACCGCGGTGACGGACCCCCGCCCCGCCGTACTCGTATGGAGATTGCGCCCGCTGACAGTGGCGGCCTCTTTTCGCGTGTGGGCACTCCGTTTTCCGAGCCTAACGGGTTTGGCAAGCGTCCGGGACTTCAGGCGCTAGCCGGAGCCTCATCGGGAGGGCCGAATAGACCAGCCGCGTGCCATCCTCGCTCCAGGCTACTGCTTCCACATCGACTGGCGATTGCGAGAGCGGGCGGGCACCGCTCCCGTCACGCCGCGCAAGCCATATCTGCGCCTTGCCGCCTTCCCGGCCATAGTCCCCGCCGCAGGTACGCGATCGAATTCCCGTCGGGCGACCACTGAGGCGTCACGACTGCGGTGAAGCCGTTGCGCAGAATGCGCCCGTACATGGGAAAAGCGTCGAACATGTAGTCCCCGCCGCTGTCGAGGACCCGCGGCGGACTGCTGCGGTCGAGGGCAAGCACGACAAGCGCCCGGCAGTATCGATTGCCGTCCGGGTCGGCCCGGCTGAGCACGAAAGCGACCTCCTTGGCATCCGGCGAGACTGCCAGCGCGCTCGGCTTGCCGGTTTCCGAACCGTCCGCAGGACCGAGGTCCCGCAGCCGCACGAGGTCATCGCCTGTTACAGGTCTCAGGCTGTCCCGCACCGCCCTTTGCGCAATCGCGGCGGGCAAAAGGCCGTCGCAATTCGCATGCGCTGCCGAGGGGAAGATTGCAGCACCCATCAGCAGCATCGCCCGCAGTGCCCCAGACCCGAGCGCTGCGCGGGAATAGCCAAGGCCTACCATGCCTTGGTGATCCCGAGGCCGATGTAGCGACCGATCCCGGAATAGTTGGTCGTGTCGAACGCAGTGTCGTAGATCGTCGTCGTGGCAATCGTCCGGGGCTTGTCATTCAGCACATTCTGAATGGTCATCGTCAACACGAGCCCCCGCAGCGGGCCGCGGTCCTGCGGGAAGGCATAGCGCGTCGTGAGGTCGACCAACGTCTGACCGCCGATGGCGCCCGGCGCCGCCGTTCGTGCATCCTCGACCCCGCCGGTCCGGCTCACGGTCCCGTTCAAAGAGAAGCCATCGAGACTCCAGGTCGCGCTCGCCCGTCCTCGCCAGTACGGCGGATTGAAAAGGCTGCCCGCCAGGCGGGTAGGCGCCGCGCCGGCGATCAGCGTCTGGGTGCTGTGCAGGTAGCTGGCATTCAGCGAAAGCGCGAGCGCGCCGGCCTCCGCGCCGAGGTCGAGCTGGTAATCGGCCAGCACATCCACGCCGCGTATCCGCTGGTTCCCCGCATTGACCGAGGTGTTGTCGGCAATCGCCACGACCCTGGAGGCATCGAACGGCATGCCGGTGGCATTGTAGAAGGTTGCAGCGTTGGCGACGGCGGCGGCGATGGTCGCCAGGCTCGGGTTCCACTCGACGTATGGCGCATAGAGAGGATTATTCAGCGCCTGCGAGAAGTACGTGATCGGCGTGACGATCCGGTCCCTGTAGCGCGTCGAGAAATAGCCGATCTGGATGCCGAGTCCCGGCACCTGATGCGGCTTGTACTCGAGCGTTGCCGTCCAACTCGTCGCGCGCTCGGGTTTCAGATCCGGATTGCCGCCGGTCAGCATCAGCGCGGTTCCACTGGAGCCTCCGAGCGAGGCCGCATTGTAGTAGAGCTGGCTTTGCGTCAGGTACTGCTGGTAGAGCGTTGGTGCCCGGAACGACTTGCCCCAGTTTCCCTTGATCGCAAGATCCGGAACCGGGGCGAATATCACACCCAGTTTCGGTGTCAGGACGTTGCCGACACCGGGATAGCGCTCGAAGCGCAGTGCCCCGCTGAAGTTCAGCCGGTCGATCCCTGCAATCTCCTGGTCCGGCGAAATGACCGGAAGGCTCAGTTCGCCGTAGGCGTAGTAGCTGTCCTGCGAATAGCGGCCGGTCAGGGGTGCGCCCTCGCCCCGATCGATGAACAGCTGGTTGTAGCGGTAGCCCAGTCCCATCGCGATCCTGGCAAGGCCGCCCGGCAGCGCGAAGAGCGGACCATCGGCAGCCAGTTCTGCCGAGCTGCCCTTGTTGCAGTAGCAGAGCGCGATGGTGCCGGTCCTGGTCTCGCCCAGGTAGCTGTCGCTCCAGAGATGGACGTCTTCGGTCCCGTAGACCCCTGAGAGAGCCAGCCGCCAGCCGCTCGTCAGACTGAGCTTGAGCGAAGGCGCTATCGAGAACGACTTGCTCTGCGAGACCTTTTCGGTCCTGCTAACCGCGAGATCGCCAGCCGTATTGTTGGGCTGGAGCAACACGCTGTCCCGATTGTTGAAGAGGCCGTCGACTTCGAAGCTCAGAGAACCGGTAATGTTCTGGTGTGCCGCCCCGGCGAAAGCGTTGCGCTTCTGCGCCGGAATAAGGGTATTGCCCGGCCGTGACGCGGCGAAACTGCGGTCGCCGGTCAGGATGTCCGTGTTCCGGGCGAATTCGTAGGATCCGACGAAGCCGCCCGATCCCCATCGCCTGCCCGCTGTCAGACCGTACTGCTGGCGAAAGTTCCCGCCCTGCGTGGCGGCCCCCAGGTTTGCCGAGGTCAGCAGCCCGTCGTAGTCACGGCGCAGGATGATATTGGCGACACCCGCCACCGCATCGGAACCGTAAAGCGCCGAAGCGCCGTCGGCGACGATCTCGATCCGCTCAACCATCGCGACCGGCAAGGCCGAGATGTCGACGCCCTGCCTGGAGCCGTTGTAGGCAAGCCGGTGGCCGTTGATCAGGGTCAGCGTGGCATCGCTGCCGAGACCGCGCAGATTGACGGTGGATGCGCCGCCGACGTCGACACCGCTGGCGGACGGCACATTCGAACCCACGCCGGGATTCTGCCCCCCTCCGAATGATTGCGGAATGCTGCGTACGACATCGCCGAGATCGACCTTGCCCTCGTTCAGCATCTGCCCGGTGGTGACGGCAATGACCGGCGAGGTCACAGGAGCGCCCCGGATGCGGCTGCCGGTGACCGTGATCGCGGGGGCCTCGCCTGCCGGAGCGACGGTATCGTCGTCCGAACTCCTGGCGTCCGTTTCCGACTGGACCACGGAATAACCGTCACCGGTCTGCACGGCGGCAAGGCCGCTGCCGGCGAGCAGTATGCCGAGAGCTTCGGAAAGCTCGTAGGTTCCGCGTAACGGCGGCGCACGCCTATCCGCCAGCTGCTCGTTGTCCGCGAGGATCGTACGGCGCGAAAGCAGCGCAAGAGACCTCAACGACTCTGCCAGGCGCTGCCCTGGAAGATCGACGGTTAGCGGGGTAGTTTGCTGCGCCATGGCAACTGTCGGGCAGCTCGACAGGGCAATCAAGGAAACGGACGCCAGCCCCAGCGTCACGCAGTAGGCATTCTCTCTCATTTTTTTCTTTCCACCTGAACCGAAATGACGGCGGGTTCAGATGGGAGACTGCGGAGACCGGAAATGCCCCACGACTTTTTCAGAAGTTTTTGAAGGTTGCGCCTGCCTAAGGTGCAGAAAGCACGATTTCCGCGGCGTTGGGCCGCGCGATACGCAGGTTCAAAGCTTTGCTTGCGGTGTCGGCGAAGCCTTGCGGATCCGTTGCCCGGAACGCCCCGGCCATTGTCAAGGCGCCGAGCCCCGCTCCCGACAAGCGGACTTTGACTGTATTATAGCGGTTGATCGCGGCGACGGCGTCATCGAGACGGGTGCCATCGAGCGCAAGCATGCCCGATATCCATTGGGCATCCTGGCGAGCGATCCGGCGCGTTACAGGCCCCGCTCCGATCTCGATTTCCGAGCCCGATGGCACCACGCGCGGCGTACTCATCTCCGTACCGGTCAATTCTATTCGTTGAACGGGAGCGCCGATCCGCAAGGCCTCCCCATCGAGCGCGGCATCGAAGACCGCGCCGCTAACCGTCGTTTCTTGCGCCCTGCCCGGCATCAGGAGCGATCGTGCGCCGGCGCTGCCATCAACACGAATCCGCCCGCGCGAGAGTGTAATCTGACATTGCGCACCGGACAACGTCACTACGACGCGCGTATCCGTATCGAGCGTGATCGTGCTCGCATCCGGCAATCGAAACGTCCGGATTTCGCCGATCTTGGTTTCGTAGGTCGCCGCTTTAGCCGGGGCGACCAACTCGGGAAACACGGTGTTCCCGGTCAGCCATATCGACGCGAAGCCCGCCAAGGCAAGCGCCGCAGCCACGGCAAGACCTACATGCGTACTGCGACGCTGATAAAAGGGTGCCCGCATGAGGACACCATCGAACCCAACGTCACCCTTGCGCAGTATCGCGGTTTCCGACCAGACGGGTTCCGCGTGCTCGAAGGCCTGACGGTTACGAGAATCGGCTTCCAGCCAGGCCGCAAGTTCGGCCTCGATCCCGGGCTCGCCCGCCTGACGCCTTTCGAGCCAGTCACGCGCTTCATTGAGGAGCCCCAACGGGAGCCGATCATCAGTCATGGCTGCGCAAGTGCCGCCCGAGCTTCCTGATCGCAATGCTCATCTGCCGCTCGACCCCCTTTATGCTAAGACCCGTCTGGTCCGCTATCTCTGCGAGACTATAGCCATAAACCCGGCGGGCTAGAAATATCTGCCGGGTCAGGGGCTTGAGCCTGCCAACCGCCTCCTCGACCCGCATGAGCCGATCCCGCGCCTCCAGCGCCGCCTGCTGGTCGAGGCCAGGAAGGTCCAGGACCTCTTCTCCCAGGACTTCCGAGACGGGATTGCGCCTGGCGGCACGCGCATTGTCCCGCAGCAGGTTGATTGCCGACTGGCGAAGGTAAGCGGCAGGGTTTTCAAGCGGCTCCATGTGTCCGCGAGCAGCGAAACGAGCGAATATCTGTTGGACCACGTCTTCCGCATCCTCGTGCCGCGACTTTCGCAGCACGAAGCGAAGCAATCTCGGACGCTCCTGCCGATATATGCGCTCAAGCAGTCCACTGGAGGCAGGCAGGTCATGCTGGGGAGGCACCGGGTCATCATCATCGAGCGGAACGCGCGAAATGCCGAAATTCAACCGCATTTCGGCAGCTCAGCGTTTCGATTACGCCGTATTGAAAGCATCTACCGGCTCCGCTCGACTGGCGAGGCGGAGCCGGCAGGACCGGGTATTGAGAACATACAAGCGCATGCACCAATGCCTTTGGCCACAAACGCGGCTTGGACAGAGCATTGGCTACCCGGTCTCATCCCAAAAGCGGGACGAATTCTGTATGCTTGCAAGGTTCTCACGCCTCGGCATCGAAACCAGTCCGATGCACCCGGAAGGTACTACACACCCAAAGGTATTAAAAGGATAAAGGCAATTCCCTACAAATCTCAGAATCAATGACTGATCGCTTCGGCCTAATATCCACTCAATAACACCAATAAATTCTAAAAACTCATGAGATAAATTTTTTCTCGAAACGATTGCATAAATATTTTCGTAAGGAGATTTTTTGGCGGGGCGTCAGCAGTGGCCTGGATTATTTTCACACGGATGAGCCTGGTCGGTAAGCGGTAAAAATCCCTCACATTTTCAGATGCTCCGAGGTTGGCAGTTTCGCCGCAATATGCGCCATGCCCTTATCGCGCGCGATGAGGCCGTCGACGGAGAGGCCGGGACCGTGCGGCAGATCGGCCCCAAGAACAAGCCACTCATCTGGTCGCCCGCCGTGTCAGGCGGCGATCAGGCCGAGGCGTTCGTCGAGGTGGAGCAGGAGTTTCGCACAGGCGGCCGCATCCAGTTCACCCGCAACAACTATGCCGCCAAGCGTCTCAACAGCCATACCGGCACCGTGGTCGAACTGGACGCCGCCAGCGGCACCATGCTGGTCGAGCGCCAGCAGGACGGGCAGCGCCAGCAGCTTGACCTCAGCAAACTCGCCGATCGCCACATCCGTCCCGGTTGGGTGCAGACGATCCACGCCGCGCAGGGCGCGACGGCGGACAGGGTGATGGCGCATATGGAATCGTTCCGCACCAATACCGTCGATACCCGCGCCGCTTATGTCGCTATCAGCCGGGCACGGTCCCATGCCGCACTCTACACCGATAGCCGTGCCCGCCTCGCCGAGGCCCTCGGCCTGCGCGATGGCGCACAGGTCGGGGCTATCGACGAGATCATTGGACAGCGCGTAAAAACAGCCGAGCTGTCAGTCCATTAATAAATTAATATCCAAACACAGCGACTCCCACGATGCCGCAGGACAAAACTGACACAAAACACAACCAAATCATCATCAACAAGCGAGGCAGAATGCGCCTATTAAATAAACCGCCTATTACGATTGGAACGCCATAAAGAAAGATCGATATCAGCGGGCTTCCGCTATGATCTTAAACATAATTTATCGTTAATATTATGGATAATATGGAAACAAATAAGGTCTGCAGGACCGCGCTTAAGATTACCTTCGGCGTCACGGGCTGAACCGCACCGGGATTGCCGGAGGCCAGTTTTCTTAAATTAGGCAGCCAGTGGGACGTCGTCCAGCATAGCGTAGTAGCGTTGCTCGGCTTCGACGGGCGGAATGTTTCCGATCGGCTC
>Ga0209050_1001307_pt1 | contig 27991 bp, 22 predicted proteins | sample Araplavi_mTSA_r2_FD_184276 | JGI IMG/M metagenome (GOLD analysis project Ga0209050, IMG submission 184276) | Arabidopsis root microbial communities from North Carolina, USA - plate scrape MF_Cvi_mTSA_r2 (SPAdes) (version 2) | ecosystem: Host-associated > Plants > Roots > Endosphere | place: USA... | reverse complement strand
TCTGGCGTCAGCCGCTCACGACGAGCAACAACGACGCCGTGGCCACGCCGGTGAGCGATGAGCGGCGGCTACTGATCGGCGGATTGATGTTTGCGCTGGAGGCGGACCGCCCGGCGGCGCGAATCCGGTGGCCGGAGAATCTCGGGATTTCCAAACGAATCTTGAGCAACACCTCCACCGCACTGCTCACACCGGAGGCCGTGTACTCGGCGGATGGCCGTGGCGGGGTGGTGTGCCTCGACGCCGAGACTGGCCGGGAACTCTGGCGGCAAAAGGAAATCACCGATGGAAAGACCGGGTGCAGCATTCAACTCATCCCGAATGGTGACCGCGTCTTTCTCTACACGAACCAGGGCGACCTGCTGCTCGCCCAGCTCTCGCCGCAGGGGTATCGGGAAATCAGCCGGACTCATCTCCTCGACCCGGTGACACCGTTCGGCGGGCGCAAGGTGAACTGGACTCCGCCGGTTTTTGCCGGCCGCTGCATCGTCGTGCGTAATGAACGCGAGATGGTCTGCGTTTCCCTCGCCGCCCCAGAGTAAAGGCGGTCCTACTCGTCGCCCCAGATATCGGAGCCGGCCGCGCGGCAAAGCTCCATCACCTCGTCCCACTCCAGGCGCATATCGGGCAAACGCTGGGCGACTTCGGCCATGATGCCGCTCCGCAATTCCGCGGCGATGCGGTCGGCATGGCGGGCGACCGTGCGGCGATCGAAACCGAACATGGAGGCCAATTCGGTCTGAAACAGCCCCTGCTCGTGGAGCAGCCGGAAGAGCACAAAATCCTCCGGCGGACGACTGGCAAAGGCGGCCCGGATCGATTCGCGCATGATCTCGACCAGCGGTTCTTCGTCCGGATGCAGCGCTGAGGGAACCGGTTCCGCTGGGGTCTCGGAAAACTCCGGCGTAGGCAGCACGGGATTTTTTTTGGAGCGGCGGGTTTGATCCAACCAGCGATTGATGCCCACCCGGGCAACCCAGGTACTGAGCGCACACTGCCCGGTGTACTTTTGAAGCAGCGGCGGACGTACCCCGGTACCCACCACGAGGTCGCCGAGGAGTTCGACCAGCAGATCGGCGGCTTCCTTGGAAGGCACGCCGCTTTTCACGACGAATGGCGTAACCTTTTCCACGATCAAGGCTTGCAGCTCCGCGACAGCATGAGGCCCTCCGGCGAGACAGGACTCCGCCAGGAGGAAGTCTGGATCGTAGGAAGGCTGGGGAAGAGACACTGCGGGCGCGATAGGCGGAGCGCTTCCCGGTTTCAATGTCTTTCTTACCTGATACCGGCCTCAGGGCTCCCCTTAGGGTGGCCCCTCCGGCCGGGTGCGGCTCCTCAAAAACCGCACCCGGCCCTCCTCAAAGAGGCGCAGACTAGCGCTGCGACCCGCCTTGCCCGTCTCTCGCAACCAATCTCATGGATTCCCGTGACCAGCTTACCGATCCCCGAGGCCCCCACTCCAACGCGCTATTCGCGGCGCGCTGTCTGCGGAAAGAACCGGATTTGACTCCTGCCCTTTCACACGATTAGACGCCGGGGGCCGGGGGGGTGGGCAAAATCCCTGAACTTTTTTTCCGAGATGGGTGAAATTAATTTTCCGCCTTCCTTTTTTGCCCATCCGCGCCTCCTTGGGCGTCTAATGAGCGACATGGACACCGATCTGAAAATCATCCTCGACTTCCTCGCAAGGTGCGGGGTCGAAGTGTCGGCGCGCACGATCTCTGAACCCCAGAGTGAAGACGCCAAACTGCTCATCCAATTCGCGACCGGCCAGTGCCGGGACGCGGAGGAACGCAAAGCCGCCTGCGCTTTGCTGAAAATGCATCCGGCCTGGATGCGCTGGATTACCGACCGGGTGAAAGCCGCCCGTCCGCCGGAACCCGAACGCCGCGACGGCACCGACCATCCCGACCTGCTGCCCCACGGCGTCTCGTAGCCGGCTGCGGATCGTTCCGATCCCGCCAGCTCCGCACCACCCTCTTTTTCGAACCGAACCCGTTTCGCAGTCGACCCGTGGTTCACGCAGTCCTCTGCGTGGGAAAATGAGTTTTGGCGTTCGCGCGCCGGGCCTCGTTTCGTCCCAGGCAGAGGCTGCGTGAGCCACGGGATCGCCGGGCGGATCTGACCTCGAACGCGGAACGAACTGCTTAGAGCGGTTTAAGTTAAGTTGTAGCCGGATCGCGACTGCGGTGAAGAGATTCAACCCTTTCAGGGTTGAGCCGTTTTTGGCTGGATTTCCCAGGGTAGCTCGTGCCTCGCAACTCTGGGCTGGATGATTCAATCCCTTCGGGATTGCGGCTGCCACTCCATTTAAACCGCTCTCAGTCGCGGAACCGTTTTTGGCGAAAAGGCGTGCCCAATGGGAGCGGCGGAGTCAAATCCGCCGCCGATCAGCTCAGCGCCGCAGGCGCCTCATTTCTTTCCGCAGAACGGCGGGCTCCGCCCGAGTTATTTTTGCGTCGGCGGAGTCAAATCCGCCGTTCCCAGTGGGCACACGCGCTCTTCTATCTACTTCCCCTCCGGCTTCGCAGCGTTGTCGGCGTGGTTGGCCTCTTTGAGGTAGGCGGCGATGCGGCGGGCTTCGCCGCCGGTGAGGTTTGCGCGGACGCGCATGTGGTGGACGATCACGTCCCACTGCGCATCGCTGAAGCTATTTGCGGGGCGGAGATTGTGGCAGCGCGAGCAGGTCTGCGCCCAGAGTTTGGCGGCACCCGGGTCTTCGGTCCGGGCGACTTCGACTTTGGCTTCGCCGGCCAGCGAAACGTGCTGGAGCCCACCAGCCACCAGGAGGAGGAGAACGGAAAAAAGCGTTTTCATATGGGGAGGAAAATTCAGGCGCAGCAGTTGGCTTACAGACCCGTGGAAATCCCGAACTGGAAGAAGCCCGAATCGTCGGACCCAAGTCCTCCGAGATCCGTGCGCGTAATCCCATAGGCAGCCTTCAGCACGGTCGAATCGGTCACCCAATAGTCGAGCCCGAAGGTGATGCGCTCCCGCTCGCCGAGGTCGGTGTCCCGGTACGGCGAATCCATCCGGTCCGCCCGCACGATGAGTTCCAGCCGGTTCAGGAAATCGGAGGCAAAAGTCTGCCCGCGATAGGAAAGCTGCACGTAACCGCCATCGCGATGTTCATTAAAGCGCGTCGTGTACGACCGCGTCGGAAAGGAGATCGAATCGCCAAAGTACGGATCGGTGATGGTGTAGCCGCGATAGATGCTCGTGTAGGAAAACGGATCCGCATCGGTCCAGATATATTGCCCGAGCAACGTCCAGCGCCCCTTGAGCGCATCGAGGGAGGCCTGCAAATCCACCGAATGCTGCAACGCATTGATCGACGCACTCTCGGGCAACCCCGTGAGGTCGTCGGGCGTGACGACAAAGGACGACGAAACGAAAGAACTGTCGCGGTCGATGACTTCGTAGTTCCGCCCTTCCACCCCGAGGCGCGCTTTTTGGAAGCCGTAGCCGACTTCGAAATTCGGGCCGATCTGAAGCCCGACCCGCCCGCCCAAGGCCTTGTGATCGCTCACGGAATCGTAGTCGTCGAATTCGACCCGGGCGCCGATCTCGCTGTTGTAGATGAGCTTCGGCGGATTGCTCACATACGCGGAAAGGGTGACCTTGGCCTGGTCGGTAATCGGCACCACGCCGCGCAGCTGGAAGCCGACATTCGACTCCGGCATCAACGCCACGCCGAGCGGGATGCTGGGCAGCTTGTTGATCCAGCCCGGCTGATAACGTTCCGCAAAAAGATTCACGGGGTTGAGAAATTTACCGCCGACGAGGGTCACATAATCCCCCAGCGACCAGTCGAGGTGCGCGTACTGGAGCTCGGTCCTTGTGTGATCGTCCTCGAGGAGAAACTCGACTTTGCTCTCAAACACCAGCTCCGGGCTCAAGTGCCAGATCAGCGCGGGATTGAACGAAGCGGAGAAATTCGAATCGCCGTCGTCGCCCACGGTGAAGACCGCATTGGCATCCCCAGCGAGATGGAATTTGGTTTCGCCCGGACGGCCCATTTCCGCCGCCGCCGCCAGCGCATCGACCTTGCGATTGAGCAAATCGATCGCCTGGGCCGTGGACCCACGCGGGGTTTCACTCGCCCCTGCTCCGGAGACTTTCGGCTGCATGGCGCGATCGGTTTTGAGCTGATTCAGTTCCTGGCGCATCGCGGCCATTTCCTTTTTCATCTGCTCGAACTCGCTGCGCGGGACGACGATCTGATCGGCCGGGGGTGCGGAGAAGGCACCAGCCGTCAAAGCGGCAACCATACTACCCGTGAGGACGAACCGCCGGGACGCACAAACACTGCGGGGAAGGTTGGGGAAAACCATGCCCGCGGAAAACAGCAAATCGCCAAAAAAAGGCAACCGAAAACGAGGGGTATACCCCCGCTTTTTGCAATTTTTCCCCGGGCTCCCTCGTGCTGAACGAGATGGACTTCCGTGGTCAGAAAAAACCGCTTCAGGTGGCCGAGTCGCCCGCCCGGCACCGACGGCGCGGTGCTCCGGATGGGTGGGCTACGCTGGCGCGCAGCAGGGGTCGTCTCACGCAGGGGGCTGCGGGAGCTACGGGGTGGCAGCGGTGCGTATTCGCAAGCTGGAGAGCATCGCGTTGTGATGCCGGAGAGTTGCTTTCGTGGTCCGATTAACCTCGTTCGCGGTGGAGGCCTGTTCCCCTGTCAGCCTCGTGGCTCACGCAGCCCTCCGAGGTGGCGGTTGGAAAAGGGAGGTGGGTGGGCGAGCCGCGTGAGATGAAAAAGATCGCCCTGCGCCGTTGGCGCAGGCACCATCGTCTCACGCAGGGGGCTGCGGGAGCCACGGGGTGACAGCAACGCGTATCGTAATCACGGTCAGTTTGTCGTGCTGCGGGGGTAGGTGCCGAGGACCTTGAGGAAGGTGCAGTGCTGCTCGAGCTCGGCGATCGCTTCTTTCACCGCTTCGTCGTCGGTGTGGCCGTCGATATCGACGAAGAAGAAATACTCCCACGCTTTGCGCTTCGAGGGGCGGCTCTCGATCTTGCTCATGTTGATCTTCAGCCGTTTGAAGGGCTCGATCGCGGAGAAGAGGGCGCCGGATTTGTCCTGCAAACTGAACATGAGCGACGTGCGATCGTCGCCGGTACGGGACGAGGTCTGGTGCGCGACGACGAGGAAACGGGTCGTGTTGTTCGGATTGTCCTGCACGCTCTTCTCGAGGATATCGAGTCCGTGCACTTCGGCGGCCATGGCGCCGACGAGGGCACCGGCGTTCGGTTCCTGCGCGGCGAGTTCGGCAGCGCGCGGGGTGCTGGAGACTTCGATGAGATCGACGGTTGGCAGATTCAGGCGCAGCCAGTTGCGGCACTGGCCGAAGACCTGCGGGTGCGAGTAGAGCTTCTTGATCTCGGCCTTGGGGATCTTGGCGGCGAGATGGTTTTCGATCCTCATGAGGATCTGCGCGCAGATGCGCAGGTCGCTTTCCATGAAGACATCGAGGGTGTGATTCACCGCGCCTTCGGTCGAGTTCTCGATCGGGACCACGCCGTAATCGGCGCGGCCACGGGCGACGGCATCGAAGACATCGGCGATCGTGACCGTGGCCACGTAGTCGACACTTGCGCCGAAGCGGCTGCGGGCGGCCTGGTGGGTGTTCGTCGATTGCGGGCCGAAGTAGGCGATGGTGAGCCCTTTCTCCAGCGCGTAGGAGGCGCTGATGATTTCGCGATAGATCGCGCGCACGGATTTCTCCGGCAGACGGCTATTGAGCGCCTGGGCCTTGGCGAGAAGCTTGCGGAAAACCTGTTCCTCGCGTTCGGGCGCGTAGATGGCGGCACCTTCGGCTTTTTTGATCAGGCCGACTTCGTGGACGAGATCGGCGCGTTCATTGAGGAAACGGATGATCTGCTCATCGAGCGCATCGATTTTGGTGCGGATTTCCGGCAGACTCATACGGATTCAGAAGGAGGTTCGGTCGATTCCCGAGGCGCGGGTTCGGCCGGCTCAGGGGCAGGTTCAGGTTCGGGAGCAGCAGGAGCCGGTTCTTCGGCAAACGCCACGGGTTCCGGTTCGGGCTCGGGCTCCGGCTCGGGTTCAAATTCAGGTTCCGGGGCGGATTCCACCTCGGGCTCGGGCGTGGATTCCGGTTCCACAGTGGATTCGTCAGCCGAAGACGCCGCTTCCACCGGGGCTTCCGGGGCAGGCGCCGGGCTTTCAGCCCCCTCCTCCGCTGCCGGGGCCGCCGCATTTTCCGCGGACGCTTCCGCTCCCGCAGCAGCCGCAGACGCTGCCGCTGCGGCCTTTTTCCCGCCCTTCTTTTTGGGTTCCCCTTCCGGCTTGTCACCGGCGGGCGTTTCGGCCGGCACTTCGGCTTTGGGCAATTCGATGCGGCGCAACTCGGCGGCGTTCGGCAGCTCGTTCACCGTCTTCAGGCCGAAGTGCTGGAGGAAATATTCCGTGGTCGAGTACAGCAACGGACGGCCGGGCACTTCGGCGCGGCCGGCGATCTTGATGAGCGAACGCTCCATGAGCACCTGCACCACGCTGTCGACGGCGACGCCACGTACGGCTTCGATATCGGCGCGCGTGACGGGCTGACGATAAGCGATGATTGCAAGCGTCTCGAGCTGCGGCCCGGTGAGACGGGTCGGCTTGGCCTCGGGGTAAAGCTGGCGCACCCAGTGCACGGCGGCGGGATCGGTGACGAAGGACCAGCCATTGATCTGCTCCATCAGCCGAAAGGCCCGGCCAGAAGCCGTCATTTCTTCGACGATCGTCGCCAGTGCCGCTTCCACTTCCGGCTCCTTGGTCCTGGCGTATTCCAGCGCCGCGGCATCATCCGTTTTCTCCGGATTGCCCGCGCTCTTCAACGCGCTGATGATTTCCTTGGTCGTAAGTGGTTTCGGCGAAGCGAAGACCAGCGCCTCGACGACCTGTTTAAGCGTCATACTGTGGGCGGAGAGGCTTTCCACGGCTTAGGCACGGCGCAACTCGATTTCCCCGAAAGGTCCCTCCTGTACGCAGCGGAGCTGCTTGAGGCGGACGAGTTCGAGCAGAGCCAAAAAGGTGACCACGACTTCCGCACGCGAAGCCGCGCTGACAAACAGCTCGGTGAATTTCAGTCCCACGCCGGATTCCGTCATCTTCATGATGAACTCGATCTTGTCGCCGACGGTGAAGTTCTCCTCGAAGATCTCGCGCAGATCCTCGGTCTCGGTCGAGATGCGTTTGAGAACGGCATTAAAAGCATTGATCAGGTCGAAGATCGAAACTTCGCCGAGCGGACGTTCCGGTGGCGGCTCGTTGGTATCGGCCATGCGCGCGTACACCGAGCTCTGCAAGGCTTCGCGCACGCCGAGGGAAGCGGCCGCCTCCTTGAATTTTTTGTACTCCACGAGCTGACGGATCAGCTCCCAGCGCGGATCATCTTCCTCGGCTTCCTCTTCCGGCGGCTGCTGATCGACCGGCAGCAGGCTGCGGCTCTTCAGGTAGAGAAGATTCGACGCCATGACCAAAAACTCGCCCGCCAGCTCGAGGTCGAGCGCCTTGAAGGCGTCCATGTACTCCAGGTACTGCTGAGCGATGCGCTCGATCGAGATATCGTAGATGTCCACTTCGTCCCGCTTCACGAGGTAAAGCAGGAGGTCGAGCGGGCCTTCGAAAATCTCGAGTTTGACTTTGTATTCCTGGGACATGGATTGAACCGACGAGTTTACGCGCGCCCCGCCCCGTTTGCCAAGCGATCGTTGGAGTACAGTCCCGCGCCTGCGGGACTCCTCGCAGCCACGAGCAGGCTAAAGCGGTTAAATGGAAGTGTAGCCGCGGCGGAGGCTGCTCTGGGTGGAGCACGCGACTCGCGTGCCGTTCGCGGCGAGTCGCCGCGAACACCGTGAAATGGTAGCTGGGAACCGAGGCACCGATCTGAAAATCACCGTTTCCGTCTCCTGTTCGGCGAGTCGCCAAACAGCGCACGCGAGTCGCGTGCTCCATCCAAAAAACGGCAGCAAGCCCCTCGAAAATGGCCACATATCCACTAAACCGCTCTACCACCCGTACGCCAACGGGCTGCGGCCTGGAAAAGCGAAGACGCCAAGGAAGGCAGCAGGTCGCCCCCCTGCCCTCGCTTGGCGTCTTCGGGATTTTTAAAGGAGCCCGCTTACGGCTTCTTTACGCGGACGTTGCGGAAGGCGACGGGGTCGCTGTGGCCGGCGAAGCCGATGAAGCCGCTCTTGCGGTCGAGGCCTTTGGGGATGTGCTCGAGCTTGGTGCGGTCGATCTTGTCGAAGTCGGCATCGAGGATGCGGGTGCCATTCAGGGTGACCTTGATCTTCTGGCCGCGGACTTCGATTTCCTCGAAGTTCCACTCGCCCACGGGGCGCAGGTAGCCGTGCTTGGCGCCGAAGCAGTGGTAGATCGAGCCGTGGTACTGGTAGGGCTTGAGCGGGGCGGTCGGGTGCGCGGCGTTGTAACCATCGCTGTCGATCACCTGGATTTCGAGGCCATCGGCGGCGGAGTGGCCACCGAGCGGGGTGCGCAGGGCGATGCCGTTGTTGCCTGCGGGCGGGAGCTTGAATTCGAAGCGCAGGGTCAGGTCGCCGTACTCTTCCTTGGTCAGCAGATCGCCGCCCTTGCCGGGCTTGCACTGGATCGCGCCGTCTTTGACTTCGTAGTTGTCCACGGCGCCCTGCCAGTTGCTGAGATCCTTGCCATTGTCGAGGCGGGTGAAGCCGGCGTCGCTATCGGTGACGAGCGCTTTGTTCGCTTCTTCGGCCGGGATTTCACGGATGAAGACATTGCGCCAGCGGATCTCGCTACCGTGGGTCTGGAGCTGAATCGGGCCTTTGGCGAAGACCGGATCGACGATGAAATTCGGGTCGAACACCTGGCCGGCCTTGAGCGCCTTTTGGTAAGCGGCGCGCGCGAAGTAGTTTTCCAGCGGGGCGTTATCGACCACGGTCTCGCCATTGAAGACGACAGTCACGCGTTCGCCGATCATCTTGATCTTGAACTGGTTCCACTCGCCGAAGGGCTTGTCCAATTTCTTGCTCGGGTCCTTGCCCGGAGCGCCGGGGCTGTTGTTCCAGAGGCCGCCGGAACCCTTGTCCTGGCCGAGGCCGCGCGGGTCGCCTTTGGTGGAATCCCAGATCTGCACCTGGGGCACGCCGCGCAGGTAGACGCCGCTGTCGCCATCGGGCAGCGCTTTGTATTCGAGCCAGAGCTCGAAATCACCGAAATCCTTGTCCGAGGTGAGGTAGAGGCCTTTGCCATCGTTCACGATCTCGCCGTTTTCGACCTTCCAGTGGGCGTTGATGTTCTCCGGGCCAGCTTTGCCTTCCGGGAGGCCACCTTCGATCGACTTCTTTTTGTACTCGGCGCGTTCCTCCGGGGTGAGCTTGGTCAGCTCGGTCGGGTCCTTGGTGCCCCAGCCGTACCAGCCGGTGAGGTCTTTGCCATTAAAGAGCGGGGAGAAGCCGGCGGGCGGGTTTTCGGCCCGGGCGGCGCCGGTAAAAAGAGTGCAAGCGAGCAGCGGGAGGAAGTAGCGGAGTTGTGGCATATCGGTTCGGATTTAACCATCAAGACCCTCACCTCTTAGGTCCAGCACATTCGCTTTTACCGGAAAATTTCGCTGCTCCCTTCACCGCAAAGACGCAAAGGGCGCAAAGATTTTGAAGGGCAGCCCAAGCCACCACTTTCCTTCCTTTGCGTTTCTTCGCGTCCTTTGCGTCTTTGCGTTAAAATCCCTCGCCCCGTCTACGCCTTTACCACCGCTTCGACGCCGACGAGTTCCGCCAGCATCTCTTCCATCCGGCGGATGATCAGCGAGTAGTGGCCTTCGTTTTCCAGGAGGTGCACGCGGGCGTGCGGGATGCGGGCGGCGAGTTCGCGGGCCAGCTCGGGGCGGAAATTGCGGTCTTCGATGCCGTGCCAGATATTGATGGGCACGCGGATTTCCGCGGGGTCGAAGCCCCACGGCTCGGCGTAGATGCGGGCATCGTGGAAAACACCGTCGGGATGCCCGATCCACGCACCGGCATAACCGGCCCAGGCGCGATCGAGCGTTTCGCGGTCATCGAGGGAAACGCGATCGCAGGGCGGGATCGCTTTCATGATCAAATGCCACATCCAGCGGGGCGGACGCACCTGCGCCGGCCCGCGCCCAATGCGGAAAGCCCAGCGGACCCAATCCGGATTGCGCCGATAAATGCCAAGCAACAGCCGGTACACCGGCATGAGCGTGGAAACATCCGCGCGATCCGCGATCGGCGGTGCGCCGCTGATGATCGTCGCGCCGAGCACTCGCTCCGGCAGCGCCCACGCACTCACCAGCGTGTACGGTCCGCCGCCGCTCACCCCCATCACGTGAAACTTCTCGTAGCCGAAATGATCCGCCAGGGCGGCGACCACCTCCGGCCAGTCGCGCAACCGGCGCCCGACGTGCACGTCCGAATTTCCCACCCCGGGGCGATCCACGGAGAGAAAACGAAGGCCGAGCTTCTTTCCCGGTTCGTCCCCCACCACTCCCTGAAACCGGCAACTCGGCCAGCCGTGGACGAAGAATACCGGCCTGCCTTGCGGATCGCCATAGGATTGCACCGCCACAGTTCGGCCCCCAGGCCCCGGCACCAAAATCGGATCAATACTCATCGTTTAGGCGCCCAGCATAGCCACTCCACTTCACTCGCCAACGTGGAGCTACCTATTGCCAACGTAGGCGGCTCTTCCCAGAGCCACCCCCGAAGACAATCTCGCGCAGCGACCATTTTTATCCGTGCAGGCCGCGCCAGCCCTGCCAGGCCATGTACCCCGAGAGGACGACGAGCAACGCGCAGGAGAAATACGGGGCCCGGCGCATCACTTCACCGAAGCCGCGGAAGCGCTTCTGGGCATGCTGCACGCTGTAGGCAGCCATCACGCCGACTGCGACCATGGTGAGGGCTAGACCGAAGCTGAACGCGCCCACCATCGCGAAGCCGAGGGTCGCGCGCTTCAGCTGCAAACAGACGAGCAGGACGGTGAAGGCGGCGGGGCACGGCATCAGTCCGCCGGTGATGCCGAAGAGCACGATTTGCGGAGTGGTCACCGTGCGGCCGGCAAAACGCTCTTCGATTTCCTGCGCGTGCTCGCGCTCGTGGGCGTCCTGATATTCCTCATCGGTTTCCTCGCGGAACTCCGCCGCGTGGACCAAGCGTTCGCCCGCGGTTTCAATGGCGACTTCCACGGCGAAATCGTGCGGCTCAGGAATGGAGTCGCGGGATTCATAGATCGCCTGCTTTTCGACCAGTTCGAAGGTTTGGCGGCCGCCATCCGGGCGAATCGTCGTGACGGTGATCCGTGACACGCCGCCCAGGGGATTTCCGCCGGCGGGCTTGAGTTGAAAGACCGGCGGCACGTCTTCCTCAAAGATGCTGAGCTCGATCTGGCCCGCTTTTGTTTCAATCTTCACCGCTTCGCCGTGAGCGTGATCATGGTGACCGTGGTGGTGGTGATGATGATCGCCGTGGCTGTGGCTGTGCTCGTGCGCTTCCTGCACCTCGCGGCGGGTGCGGAAAAACATCCAGAGGGCAAGCGCGAGCACACAAACGGCCGAGCCGATCTGGAGGTAGGGCTCGATGTGTTCGATCTCCAGCGAGCTGCCAAAATGCAGCGCGCCGGCGGCCAGGATCCAGATGACGAGGGAATGTGAAACGGCAGCGGCCAGACCGAGCAGGATGGCCTGGGTGATGGTGCCACGAATGGCGATGATGAAGGCGGCCATCATCGTTTTCGAGTGGCCGGGTTCGAGGCCGTGCAAGGCCCCGAGGAGAATGGCGGTAGGAATGAAGAGCCAAAGATTGGCCGCGCCGTTTTGCAGCGCTTGAAGAAAGTCGGGCATGATAAAAAGCGAAAGAGCGAAATGAAGGTTGGCGCCGAGGCGCGCGGGAAAATGATAACACCTGCGTCTGCCACCCGGCACACGCAGACACGATTCAGCGGACCCGAGTGGGCCTGCTGAAAATCAGGCCAGCCGGGCCGGCGCCCGCACGGGCAAAGCCGAGCGGCAAATTTGCAACCAACCTTCCTGCCGTCGATCCGGCGGCGCGTGTTCCCATCCGAGGCGCGGCTCTTTCGCGACGATCTCGCGCGGGGCGAGGATCGCAGGCAGGAGCCACATGGAAAAGTCCAGCGCGGCGAGGTTCGGGGCCGGCACTTTGACGATCTGCTCCACGGCGGGAGTGACTCCGGCAAAGTCGAGATCGTGGTGATGAGCCGGGCCGTGATGATGGATGGGAACGTCGTCTGCATCCTCATCGTCGTCCTCGTGCTCCTGCCCGATCATCAGCACCCGTTCGGCTGTCATACCACCGTGCGACCACAGCACATGCCCGGTGGCAAAAAGCCACCCGAGCAGGAGCCAGAAGCTGATCCGACGAGCGCGAGCACGCACGCGGGACCTATCGGCGAGGGATCACGGCAGTGTCAAACTCTCCGGATGGGTCGCACCCGGGCCTGTCAGTCCGTGGTTCACGCAGCCCCCTGCGTGAAACGATAGTGCCTGCGCCTTCCGGCGCAGGGTGATCCCTTTCATCTCACGCAGAGGCTGCGTAAGCCACGGAGCACAAGCCACGTTACTCGCGGAAAAAAGTAGTTCCGGCGGGCGCCATCGAAAGCAGCCGCTGCGCATGCAACAATGCTTGAACCGCTTGGTCGAGCCGCACGGACAGGGGTCGTTGCGCCCGAGCTTTTCGACGAGTTCCTTTTCGCCGTGAACGATGCGGACTCCGCGTTTGACCTGAGTTTCCGACGGGAACCCTTTACGACGCTTGCTCGTCCGCTCGAAAAAAGGACGCGTCCGCGATTTCCTGATACTGATCCTGGTGTGGTGTGATCTGGTCCATACTGCCTCCTTGGTTGAGTTGAGGGGCCCTCCTATCCAACTTTCGCAAGCTGGTCAAACGCCTTCCCAAAATCCTTTGCGGTACTTCGCGCCCTTTGCGTCTTTGCGTTAAAATTTCAGCGCAAAGACGCAAAGGGCGCGAAGACAAAAAAAGAAGAGAGCGGCCGCACCTTCGCGTGGCCGCTCTCGTTGAATTTCTATCTGAGGCTACGTGGCCGCCTTAGTATTTCGGCACGCTGGTGTCGATGTGGTCGGCCCAGGCGGCGATGCCGCCTTCGACGTTCCAGAGCTTGCCGAAACCGGCTTCCTGGAGGAGGCGGAGGGCGCGGGCGCTGCGGGCGCCGCTCTTGCACTGGAGCACGATTTCGTCGGCGCTATCGAGTTCGCTCAGGCGGGCGGGCAGCTGGCCGAGCGGGATCAAAGTGGCGCCGGGGATGCGGCAAATGTCCCACTCGAACTGCTCGCGCACGTCGATGAGCTTGAAGTTGTCCTTCCGATCGAGGCGGGCCTTCAATTCCTGCACGGTGATCGTCGGCACATGCGCTTCTTCCTCCTCGGCGGCTTTGGCCTGCGGGATGCCGCAGAACTGATCGTAGTCGATGAGTTCGGTGATCGTCGGATTCGCGCTGCACACCGGGCAGGTCGGGTCTTTGCGCAGCTTGAATTCGCGGAACTTCATCTTCAGCGCATCGAACTGGATCATGCGCCCGATGAGCGGTTCGCCGATGCCGACGATGAGCTTGATCGCTTCGATCGCCTGGATCACGCCGATGACGCCCGGGAGCACGCCGAGCACGCCACCTTCGGCGCAGCTCGGGACCATGCCTGGCGGCGGCGGTTCCGGGAACATGCAGCGGTAGCACGGCCCGCCGAGATGCGGGGCGAACACGGTCACCTGCCCGTCGAAGCGGAAGATCGAGCCGTAGACGTTCGGCTTTTTCAGAAAGACGCAGATGTCGTTCGAGAGATAACGGGTCGGGAAATTGTCCGTGCCATCGATCACGATGTCATACGGTTCCACGATCTCGCGGGCGTTCGCCGAGGTGAAAAAGGTGTCGTACAGGTCGACCTGCACGTTCGGGTTCACGTCGCGGATGCGGTCGCGGGCGGAGTTCAGCTTCTTGCGGCCGACATCCTTCGTGCCGTGGAGGATCTGGCGCTGGAGGTTCGAAAAATCGACCACGTCGCCATCCACGAGGCCGATCCGGCCAATGCCCGCCGCCGCGAGGTACAGGGCGATCGGCGAACCGAGCCCGCCGGCGCCGATGCACAGGATCGAGGAAGCTTTCAGCTTCTTTTGCCCCTCGAGCGTGACCTCGGGCATGATGAGATGGCGCGAATAACGGGCAATCTCGTCGTTGCTGAATTCGAGGCGTTCAAGGCGCTCGTCGGGGATGATGCTGGGTACTGGCATGGCTATAACTGAGAAAAAGGGAGCGGAGAGTAGCACGCGGCGCCACCTTGAAAAGCCCGGAGGCGTGTCATCGGGAGAAACCCGAAATCCGAAGGTCGAAGAAATCGGCGCCCTGCGGCGGAACTACGAGGACGGCAGCCTGGCTTCGGCGATTTCCAGCCAGGCTCGGGCGTGATCCAGTGCCTCCACGCTTTCGGCGCACTCCGCATCGGCCTGCAGGAAAGGCAGGGCGGCGTGGATGGCGGCCATGGCTTCGGCGAGGCGTTGGCGAGCCTGCATGCGATCGCTGTTTTGCTGCAGGGTACCACCATTGATGGGCTCGTCCGCGGAGGGATAGCGCAGAATCTCGCGTGGGGCAGCGCCAAACCCTGAACGGATAAAGCCCAGCGCTTCCAGCTGCCCGAGGAGACCGATGGCGCGCGCGTAGCCAATCCGGAGTCGCCGCTGCAAAAGTGAAGTACTCATGCGCTGCTCGGCACACATAACTTCGAGCGCCTGGGTGAGAAGTTGCGAGGCCTCGCCGGTGGTCGTTAGTTCGTTCACGCCGTGGGTCGTGCTGCGTTCTGTTTCGGGTGGATCGGATTGGAGTCGAAAAGGTGGACGTATATCGTGTTTACCGCAGTACTCATGAAGGACAATGGGGCCGATTCATGGACCGTTTTTCTTCCCGGACAAGGCAAGAACCGTCCTTCCGGGCTGGGGCACGTTTTCGAGTTTCGGTTTTCGGTTTTCGAGTTTTTCATCCCCCAGCAATGGAAGCCGCCCCCACCTACTCCGACGTCCTCGCCGCCCTACCCCGCGTGCATGCGGTGCTGCAACCTACGCTGCTCCGAGCCTGGCCAGGGCTTTGTGAATTACTGGAGTGCCGGTTTTATCTGAAGCACGAGAACCATCAGCCGGTAGGGGCGTTCAAGGTGCGCGGGGGGATCAATCTGATGGCGACGCTTTCGCCGGAGGAACGTGCGGCGGGTATCCTGGGGGTATCCACGGGGAATCACGGGCAATCCCTCGCGTTTGCGGCGGAGCACTTAGGGGTGCGCTGCACGATCGTGGTGCCGCAGGGCAACAACCCCGACAAAAACCGGGCCATTCGCCAACTCGGCGCGGAGTTGATCGAACACGGGCGCGACTTCGACGAGGCGCGCGAGTACGTCGCCGAACTCCAGCGCGAGCGGGGCGGACGCTACGTGCACTCGGCCAATGAACCCAAACTCATTGCCGGCGTGGGCACCCTCACCTGGGAGATTTTCGAAAAGCTGCCGGACCCCGATGTGTTGCTCGTCCCGATCGGGCTCGGCAGCGGGGTCTGCGGAGCCTGCCTGGTGGCCAAGGCTCGCCGCCCGCAGACGAAAATCATCGGTGTCCAGGCGGCCAACGCTCCTGCCGTCGCCCGCTCGTGGCAGACTGGCCGCTGGATCGAAGAACCCAGCGCCCGCACCTGGGCCGAAGGCATGGCCACGCGCGTCCCCGCCCAGATGACCCTCGAGATCATGCGCACGCAGATGGACGACGTGATCCTCGTGAGCGAAGACGAGATGCGCCAGGCCGCCGCCCTCCTCCTCCAGCACACGCACAATCTTGCCGAAGGCGCCGGCGCCGCCACCCTGGCGGCCGCTCTCCAGCAGCGCGCCCGTTTCGCCGGCCAAAAGGTCGTCGCCATCCTCTCCGGCGGCAATCTCGACCTCGCGCAACTGCCCTCCATTTTGGGCGCACTGATTTAGGAATCGACACCGCAAGAAAAACGCAGCAGGACCGAGGTCATGGCCCCTCCACCTGGACTCGACCGGATATTCATGAAGTCCCGGTAAAGCCATGCCCCGCCAATACGCCGCGTTCATTTCCTACCGGCACCTTAACAATGTCGCCGAAGCCCGGCGTTGGGCGGACTGGCTGCACCGTTGGATCGAAGACTATCGCGTACCCCCCTCGCTGGTGGGCTCGCAAGGTTTGTTTGGCGAGGTGCCGGCGCGGGTTGCCCCCGTCTTTCGCGATGAATTGGAAATGCACGGGGGAGGCGGGCTGAAGGACGTTATCGATGAAGCGCTTCACCACAGCACCGCGCTCATCGTCATTTGCAGCCCTCTCAGCGCGGTCAGTCCGTGGGTGATCGACGAAATCCGCGTCTTCAAAGAATTGGGCCGGGAGCATCGCATTATTCCTGTCCTCATCGAAGGCGAACCCGGCGCCACCGAACTCGCCAACCCAGGCGACGAGGTGCGGATCGCGCGAGAGTGCCTCCCGAGAACCTTCCGTTTCGGGTACGCGATCGGTCCCCAGACCGAGGATGGAAAATTCCCGATCTATTGGAGCGAACCGTTTCAACGAACTCCCTGCGATCTGCGACCCAAGGGCGAATTCACCCAGGGATTTACCAATGCCAAAGCCTATGGCATCGCGTTGCGCCGGACGAATGATGCGCTGCCGATCGACCAGCGGCGCAGCCGCCAGGAGCAGCGCGCCATGGTCACAGCCTACGCCGCGCGGCTCCGGCTGGAGCGGTTGCGCATCATGTCGGGCCTCCTGGGCGTGGGGCTCGATGAGCTGAACCAACGCGACGCGGAAGCCCGGACCCGGCGGCTGAAGCAAATCGTCCTGGGCATCGGCAGCCTGCTCCTCGTGGCTTTGGTTTCGCTGGCGATGTTCATTCGCGAAACATTGCGGGCGCGGGATCTGGTTCATCAGGCGAGCCGGTCGGATCACGCTGCCGCAGAAAATGCGCTGCGCACCGGCCAGTGGAAAGAAGGCGTCGCTTATCTGCTCCGGGCCCTGAAATACCAACCCGACAACGAGGCCGCGGCCACCCATCTTGCCGATGCGCTCGCCCGCCCCTCGGGCAACGGACCGGTGCCGTGGCAATGGGCGACACTCCTGCCGGACAATGTCACGGCAGCCACCTTCAACGCCGACGGATCGCTGGTCGCCACCGGCTGCGAGGACGGCCGGGTTCGGATCTTTGCCACCACCACCGGCCGGCCCATCGAGGGCGATTTCCGGCATTCTCAGGAGATCCGCAGTATCGCTTTTCATCCCTCCGGCCAATCGATCCTCGCGTGCAGCAAGGACGGCACAGTCCGCCTGTGGTCGCTCGCCGGGAAAACCTCACCGCCGCCGATCGACCTCAATGGCCCGGCTCGCTCTGTGGCCTTTTCTCCGGACGGCACTCGCTTCGCCGCCGGCACCGATAAGGGCCATGTAGTGCTCGGCGATGGATCCACCGGCGCTTCACTAGGGTTACTGCTCACCGCGGATCGTGGGATTGGCAGCTTCGTTTGGAGTCCAAATGGAACCCGCCTGGCGGTTCAACTCGGCGACAAAGCGGAACTGTGGAATGTGGAAAATCACCAGAAACTCGCCACGGTTCCATACTTGGGAGGCTGCGCCTATTTCACCGCCGATAGCTCCGCTTTTTATGCGGCAGCGCAGACCGGGGTGAACGAACCGGGCGGAGTGATTGACGCCACCACCGGATTGCCCCTGCCCCAGGAACATCCTTTGCATCGACTGGGCGCCCCTCTCTTCGGATCACCGGATGGCCGCTGGCTCCTGGCCAGGGAAGGGCCAGATCAAGTCGCTTTGTTCAATTGGTCGCACGGCGGGGGTCCGATCAAACGATCCAGCTGGAAAGTCCCGTTTAATCAGGTGCGAGCGATTTCACCCGCCGCTGATCTCATCGCGCTGCACCCCTCCCCCAACCGGTTGAAAATCGCCAGCCCAGACGCTGGAGGCATCACCGATGGAGTGAATCCGGGCTTTGACTCCAACTGGACCAACCTGGCCGTGGAGCACGATGGATTCGGCGGAGCCAGCTTTAGCTTCGATGGAAAGTGGCTATTGACCTGGGGCCAACACCGGGGAGACCGGACGGTGCGAGTTTATCCGGCCAGCGCCTTCCTCAGCCCGCCCGATCCCGAACAGCAATTGGATGGGGGCAAGGTTTTGACCGTGAGTAACGACCTTACTCTCGCGGCCTGCGTCGATCTGCGATCGGGCAAAGTCTTTTTCTTCGACCCCAAAACGCAGCACCGGACCGAGATCCCCGCCAACGCCGGCGGCGCGCTCTGGGGCACCACCTTGAGCAAGCGGGGCACGTTTGCGTTGCTGCCATTCAGCTCTGGAGGAACTGCCGGGCCAAATCCCTTTACCCCGGCGGCATCGCTTTGGAGCGCCCGGGAAGGCCGGGAGATTCCGGTGTCGGGAAAGATTTTCAGCTCGCCTGACGCCACGGTCTTCAGCCCCGATGAAGTTTACCTGGCCACGGAAGACCCCGAACACCGCGTACAGTTGGTTGAGACCGCCACCGGCCGGCTTTTAAGTCCCAGCCTGCCTCACCCCGACGACCTTCATGCTCTCGACTGGTCTCCCAGCGGCGCCTATCTCGCGACCGGATGTTATGATGGGGCCGCCCGGGTCTGGCGGGTGCCCGAATGCACTTTGCTCGGAAAGCCCCTGACTCGTCCCGGAGCTTCGCAAAAAACTGGTGATCCGATGAGCGCGGTCGCCTTCAGCCCGGATGGCAAATTGCTCGCCGGTGGCGGACCGAGTGGGCAGGTCTTTCTATGGACGATACCCTCCCTCAAACTCGCCCGTCAGCCGCTAACCCACCCCAAAGGGGTTTTCGATTTTGCCTGGGCTAGCGACAACCGGCGACTGGCGACGCGATGCCTTGAGGGCGAGATCTATATTTGGCCAATTACCAAAAGCAATCCCACTCCCTTGGTCATCAGGACGGGGGCCTCCGTGAACGCCATCGCTTTTAGCCCCGATGGTCACTGGCTGGCCAGTGCGGGCGATAGCCAGGCAAACCGCATTTGGGACGCCCAAACCGGGATGCCGGCTGGGGAACCGTGGCCCGCACTCAATGGGCGCGACCGGATCTTTTGGGCCGCCGATAGTCATTCGGTATGGCTGTGCAGCCGAAACCACGAAAGCGTCCATATCGAGGTGCCGGGAGAACGCCGCTTCGGACCACCGCGAACGCTTTTGGGTCTTCCCCTGCCCGGCTGGAATGGCTGGACAAGTTTTCTGGATCGACGCTGGCCCAAGGCCGACGCGGATCGCCAGCTCCTCAGCCAGGCGTCGGGTGCCGCCGAACTGGACCGCTTCGGCCAGTGGAAACCCGTCTCGATCGCGGAGCGGCTGGCAGCCCGGGAAAAATTGAGGAAGGCCTTGAGTGCCCCCAGCGCGTCCGACTACGGCGATGCTTCCGTGACGGCGCTCCTCCAGTCCTTGATCGCCGAACCAAAATAGGTTTCCCGGTCTCATCAGGCGCGGACCCGACATCATCCTCGGGCACCGGCCACGGCCCGCAGCGCAGGCGAATTGTCGTTAAGTTCGCGCCCACTCAAAGTCTTCGACTCGCGTGGGCGCGGGCCAGCAGACCCTGTCCTATGCCGAACGAACGCGAACGCCCGCCCCTGGATACGGGAGACGATTTGATCCTGTGTGCTGATCCGGAAACCCGGCGCGTTTTCCTCAAACAAATCGCCGGCACCGGCGCGGCGTTGGCGGTCGCCTCCCACCTTCCCTGTGCCCACGCGGCTGAACCATCCGCACCCTTGGGTCCCACGAGTTTCACCGTCGAGACTCACTTCAAGCTCAACGGCCGGGATGCGACCGTGAAGCTCGACCCCCGCGTCACGTTGCTGGATGCCTTGCGGGAGCACCTCGACCTGACCGGGTCGAAAAAAGGCTGCGACCACGGGCAATGCGGCGCCTGCACGGTTTTGGTGAATGGGCGCCGGATCAATTCCTGCCTCAGCCTCGCCGTGACGCACGAAGGCGACGAAATCACCACCATCGAAGGCCTGGCGAACGGCGATCAATTACACCCGGTCCAGGCCGCCTTCCTCGATCACGATGGCTTTCAATGCGGCTATTGCACGCCGGGCCAAATTTGTTCCGCCGTCGCCTGCATCGCCGAGGGCCACACCGGGAGCGATGCGGAAATCCGCGAATGGATGAGCGGCAATATCTGCCGCTGTGGCGCGTACCCCAACATTGTCGCGGCCATCCACGCAGCCAAAAACCGCACCGCCGCATGACTCCTTTTACCTACACCCGGGCGGCGGAACCGCAGCAAGCGGTCGTCGAACTCGGCCTCGAACCTCGCGGCAAACTACTCGGCGGCGGCACGAATCTCATCGACCTCATGAAAATGGGCGTCGAGACCCCGACGCGGATCATCGATATCAACCGCATGCCGCTCGCCCGGATCGAAGAGCTGCCCGGCGGCCAGGGCGTGCGCATCGGCGCGCTCGCCCGCAACTCCGACGTCGCCGATCACCCGCTCATCGCCGAACGCTATCCGGTGCTGCGCGAGGCCCTTCTCTCCGGCGCGAGTCCGCAACTTCGCAATATGGCCACCGTCGGCGGCAATCTCCTGCAACGCACCCGCTGCCCGTATTTCTACGATCCCACCTTCCCTTCGTGCAACAAACGCCAACCCGGCAGCGGCTGCGGCGCGATCGAGGGATTCAATCGCAGCCACGCTATCCTCGGCCAGAGCGCCCAGTGCATCGCCACGCACCCCAGCGACATGTGTGTGGCGCTCGCGGCGCTCGATGCGGCCGTGCAGGTGAGAGGCCCCAAAGGCGAACGCCGGATTCCTTTCGCCGATTTTCACCGACTGCCAGGCAATACGCCGGACCTCGAAACCGTGCTCACCCACGATGAGATCGTCACCGCCGTGGACCTGCCGGCGAAGCCGGCCGCAAAACAATCGCACTATCTGAAAATCCGCGATCGCGCGAGCTACGCCTTTGCGCTCGTGAGTGTCGCCGCCGTGCTGGAACGCGGCACCGATGGCCGGATCACCACCGCCCGCCTCGCCCTCGGCGGAGTCGCGCACAAGCCCTGGCGAGTACCCGAAGCGGAAACCATCCTGCAGGGAAAATCGGCGGACGAAGCCGCCTTTCGCGCCGCCGCGGATGCCCTGCTCGCAGGCGCCAAAGGCTATCGCCACAACACCTTCAAGATCGAGCTCGCGCGCCGCACCATCGTACGCGCGCTCACCACCACCGCTGCCCTGGCATGAGCGCTTCCACTACCGCCCGTCCGATTCTGGGCCAGCCGATCAACCGCGTAGACGGCCGTCTGAAAGTCACCGGGGCCGCCAAGTACGCCGCGGAATATTCCCCGCCTCAGGTGCTCTACGCCTATGCCGTTCGTAGCGCCATCGCTCATGGCCGCATCGCCTCGCTCAATCCCGCCGCCGCCGAATCCGCACCTGGGGTGCGTCTCGTCCTGACTCATCTCAACGCCGGCCAGCTCAAGCTCAAATCGCCCAAGCCGCGCCAGGAAACCGGCGGCGGTATCCGGAACGAAGAGCGGCTCCCGCTTTCCGACGATCAGATTTCCTACGGTGGCCAATACGTCGCGCTCGTCGTCGCGGAATCCCTCGAGCAGGCCCGCCACGCCGCGACACTCCTGCAGATCCGCTACGAGTCCGCCCCCCTGGCGCTCACACCCGCCCAGGCGAAGGACACCGGGAAGAAACCCAAAAAGAACAACGGCGAGCCGGTGCAGCTCGAAAAAGGCGACGTCGAAAAGGCCCTCGCGAATTCCGAACTGGTCAGCCTCGAGCGCACTTACGAAACGCCCCAGGAAACCCACAGCCCCATGGAGCCATCCGCCACCGTCGCCGAGTGGGTCGCGGAGGATCAACTGACGGTCCACGACGCCACCCAGTACGTGAAAGGCGTGCAGGATCAGCTCGCTCAAGCCTTTGATTTAAAGCGGGAAAAAGTACGAGTGCTCTGCCCCTTCGTCGGCGGGGCCTTTGGCTGCAAAGGCGCCGTCTGGTCCCATGTCTTCCTCGCCGCCATGGCCGCCAAACTCGCAGGCGCCCCGGTCAAATTTGCCATCACGCGGCAGGATATGTTTACTGGCACCGGCCATCGCACCCCGACCACGCAGACCATCGCCCTTGCGGCGACGCGCGAGGGCAAGTTGCAGGCGATCCGGCACCGCATCGACACCTGCACTTCGCCCGTCGGTGAATTCGTCGAAAGCTGCGGCTCTCGCTCCAGCGGAGTGCTCTACGCCTGCCCAGCGATCGCCGTAGAAGAAACCGTCTACGCGGTGAACGTGGCCACGCCCACTTTCATGCGCGCCCCGGGCGAATGTCCCGGCACCTATGCGCTCGAGTGCGCGCTGGATGAACTCGCCTCCGAACTCAAGATGGATCCGGTCGCGCTTCGTCTGGCCAATCACGCGGACAGGCATCCCATCTCCGACCAGCCGTTCAGCGCAAAATACCTCAAGGAAGCCTATCGACGCGGAGCGGAAAAGTTCGGCTGGGCGCAGCGTACGCCCGAGCCGGGTTCGATGCAAAAAGACGGCCTGCTCGTCGGGTGGGGCATGGCCACCGCCACCTACCCGGGCTACAAAATGGCCGCCGAAGTAAAGGTCCGCCTGCTCGCCGATGGCACCGTCGAGGTCAAGTGTGCCGCACACGATCTCGGCACCGGCGCTTACACTGCGCTCAGCCAGATCAGCGCCGAAGCAATTGGCATCCCGGTGGAAAAAGTGAAGTTCGAGCTGGGCAAATCCGATCTCCCCTTTGGCCCAGTCGCCGGAGGGTCAAACACGACCGCCACCGTCGGCTCGGCGATCTACGATGCGGCCAGGACCCTGCACCAAAACCTCGCCAAGCTCGCCAGCGCCGATGCGCAGTCGCCCCTGCACGGCCTCGGCGCGGGAAAGATCGTCGTGATCGCCCCCGGACAACTCGGTGCCATGGGCGACGAATCGAAGAGCGATTCGTTCACCGCAATCCTGCAACGCTCCGGCAAACCTGCCATCGAGGGCGACGGCGCGTTCACTCCTTCACCGCTCTCCAAGCCGAAATTTGCCTTCCAATCCTTCGGCGCCCAATTTTGCGAAGTGCAGATCGATCCCGCGACGCCTCGGGTACAGGTCACGCGCTTCGTTTCGGTGATGAATTGCGGCCGCGTCATCAATGCCAAAACCGCGCGCAGCCAAATCCTCGGCGGGGTCGTCATGGGCATCGGGATGGCGCTGCACGAAGAGACGGTCATCGATCCCGGCACCGGTCTGCCGGCGACCTGGCATCTCGCCGACTATCACGTGCCGGTACAGGCTGATATCCCGGAGATCGAGGTCGAGTTCGTCGGCGAACCGGACTTTGAGTTTAATCCCATGGGGGCTCGGGGCATGGGCGAAATCGGCATCACCGGCACGGCTGCGGCCGTCGCCAATGCGGTCTATCACGCCACCGGCCGCCGCGTGCGGGCCTTGCCGATCACCCTCGATAAACTGCTGTGAACCGCGAAACCCGCGACATCGTCCGCATCCTTACCCAGCACCCTCAACACGCCTACGCCCTCGCGAGCCTGGTTCAGGTCCACGGTTCCAGCTATCGCTGCCCCGGAGCCCGCATGCTGATCAGCGAGACAGGTCGCACCGCAGGCTCACTGAGCGCCGGCTGCCTGGAAGATGAAATCGCCGAGCAAGCTTTCCGCGTCCTCACGACCAGCCAGCCCACCTGGCTGGAATTCGATACGCGGCGCCGTTTCGGCTGCGAGGGCAGCATCGAAATCTTGGTCGAGCGGGCCCGTCCGGAATTTCTCGCCGGATGGGTGCATCACTATCAAGCCCGCCACAGCGGACTGATTGCCACCCGATACGGCCGGGAGGCCGCGGAACCCGGCAGCCGATTCATGGAACCGGAGACCGGCGACGGCGAAGGGCCCGACATCCTGCTGCAGCCATTCATCCCCCCGCTGCAACTGCTATTGATCGGCAGCGGCCCCGATGACGCTGCCCTCCGGGATTTCGCGGCCGCCCTGGGCTGGGTGGTCCGTTCCTTCGCCAGCGCGCACGAACTCACCGGGCCCTTCGACGCCTGGACGGCAGCGGTCATCAAAACTCACAACTATGGCCGGGATTTCGCCGCCCTGCGCACGCTATTGCCGCTCGATCTGCCCTATCTGGGGCTCGTCGGATCGCGCCGGCGCCGCGAACAATTGCTCGGAGATCTTTACGATACCGGAATGGCGGCCGGGGAAAATCTTTTCGCACCCGCCGGCCTTGATCTCGGCGGCGAAGCTCCGGAGGTGATCGCGCTCGCCATCATCGCCGAAATCCAGGCCGTCTTTGCCCAAGGCTCGCGCCAGCACTGGAGGGAACGCCACGCTCGCATTCACGCCACAGCCCACCCCGCTTGCGCCCCGCCCACCGCAACCTCGACCGCTTGACGTTCATGTCCGCCATTGGCGCCGTAGTCCTCGCTGCCGGCAGTTCCTCACGACTGGGCCGGCCGAAACAGTTCCTGCAATATGACGGCGACTCCCTCCTCCGCCGCACGATTCGAGCCGCAGCGCCTTGCTCACCGATCGTAGTCGTCACCGGCAGCCAGGCGGCGCAGGTCGAGGAACATGTGCGCGATCTCGGGGTGCATTTTGCCTGCCACCAGGACTGGGCCCGGGGCATCGGCAGTTCGATTCGTAGCGGCGTCGTCGCAGCGCTTGCTCTTGAGCCCGAAATCAGCGCGCTGGTCATGCTCGTCTGCGATCAGCCGTTCATCAGTGCCGTAATCATCTCGCAACTGATCGCCAGCCGCCGCACGTCCGGATCGCCGATCGTAGCGGCAAGTTACCTTGGGGTCGCTGGCGTACCGGCACTTTTTGGCCGCTCCCTTTTTTCCGAGCTCTGTGCCCTGCCCGATCACCAGGGCGCCCGGGTGATCCTCCAGCGCCATCCTCGGCAGATCGTCCAGATCCCCTTCCCTGACGGGGCGATCGATATCGATACGGCGGAAGATTGCGAATTGCTCATCGCGCATTGATCAGCCAGAAAGAATGCCATCTCCCAATGCAACCTAACATTGTCTGGTTCGATATCCCCGCCACCGATCTGGATCGCGCGATCCGGTTTTACTCCGCAGTGCTGGGGGCTCCAGTGAAAAGGGAAGTCGTGGGCGAGGTGCCGCTCGGGTGGCTGCCGACGCCGGATGGTGGGCGGATGGGTTGTGTTTGTGTCGCGCCGGATTTTCAGCCTTCGGCCCATGGCGTGATGATCTATCTCGGCGTGAATGGCCGGCTCAAAGCGGCGGTGGACGCGGTCCGGGCCCATGGGGGCACGGTGCAGTCGGATATTCACTCCATCGGGCCTTACGGTTTCCGGGCGGAGGTGCTCGACTCCGAGGGCAATTGTATCGCGCTGCATTCCGAGACGGAGGCGTAGTCGAGCGCCGATCGTCGGAAAAACACCTGACTTCGGTTCATTCTCCGCCGGTAAATCGGTATGAAGCCGCTGGCGTTTGCCGCGCGCAGCCCGGTAATCTCGGCGCGTTATGAATTCGTTTGTTTCTCCTCGTGGTGGCCGTCGCATTCGTCCGGATTTCGAAACGATCGGGATCGAGCCGTTGGAAAATCGGATCGCACCCGCCTATGTGGCGACTCTGACGGGAAACGCGGTTGTCCTGGCCGGCGATACCGCGAGCGATACGCTGATCATCAGCGCGGTGAATGGTTTTCTGAAGCACAACCGGTTCACGGCCAAGGACGCCGGGTTTGCCAGCGACTTCGATTTCGATAGCGCGACCGCGGGGGTGCAAATGCTGGCGGCGGATCCGGCCAGCTCGGTCGCCATCAATCTCGGCACGGGCACCGATGCGGTGATCCTGGGAGGGAACCAGCTTGCGTCGGCGCTGAAGGCTACTTTTGCGATTAACAATACCGGGGCGGATGGCGATACCCTCGAAATCAACAGCGCCGCGGAAACGGCCAATCAAACCCTCGATCTGAGCAACAACGGCCTCGGCACCATCGTGCTGACAGGCCTCGGCGGGGCGATCAGTATCACCGGCGATGGCTTCGGCAAATTCACCCTGCGCACCGGGAAGGGAAACGATCAGGTCAGCCACGGCGGAGCCCTCGCCACCTTGACCGTGATCGAAACCGGCGCCGGCAACGACAGCGTTACCGGCTCTGCCACCACGCCCCTGCAAATCGATGGCGGCGCCGGCAGTGACACGCTGCGGGGAGGCTCCCAGATCGATGTCATCCATGGCGGCCCCGGCAACGACGACATCTCAGGCCGCCAGAGCAACGACATCCTCTTTGGCGACGACGGGCTCGATACCTTTACCTTCAATCCCGGCGATAGCAGCGACACCATCGACGGCGGCGCGGGCACCGATCACCTCGTGTTCAATGGGGCCAACATTGCCGAGAACATCGCGCTTTTTGCGGTCGGCACTCACTTTCGGGTCACCCGTGATGTGGCCAATATCACGACCGATACCGTCAGCGTCGAACAGCTCGATCTCGCCACCCTCAGCGGGGCCGATACGGTGACGGTCAGCGATCTTTCCGGCACGAATTTGAAGGTCGCCCGGATCAACTTTTTCGGCCAGGGCAACGTCGGTGACGGGCAGGTCGACATCCTGAAAATCAATGGCACCGATTTCGATGACGATCTCCGCGTGAACTCGACCGCCACCGGCGTGGAAGTGAAGGGCCTGGGGGCCGCAATCCAGCTGAACAACTTCGAAGCGACCGATCAGCTTCAGGTCAATGGACAGCTCGGACTCGACAATGTCTTCGCCAGCTCTGCTGCGCTCGCGAAGCTGGCGGTGACCCTGACCGGAGAAACGGCGAGCAACGCGAAGACCCCGGTCGGATTTTCCACCCCCGCCAGCTACGATGCGGGCAAGAGCCCGGCGTCCATCGCCGCAGGCAATCTCTTCGGCGGGAACGGAGTCGTGAGCAACGACCTGGTGGTGGCCGATCCGAAAGCGAACGCGCTGCTGATTCTGCCCAATGGAGGCAACGGCACGTTTACCTCCGCCATGACCTTGAGCACCGGCGGCAAGGCCCCCAAGGGAGTGGTGATTGGCAATTTCAATAGCGACCCATTCCTCGATATCGCGGTGACAAACAGCGGCTCGGGGACGGTCGCGCTTTTCATTAACAACGGCAACGGCACCTTTCAGGCTCCCGTCCTCTCCGCCGTGGGCAAAACGCCCGGAGTCCTCCGCGCAGCGGACCTGAACAACGACGGCAAGCTCGACCTCGCCATGATCACCGGCGGCAACACCGTGACGGTCCTGACCGGTACGGGCATCGGCACCTTCAATCCGCCGACCAAACTTTTGACCGGGGGCAAGACCCCGACCGATCTCGCCCTCGCAGACTTCTCGGCCGATGGCCGCACCGACATTGCCGTGGCCAATGGCGGCACGAACAACATTTCCCTGCTGCGGGCCAATGCGGACTTCACCTTTGCGCCCGCGGTGAAAACGCGGGTCGGGACCAAACCGACGGCCCTGGCTGCGGCGGATTTCGATGGTGACGGTTATACCGATCTCGCCGTGACCTACGGGGTGAGCCGTTTTGTGAGTGTGCTGCTGAATACGAACCCGGCTGATGCCACCACGGCCTTCAGCGCCCAGGTGAAGCTGAGTCACCCCGGCAAAAACACCCCGGCCGCGATCGCGGCGACCGATCTCGATGGCGACGGACGCAACGACCTGATCGTGGCCAATACCGGAGCGGGCACCGTGACGGTGTTTTCCAATCTCGGCGGCGCGATCTTCCACTCCACCGCCACCTTCGACCTCGACAATACGCCGCCGAAGAAAAGCTCCTCCATCGCGCTCTCGGACTTCGACGGCGATGGTCTGCTCGATATCGCGATTGCGAACGCGGGGACTGGAGACATCAGCGTGATTGCGCGCCTCACGGTGTAGAGGCAATTTGAA
>Ga0209050_1001305_pt1 | contig 28023 bp, 30 predicted proteins | sample Araplavi_mTSA_r2_FD_184276 | JGI IMG/M metagenome (GOLD analysis project Ga0209050, IMG submission 184276) | Arabidopsis root microbial communities from North Carolina, USA - plate scrape MF_Cvi_mTSA_r2 (SPAdes) (version 2) | ecosystem: Host-associated > Plants > Roots > Endosphere | place: USA... | reverse complement strand
CGTGGTCTTGCCAGCGTCGATGTGGGCGCTAATGCCGATATTGCGGTAACGCTCGATAGGTGTCTTGCGGCTCATCACAATCTCCTTGAACGATGCCTTGCGGGCATCTTCGATTCTATCAGTAACGGGAGTGGGAAGATTGGGCGGCTCAACAAGAAATCAAGGGAGTGGTCTCGCTTTTATCATCGCACTCGCGCGGGCAAAATTGCCGGCGCCAAGATGGTGCAGGGTGTGCAGGTCAACATTGTCGTCACGGAATGACCAATGCCCACTGGAAAATACACGTTCATCGGCGGCAGCCGCCACTACTTCGGCAAAACAGGTGTCGTAAGCCTGTTCGGCATGCGGCTCCGGGATCAGGCGGCATTCCAGCCAGGCCACGCAGCCTGCCGCGAGCAGCGGCGCGCCGGTGGCGGCGCCAGGATGGGCGACGATGCCGAAGCGGGCGAACTTGTCCCCTTCGCGTCCGCTCGACGTACCGACCGCATACGCCAGGTCGGCCGCGGCGGCGCCCGGGATGCAGATGGCAAAGGTGCCGCTGGCGGCGGCAAGTTCGCGTGTCAAGGTGTTCTTGTCGATCACGACGGCAATCCGGGGCGGCGTGAATTCCACCGGCATGGACCAGGCGGCTGCCATGATGTTGCGACGGCCGCCATAGGCGCTGGTGACCAGGACCGTCGGACCGTGGTTGAGCAGGCGGCTGGCGTGCTCCAGCGCGACCGGCTGGAAGTGTTCAAATTGCTGAGTCATCCCCCATTCTAGCGCCGAAGCGGATTTCCGGCAGGCCGACCGCGTCGGTAAGCGGCATGCCGAACACGCCGCCCGCGAAGCGCTCGTTTTCCAGCAGGTCCACCAGGGCGCTGGTGACGAAGAGCTGGTCCAGTTCCGGTCCGCCAAAGGCTGGGCAGGTTGGCTGGCTGACCGGAACGGCAATGGCACGCTCGATACTGCCGTCCGGCCGGTAGCGCACGATGCGCCCGGCGCCCCATTCGGCGTTCCACAGGCAGCCGTCGGCATCGATCGCGGAACCATCGGGTTCACCGCAGCCCGGCGGCAGGTGGCTGAAAATACGCTCGCCCGAGACCTCTTCGCCATAGTCGCAGCAGCGGATCATGCCCGACAGGGAATCGCAGAAATACATGGTGCCGCCATCGGGGCTGAAGCAGATGCTGTTGGCAATCGCCACCGGCGACAGTGGCAGGACTTCTAGCTGCAAGTTGTGGCCGAGCCGGTAAAAGTGCCCGATCGGCGCCCTGCCCATTGCTTCGTTCATGGTGCCAAAGACGAAGCGGCCCTGGCGATCGCAACGGCCATCGTTGATCCGCGTGCCGGCTACGTCGGCCTCGACCTCGACAATCGTCATCGCCTCGCCAGTGGCGAGATCGAACCAGGCCAGACGGCTTTCCAGTCCCAGCAGCAGGCGCCCCTCGGAGGCGGCAAGTGCGAACGATCCCAGGCGCTCAGGCATCTCCCATTGCCTGGTTTCGCCGCTGGACAGGTGGTGCCGCCACAGCTTGCGGCCCAGGATATCGGTCCACAACAGCGATTGCGTGCGCTCGCACCACAACATGCATTCGCCCAGGGCATTCTGGGCATCGACAATCAGCTCCATGTCTCACCTCCACCTGTCGATGACGTAGCGCGTCGACGCACGGTAAGGCGCGCCGGGGCGGCAGATAGCATCGGGAAAACCCGGCTGGTTCGGGGCGTCGGGAAAATGCTGCGGTTCCAGGCACAGGCCCGCGTGGCGAGTGAAGTCGCGCCCCTTGCCGCCCAGCGTGCCGTCGAGGTAGTTCCCGCTATAGAACTGCAGGCCGGGACTATCGGTATAGATGTCCATCTGGCGGCCCGATGCGGGGTCCGCGAGGCAGGCATGCGGCCCCGGCCCGCGTGCCAGCACAAAGTTGTGGTCGAAGCCCCGCGCCAGCGCGAGCTGCGGGTCCGGCTGCGCCAGCGCATTGCCGATGCGCCGCTTCAGGCGGAAGTCGAAAGGGCTGCCGGCCACTGCGCGCAACTCGCCGTCGGGCAGCAGGTCCGGCCGTACCGGCAGGAACTGCCCCGCATCGACACACAATTCATGGCCGAGGATCTCGCCTTCCCCGGCCAGGTTGAAATAGCTGTGCTGGCTTATGCTGACCGGCGTCGGCTGGTCCGCCGCCGCCTGGTAGATGCAGCGCAGTTCACCGGTGACCGTCAGCTCATAGGTCACCATGACCAGCAGGTTGCCGGGATAGCCTTCTTCGCCATCACGGCTGAGCCTGCACAGGCTCAGGCGCGCAGTCTCATTGTCGGTGCTGGCATAGCCCTGCCAGCAATGCTTGTGGAAGCCGCGCTTCCCGCCGTGCAAATGGTTCTCGCCCTCGTTCCGCGTCAACTGGACAAGTCGGCCATCGCGCGCGTAGCGGCCATGGCTGATCCGGTTCGCGTAGCGTCCCACCAGGGCGCCGAAATAGGCGGTATCGCGCTCGTACTCGTGCAGGGTGTCAAAGCCCAGCACGAAATCCACCGGCGCGCCGTACCGCGCAAGCACGCGCCAGCTGCGGATGATGCAACCATAGTCGAGCACCGACAGCAGCATGCCCTGCCCATTATCGAGCGTGAATTCCATGACCGGCTCGCCATTGGCGAGCTCCCCGAACAGGCGGCTGTCGACATAAGGCTTCATCGGGCGCGCCAGGCGGCGAGCAGTTCGCGCGCCCTGGCTTCCAGGTCGGGCAAGGCGATGCCTGGCTCATACAAGCGGCCGCCAATGCCGAAGCCGTCGGCGCCCGCACGCACCCATTCATGCAGGTTGCCCGCGCTGACGCCGCCTACTGGCCAGATCCTGGCCGACGGCGGCAGGATGGTCTTGACGCTGCGCAGCCCGCTCGGGCCAAGCGTTTCGGCCGGGAACCATTTGATGGCGTCGGCGCCGGCCGCCAGCGCTGCCAACGCTTCGGTTGGCGTGGCAACGCCCGGCACTGTCAGCATGCCCAGTTGACGGGCACGCAGCATGACCGCCGGATCGAAATTCGGCGCCACCATGACGCGCCCGCCAGCTGCGTGGACTGCCTCCACGTCGGCAACGCTGGTCATGGTGCCGCCGCCAACCAGGGCATCGGGCGGCTTGATGCTGTCCAGCACGCGAATGCACTCCAGTGCGCCGGGCCGGTTCAGCGGCACCTCCAGGATGCGGAATCCGGCCGAAAACAATGCGGCAGCCACCGCCGGCGCCTCCTGCTCGGTCAGGCCGCGCAGGATGGCAACCATGGGGGGCTGGAAATCGTCGATTGCGCTCATCAGATAGCCTCCTTGAAGCGGGCCAGGGCCACGCAGTAAGCCTGGTCCGGGTCAATCAACTCCGTCGAATAGCCGAGCATTTGTGCGACTTCGCGATAGGGCCCGGTCAGCTCATGCGACGCGATCAGCCGCAGCACGGGCAGGCTGCCCGTGGCCTGGGGCGACTCTTCGCGCCGGGCTGCGAATTCGGTGCCGATCAGCAGGCCGCTCACATAGGAGCGTGTTTCCCCGGCGTCCGAATCGCCTGCCACCACGCGCGCCCGCGCTTCAAACAGAGTATGGCTCAGGGCTTCGGCGCTTTGCGCACGGTTGGCGCCGGCCCGCAGGGCGTCGGCATCGGCCTGTCCTTCGGCCATCAAGGCCGCCAGTGTTCCTGAAGTGCGCAAGGATGCATACAATTCGCCGGTAATGAAGGTGGTCAGGCGGGCAATCGCTCCGTTGGCCACTTCCACCCATTTGCTGTGCGTCCCCGGCAGCACGTAACAACCGTCGCCATGCTTGAGCAGGTGCGCACCGAGCAGCTGGCTTTCCTCGCCACGCATGACGTCGATGTTGCCATGCTCGCGGTAGCAATAGCCCGGCACGATGTAGCAGCCCGCCGCCCCGCTGACCGGCACCAGCGTCTCGGGGAGACGGTCCAGCGGCACGCTGCTGTCGAGGTAAGCGACTTCCTGCCATCCCTGCGCGCTGCCCACCATGCCGGACATGACAACCGGCACCAGCGCATCAAGGTCGAGCTGCTGGCGCAACGCCTGCAACGATTCGGCAAAATGCCCCTGGACCGCCAGCGCTCCCAGCGCGTCTTCATGCTTGCGCAGGCAGGTGCCTTCGGCGCCGATCACGTAAGCGCGGCGGTTGCTGGTGCCCCAGTCGATGCCGAGCAGGCATGCCGGCGCTACCATTCGGCCACGCTGCCATCGGCGTGCCGCCACAGCGGATTGCGCCAGTCGGGCGCGGCGCGGCTGGCTTCGATGACCCGTTCTTCGTTGATGTCCACTCCAAGCCCTGGCAGGGGCAAGGGTTCGATATAACCGCCCTCCATGCGGAAGTCTGCCGCATTGTGGACATAATCGAGCAGTTCCGCGCCGGTGTTGTAGTGGATCCCCATGCTCTGCTCCTGCAACACGGCGTTGTAGGAGACGAAGTCCACCTGCAGGCACGCTGCCAGCGCCACCGGGCCCAGCGGGCAATGCGGCGCCAGCGTCACGTCGTAGGCCTCCGCCATCGCCGCGATACGCAGGCATTCGCTGATGCCGCCGGCATGCGACAGGTCCGGCTGCAGGATCGCCAGCCCGCCCTGCTCCAGGACACGCTTGAACTCGAAGCGCGAGAACATGCGTTCGCCGGCTGCCAGCGGGATGCTGGTCATGTCGGACAGCCGCCGGTAGTATTCCGACTGCTCGGCCAGCACCGGCTCCTCGACAAACAACGGCCGGTACGGTTCCAGCGCCCGCAGCAAGGGCTTGGCCATCGGCCAGGCGACGCGGCCGTGGAAGTCGATGCCGAACTCGATGTCGTAGCCGAAAGCCGAGCGGATGCCGGCAATGCGTTCAACCGCCGCGTCCACCGCTGACGCGCAATCGAGCATGGCCATCTCCTCCGTGCCGTTCATCTTGAAGGTATTGAGTCCGATGTCGCGCAAGGTCTGGATGCCCGCCACCACATCGGCCGGCCGGTCCCCGCCCACCCAGCTATAGATCTTCATGCGGTCGCGCACCCGGCCGCCGAGCAGCTGGTACACCGGCACGCCAAGCGCCTTGCCCTTGATATCCCACAGCGCCTGGTCGATGCCGGCTATCGCGCTCATGAACACCGCGCCGCCACGGTAAAAGCCGCCGCGGTACATGGCTTGCCACAGGTCGCTGATCCGGGCCGGATCGCGCCCGACCAGCAGTTCGCCCAGCTCGTGCACGGCCGCCTCCACGGTCCGCGCCCGGCCTTCGATCACCGGCTCGCCCCAGCCGGTGATGCCTTCGTCCGTTTCGATCTTGAGGAACATCCAGCGCGGGGGCACGCGATAGGTGCTCAGTTGCGTGATCTTCATGATCAGGACGCCTTTGGCGCGGCCTGGCTACGGTGGCGCGCCACCTGTTCCGCGGCGCGCTTGCCGGCCAGGAAAGCGTGGTCGGAGTTGTAGTACTCCCATTCGCTGTAGCGGCCGGCTAGCAGGATATCGTGCTGCGCCAGCCACTCGCGTACGATGGCGACGTTGCGTGCGCGCTGGTGGTCGTAGACGACGTATGCCACCGGCATGTCGACCTGGTTCGCCACCAGCACCTGATCATCCGCGCGCATGAAGCCGACCCGGATCGCGTCACTGATGCACCGCTGGATCAAGGCGTCACCATCGAGCGGGAGCGGCTTCCACGGCGAATAGGAAATCTCGCAGGTGAAGCCGAAGCCACCCGGCGCGTTGCATTCGGGGCTGGCATTGCCCTGCACGAAAATGCGATGGAAAATGCTGTCCTCGGGGTAGTAGATCCAGTGCTTGTCCGTGACATCGGTGCGCGCAATGCCGATATTCACGCAGCGGATCGAGATGTGCCGCAAGCCGCGCGCCGCTTCACGCACTTCCGCTGGCGCCGCCGTGCCGATCAGCTTTACCAGCTCCGGCAAGGGCATGGTGCTGACCAGGTTGCCGTACTTGAAGCGCCGGCCATCGGCCAGCGCGACCACATGCTCCTCCGGCAACACCTGCGCCACCTCCGCATTCAATTCCACTTTGCCGCGGATCAGCGGCAGGAAGCCGTTCATCAAGGCCTGGAAGCCGCCGCGGCGCGGATAGCCGAAGCGCGCATTCGGCCCCATCGGCCGCGCGACCGGGCGCAAAGCGCCTTCGATAATCTCTGACAGGTCAGGCAAGGGAACTCGCCCGCCAAGCCAGGAAGTCTCCATTTCGCCCAGCGGTACGGTCCACAGCTTGCGGTTGTAGGGGATGGCAAAGTGCTTCGCTATCCCTTTGCCCCACACCTTGTAAATGAAGTCTTCAAAGCTCTGGGTATCGGCCGCGCGCGCCTGCGGGCTGGCGGCGGCCACATCGGCAGTGCCATCGGCGCAGCAATCTTCGACTCGCTGGCTGGCGCAGGCCGGCGCCACGCTGGTCAGGCCGTACCGGGCCTCGATCGCCCCCAGGATGCACTCCTTGATCACGTCCGGCGGCAAGCCGTACAGCGCGCCCTGGAAAGGATAGCGGGTATAAACGCCCTTGCTGTGGATCCAGGCTTCGCGCATCTGCCAGTGCTGGTTATCGCCCAGCAGTTTGTCGTACAGCTCCAGCACATACGGGTCGTTGGAGAACATGATGTGGCCGGCATGGTCGAAAGTGAAGCCGCCATCCTGGATGGAGCGGCACCAGCCGCCGACGGATTCATTGCGCTCCAGCAGCAGGTTATCGGCGCCCACGTGATAGGCTGCCGACAGGCCGGTCGGGCCGCCGCCGATCACGATGCTGCCGAACGACTGCCCGCCGGCCGAGCCGCGCAGGGGATTCACCTTGCCCGCCGCGCCGCTGGCGGCGGCATCAGGCGAGCCGCCTTTGCCGGCCAGGCGCGCGGCCTTGCCGCCTGGCGGTGTCTGGTCGATCAATTCATGCATGCGGTCCGCTGTCGCGTCCCAGGAAGTGCGCGCCACCACCTCGCGCATGGCGGCCGCCATCGCGGCGGTTTCTTCAGGCGTCTGAGCCAGCGCCGCTTCGCAATGGCAGATGAATTCGTTGTGTTCATGGCCGATCGCCACGATATCGCCATACGGTTGTTCGACGTCGCGGATAGCCGTACTGACGATAGGCAGCTCCGCCGCCATGTATTCCAGCACCTTGGTCGGGCTGATGAAACGCGTGGCTTCGTTGAGCGCAAACGGCAGCAGGCAGACGTCCCAGCCGGCGAGGAATTGCGGCAGCGCCTTGTAGGATTGCTGGCCCAGGTAGTGCACGTTCTGCCGCTGGGGCAGCGAAGCGGGATCGATTTTCACTATCGGGCCGACCAGCACCACCTGCCATTCGGGATGGGCGTCGGCAATGTCGGCAATCAGTTCGGCATCGAAGCGCTCGTCGATGACGCCGAAGAAGCCCAGGCGCGGACGGGGAATGGACGTGTGCAGCGGGTGGCCGTTGCTGCGGTCCAGCGCCTGCTCAAAATGGACCGCATCGACGCTGCTCGGGAAGCAGTGTGCATTGTCGTGGCGCGAGCGCTTGGCTTCGTACAGGCTGGGTCCGCCTGTGAACACCAGGTCGGCAATGTTCAACAAGGCCGTTTCGCGTTGCAGCAGCTGCTTGGGCGGATTCTTGAAGGCGCTCAGTTCGTCCATGCAGTCGTAAACGACCAGCGCAGGATGCAGGGCCTGCAGCAGCGGCAGCGCCATCGGGGTGTAGAACCAGACCAGCACCTCCTCGCCTTCCGGCGCCAGGGCCGCAACCAAGGGCTGCAGCAGCGGGATCTGGTCGTCGTGGAAACCGTGCGCCTGGACCGGCGTATGCGGCTGGCAGACCGTCAGGTTCGGCGCGGGATGGGACATGACCATGCGCGCCTCCCCCTCCTCATACACCGGCTCCTCGACGAACACCACCTTGTAATACTTGGCCAGGCGGGTGAGCAGGTGCTGGGGACGCTGGAATACGAAATCCCAGCGCAGGTGGCAAAAAACTATCAAAGTCTGCATGGCATTCTCCTTGGTTTCATTCAGGCTGTCGGTCAGCCGGATCGATTGCTTCAGGGCTGTGGCATAGGGCGCGACCAGGACGCGGGCCAGCGGGTCCGGCCCGTTGCGGTCCAGGTCCCACAAGCCGCTGTGATGCCAGTGGTCGGCGTTATCCCAGTCGGGGCGGTCGACGGCGGGATACAGGCAGATGCCGCACACTTCGGCGCCGCGCTCGCGCGCCATCATGCTTTGCTCCGCCATCTCGCGTATCCAGGTGCCGCGGCCACTGCCGACGTGGCTGGTCTCCGCCAGCAGCACCGGCCGGCCGTAGCGCTGGTACAGTTCGACCAGGATGTCGGACAGCGGGCGCCGGCGCGGGTCGTCCAGGTGCCACCACAAGCGCATATTGGTGCCGCTCTCCCACTGGTTGCTGTGGTAGTAGTTACCGCCGACCAGGTCCAGGTAGCGCGGATGTCCGCCCAGCTCGGGCTCGACGCGGCCGCACAGCATGTCCAGCGCCTCGTACTGCGACGCGGTCCAGCCGGCAGCCTGCGCCGCCCAGTCCGGCCGGTCGTGCGGCGCGATGACGTGGATCAGGGGATCGCACTGGAAGAAACGCGCGCCCGGGGTGATCTCGCGGATGGCATCGATGGCGGCGATGGAAGCGCGCACCAGCTGGCGCTTGCCCAGCTCCCCTGCCCGCTCGTGGTACATGTTCAGGCAGCGGAACATGTGCACCGACAGGCCCCAGGCCGTGAACGACAGTTCGTTCATTGGCGAATACACCGGCTCCTCGCCCAGCCAGGGCGCCAGGAACCGGGCACTGGCCTGGCAGAAGCGTACGAAGCGCGGCACAAAGTCGTCACTGTAAATGTCAGCGTCTTCCGGCCAGCCGTAGTGGCAGAAAGTCCAGCAGCTTTGCAGCCCGAGGTCGCGGGCGGCTTCCAATCGCGGCAGCAGGGGCGAAAAGTCGAACTGGCCATCGCGCTCGACCAGGCGCCAGCCGATCGACTCGCGCACCGTGCGGATACCGAACTGGGCCAGCAGCTCGTAGTCGGCGCGGGCGCGCTGCAAATGGCCGGTGACCAGGTTCATGTCCTGCGGCTGCCCGGCATGGTTCACGTGGTCGGCCCCTTCGTAGCCGGCTTGCCAGAAGGTGGCAAAAGGATGGCAGGCTGGATTCATCGGCCCACCTACCGCACGTTGCGCGTTGCCGCGCTGATCAGTTCAAGCGGGATCTTGGGCGTGCGGTCGGCATTCAGCAAGCCGTTCGTTTCCTGGAAGGTGTCGGCGAACTGGGTATAGCAGAAGCCGCTGAACATCATGGTTTCGTTGACCACCTTCAGCAGGGAGCGGTAGTGCTCAAGGAAGGCTTCCGGCGTGTTCTGGCGCGAATAGCCCCAGGTATGGTGGGCCGGCGCATTGGGGTCGAAGGCAATGCCGCCGAACTCGGTCAAGACGATCGGCTGGCCGCGGTGCGGGAAGCCGTCCAGCGTCAGGATGCGGCCACCCGGCCGGCGCTGGTCGAACAGGGTGCGTACCGGATCGGTGACTTCATAGCGCTGGCGCACGCGCTCCGGGTCGGGATCGTAGTCGTGGATGCCGAGGATATCGGTGGCCGATGCCTCCCAGCCGTCGTTGCCAATGACCGGGCGCGTCTGGTCCAGCATGCGCGTCAGGTGGTACAGGGCCTCGACGGCGTTGCGGTGCGACTGCACGGCGGTCAGGTTCGGCACGCCCCACGACTCATTGAACGGGACCCAGACGATCAGGCTGGGGTGGCTATAGTCCCGTTCGATCGCTTCGGTCCACTCGTGCAGCAGGCGCGTCATGGCGCGTGCCGAGAAGGCATAGGCAGACGGCATCTCTTCCCACACCAGCAGGCCGAGCCGGTCGGCCCAGTACAGGTAGCGCGGGTCCTCGATTTTCTGGTGCTTGCGCACGCCGTTGAAGCCCATCGCCTTGGCCAGTTCGACGTCGCGGCGCAAGGCGTCGTCCGATGGCGCGGTCATCAGGCTTTCCAGCCAGTAGCCCTGGTCGAGCACCAGGCGCAGGTGGTAAGGCCGGCCATTCAGCATGAAGCGGTCGCGGTTGATCGAGACCGAGCGCATGGCGGTATAGGAGCGTACGCGGTCCAGCACCTGGCCGTCGCGGTACAGGGTCAGCTCCGCGTCCAGCAAGGTAGGCCGTTCAGGGCTCCACAGGATCTCGTTGCGCGAATCGTCGATGCCGGGATCGGACAGTGCGATCTTGCGGTTGGCCTCCTGGCCCACCATCAGATAGCTGTCGGCCGCCAGCAATTTTTCGCCGTGCCACACCTTGACCTGGACTGCCAGGCCGGGCGACGCATCGCCCCCGGCCAGCACTTCGCAGCCCAGTTCATAGCCGTCGAAGATCGGCGTCCAGCGCAGCCTGCGGATATAAGTCGCAGCAACATTTTCCAGCCAGACCGTCTGCCAGATGCCGGTGGTGCGCGGGTACCAGATCGAGTGCGGCTCGAGTTGCCAGTCCTGTTTGCCGCGCGGTTTGTTGAGGTCGGCCGGATCGTCTTCCACGAACACCACCAGGGTCTGTTCGCCGTCCACCAGTTCGTCAGTGATGTCTGCCGTAAAAGAAGTATGGCCGCCCTCGTGCTCGCTCACCATATGGTTGTTGATCCAGACGCGCGCCTGGTAGTCGACCGCGCCGAAATGCAGCAGCGTACGCGCACCGCGCTGGTCGACCTTGAAGCGGCAGCGATACCAGCAAGCACTATGGAAACCGGTGTCGCCAATGCCGCTCAGTTCCGACTCCGGCGCAAACGGCACATTGATACGGCGCGACCACGGGATATCGTCCGACGGCAGGCAGTACTTGTGCTCATCGTCGAACTCGAACTCCCACTCGCCGTTCAGCGATTGCCACTGATCGCGCACCAGTTGTGGCCGCGGATATTCGAATTGCCCCATCGTCTGCCCCGCCCGTTGTCGTTATTCGATGGGCCATCGTAGCAGCGCGATTGCCACAGCGCGCTTACGATACGGGCTGGAAAAACTTCCGATCTCTTTGCAGATCGCCTTTAAATACTGGCAGTATGCGAAATGCCGCGCCAGGCGGTCAGCAAGGATGTTTCATCGGGTAAGCGGAGCAAAGCCGGCAGTGCGAACTTGCACTGGGCCTGCGGGCTGGAGCTTGCCGCCGGTTATCGCGGCGAGCCACCCAGTACGCGCGCCGGCAGCATGACAATGGCACGCAGCAGCTCGAATACCGCTTCGACACCGATGCCCAACAGGCGGAATGGCAGCAGCACGAGCCAGACGATCGGATACAGGACCAGGGCCAGCAAGGCCAGTGGCCAGCACAGGAACAGCAACAACAGCCATAAGATGAAGCCGAACATCCCAGTACCTCCGATTGAAGTTGAGGTGACTGTATCGCGGACGTCCGGCCCGGACAACGGACATGCGACCAATTGCAGATTAGACCGACAGATCGCGCAAAAGCGGGGTCAAGCTGCAAAAGCCGGCAAGGATGCCGATTCCCGCAAGGGCACTGCCCTCATACTCGCTTGCAGGGACTGAATCTGGCCGCCGGCGCGGTAGGCAAAACTGACCTGGACCGTTTCGCCGGCATGCAGCTGGATGGGCTCGGCGAGCGGCAGGGTCATGTAGTGATTCAGCCAATCGATGGTGCTGTTGCGCTCGGGCACCACGGCCAGGATGTTCTTGGTAATGAAACGCAGGGCGTTGAGCTGGCCATCACGCTCGGCTGTGAACTGGCCTTCCCAGCGGTACAGCATGTCGTTGGGCTGGGTGAAATCGATCAGCGAATAGACTTGGGGCTGGGCCAGTTCCAGCGTACCGTTCTGGATCTGGCCGGGCTGCTGGAATTGCACGATGGGGGCGATGAAACCGTCGAACTCGTATTCCTGCTGCACCGGCTGGACGGCCATCAGCACGGCTTCGGGCAGGAACACGGGCAGCGGGCCGCCAAAGCGTTCCAGGTAGCGCTGCTTGAAGTGCTCGATCACCTCCACCTGCTTTTCGCGCAGCATGGCGACGTGGATCATTTCGCAAATCACGACGTCGACCGGTTCCGGCGGCAGGTATTCGAAGGCATCGGCGTGGACCACTTCGACGCGCTCGCCGTTCTTGTTGATGGCCAGGAATTTGCGGGCTTCCTGCACCATATCGGGATTGAATTCGACGCAGTACACCTTGCTCGCCTTCTGCGCGGCGAAAAACGACAGCACGCCGGTGCCGCCGCCCAGTTCCAGCACCTTCATGCCGGGCTTGACCACGTAATCGATGGCTGCCTTGAAGTTGTGCATGCGGTTGGCATCCATCAGCATATTGTGGTGGTAATGCACCGGGATGAACTGGCCGAGGTAGCAGCTTTCGATTTCGCGTTCGTTCAGCATGGCAGTGGCGCGCAGGGCGCGGTGGGTTGTCGACATCACGATTGTCACCCCAGGCGCGCCTGGCCATTTGCACGATATGAAAGGGAAATACCGCCTTATTTGCGGCTGAGGTGCGTCCGGATCTGTTCGGCGATCCACGGTTTTTGGGCGCGGACGGCGAATTCGGCGGCATTTTCACGCCAGGCGCGATCTTTCAGGGTAGCGTCGGCGCCCTCTTCCAGCAGCAGCTTGACGGCATCTTCCTGGCCTTCCCGGGCCGCCAGCATCAGGGGTGTGGTGCCGGTGGGCGAAGCGGCGTCGATGTAGGCATGGCGCTCCAGCAGCAGCTTCATGATGTCGAGGTCCCCGGCTGCCGCGGCGTAATGCAGTGCCGTCCAGCCTGGGCGGTTGACCTGCGCACCCTTCTCGAGCAGGGCCAGCACCGCGGGCTTGTTTTTTTGCAAAGCCGCCATCATCAGGGCGGTATTCCCGTTGGGGGACTGTTCGTCCACTTTCAGGCCGGGCTGGGCCAGCAGCAGCTTCGCCACCCGCATGGCGTCGTTGCGCATTGCGATGATCAGGCCGGTTTCCCCGCGTTCAGGATCATGCAGGTTGGGGTCCAATCCCCGCGCCAGTACCGCCTTCACCGTCCGGTCGTCGTCAATCTGGACGGCGCGGAAAAACGCGACTTGGTCAGCCTCCGCGTCGACTTCCCTTGCCGCCGCCGGCCCGGCCAGCAGCATCAATACGGCGCTGGCCACGATGGCGGCTGCGGCGCGGCGGCTGGTCATCAGGCTGCCGCCTTGAACAGTTCGAAGAAGTTGGCCGAAGTCTGTTCGGCCACTTTTTCTACCGGTACGCCTTTGAGTTTCGCGATGAATTCCGCAACATGGGCCACATAGCCGGGCTCGTTCATCTTGCCGCGGTACGGGACCGGCGCCAGGTAAGGCGAATCGGTCTCGATCAGCATGCGTTCCAAAGGCACCTCCAGCGCCACTGCCTGCAGTTCTTTGGCGCTCTTGAAGGTCACGATGCCGGAAAAGGAAATATAGAAGCCCTGCTCCATCGAGGCCCGGGCTACTTCCAGCGATTCGGTAAAGCAGTGCATGACACCGGCGACGCCGCCTTGATCAGTGCCGGCGCCTTCTTCGCGCATGATGCGGATCGTGTCTTCCGAGGCCGAGCGGGTGTGGATGATCAGCGGCTTGCGCGTTTCACGCGAGGCGCGGATATGGGTGCGGAAACGCTCGCGCTGCCACTCCAGGTCGCCTTCAAGGCGGTAGTAGTCGAGGCCGGTTTCGCCGATGGCGACGATTTTCGGGTGTTTGGCCAGCCCAACCAGCTGTTCGGCCGTCGGCTCGGGCGTGTCTTCGTAATCGGGGTGCACGCCGACCGAGGCGTAAATGTGGGGATATTGCTCGGCCAGTGCAAGTACGCGCGGGAAGTCGGGCAGGTCAACGGAGACGCAGAGCGCGTGGCTGACTTTGTTTTCCGCCATCTTGGCGAGGATTTCAGGCATCCGGGCGGCCAGCTCCGGGAAGTCGATATGGCAGTGGGAATCAATAAACATCCCTGCATTTTATCGAATATTGGGGAACATTTCTGGTTCCAGCCTGTCCAAAGTCAAAACCAGCCCGATACGGCTACGCCAAAGTAGCGCAAACGGCGCACCGGAGGCGATATGGATATCGAGGAACGCATGGCCAAGACAGAAACGGAAATTGCGATCTTAAAACAAATACAAGTAGAGTCCCGCGCGGCAATGGAGCGCGGATTCAGCGAGCAGCGCACGGCGCTGGCCGAACTTCGCAGCATGATAGAACGCGGCTTCGCCTTGGTGCTTGGCATCATCGCGCCGCTGGCCGGCGCCTTCTAATAAGCGTTCAGGGCATGAGGCGCCATTTTTCGGCGAAATCGGGAATCGCCTGCGGATGAGCAGTTTTCCAGGCTTCAAAATCAGGGCGGTAGGCTTCCCTGTACAGCAAAAGGAAGATTGCGGTTTCGAGTTCGCCTGCAGCGTGCAGTTGCTTCAACGTGCGCAGGGCCGGCGCCTGAAGTGCCGGCTTACCCTTCTCTTCCAGCTCGGAAGCCACCTGGAAAGCCAGGGACCAGGCCCGCAACTCCCTCTGGAACGCCGTCTCCGGCTTGCCGTCTTTTCTGTCGATGGCGAATGCCGACGCGTACGCCAGCCATACCGTGCCATCCATGCTTACAGAGGCGTCACCAACATCAGGGGACAGATTGATGGTGGGCTTGCCGTTTGAGGGATCGCGTTGCACCCATGCCTTGCGCTCGAGGGCAAGTCGCGTCATCGGCTTGTCAGACTTCTCCAGCAACATTTTCATGCGCGCCCAGTTCCCGGCCTCGCTCGGCATTGCAGCGATCGCGCGCAGGGTTGCAGCCAGCGCGCCGTTGCCGTCGCCCTGGCGTTCGCGGGCATCGGCCAGGAAGCGCCAGGCCTGGGAATCGAGGGGATCCGCTTCGGCGGCCATCTGGAACATCAGCTCCGCGCCAGCCCAGTTCTGTTCGGCGAAATAGGTATCGCCTTCCATCAGCAAGGCCTTGGTGTATTTCGGATCGGCCTTGTAGGCAGCACGGTATTTGAGGCGCGCCGCCTCATAATGGCCATCGTGGAACAGGACTTCCGCCTCGTTGAACACCTGCGCTGCTGCCGCATTCGGCACGTAGGCCGCACGCGGTGTCTCATCGTCGAGACTGCGCAGCACTTCGTGGGCAAGGGGATCATCGGGAGACAGGGCCAAGGCCTGCTGCGCCAGGCCGCGCGCGCGCTCCACCTGAGCCTTTGCTTCAGGCGCGCTACTGCCGGCAGCTAGCGAGTAAAGCAGCAAGGCGACCGACGAGACCGGAGCGGATGCTTCCGGCGATTCCTTGTGTGCAGCCTCGTACTTCTCAAGCGCGGCCTGATACTGTCGCTGCATGGACAGTGTGTTGCCTTCAGAGACCAGGCGCTGCGATTTTTCGTTCCCGTGGAACGCGGCCTGCGCCGGGGCCAGGACGGCCAACAGAAGCGCGACAGCCGATGCCCGCAGCTTGGTCATGCGACGCGCTTGCCGAGGATGATGAGGTCGCGTTCGACACCGTCGAGGTTGGCGACGCGCGGCAAGTTCGCCCAGGTTTCGAAGCCGAACTTTTCAAACAGCGCCAGGGAAGGCTTGTTGTGGCCGAAGATGAAGCCGAGCACCGTGTGCACCTGCACCTGCGGCGCGAATGCGATTGCTTCCTGCAGCGCATAGCGGCCGACACCCTTGCCGCGCCAGGCTTCGTCGATGTAGATCGACACTTCCGCGGTGCCCGCATACGCCGGTCGGCCGTAGAAGTTCGAGTACGAAATCCAGCCGATGATGCCATCGCGCCCGGCCTCCTCGACCACCCATAAAGGCCGGCGCCCAGGCTGGTGGTCGTGGAACCACGGCAGGCGCGACTCGACCGACACCGGTTCGGTATCGGCCGTTACTTCGCGGGAGGCAATCGTGCTGTTGTAGATCGCGACAATGGTGGGCAGGTCGTCGAGGGTGGCGATGCGATGGCGGAATGTCGTCATGCGTTACAGCGTGTGGGTGGCACGGGACGAGCGCAGCGCGGCGCCCAGGATTTCTTCGATCCGCAGGCGGGTGCGGGTGCCGGTCTCGTCGTCCGGGAAATGCACGCCGATACCCTGGGTCTTGTTGTTAGCCGCGCCGGGCGGCGTGAGCCAGACTACCTTGCCGGCAATGGCGTACTTGACCGGATCGTCCATCAGGGTCAGCAACAGATAGATCTCGTCGCCCAGCTTGTAGGGCTTCTGGGTCGGCACAAACATGCCGCCATGCTTCAGGAAAGGCATGTAGGCCGCGTACAGGGCCGCCTTTTCCTTGATTGCGAGGGACAACACCGTTGGACGGTTGACGGCCGCGGTGCCTGGTTCGGTAGGGCTTGCGCTCATTTTTTCCTTTCTTCAGCTACAGCAAGCAGTGTAGTCAAGAAGCATATCTTCAATAAACAATTTCGGGGACAGCGGATGGTCGGACGTCGCGCGCCGGTCGTTGGCGCCCTTGATCGCTCCCATCAGGCGGCTGATGTTCATCTTGTCCGCCAGTCCGGCCAGCTCGCGCTGGTAGCGCGGATAATAACGGATGTTACCTGCAAGTTTGTACGAAAACAGATCGTAAAGCCAGCGTTGTTGCCACGAAACCAAGGCGGTCAGTGGCACTTTCTGCAATTTATCGGCAGTTTTCAGTGCGCCTTCGACGCTGGGGCGGGCCAGGTACTGCAGCAAAGCGTCCAATTCCTCCCGGTTGCCCGTTTCGGAGGCAGCCACGGCGGCCAGCGGCGAACCGCCCTGCTCGCGCAGCCAGCTGTCGGCATCGGGCACGCCCTGCTCCTTGAGCCAGGCCAGCGCTTCGGCGTGGGCCGGCATCGGCATGGCGAACTTGCGGCAGCGCGACAGGATGGTCGGCAGTACCCGGTCCAGCCCGTTCGACGAGAGCAGGAAGACGGTGCCCGGCGGCGGCTCTTCCAACGTTTTCAGCAAGGCATTCGAGGCCGGCATGTTCAGCGCCTCGGCCGGGTACAGCACCACCACGCGCAGGCCCTGGCGGTGGGTCGAGATGTTCATGAAGTCGGCCAGGGCGCGGATCTGCTCGATCTTGATCTCTTTGGAAGGCGCTTTCTTGGCGGCTTTCTTGTCTTCGCCCTCCTCGCCTTCGCCCGCTTCGTCTTCGAAGATTTCCGGCCGCACGCGGCGGTAATCCGGGTGGCTGTGCTGCAGGAACCAGCCGCAGCTCGGGCATTCGCCGCAGGCGTGGCCATCGGCACGGGCGTTCTCGCACAGCAGGGCCTGGGCAAACTGCTCAATGAAATCGGATTTGCCGATGCCAGTCGCGCCATGGAACAGGATGGCGTGCGGCATGCGCTGGCGCAGCTGCTGCAGCTGCTGCCAAGCGCCCTGCTGCCAGGGATAGATCTGGCCGCTCAAGCCAGCGCTCCCACGATCTGCGCCAGCTCAGCCTGGATGTCGGCAATGCTGCGGGTGGAATCGATCACGCGGAAGCGCTGCGGTGCTTCGGCGGCGCGGCGCAGGTATTCGGCGCGAGTGGCCATGAAGAAGTCGGCCTTCTCGCGCTCGAAGCGGTCCAGGTTGCGGGTCGCATCGAGGCGCGCGCGCGCCACTTCCAGCGGCACGTCAAACAGGATGGTCAGGTCCGGCTCCAGGTTCGGGTGTACCCAGTGCGCCAGGATTTCCAGCTTTTCACGGCTCAGGCCGCGGCCGCCGCCCTGGTAGGCAAAGCTGGCATCGGTAAAGCGGTCGGAAATGACCCAGGCGCCGCGCGCCAGGCCCGGTTCGATGACTTGCGCCACGTGCTCGCGGCGGCTGGCAAACACCAGCAAGGTTTCGGTTTCGACATGCATGGCTTCGTGCAGCCACAGTTCGCGCAGCTTTTCGCCCAGCGGGGTGCCGCCCGGTTCGCGCGAACTGACCAGTTCCAGGCCGCGCGCCTTGACCAGCTCGCCAACGAACTGGATGTGGGTCGACTTGCCTGCGCCGTCGATGCCTTCGAAAGTGATGAATTTACCGCGTGTTGTCATTTATTGTTTTTGATACTGGTTGACCGCCCGGTTGTGGTCGGTCAGGTTATCGGAGAACTGGCTGGTGCCGTTGCCGCGCGCTACAAAATACAGCGCGCCCGATTTGGCCGGGGCCAGCGCCGCCGTCAGCGAGGCAACGCCCGGCAGCGAAATCGGGGTCGGCGGCAAGCCCACCCGCATATAGGTATTGTAGGGGGTGTCGGTTTCCAGGTCCTTTTTACGGATATTGCCGTCGAACTTGGGGCCAATGCCGTAAATTACGGTCGGGTCGGTCTGCAGCAGCATGCCGAGCTTCAATCGGTTCACGAACACGGCGGCAATCATATTGCGTTCCGACTTCTGGCCGGTTTCCTTTTCCACGATGGAAGCCATGGTCAAGGCCTCGTACGGGGTTTTATACGGCAGGCCGGGATCGCGCTTGTCCCAGGCTTCGCCCAGGCGCTTCATCAGCATGCTGTGGGCCTGGCGGAAAATCGCCAGCTCGCTGGAATTCTTGGCAAACAGATAAGTATCAGGGAAGAATAGGCCTTCCGGGTCCTTGAAGTCCGGATCGATCTTGGCCATCAGCTCGCGATCGCTGAGCTCAGCCGTGTCGTGTTTCAAGCCGGTATGGGCGGCGATGGCCTGGCGCATCTGGCGGAAAGTCCAGCCTTCAATGATCGTCAGCGACTCCTGGGCGAATTCACCGCGCACCAGCTGGTCGATCAGCCGCACCGGCGTCGTGCCAGGTTTCAGTTCGTACGTGCCAGCTTTCAGTTGGCCGCTCTTGCCCGTCACGCGCGCCAGCAGGTTGAACATCAGCGGCTGGATCGGCACGCCGGCAGCGGCCATTTGCTGGCCGGCGGCGCTGGCGCCGCTGCCCTTACTGATGGTGAACTCAATGGCCGGCTCCTGGCCAATGACAGGCTGGCCTGCCCACCAGGCAAATCCGCCCACGGCCCCGGCCGCGGCCAACAAACCTAGTGCAATCGACTTCTTGATAAACGCCATTTCCAAATGCCCGTTCGATAAACCAATCTTGAACCAGTTTCAGCCTGGACGACAGCGTTTTCCAAGCCCCCGGCGCGATTTGCGCAGGATCACTATAATGAAGCCCGTAATGATAATGCTTTCATCGCCAGAATATGGGAATTTATGAATAACTGGAATCAACTTTTAACACAGGAACATGAAACGCTGACCACCGGCCAGCTTGCGACCGGTTTTGTCGCCCCGCTGGCCGACCAGGGCCTGATCGCCTTCAGCGGCGAAGAATCGGCCAGTTTCCTGCATAATCAGTTGACCAACGACGTCGAACACCTCGGCCTGGGCGACGTGCGCCTGGCCGGCTATTGCTCGCCGAAAGGCCGCATGCTGGCGTCGTTCCTGATGTGGAAGACTGAAGAATCGATCTTCCTCCAGCTGCCGCGCGCGATCCAGCCTGCGGTCCAGAAACGCTTGCAGATGTTCATCCTGCGCTCCAAGACCAAGCCGGCCGACGTGACCGAACAGTACGTGACGCTGGGCATTGGTGGCGGCGACGCCGAGGCAGTGCTGCAGACCTGGTTCGACGTGCTGCCGGCCAAGCCGTTCAGCAAGATCGACCATCCGCTTGGCACCGTGCTGCGCGTGGCCGATGCATTCGGTGCGCCGCGCTACCTGTGGCTTGCGTCGGCGGAAACCGCCTCGGTGGCGGCGCCCATGCTGAAAGACCGCCTGGTCGTCGGCGGCGACGAGGCCTGGCGTCTGTCCGAGATCCATGCCGGCGTGCCGCAGGTCGGCCCGGGCACGCAGGAGCAGTTCGTGCCGCAGATGGTCAATTTTGAGCTGCTGGGCGGCGTGAATTTCAAGAAAGGTTGCTACCCTGGCCAGGAAATCGTGGCGCGCAGCCAGTACCTCGGCAAGCTGAAACGCCGTACCGCGCTGGCATCGATTGCCGACGCCGCTGCGGTACCAGGCGCAGAAGTTTTCTCGCCGGCCGATCCGGAGCAGCCATGCGGCATGGTCGTCAACACGGCGCGCAATGGTGCAGGCGGTGTCGATGCCCTGGTGGAGATGAAACTGGAAGCGCTGGAAGCGGGCGACGTGCGTTTTGGCTCCGCCAGCGGCCCTGCCTTGCAGTTCAAGCCCCTGCCCTACGCGCTGGATAAGCTCGACGTCTGACCATGGACCTCTACGTGTATTACAAGGTGCAGGCCGCGCACGCGGCTGGCCTGCAAGGGGCGGTGTACGCCATGCAGACGGCACTGTCGGCGACGCACGGGGTAGCTGCACAGCTCAAGCGCCGCCCGGAAGCGCCCGCGGGCGTGCAGACCTGGATGGAAGTCTATCCGGCAGTGGCCGGGGTTGCGTTTCTTGCCGCGCTCAATGCCGCGGTAGCGGACGCCGGCCTGGCGCGCTGGATCGACGGGCCGCGCCACGTCGAAATTTTCGAGGACCTGCCGCCATGTGCCTGATCGTCTTCGCGTGGCAGGTGGTGCCGGGAGTGCCGCTGATCGCCGCAGCCAACCGCGACGAGTTCTACGACCGCGACACCACCCCGGCCGCTCCCTGGCCGGATGCGCCGCATATCTATGCCGGCCGCGACCTCAAGGCCGGCGGCAGCTGGATGGGCATCACGCGCCCTGATAGCGCGCCATCGTCCGCACTGCCGATGCCGCGCGCCGAATGCGCTGGCAGTGAAACGCCCGGGCCGGGCAGCGCCCTGCAGCCGACGGCAAGCGGGCCTTCGCGTTTTGCGGCGATCACCAATGTGCGCAATCCGCAGGAGCATAATCCCCTGGCCCCATCGCGCGGACAGCTGGTGGCCGACTTCCTGGCCGGCGCCATGACGGCGCAGGAGTACGTGGCGCAGATCGCGCCCGGCGCGGGAGCCTACAACGGCTTCAACCTGGTGCTGTGCGACGGCCGGGAGCTGGTCTGGTATTCAAACAAGGGAAATGACGATCCGCGCAACGGCAAGCCGCTGGAACCGGGGATTTACGGCCTGTCGAACGCCCTGCTCGACTCGGCGTGGCCCAAAGTGTTGAAGACGAAGGCGCAGTTTGCCAGCCTGCTCTGCCTCGGCGCGCCGGAAGATGCCTACTTCGAGATGTTGTCGGACACCACGCGCGCACCGGACATGCGCTTGCCGGAAACCGGCGTTCCGCTGGAACTGGAGCGGCTGCTGTCAGCCGTGAAGATCGAGTCGCCGAACTATGGCACGCGCAGTTCCACCGTCGTCAAGCTGTACTCGGACGCGCCGGCGGAACTGCACGAAATGCAGATCCGTTAAGGAAGCTGCTCGCGCACGCAGGACGGTTTTTCCTTGCCCTGGCGGCTGCAGGAAATCAGGGTGCGGGTGCCGGTGTCGATGGCATAGAAATGGGTCGGGCCGTTGGTCGTGGCAGGCGCCGCGGCGGCGGCCGGCCATTGCATGCCCACACCGCCAACCTGGGCCTGGGCGACCTGGATCGGACTGATGGAACCGGCGAGGAAGCCCGCGCCAAACACTGCGCAAACACCAAGCGCGATGATCGAACGTTTCATTTTCAACTCCTAGAATTCGTAGTGCATTTCGATGTGGGGAATGCCCGCTTCGTAGAAGACATCACCGGCCATGGCAAAACCATGGGCCAGGTAAAACTCCGCCGCGTGGGTCTGGGCGCTGAGGACAACCTTGTCGTCGCCCCGCTCCCGGGCCTGGTCCATCAGGGCCTTGAGGATGGCGCCGCCGACGCCGGCGCCGCGCGCGCTGCGCAGCACCGCCATCCGGCCGATATGCCCGTCAGGCAGCAGACGCCCGGTGCCGAGAGGCTTGCCGGCATCGTCGTAGGCCACGGCGTGCAGGCAGACGGCATCCCTGTCGTCCATTTCCAGGTCGGCAGGCACGTTTTGTTCCTGCACAAAGACTTCCATGCGGATCGGTTTTGCGTCGGCCTGCATGGCGGCCCAGTCGCCAAAGCGGAGTGTTGTCGTCATGCCGCGCATTCTCTCACAACATTGCGCGCAGGGCCTCACGAACCTGCGGGGTGGCTTCGTACGGGTCGGCCGGATTGTGCTGGGCCACCATGTCGCGCGCCCGCTGCGCCACCCCATCGAGCGCTTGCGGGTGGGTGAAGATGTAGAACCTGTCGTCGGCGATGGCGGCGAACGTGAGTTCGGCCACGTCGAGCGCCGAAACCTTGCCGGAGGTGACGGCCTTGGTCACCATCGCTTGCGCCGCCATCTGGCTGGCGGTCGGCTTGCCCTCCATCGGGGTGTCGCCGGGCCGGTTGCGGTGCGACTGGTGGATGCCGGTCGGGACGAAAAATGGACACAGCACGGAAGCGCCGATCGGCGCCTCCACCAGCGACAGGTCGTGATACAGGCTTTCGGTCAGGGCCACCACGGCGTGCTTGGACACGTTGTAGACGCCCATCACCGGCGGGCAAAGCACGCCCGCCATCGAGGAGGTATTGACGATATGGCCTTGGTAATCCGGGTCGACCTTGGCGCATTCCAGCATCAACGCAGTAAAGATGCGTACGCCGTGGATGACGCCCAAGACGTTCACGCCCATCACCCAGTCCCAATCCGCCTCCGTTGCTTCCCACAGCAGGCCGCCGAAACCGACGCCTGCATTATTGAAGACAAGGTGCACCGCGCCGAATTCGCGCATCGCCGCATCGGCCAGCGCCTGCACTTCAGCCGACTTGCGCACGTCGCAGCGAACCGCCACGACCTGGGCGCCCTGGCCGCGCAGCTCCGCGGCCGTTGCGTCAAGCGCGTCCTGCTGCACGTCTGCCAGCACCAGTTTCATGCCCAGCGAGTGGGCCTTGAGCGCGAACTCGCGGCCAAAGCCGCTGGCGCCGCCGGTGATTACTGCAACCTTGCCTTGGAAGTTTTTCATGGGATCAGTTTCACAAGTTGTTTGCCGAAGTTGTGGCCCTGCAGCAGGCCGATCAGGGCGTCCGGCGCGGAGGCCAGGCCCTGGGAAACGGTTTCGCGGTACTTCAACTTTCCTGCGGCGACCAGCCTGCCCATTTCGGACAAGCCTTGCGGCCACATATCCATATGCTCGGTGACGATGAAGCCGCGCAGCGTGATGCGGCTTAGCAGCAGCTTCTTGGCGTTGCGGATCGGGATCTCGGCGCCGGTGTATCCCGCCAGCAGGCCGCACAGCGCGACGCGGGCGAAGGCATTGGTGCGCCCCAGCGCGGTGTCGAAGACTTCGCCGCCCACGTTCTCGAAAATGGCGTCGATGCCGTCCGGCGTGGCGGCCGCCAGGTCGGCCTTCAGGTTGCCGGCCTTGTAGTCGACGCAAGCGTCGAAGCCCAGTTCATTGACCACGTAATCGCATTTGGCCTTGCCGCCGGCAATGCCGACCGCGCGGCATCCTGCCAGCCGGGCAAGTTGACCAACGGCGCTGCCCACCGCACCGCTGGCGGCCGACACCACCACGGTCTCGCCCACTTTGGGGCGCAGGATTTCATGCATGCCGTACCAGGCCGTCATGCCTGGCATGCCGACCACGCCAAGGTGGGCGGAGGCCGGGATCACGCTGGTATCGACCTTGCGCAGCTCGCTGCCGTCGGAGACGCCCATCTCGGCCCAGCCGAACATGCCTGCCACGAACTCGCCCACCGCGAAATCGGCGTTGCGCGATTCGACCACCTCGCCCACCGTACCGCCGATCATGGTCTGGTCCAGCGGCTGCGGCGCGGCGTAGCTTTTGGCTTCACTCATGCGGCCGCGCATGTAGGGGTCCAGCGACAGGTAATGGTTGCGCACCAGGAGCTGGCCTTGCACCAGCGCCGGCACCTCTACTTCTTCAAGCCGGAAATTTTCCGGCACGACGACACCGCGCGGGCGCGATGCCAGCACGATGCGATGATACTTGGACATGCAAACTCCTTAGACCGCCGAGACCCCGCCATCCACTGCCAGGACCTGGCCGGTAATGTGCCGGCCGGCGTCGGAAGCGAACAGCGCTACCGCGCCCTTCAAGTCTTCGTCGCCGCCCAGGCGCTGCAGCGGCGCTGCCGCCGCCAGCTTGTCTTCACCCATGGCCTTGATCACCCCCGCGCTCAGTTTCGACGGGAAGAAGCCCGGCGCCAGCGCGTTGACGTTGATGCCGTACTCGCCCCACTCGCCAGCCAGCGCGCGGGTAAAGTTGATCAAGGCCGCCTTGGACGTATTGTAAGCGACGGTCTTCATGGTGCCGGGGCCATTGCCGGCCAGGCCGGCGATGGATGCGATATTGATAATACGGCCGGACCGGCGCGGGATCATGGAACGCTTGCCGACCGCCTGCGACAGCAGGAAGATGCTGCGCACGTTCAGGTTCATCACCTTGTCCCACGCTTCCAGCGGATAGTCTTCCGCCGGCGCGCCCCAGGTGGCGCCGGCGTTATTGACCAGGATGTCGATATGGCCGCCCAGCGCGGCCAGCGCGGCATCGACCAGCGGATCGATCGATGCTTCCTTGCCCAGGTCGGCGGCGATGGCGAACGCTTCGACGCCGTTCTCCTTCAGTACGGCAACCGCCTCGTCCAGGTCGGCCTGCTTGCGCGAGCTCACCACCACCCTGGCGCCCAGTTCGCCCAGCGCCAGGGCCATTTGCAGGCCAAGGCCGCGCGAGCCGCCGGTCACCAGTGCGGTTTTGCCTTTGAGGTCGAAGAGTTCCCGGGTAGTGCGCATAAATGTCTCCTTATATCGTGTAATCCATGCACTGGCGCGCATCGCGCACAGCGCCGAAGAATGGCTTTAGTGCCTGGTGCTGCGGGTGCGACTGGTAAGCGTCAAGCGCCTCTTTGCTTTCGAATTCGGAATAAAGCACGACGTCGTAGGTGGCTTCCAGGCCTGGCTCGGCGATGCCCACTTCGAGCTTGAGGATGCCGGGTACGATGCCGGCGCATGCCAGCAGCTGTTCCTTCATTTTCGCGGCGTTGGTGGCGCGGTCGGCGCCTTCGGCGTGGTCTTTCAGCTTCCACATGACGATGTGCTTGATCATTCGCTAATCCTCAGAACCACGCGTCCTGCATGTCGAGCGTGGTCGTATCGAGAGCGGCCAGCAGGTTCAGCTGCGGCTGGACCTTGGGCAACTCCCATTGGTAGAAATAGCGGCAGGCCTGCAGTTTTCCGCGCCGGAAGTCGTCGCCTTCCGGCAGCCTGGCCACGGCCGCCATGGCCTGCTGCAGCCAGATCCAGGCGACCACCACATGCCCCACCGCCTCCAGGTAGACCGTGGCGTTGGCCAGGGTCTGGTTAAGGTCGGGGGCAGCATACAGCGCCTGCGTGACTTCTTCAACCCGGCGCCATGCGGCGTCCAGCGCGTTGGCGTGGGCCACGAGCTGACCGGCGTTGCGGGCGCTTTGCACCGTGGCACGGACTTCCCCGGCCATGGTCTTGAGCAGCGCGCCGTCATGGATGCTGGCCTTGCGGCCCAGCAGGTCCAAGCCATGGATGCCGTGCGTGCCTTCGTGGATCTGGTTCAGGCGGTTGTCGCGGTAGAACTGTTCGACGTTGTATTCACGGGTATAGCCGTAGCCGCCGTGGACCTGGATCGCCAGGTTGTTCGCCTCCAGCCCCCACTGCGACGGCCAGGACTTGGTGATCGGCGTCAGGAATTCCAGCAGGCGGCCGGCACGCTGGCGGATTTCCGGCGTTTCGCCGGTGTGCTCGTCGTCCACCAGGCGGGCGCTGTACAGGCACAGGCCGAGCGCGCCTTCCACATAGGCCTTCTGCGCCAGCAGCATGCGCCGCACGTCGGTGTGGGCGATGATGGGAAGCTGCGGCGAAGACGGGTCCTTGGCGGCCGGGTGCCGGCCCTGCGGGCGCTCGCGGGCATAGTCCAGCGCGTGCAGGTAGCCGGTGTAGCCCAGTACTGCGGCCGCCAGGCCGACGCCAATGCGGGCCTCGTTCATCATGTGGAACATGTTGAACAGGCCCTGGCCTTCGCGCCCCACCAGGTAGCCGATGGCGCCGCTGCGGCCGCCGGGCAGGTAGCGCCCTTCGCCGAAATTCAGCAGGCAATTAGTGGTGCCGCGGTTGCCCATCTTGTGGTTCAGGCCCGCCAGCGCGATGTCGTTGCGCTCGCCGTCATCGAGAAACTTGGGGACGATGAACAGGGAAATGCCTTTGACGCCGGGCACCAGCTTGCCGTCCGGGCCGGGAATCTTGGCCAGCACCAGGTGCACGATATTTTCGGCCAGTTCGTGCTCGCCGCCGGAAATCCACATCTTGTTGCCGCTCAGGCGGTACCGGTCGTCACGCTCCGGATCGGGCTCGGCGCGGGTCGTGATGTCGGACAGGCTGGAGCCGGCCTGCGGTTCGCTCAGGCACATGGTGCCGAACCAGCGGCCTTCCAGCATCGGCCGCACGAAGTGCTCGACCTGCGCGGTGGACGCGCATTTGAGCAGCGTGTTGGCGTTGCCGATGGTCAGGAAAGCATAGCTGGAGGTGGCCATGTTCGCCGCCGTGAAGTAGGCAGTAATTGCCTTTTCCACCGTCAGCGGCAATTGCATGCCGCCCAGCGCATAATCCTGGCCGGCGGCCATCAGGCCCGCTGCCGAAAAGGCGTCCAGTGCGCGTTTCACTTCCGGGATCACGCTGACCCGCTCGCCGTCGAACTGTGGTTCCTGCTGGTCGCTCAGCTTATTGTGCGGGGCGAACAGGTCGGAAGCGATCTGCTCGGCGGTGTCGAGGGCCGCCGTGAAGGTCTCGCGGCTATGGTCGGCGAAGCGCGGACGCCTGGCCAGCGCCTCGGCATCGAGCCAGTCGTACAGCATGAATTCGACGTCGCGGCGGTTCAGCAGCCGGGAAGCCATCACGCCACCTCGAACAGGCCTGCCGCACCCTGGCCGCCACCGATGCACATGGTGACCACCACATATTTCACGCCGCGCCGCTTGCCTTCGATCAGCGCATGGCCGACCATGCGCGCCCCGGAGACGCCGTAAGGATGGCCAACGGCGATCGCGCCGCCGTTGACGTTCAGGCGGTCCATCGGGATGCCAAGCCTGTCGGCGCAGTACAGCACCTGCACGGCGAAGGCTTCATTCAATTCCCACAGGCCGATGTCCTCGACCTTGAGGCCGGCGCGCGACAGCAGCTTCGGCACGGCGAACACGGGTCCGATGCCCATCTCATCGGGCTCGCAGCCGGCCACGGCGAAACCGCGGAACACGCCGAGCGGCTGCAGGCCTTTGGCAGCGGCCACGCGGTCGCTCATCACGATGGCGCAAGAAGCGCCGTCGGAGAACTGGCTGGCATTGCCGGCCGTGATCACGCCGCCCGGCACCGCAGTGCGGATCCCGCGTACCGCTTCGATGGTTGTGTCGGCGCGGATGCCTTCGTCGGCCGCGATGGTCACTTCGCGCGTGCCCAGCATGCCGGTGGACTTGTCGGCCACGCCCATGGTGACCGTGATCGGCACGATCTCGGCGTCAAAGCGCCCGGCCGCCTGCGCCGCCGCGGCGCGCTGCTGGCTCTGCACGCCATACGCGTCCTGGCGCTCCTTCGGAATGCCATAGCGCCTGGCGACGATTTCCGCCGTCTGCAGCATCGGCAGGTAGATCGCCGGCTTGTGTTCGTTCAGCCACACGTCCTTGTACATGTGCATGTTCATTTCCTGCTGCACGCAGGAGATCGACTCGACGCCGCCGGCGGCGAAGATCTCGCCCTCGCCTGCCAGCACGCGCTGGGCGGCAGTGGCGATGGTCTGCAGGCCGGAAGAGCAGAAACGATTGATGGTCATGCCCGGCACCGTGACCGGGGCGCCGCCGCGCAAGGCCACCTGGCGCGCGATATTGCCGCCGGTGGCGCCTTCCGGATTGGCGCAACCCATGATCACGTCTTCCAGTTCGCCCGCTTCAATGCCGGCGCGCGCAATGGCCGCCTGCAGCACGTGGCCGCCGAGGGTGGCGCCGTGGCTCATGTTGAAGGCGCCTTTCCAGGATTTGGCGAGGCCAGTGCGGGCGGTTGAAACGATGACTGCGTCGGTCATGGGTGTCTCCTCGGGATGAATGTTTCGAACCAGCATAGCACAGCTTTAGCACGGTCGTTCGCTAAATTATCTCTGTTGTAAGTTTTGTGTAAGTTTCAAGAAAGAATGCTGTAAGAATACAGGTCCAGACTCCATCCTGCCGTTGAAGCATTTGGAACACTAACTATTAATCTGGAGACAAGCATCATGGCAATTAGTT
>Ga0209050_1001304_pt1 | contig 28064 bp, 20 predicted proteins | sample Araplavi_mTSA_r2_FD_184276 | JGI IMG/M metagenome (GOLD analysis project Ga0209050, IMG submission 184276) | Arabidopsis root microbial communities from North Carolina, USA - plate scrape MF_Cvi_mTSA_r2 (SPAdes) (version 2) | ecosystem: Host-associated > Plants > Roots > Endosphere | place: USA... | reverse complement strand
ATTATTTCGGGCGCCCTGCGGCCGATCCCTTTCAAGCCGAAGAATGGTCGCTCGGCTTGCCCCACCTCGACAAGCGAGACGCCGAAGCATAGCCGCGCACCGCCAAAGTCAGCGATGGCCTTCGCTCGGCGAATAAGGCACAACCTGCCCTGATGGCAGGATACGGGGGATCAATTGGGCCGGTGAGCGACCTTCTGTCCGCCGACAGTTACTGACGCATGGCCGACGCCGAAGAAGCCGATATCCTCGCCGCGGCCATCGCCGGCGACCGCGACGCGTTCGCCGCGCTGCTGCGCCGCCATTATGATCGCATCCACGGGCTCGCGTGGCAGCTGACGGGATCGCGCGCCGATGCCGATGATATCGCGCAGGACGTCTGCTGCATCCTTGCGGAAAAGCTCTCCGCTTTTCGCGGCGATGCCAAATTCACGACCTGGCTGTGCAGCATCGTCTATAACGCATGCCGCGATTTCCACCGGCGGCGGTCGGCGCTGACGCGCTTCACCGGCCGGCTGAGTGTCATGGTCGGGCTGGCGCGAGGGCCTGACGGGCGTGATCTTTATGATGCGCTGTGGATCGAAAGCGCGATCGCCCGGTTGAAGCCCGATCTTCGCGACACCGCGGTACTGATTGCCGGACAGCAACTCACCCACGCCGAAGCCGCGCAAATTCTCGGTATCGCCGAAGCGACGGTATCGTGGCGGATGCACGAGATTCGCCGCCAGCTCGCCGCCAATTCGGGAGCCGACGATTGATCGTGAAGCTCCGCGGATTTTTTTCAACATTCCGCCAAGGATTTCCTGTGCCGGGACGTCCCAGTGACATGCGGGCGATTGTGCGCCGCTGTTGCCAGGGAGACATAGCATGTCCCGTTTCTATCTGACGCTTACCGCAGGGCTGTCGATCACGCTGATCGCTGCCTGCTCGCAATCGAACGAACCCGACATCGCATCGCCGTCGTCGGAGGCCGCGACACCGACCCCGAAGGCGGAGCTCGAAGAGGATTCTTCCGACATCGTCGTCACGGGGCAGCGTGTCGCCGCACACGCAATGGACACGCCTTTGGCGGTCTCGGTGATCAGTTCGGAACGCGTCGCGTCGCCACCGCCCCCCGCACCCGCACAGACCCAAAAAATGGTTGTGACGGGCAGCGCCATTCGCGCCCCGCATCCCGACCGGATCATGCCCTATTATCAGGATGTCGGCCGCGACAAATTCACTGCGACCCATGAAAATGCGTTCAAGATCGCGCAGAACGAGCCCGTGTCGACCTTTTCGATCGACGTCGACACCGCCTCCTATTCCTTCGTTCGCGCATCGCTGAACAACAATGCCCTGCCGCAACCGGCGGCAGTGCGGACCGAGGAGCTGATCAATTATTTCCCGTACGATTATGCAGCGCCCCGGAGCGCGCAGCAGCCCTTCACCTCGAACGTCGCAGTCTTCCCCAGCCCGTTCACTTCGGGCCGCAAGCTCGTCCGCATCGGGATCAAGGGCTATGCGATCGAACGCGCGACGCGGCCGCGCGCGAACCTGGTCTTCCTGATCGACACGTCGGGATCGATGAATGCGCCGAACAAGCTGCCGCTGGTCAAGAAATCGCTCGGCCTGCTGCTCGACCAGTTGGGCCCCAACGACCGCGTCTCGATCGTGACCTACGCCGGCAGTGCGGGTACCGCGCTCGAGCCGACTTCGGCGATCCAGAAGGACAAGATCCTCGCGGTGATCGACCAGCTTGGCGCGGGCGGCAGCACTGCAGGCGCCGAGGGCATTCGTCAGGCATATGCGCTGGCCGGACGCAACCTCGACCCGAACGGCGTCAACCGCGTCGTCCTCGCCACCGACGGCGATTTCAACGTGGGCATCACCGACCAGAACGAACTGAAAGGCTATATCGAGCGCGAGCGCGGCAAGGGTATTTTCCTTTCCGTGCTCGGGTTCGGCATGGGCAATTACAATGACGCGCTGATGCAGACGCTTGCCCAGAACGGCAATGGTGCCGCAGCCTATATCGACACGCTGGGCGAAGCGCGCAAAACATTGGTCGACGAGGCTACCTCGACCCTCTTCCCGATCGCCAAGGATGTGAAGATCCAGGTCGAGTTCAACCCCGCCACCGTCGCCGAATATCGGCTGATCGGCTATGAAACGCGGATGCTCAACCGCGACGATTTCGACAATGACAAGGTCGATGCGGGCGATGTCGGATCAGGGCAGACGGTGACGGCGATTTACGAGATCGTCCCCGTCGGCGGACCGCGTACGATGGGCGACCTGCGCTACAGCAAGCCCGCGCCGCGCGCTGTTGCAGCAGGAGCGAGCGAATATGGCTTTGTGAAAATCCGGTACAAACTGCCGGAATCGGACCACAGCCAGCTCATTTCGACGCCGATTGATCGTCGCGTCGAATTCGCGCGCTTCGCCGATGCGCCGCAGGATGCGCGGTTCGCGACCGGCGTCGCGGCGTTCGCCGAACTGCTCCGCGGTGGAAAGTACAGCGGATCGATGACCTATGACGATGTGCTGCAGATCGTCGGCGCATCCCGCGGCACCGACGATTTCGGGTATCGCATGGAACTGACGCAGATGGTTCGCGCCGCCAAGACGGCCGGATCGATGGCGAAGTTGGAACGATAAGCATGGTGCAGCGGCGTATCCGAACGAGCGCCGCCGCATCCGCCTTGCCGCCGTCGCTTTTCGATCGAGATGTTCGACCGTCGCTCAATTGTGCGTATAAGGCCAGACGATGACCGGCGACGACGATCTCCATTCCCTTCTGCCACAACCACCGCCGCCCGCACCCAAACGGCGCGAGGCGGCCATCACCGAAGCGCTCGCGCGTTTCGATGGAGCACCTGTCGCGGAGCGCCGGCCGCGACCGGCGGATACGGCGCCCTGGTGGAAATCGCTTCGGGGCCCGCAGGCCGGGCTGCTCGCAGCCGCCGCGCTGGTTGCCGCGATCAGCCTGCCCTTTGCCTGGACCACGCTCAATCCGGGCGCGCCCGCCGCCGACGAACGGGTTTCGCCTAGCCCTCGCGAAGGAGTGCGGGTCGCCTCGCGCGACACGGTCGGCGTCCCGGCTGCGGCCTCGACCGCGATGGCAGCGTCCGAAGAAGCTGATCGCGTCGATCCAAATATCCCCGCGCGCCCTCCCGCCCAGGCTGCGCCACCAGCGAAGCGGGTCGAACTGGCGCAGGCCGAAACCTTCGCACCGGTAGCAGTCGCTGCAAAGGCCGAACAAGCCGCTCCCATTGTCGTTCAAGGACGAGCGGCGCCGCGCCCCTCGCTCGAGGCGGCAAGCCCCGTTTCGGTGGTTTCCGCCGACAGGGTCTCAGAAGGTGATGACGTCGTCGTCACCGGCACGCGTGTCTCGAAACCGCCGCGGCGCGGCGACTGGAACGCCTGCACCGTTAATGACCCCAGCCGGACGCTGTCCAAATGCAGGAAGCTGGCGAACAAGGGCGCGAAAGACGCCCGGGCGCAAGCCGATGCGCATCTGTCCGACGGGCTGAAGCATGCGTGGGAAGGCGATCTCGCTGAGGCGATCGGCGCGTTCGATCAGGCGATTGCCGTCGCCCCCGACCTTTCGGTCGCCTACCTCAATCGCGGCCTCGCCTACGATCGCCAAGGCGAAAGCGCGCGTGCGATCGCCGATCTCGACCGCGCGATCCGGCACGCTCCGCAGTCGGCTCGCGCTTACTATAACCGCAGCCTGATCCTCCGAAAACAGGGCGAAGCCCGGCGCGCCGATCTCGACGAACGGCGCGCGATCAGCCTCGACAACCGATATCAGGCGGCACCGCGCCCGGACTAATCAGGCCCGAAGTGTCTGATCCATAAGATCACCGCTTGTTGCATAGTCATCGGCCGCGTTTTCCGAGACCGCGGCTCCACTGCCGATGCGATGATATTCCTGCACGATCTGCGATAGCGCCGACAGCGCCAGCGTCGCCGGGTCGCGCGTTGCGGGGATGAGGCCGACCGACGTGCGGAGCTTGCGGCGCAAACCGTCGGGCACGCCGGCCGCCATCAGGGTGTCGAGCCGGATATCCTGCGTTCGCCGACTCCCGATCGCCCCGATGTAAAAGCTGGGAAGGCGCAGCGCTGGCGGCAGCAGCTCTTCCTCCCAGTCGCGATCGTGAAACACCGAGAGGATCGCGGTCCACGCATCGGTACGCACCGGCGGCAGCGATGTGCGCGCGGTCAGCCGGACGGTGTCGAAGCCTTCCGCAGCCAGGTCCGACAAGGCGCGTTCGTCGGGCGAAAGCACGGAGATATCGGCGCCGAAGCTCGCCGCGAGCCGCGCCAGCGCCGTGAGTTCTTCGCCCTGCCCGATCGCGACGACGCGGAGCGTCGGTGCATAGCAGAGGCGGAAGCCGTCATCGCGCCAGCCCGCTCCATCGCCTTCGGACATAGCGGCCGAAGACACGCCTTCGTCCGAGAGCCGCAACACGGCCGCCTCACGGCGATCATGCCGCGACAGGACCTCCGCGATCGCATGCGGATCGGGGCGGGGGTTGAACAGAAGGTCGATACCGCCACCGCAAGGGAGCCGGATGTCGAGATAGGGCGACCCGGCGCCGAACCGAACCAGCTTGGCGCGCCCGTCGGCGAGCGTTCCGATCGCCTCGGCCACGACCGCCGCCTCGATGCAGCCGCCCGAAAAGGACCCGACGTATCGGCCGTCTGCGGCGACCGCCATCTGCGCGCCGATCGCCCGCGGCGACGATCCTTCGATCCCAGTGAGCGTCACGAGAATTATGCCGGCACCCTCCCGGCTCTGATCGAGGGCAAAGCGCAATATGTCGGCCGGCGTGGTTGCTATCATTCGTCGTTTGCTCTGAAAGGGGCGCGAAGATTGGCGGAAGGACCGAGAGCCATGATCGAAGCCGCGAACGTCGCCGCCATCCTGCTCGCCGCGGGCACATCGCAGCGGTTCGGTGCCGAGGACAAGCTGCTGGCGCCGCTCACGGGCGAACCGCTCGCGCTACACGCCGCGCGGCGGATCGCCGAACTCGAGCCCGGACGGCGGATCGCCGTCTGTCCCGACGACCATGGCATGCTCGCGCGGAAGCTCGCAGCGGAAGGTTTCGAAATTGTCGTCAACCCGCACCCGGAACGTGGGCTGTCGCAATCCCTGTCGTGCGGCATTGCCGCGGCCGCGCTGGGTCCGGAAGTCGCGGCGCTCATCTGTCTCGCCGATATGCCCTTCGTCAGCACCGGCCATTTGCACAATCTGCTGATGCGCTTCGATCCGTCAACCGCGCCCGTGGTCGCCTCGTCGAATGGCGACGCTGCGATGCCACCGGCACTGTTTTCCCGCGCGTTGTTCGAAACGCTGCGCAGCGGCGAAGGCGACCGCGGCGGCAAGGCCCTGCTCGCCGACGCCGCACTCGTCCGCGCCGACGCCGACGAACTGGTGGATATCGACCGGCCTGGCGACCTGCCCGCGCATTGATCGCGGCGTATCGCGATCACGTCATCTCCGGCAATTTGTCGATGAACTTGTCGAGCGTGATCGGGTAGTTTCGCACGCGCGCGCCCGTTGCGTTGTACACCGCGTTGGCGACCGCCGCGGCGACCCCGCAGATGCCGAGTTCACCGACGCCCTTCGCCTTCATTGGTGAGGTCGTCGGGTCGGTTTCGTCGAGGAAGATCACGTCCTGATGCGGAATGTCGGCGTGGACCGGCACCTCATATCCGGCAAGGTCGTGGTTGACGAAGAAGCCGAAGCGCTTGTCGACCGCGAGTTCCTCCATCAGAGCCGCGCCCGCGCCCATCGTCATGGCACCGATCACTTGGCTGCGCGCAGCTTTGGGGTTGAGGATACGCCCCGCTGCGCACACCGCGAGCATGCGGCGAACGCGGATTTCGCCGGTCATCGCGTCGACGCCAACCTCGGCGAAATGCGCGCCGAAGGTCGATTGCTGGAACTTCTCGGCAAGGTCGCCATATTCCATCATGTCCTCGGCGACGATCTCGCCGTCCTTTGCGGCATCACCCAGCGCGAAGCTGCGCCGCCCCGCCTTGACCTTGCCATCGGCAAAGACAGCATCGGCGGCGTTCACGCCTAATTTTTGAGCCACCGCATCGCGCAGTTTCGCGCAGGCGGCATAGACGCCCGCGGTCGAGCTGTTCGCACCCCATTGTCCACCCGAACCCGCCGATACGGGGAAGGACGAATCGCCGAGTTTCACCACCACCTTGTCGAGTGGCACGCCCATCATCTCGGCGGCGGTCTGGGCAATGATCGTATAGCTGCCGGTGCCGATGTCGGTCATATCGGTTTCGATCGTCACGACGCCCGACGCGGCGAGCCGCGCGCGCGCCGCCGATTTTTCGTTGATATTGTTACGGAAGGCCGCCGCCACCCCCATGCCGACGAGCCAGCGTCCGTCGCGGGTCACGCCGGGCTTGCCGCGCCTGGCCCAGCCGAATTTATCGGCGCCGGTTTTCAGGCATTCGTTGAGCCGGCGCTGCGAAAAGGGTCGGCTCGGCTTTTCGGGGTCGACCTGCGTATCGTTGAGGACGCGAAACTCGACCGGATCGATACCCAGCTTTTCGGCCATCTCGTCCATCGCGATTTCGAGCGCCATCAGCCCCGGCGCCTCACCTGGCGCGCGCATCGCATTGCCTTCGGGCAGATCGAGCACCGCGAGCCGCATCGCGGTCATGCGATTTTCGCCGGCATAGAGAAGGCGCGTCTGCGCGACCGCGGTTTCGGGACCGCCGCCGGGCAAGTCGCCCGACCAGCTTTCATGCCCGATCGCCGTGATCTTGCCGGCCGCGGTCGTGCCGATGCGGACGCGCTGAATTGTCGCGGGACGGTGGGTTGTATTGTTGATCATCAGCGGCCGGGGCAGCGCGACCTTGACCGGCCGCTTCACGGCTTTGGCGCCCAAAGCAGCAAGGATCGCATCGGTGCGGACGAACAATTTCCCGCCGAAACCGCCGCCGATATAGGGTGAGATCAGCCGGACATTCTCCTTTTCGATGCCCAGCGTCTTGGCAACATCGCCGACCGACCAGGCGATCATCTGGTTCGAGGTCCACAGCGTCAGCTTGTCGCCCTCCCAATTGGCGATCGACGCGTGCGGTTCCATCATCGCATGGGCATGGTCGGGGGTCGTATAGCGTCCGTCGAACTGAACCGGCGCGGCGGCGAAGGCGGCGGCGAAATCGCCGACATTGGTGTCGGGCGCGGTGCCGAAGACCGTCGGCGGCGTAATCGCAGTGTCGAGCGCACCCGCCAAGTCGTAAGCGCCCTTTTCGCGCGCATAGTCGACGCGGACAAGCGAAGCCGCCGCGCGCGCTTGTTCAAACGTTTCGGCGACGACGAGCGCTATCGCCTGATGATAATGGTCGACCGCGGGCCCGCCGAGCAGCTTGGCGGTGTTGAAATTGCCCTTGTCGAGCTTGCCCGCATTAGCGGCGGTGACGATCGCGAGCACACCGGGCTCGGCGCGCGCCTCGTCGAGGTTCATCGACGCGATCTTGCCCTTGGCAATCGCGGACCCGACGACATAGCCATAGGCCTGCGTGTCGGCGAAATCCTGATGCTCATAGGCATAAGGCGCAGTGCCGGTCGTCTTGAGCGGTCCTTCGACGCGGTTGGTGGGTTTGCCGATGACCTTCATCTGGTCGATCGGGTTGGTGGTGGCGGGCGTGTCGAATTTCATGGCTCAGCCTTTCGCTTGCGCCAGCACGCCGGCGAGCGTGCGCTCGACCAGTGGCAGCTTATAGGCATTTTCGTGGGTCGTCTTCGCGCCCGCGAGCAGCTTGGCGGTGACCGCCTTCGCGCCGCGCGGCAGCTCGGCCTCGGCTGCTTCGACGCGCCATGGCTTGTAGGCGACACCGCCGAGCGCGACGCGCCCGGTCCCGTCCTTTTGCACCACGAGACCGACCGAGATCAGCGCGAAGGCATAGGATGCCCGGTCGCGCACCTTGTGATAGACATGCGTGCCGCCGATCGGCTTCGGCAGGGTAACCGCGGTAATCAATTCGCCCGGTGCCAGCACCGTCTCCAGATGCGGTGTCTTGCCTGGCGCGCGATAGAAGTCGGCAAGCGGAATCGTCCGCGCCTTCCCTGCCGCATCGACCGTCTCGACCGCCGCGTCGAGCGCGCGCATCGCCACCGCCATGTCGCTGGGGTGCGTCGCGATACAGGCGTCGCTGGCGCCGATGACGGCAAGGGTGCGGTTGAAGCCACCGATCGCGGCGCAGCCGCTGCCCGGCTGGCGCTTGTTGCACGGCTGGTTGGCGTCGTAAAAATAGGGGCAGCGCGTTCGCTGGAGCAGATTGCCGGCGGTCGTTGCCTTGTTGCGGAGCTGTCCCGACGCGCCCGCGACCAACGCGCGCGAGACGAGTCCATAATCGCGCCGGATGCGCGCGTCGGAGGCGAGGTCGGTGTTGAGGACCATCGCGCCGATGCGCAGCCCGCCCTCGCTCGTCGGCTCGATCTTGTCGAGCGCGAGGCGGCTGACGTCGATCAGATGTCCGGGCGTCTCGATCTCGAGCTTCATCAAGTCGAGGAGGTTGGTGCCGCCAGCGATAAAGCGCGCGCCTTTCGAACGCGCGAAGGCGGCGGTGGCGGCGGCGGGCGTGTCGACCCGTTCATAGGTGAAGCTTTTCATGCCTTCACTCCCGCCACATCGGTGATGGCTGCGATGATGTTGGAATAAGCGCCGCAGCGGCAGATATTGCCGCTCATCCGCTCGCGAATCTCGGTCGCCGTCATCGGCGGCGCGGCTGTCAGGTCGGCGGTGACATGGCTGGGGACACCGGCCTTGATTTCATCGAGCACCGCGACCGCCGAGCAGATCTGGCCCGGGGTGCAATAGCCGCACTGATAGCCGTCGTGGGTCACGAACGCGTCCTGCATCGCGTGCATCTTGTCGGGCGTGCCGAGGCCCTCGATCGTCGTGATCTTGTCGCCCTCGTGCATCACTGCCAGCGTCAGGCAACTGTTGATCCGCCGCCCGTCGACGATCACGGTGCACGCGCCGCACTGGCCGTGGTCGCATCCCTTCTTGGTGCCCGTGAGGTGCAGATGTTCGCGCAGCGCGTCGAGCAGCGACACGCGCGTGTCGAGCTCCAGCTCATGCGCCTTCCCGTTGACGCTGAACGCCACTTTGGCCGTCGGCGGCGCCGCAGCGGCCGGGGTGGCAGCCGTCGCCGCGCCGATCGGAACAAGCGTCACCGTCGCGACCGACGCCGCGCCGCCGACGAGCACGCCGCGACGCGACAGCTCATATTCTTCTGGAGTCTGCACCAGGTTTCTCCGTTTCTGTATCTGTTTGCCGATGGGCGCGGATGCCCACGGGAAAGGTCAGGCAGTTATACCGCGCGACTTATGACCGCGTCGGCTCAGAAAATTTCGGATTCGTGCCGAAGGGGTAACATAATAATGCGCTGCAGAACAAGCTTCGCCCCGGGTCGATGCGCGGCTGGCAGGTCGCCGCCTGCCGAGACGTTTTTCCCGCTGGAAGCCCTCGAAGCGTCAACATCGCGGGAAATAATCCCAAACGATGTTGCAAATGCGAGTTACTCTCATTAGTGGCGCATCACCGACGCGGCCCGGCCGCCGATCAAAGGGGGAAAAGATGCGCCGTTCCATTCGTTTGCTGCTGACCGGATCGGCGTTTCTATACACTGCGACATTCGCTCAGGCGGAGCAGGATGCGTCGCCGACGGCAACCAACGAAGAACCGGGCGATGCCATCGTCGTGACCGCCTATGGCCGGACCGATCAGCCCACCGCAGCAACCGGCCTTCCGCTCTCGCCGCTTGAAACGCCGCAAACGATCAGCGTGATTACGCAGCAGCAGATCCAGGACCAGGGGTTCAACACAATCAACGACGCGCTCGACTTTACCGTCGGCATTTCGAAAAAGGATATCGACCGCGGGCGCAGCGCGATCACCGCGCGCGGTTTCGAGGTGCAGAACTTCCAGCTCGACGGTGCGCCGTTCGAAAATGGCAATGTCGGCTTTGGCGAGACCAGCACCGCGCAATATGAGCGCGTTGATCTGGTGCGCGGCGCCGCCGGCCTGATGCAGGGCGCGGGCGACCCGTCGGCGGTCGTCAACCTGATCCGCAAACATGCGACGACGAGCGAATTTGCCGGCAACATCAGCCTGGAGGCTGGGTCGTGGGATCGTTTTGCCGCCACGCTCGACGTGCAATCGCCGCTCAATGCCGCGGGAACGGTGCGCGCACGCGCGGTCGCGCAGGCCTATACGCAGGACAGCTTCGTCGATCTGGAAAAGAAAAAAGGCGTCCTCCTCTATGGCGTGATCGACGCCGACCTGGGCGATCGCACGACGCTGTCCATCGGCGCGAGCTATCAGCGCGACGAGCGCGACGGGATCATGTGGGCGCAGCTGCCCTATTGGTATAGCGACGGCACGCGCACCGACTGGCCGCGCTCTAAGACTACGGGCGCCGACTGGGGACTCTGGAACACCACCGAGATTTCGGCCTTCGCCACGCTCAAACGCAAACTGGGCGGCGACTGGGAAATTCGCGGCGACATCGGCTATCATAAGGGGCTCGAAAACTCGAAGCTGCTTTGGCTCGACGGCCTGCCCGATCGCGTGACCGGCGCGGGCGTCGGCACCTATGGCTATTGGTACAAGACCGATCCCGAACAATGGCATGGCAGCATCCAGGCCAATGGCAGCTTTAACCTGCTGGGCGGCCAGCACGACCTCGCATTCGGCGCGATGGCGAGCCGCGTCGACAACGGCTGGACGAACCGCGATCCGATCGCGATCGACCCGATCGACGACTTCAACAGCTTCGACGGCCGGCTCGACGAGCCAGAATGGGGTGAGCGATATGACATGTCCGGTTTCGGCAACACGACGCAGGCGGCGGTGTACGCCTCGACGCGGATCAGCCTGATCGGGGGGCTGAAGCTCATCGGCGGCGGGCGCGTCAGCTATTACAAGCGCGAAGAGCATGAGAGTCTGTACAGTTCGCCTTACAGCCTGTCGTACAAGGGTCAGATCACCCCTTATGTCGGGCTGGTCTATAACCTCACCGAAAACCTGTCCGCCTATGCGAGCTACACCAATATCTTCAAGCCGCAGGGTGACCTCCGCGACCGCAACAACAAGCTGATCGATCCGCTCGAAGGCACCAATTATGAAGCCGGCTTGAAAGCGCTGCTGCTCGATGGCCAGTTGCTGGCGACGGTCTCGGTCTATCGCATCGAACAGGACAATCTGGCGGTCGCCGACGGCCTCATCCCCGGCACCCCCATTCAGGCCTATCGCGGCATGAAGGGGACCGTCGCCAAGGGCTATGAACTGGAAGTCGTCGGCAAGATCACCCCGCAATGGGACGTCAGCGCCGGCTGGAGTGACTATAGCGCGAAGGACGCCGATGGCGCGCATGTGCTCGCGCACCAGCCGCGCCGCGTGTTCAACTTCGCGACCCGCTACGACTTCACTGGAACGCTAGACGGCCTGAGCGTCGGCGGGGCGATGAAATGGGAAAGCCGTCCGCCGGTGACCGCCGTCAATCCCGGCACGAATGTCGAGGAACGGATCGGCCAGCCCGCCTATGCCATCGCCAATATCATGGCACGATATGACCTGACCGAGGCACTGTCGGTGCAGGCCAATGTCGACAATCTTTTCGACAAGCGCTTTTTCAGCGGCAACGTCTGGTTCCCGGGCTTCGTCTATGGCGAGCCGCGAAATGCGCGGGTGACGCTGAAATACGCGTTCTGAGAAAAGATCGACCGGGCAACCGCTTTTTGCCGATGGAGGATGTCCGGCGATTGCGGACATGAAATGAGGGCGCTAGCGACAGGCGGATGACATCGGTCCGTTCACATTCGCCGGCGCTCGTCGCTACCCTTCGGTCGCTTGGCGTCGCCGCATTGCTAATGGCGGCGGCACCCTCGCACGCGGCCGAACCGGTGCTTTATGCCAATGCGACGATTATCGACGGCACCGGCGGTCCCGCACGAGCCGGACAGGACATTTTGATCGACGGCGAACGGATCGTGGCCATTGGGGAGAACGACGGCCTGGCCCTGCAAGCCGGAGCCGCGCGCCGGGTCGACCTGTCCGGCCGTTTCGTCATCCCCGGGTTGATCGACAGCCATGTCCACCTCGCGACGCCACCAAACCGCGTGCGCGCCGAAGCGATCCTGCGCCGAAACCTCTATGGCGGGGTCACAGCGGTGCGCGACATGGCCGACGACCTGCGCGCAGTGGGCGAATTTTCGCGTGCGTCGCTGGTCGGCGAGATTCCCGCGCCCGACATCTTTTATGCCGCGCTGATGGCCGGGCCGTCCTTTTTCGAAGATCCGCGCGTCCTCGCGGTTAGCCGTGGCTTTACGCCGGGCACCGCACCATGGATGCAGGCGATCGATAAAAAGACTCACCTCCGCACCGCGGTTACGCTGGCACGCGGCACCTCCGCGAGCGCGATCAAGATATACGCCAACCTTCCCGCTGAGCGCGTTGCGGCGATCACCACCGAGGCCCATCACCAAAAGCTGATGATCTGGGCGCACAGCGCGGTCTTCCCTGCCCGCCCCGCCGAGGTGATCGCAGCGGGCGTCGATTCGGTCAGCCACGTCTGTTATCTGGGCTATGAAGCGCAGCCCGAAATGCTCGCGGCCTATCAGGACCGCACCCCAGTCGACGAGGCGCGCCTCGCGCCGACCGGCGACGACCCGGTCGTCGCCCGGCTGTTCGATGCGATGCGCAAAAAGGGCACGATCCTCGACGCGACCGGCAGCCTGTTCGTCAAGTTCGAGGCCGAGCGCAAGGCCGACGCGAAAGCCAAGCCGCTCCGTTGCAGCGGCGCGCGGACGATCCGCCTGACGCAGCAGGCGTGGCGCGCGGGCCTGCCGATTTCGACCGGTACCGATTTCACCAATAAGGCGGACGACGCCTGGCCCGAAGTCCACACCGAACTCCGCTATCTGGCGCACGACGTCGGCATGCCGCCACTCGCGGTTATCCATTCGGCGACGCTTGTCGGCGCGCGCGCTGCGGGGCAGGACAAGGAGATGGGATCTATCGAGCCGGGCAAGCTGGCGAACTTCGTCGTGCTTGCGGCGGACCCGCTCGCCGACATCCGCAATATCGAAAAGATCGAAATGACGGTGAAGCGCGGCCGCGAATATCGGCGCGCCGATTATGTCGCACCGACGGAAAAGGAACTTGGAAATGACGATTGAACGCCGCGCGATGATTGCCGGTGCGACCGGCCTCGCTGCGGCATCTTTGCTGCCGGCGGCAGCCCGCGCCGCGGCGGTACCTGATGGCCGCAAATGGGTGATCGTCAATGCGCTCGGCGGGCTCGCCGATCCGAATATACAGGGCGCCGCCGACCCCTTTTCGCCGCGCGTGCTTGCCGAAGGCCATGCGTCGGGCATCACCGCGATCAACTGCACCCTCGGTTATGTCGCGGGCCCAGCCGAACCATTTGAAAAGAGCGTCGCCGACGTCGCCGAGATGGACATGCTGCTGCGCCGCTATCCGCGCGACCTGATCAAGATATTGAGCGCCGCCGACATCCGCCGCGCCAAGGCCGAAAAGAAGATCGGGCTGATCTACGGCTTCCAGAACGGCGCGATGATGGGCAAGGACGCTGCCCGCGTCGACATCTTCGCCAACATGGGCGTGCGCATTTTCCAGATCACCTATAATCCGGCGAACGAGCTCGGCGACGGATCGATGGCACCCGACAATCGCGGACTCACCCCGTTCGGGCGCGAGGTGATCGAACGGCTCAATGCGCAGCACATGATCGTCGACCTGTCGCATAGCGGCGAGAAGACGTGCCTCGAAGCCGCGCACGTGTCGAAGGCACCGATCTCGATCAACCACACCGGTTGCCGCGCGGTCACCGACCTGCCGCGCAACAAGACCGACGCAGAATTGCGGCTCGTTGCCGAAAAGGGCGGCTTTATCGGCATCTATTTCATGCCCTTCCTCAACATCTCGGGCCACGCCCGCGCCGAGGATGTCGTCCGCCACATCGACCATGCGGTGAATATCTGCGGCGAGGACCATGTCGGGATCGGCACCGACGGCCATGTGGGCCAGATCGACGATCTTCAGGCCTATGAAGCCGTACTCGCCAAGGAAATTGCCGAGCGGCGCGCGGCGGGGATCAGCGCTTCGGGCGAGCGTCCCGACACCTATCCCTTCGTCGTCGACCTGCGCGGGCCCGACCAGTTCCGGAAACTCATCGGGCTGCTCGCCGCGCGCGGTTATTCGAGCCGCCGGATCGAGAAAATCATGGGGCTCAATTTCCTGCGCCATGCCGAAAGCGTCTGGGGTGGCTGATCCAATCCGCTTCATCGATGCGGAGGAAGTCCGCGAGCGGCTCGACCACCGGACGTGCATCGGCCTGATGCGCGAAGCGATGATCGCGCTCGCCGAAGGGAGAAGCCGGCAATTGTTGCGCGGGATCATCGATCTCGACGGCGGCGATCTGTTCGGGGTCATGCCGGGCGCACTCGAAGGCGCCGGTTTCGGAGCGAAGATCATCAGCATTTTTCCTGCGGCTGCGGCTCATGGCAGCTCGCATCAGGGCGTCATCATCCTGTTCGATCGCGCGAGCGGGGCGCCGGTGTGCGTGATCGACGCCAGCGAGGTCACCGCTATCCGCACCGCCGCCGCTTCGGCAGCGGCGACCGATGCGCTGGCAAGGCCCGACGCCGCGCGTCTCGCGATCGTGGGGACGGGCGAACAGGCATGGCACCATGTCGCCGCTATCCGCCATGTCCGTGCGCTGGATGAGGTGCGCATATGGGGTCGTTCGCCCAAAAAGGCAGCCGACCTTGCAGATCGGGTCGCCAACGATTTCGGCCTTAGCGTACAAACGGCCGCGTCGGTGGCCGAGGCGGCGGAGCGCGCTGACATCATCTGCACGCTGACTGGCGCTGCCGAGCCGATCCTGCTCGACGCGCATATCGCGAACGGCGTGCATATCAATGCGGTTGGTTCAAGCCGTGCCGGCCCTTCAGAGATCGACGAAGCGCTGGTTGTGCGGGCGCGTTTCGTGCCCGATCATCGCGAGGGCGTGCTGGCGCAGGGCGCGGAGTATCTGCGCGCACGCGACGCCGGGCTCGTCACCGAAGCGCATGTCTTGCCCGAGATCGGGCATGTCTTTTCGGACTCCGCGTCGGGCCGCCTCGCGGCATCGGACATCACCATCTATAAATCGCTGGGCTCGATCGTGCAGGATCTGGGCTGCGCCGCATGGCTTTGGAAGACGTATTCCAGCTGAGAAGTTAAGGGAAGACCGCCACCTAAGAGGCTGCAACCCTGCCCGCGATGCGGTAAGGAAACTCATGATTATCGAACCGACTCGCCGCAGCCCGTTGGGTGCTGCGATCACGGCGGTCACGACTTCGCCCGCGGCGTCCCTGTGATCGCGAAGCCGGCATAACGCGCCATGGCGGACTATGTCTTCAAGCCGCACGAACGGCCGACGCTTCCGGGATCGCCCGCCAATCCCGATCATCCGACCTCGCGCATGGTGCGCCATTTCCTGATCGGCTGTTTGATCGGGATCACTGGCGGTCTTGGCAACGCCCTCGTTACGGTCAACCTCAACTTCGCGCAGGGAACGCTCGGGCTCAACAGCGACGAGGCGGCATGGCTGACCGCGGCCTATTTCATGACAAACGTCACGGCGAACCTGTTGCTGGTCAAATATCGCCAGCAATTCGGGCTCCAGCCCTTCATCCGCTACACACTCGTCGCCTATGCCGTGACGACGCTGATGCACCTGTTCATCCACGATTTCTGGACCTCGGTCGCGGTGCGCGCGATGAGCGGGATTGCCGCGAGCGGCCTCTCGACGCTGACCATCCTCTATTTCTTCCAGGCGCTGCCGGCGTCGAAGCGGCTTGCCGCAGTGATGATCGGCATCTGCATCCCGCAGATCGCGACGCCGCTCGCGCGCGTGCTGTCACCCGGCCTGCTGATCTGGGGCGACTGGCACAATCTCTACTGGTTCGAATTCGGGATGGCGCTGGCGACGCTCGCCGCAGTGATGGCGCAGCCGCTGCCGCCGAGCGAGCGCGAAAAAGTGTTCGAACCGCTCGACTTCCTGACCTTTGGCCTCTTCGCACCCGGATTATGGCTGCTGGTCGCGGTGCTGTCGCAAGGGCGGATCCAGTGGTGGACCGAACGGCCGTGGATCGGCTGGTCTATGGCTGCCAGTGTCGCGCTGATCGCCGCCGCCATCCTTGTCGAACATCACCGAAAGAACCCGCTGATCAACACGCGCTGGCTTGGCACGCGCGAGATGTTGCGGCTGATCGCCGTCGCCGCATCGGTTCGCATCCTGCTGTCCGAACAGGCGTTCGGCTCGATCGGGTTTCTCAGCGCTGTCGGCCTGATCAACGACCAGTTGGTCACGCTGAACCTGATCGTGGTTTTTGCATCGATCGCGGGGCTCGCCACCGCGGTTTTGACCTTCCGTCCGGACAATCTGACGCGGCCGATCATCATCGCGGTCATATTGATCGTGATCGGATCCTTCATGGACGCCAATACGACCAACCTCACCCGCCCCAGCCATTTCTACCTTAGCCAGGCGCTGATCGGTTTCGCTTCGCTGCTCTTCTTGGCCCAGGCGATGGTGATCGGCATCGCACGCACCTTGCTTGCGGGCGGCAAGAATTTCATCAGCTTTGTCGTGTTGTTCAGCATGAGCCAGAGCATCGGCGGTCTCGCCGGCGGCACCTTGCTCGGGACGTTCCAGACGGTTCGCGAGAAATATCATTCGCACGAACTGGTCCAGAATATCGTCGCGAGCGATCCGCTGGTCGCGGCACGGCTCGGCGCCGGCAGCCGGGTCGTGGCCGGGACGGTCGGCGATCCGGTGCTGCGCAGTGCGGAGGGCGCCGCATTGCTCAGCCAGCAAGTCACGCGCGAGGCCAATATCCTTGCCTATAATGATGTGTTCCTGCTGGTCGGCGTACTCGCGATCCTGACGACGATATGGGGGTTCATGATCAGCCGAGGCATCCGGCGGCGAAACGAGCCATCTCCGGTGATATTATTGGTACAGCGTCTGCAAGCGCAGGCGCAGGCTCAACAGGGGCAATGACATGAGCGACGAGCCAAAGGCGAACACGCCGCAACCCAAACCCGCAGCGGCAGCCCCGCCGCCCGAAGCCGCGCCACCCGTCGATCCGCAGGTCGATGCGCAGCCGTCGGCGTGGCGCCCCCCGGACAAGACCCGAACGACCGTGATCGTCATCGTCGTCGCCGCCGTCCTCGCGATCCTCGCGATCCTTTATGCTTGGGACCTGCCGCCCTTTGCCGGCAGAGCGGAACGGACCGACAACGCCTATGTCCGCGGGCGCGTAACGATCATCAGCCCGCAGGTCAGCGGCTATGTGACCAGTGTCCCGGTGCAGGATTTTTCCGAGGTCAAGGCGGGCCAGGTGCTCGCGACGATCGACGACCGCATCTATCGCGCCCGTGTCGCCCAAGCCGAAGCCAATGTCGCGGCGCAGCAGGCCGCGCTCGCCAATTCGGCGCAGGCGCAGCGGTCGCGCGAGGTTGCCACCGACAGCCAGAATGCCGGCATCGCCAACGCGCAGGCGCAGCTGACGCGCGCCGAGGCCGACATGCGCCGCGCGCGCACGCTCGCCGCCGACGGCTCGATCTCGACACGCGAGCTCGACCAGACCCGCGCGGCGCTGCTCGCAGCGCAGGCGTCGTTGCAGCAGGCGCGCGCGAGCCGGTCGATCGGGACGCAGGACGTCCGCACCGTCGTCGTCGCGCGCGCCGGCCTCGAAGCCGCGGTCGCTTCGGCGAAGGCTCAGCTCCGCCTTGCACAGATCGACCTCGACAACACGATCATCCGCGCCCCTGCCGACGGCCAATTGTCGGAAGTCGGCGTACGCCTGGGCGCCTATGTTACCGCGGGCACGCAATTGCTGTCGGTCGTCCCCCACAATGTCTGGGTCATCGCGAACTTCAAGGAAGCGCAGACAGGAACGATGGCGATCGGCCAGCCGGCGCGGTTCAGCGTCGACGCGCTCGGCGGTACCGAACTGACCGGGCGGATCGAGAATCTGTCGCCCGCCGCGGGCTCCGAATTCGCGGTGTTGAAGGCCGACAATGCCACCGGCAATTTCGTCAAGGTGGCGCAGCGGATCGCGGTGCGGATTGCGATCGACAAGGGGCAATCGGCGGCGAAGCGGCTGCGGCCCGGCATGTCGGTCGAGGTCCGTATCGACACGAGCGGCGGATCGCGCCGGTGAAAATATCGCACCTCGCGCTGGTTCCGGCCTTGGCAACGATGCTCACGGCCTGCGCCGGGCCCCATGTTGCCACGACGCCAGTGGCGCCCGTCGCGCCGCCGCTCGCGTGGCGGACCGACGCCGGCCCCACCGCGGCGCTGCAGCGCGACTGGTGGCGATCCTTCGGCGATCCGACCCTCGCCGCGCTGGTCGACACGGCGCTCGCGAACAACAGCGATATCGGCGTCGCTGCGGCGCGCGTCCGCGAAGCGCGCGCCACTTTAGCGCTAGCGCGCGCGCAGACGCTGCCGACGATCGACGCGACACTCAGCAGCGGTCGGTCGCGATCGGTGAGCCCTTTCGGCCAGCCGTCCGAGCAGAATTTCGCGCAGCCGCAACTTCAGGTCGCCTATGAGGTCGATCTGTTCGGCCGCCTCGCCGACCAGCAATCGGCCGCGCGCGATCTATATTTTGCGAGCGAGGCCGCACACGACACGATCCAGCTGTCGATCGCCGCGGCGGTGGCGGGCAATTATGTGGTCCTGCGCAGCCTCGACGCGCGGTTGGAGGTTGCACGCGAAACAGTGCGTGCGCGATCGGAGTCGCTGCGGATCGCGAAGTCGCGCGTCGGATCGGGCTATTCGCCGAAGCTCGAGCTCGAGCAGGCGCAGGCCGAATATGACGCGACGGCACAGATCGTGCCGCAGATCGAACTTGCCATCGCGCGCACCGAAGACGCGCTGAGCCTGCTGGTCGGCGATACGCCGCGCGCCATCCAGCGCGGCGAGGCGCTCGACCGGCTGACCGTGCCGCTTGTCCCGGACGGCCTGCCGTCCGAGCTGCTGCGTCGCCGGCCCGACGTGGCGCAGGCCGAATATCAGCTCGCGGCGTCCGACAAGAATCTCTCCGCTGCACGCAAGCGCTTCCTGCCGCAGGTGCGCCTTACCTCGGCCGCCGGCGCGGCCTTTTCGACGCTGCTCGGCGACCCGATCACGATCTGGTCGGTGGGCGGCAGCATCCTCGCGCCAATCTTTCAGGGCGGTCGGCTGACGGCGCAGGCCGATGCTGCGGGCGCGCAGCGCGACCAGGCCGCCTTCGCCTATCGCCGTACCGCGCTGACCGCGTTCCGCGAGGTCGAGGATGCGCTCGCGGCGGTTCGCCTGATCGACGCGCAGATCGCCTTCGCCCAGTCGCAGCGCAATGCGCTGGCCGAGGGCTTGCGCCTCGCGACCAATCGCTATCGCGAAGGCTATTCGCCCTATCTCGAACAGCTCGACGCCCAGCGCGGCCTGCTCGGCTCCGAACTGTCGCTGATCCAGCTCCGCGCCGACGCACTCTCGGCACGCATCCAGCTCTTTCAGGCGATGGGCGGCGGCTGGACGATGTGCGAGATTCCGGAAGCGCTCTGTCCGTCGACGCCCCAAGGCGCCAATCCGCCGTAAGAAGGAGGCGCGCTGGCAGGCGCCCTCCAAGAGATTCGCCCTCTCGACCTGCTATACGCGAAGCATCGCCTCGGGCTCGCGCTCACCGACCAAGGTTGGCAAGAACAGCATTTTGAAACATGGTTGAAACGACCTGATTCATTGGATTATCGGGCAAAATCTGCATATCTTTCGGCACCATATTTTCTATAATTGAAAATTATGTCTCGATTGGGGTTGATTTTTCAAAAAAATCCGACTTTATAAAAAATCGCAAACCGGAGGACCAGTTGAGCCTCGCGGTAAAAACATAAGCGAGCACCGGACAGCGGAATTGCCGTCCATAGGCGAAGGGGATAATTATGAAATTCGTTCAATCCGGCTGGTATGCGGGCACCGCGCTGTCGATGCTGGTCAGCCTGAACCCGGCCTATGCACAGTCAGCAGACGCCGCCGCCGAGGTGGTTTCGGACCAGGAAATCGTGGTCAGCGGCTCGCGCATTCAGCGCGAAGGCTTTGACGCCCCGACCCCGACCACCGTGATCGGCGAGGCCGAACTGGCGCTGGGTAACCGCCCCAGCATCGCCCAGGTTTTGAACGACACCCCCCAGTTTCGCCCGACATCGAGCCCGACGACGACGACGGGCAACACCTCCAGCGGCGTGTCGACCGCCGACATGCGCGGCCTCGGCGCTGTCCGCACGTTGACGCTGCTCAACGGGCACCGTTTCTCGGGCGCTGCCGATCTCAACACCGTGCCGCAAAGCCTGGTCAAGCGCATCGACGTCGTCACTGGCGGCGCTTCGGCGGCTTGGGGCTCGGGCGCCGTCGCGGGCGTGGTCAACATCATTCTTGACGATGATTTCACCGGTTGGCGCATGGGCGCGCAGGCCGGCGTATCGTCCCGCGGCGATGGTGCGCGCTATGGCGCCGACATCGCATGGGGCACCGACTTCGCCGACGGCCGCGGTCATTTCATGGTCGCCGCCGACTATATGAACGAACGCGGCATCCTCGACCGCAAGAGCCGCTCCAAGCTGGAATCGGGCGTGTTCCTGCGCCCTGATGGCCGGCTCGAACTCGTCAAAGACCCCAATTTGACGCAGCTTTACAACGGCGGCTCGATCCTCGGCCTGACCGGCGCCCCCTATAATCTGGTCTTCAACCCCGACGGCAACATCGGCCCGTTCCCGCTCGGCAGCGTGACGCAGGGTGTCACGACCGTCGGCGGCGGCGGCCAGAATATCTATGATTATGTCGCGGTCAGCACGCCCTACGAACGCATCAACGGCTTCGCCCGCGCCGATTTCGAAGTGACCGACTCGCTGAAGGTCTGGGCCAATTTCAGCTATCACCGGATGACGGGCAATTACGGTTTCTTCCCTGAAACCCCGACCGCGGTGATCATGCCCGACAACGCCTTCCTGACGGCAGCAAACCGCGCCGCGCTCGCCGCCGCCGGCGTCACCGGCCCGTTCATTCTCGGCCGCATGCTCGACGACGTCGGCCCCGACAAGATGCTGACGTTCAAATACAACCGCCGCAATCTCGAAGGCGCGATCGGCCTTGACGGGACTTTCGGCGACGGCTGGAGCTATAAATTCTATTATGATCACGGCGAGGTCCGGATCAATCAGGGGCTCAACAACCAGCGGATCAAAACGCGCTTCAACAACGGGGTCGATGCGGTGCTGGTGGGCAATACGCCGACCTGCCGGATCAACGCCGACGCATCGACCGCCAACGACGATCCCAATTGCGTGCCGATCAACCTGTTCGGCAATGGCAATATATCGGCAGCTGCGGCCAACTGGGCATTCGGCGGATCGCAGCTGATCGCCACCACCAAGCTCGACACCGTGGGCGCCAGCCTGTCGGGTCAACCCTTCTCGACCTGGGCCGGCCCTGTCGACATCGCGATCGGCACCGATGCGCGCTGGGAAAAGCAGATCACCAATTATGTCGATCCGCTGTCGCTGGCGAACGCGCTGGGCACGCTCAACTCGTCGGCAACCAACGGCAGCTTCAACGTCAAGGAAGCCTTCGCAGAAGTAAACGTACCGCTGCTCGACATCGCCGATGCGATCAAGCTCGAGATCAACGGCGCCGCGCGTTATTCGGATTACAGCACCAGCGGCGGTATCTGGTCGTGGAAGACCGGCGGCACGCTGCGCGTCGTCAACGACTTGCTGCTGCGCGCCGTCTATTCGCGCGACATTCGCTCGCCCAGCATCACCGAATATTTCCTCAACCGCTCGACGAACATCGGCAATGTCATCGATCCGTTCCCCAACGCCAGCGGCGCGGTCAACACGCCGCAGGCCAATGTGGTGGTTTACGGCGGCGGCAACCGCAACCTGACCCCCGAAATCTCGCACACGCTAACGCTCGGCGGTTCCTATTCGCCGAACTATATCCCGGGTGTCCGCCTGTCGGTCGACTATTATGAGATCGACATCGACAATGTGATCACGACGGTCACCGCCCAAGATCTGCTGCGCCAATGCTATGCGGCGAACCCGACCGACCGGACGTGCGGCGGCGTCATCACCCGCCTGCCGAACGGCAGCATCGAGTCGATGACGAACACCTTCCGCAACCTTGCCAACTACAATACCGCAGGGCTCGACATCGAGGCGTCGTACCGGACGAGCTTGGGTGACGGCACCCTCTCCTTCCGTGCGCTCGCCAACCACGTCTTCCACCTCAGGATCAACGGCACCGACGTGTCGGGCGTCGTCGGCGGCGAAACCGCGTTTTCGACCCCGAAATGGCGCGGTTCGGGAACGATCGCGTTCGACAATGACAGCTTCGGCGCGAACCTGCGCGTACGTTACGTCGATGGCGGACTGTACAACACGCAGCTCGGCCCGACGCAGCAGCCGATCGTGAACAACCGCAACGGCAGCCGCACCTATGTCGACCTGGGGCTGCAGTTCAAGACGGGGCCGTTCACGCTGTTCGGCAACGTCAACAATCTGTTCGACCGCAAACCGCCGTTCACGCCCTATATCACCCCGAACTACGACGTCATCGGGCGCTATGTTTCGGGGGGCCTGAAGCTGAACTTCTGAGCCTTCACACAAGTTAGTCCCGGTGGGCGGCGGTATCGACGATATTGCCGCCCATTTTTTTGCGCTGGGCCAGGGCTGGAAGGCTGCTTTGGAGCGGGAGGCTGCCGAACAAGACTTTAGTCAGCCGCTCGATTGTCAACGCAGGACCTAAGGCAAAATCGTAACTGGGGTACCGTCGGGCGTAATATTCTGCAGTTGTTTCATTTCGGCAGGACGCAGGCCAATGTCACCATCGGCCTTGCGACTGCTCCCGACGTAGCGGGGCATTGGAAGCGGTGCTCCGTAAATCACGATACCGCCGCCTGCTGACCGCCCTCGCTCTGCCGCATATGCGCGGTCAGCGGCATTGGGATATGAAATTCTGAGTGATGAGAGTTTACGCGGATCCGGCTCGCCCCGGTTAATAACATACTCGCCTTCGGGGACGAGACCATCGCCTTCGAAACGTTTGCGCCCGGCTGATGCACCGCCAAGGTCAATGTTGAAATAGGTGACGAGTTCATCCCCGCCGGAATAGGCGGTCAGCCAGCCCTGGTGTTTGACGATGACGATCCGATCAGCTTTCGCCCCCGTGGGCAAGGGCGGCTGCGGCGCGCTGCAGCAGGCTAGCGTAAGCAGCGGAACAGCGAAGAACGGGAGCGAGCGCATGCAGCTCCATCGTATAAGTTCGTGCGCTCAGCGCAAGTACTGCAGCCGGCCGTTAGGGGCCCCGCGAAAGGGGGCCGGTGAACCGTCGCGGCTCGACCGACACCCCTATTTTCGCGCGTGGCGTCAGTAGTTCACCGTCATCGCGATCAGACCGAAGGTCCAGGCGACGTAGAAGGGCATGAGGATCGCGAGCAGCAGCAGTGATGCCCAGAGGGTGCGGAACCAGCCGCGCTTTTCCTGACGGACGAGGCGGAGGTTCCACGCCGCGAGCAGCGTGCCGCCGACAAGGACGATCAGGCCCGCGATCTGGAGGAACCACAGCCACGGGTCGTAGGATGGCAGCGCCTTCAATTTCGACATGCTGATCACCCACGCGGCGACGAGTGCGAGCACCAGCCCCGAAGCCACGCGGACGCCGCGATAGATATGCAGCGAACGGCGTTCGAGCGTCAGCGGCGCCTTGTAATGACGGCGGATCAGCGCCGAGACCGGCCACTGAAGAAGCGTGATCAACAGGATGCCGAGGCTGACATACATCGCGGGCATGATCCACGCCGCCGATTTCGACGCCGGAGCGCGATCGAACACCATGAAGGGCGAGATGCCGTCGATACTCCAGCGCACGACCTTGCCGTCGACGACTTGCGCCGCGAGCCGCCCGTGGCCGTCGGCATTGTGCCAGACGAAGGGCGACGTCTCGACCCATTTCGCGGGTTTGCCGTTGAGGTCTCGTCCGGCGGGGACGATGAGTTCGCCCTTCGGACCGACACTGATCTTCACCTGACCGAGAAGCGAGGCGATCGCGTAGAAATTGGTCTCGGCGCGGCGGCTGTTGAGCCAGTTACCCGCCAGCATCCTGGCATGTTCGGCCGAGGTCTTCGCGTCGACGCGCGTTGAGGGCATTTCGTTGCCCGGCAGATAGCGATCGGCAAAATCCTCGAACAGGGCGCGGCGAACGGGGCCGACCGACGCCTGCTCGCCCGTCGCGTTGAACGACATATAGATGCCGATATTCTCTTTCGTGAACAGGTGGAGCGCGGTATGGAACAGCTGCGTGTCGCCGAGATGCGCGATCACCTGACGGCCGTTGATGTTGGTTTCGAAAAAGCCGAGCTCCATGCGGTTGAGCGGCGGCAAGATCGTCAGTGGGGTGTCGTGCATCATCCGCGCGGTTTCGGGCTTCATCAGCCCCGCGCCCTGATTGAGATGCGCGATCATGAATTTCGCCATGTCGGCGCCGGTCGAGGAGAGGCCGCCTGCGGGCGACGGACCGACGATTTCGAACTTAGACGGCCCGGCCGAAAGCTGGCGATAGCCCGTCGCCATCCATGGCGCAAACGCCTTGGGTAGCGGCTGGCGAAAGGTCGATTGCGCCATGCCGAGCGGCTGGAAGATGCGCTGCTCGACATAATCGTCGAAGGACATTTTCGTCACGCGCTCGACGATATAGCCCGCGAGCGCGGTGCCATAGTTCGAATAGGAGGGCGTCGTTCCGGGCGTGTAAATGCGGTTCGGAATGCCGCCCTTCACCAGATCGCCGAGCCCGATCTGGAATTTCCTGTCCTCGAACATGGTGAGCTTGCCATGCTCCTCGAACCCGGCGGTATGCGTCATCAACTGGCGCATCGTCGCGGGCTTGCCGTCCTTCGACGGGATCTTGAAGTCGAGGTAGGTATTGACGTCGGCGTCGAGGTCGATCTTGCCCGCCTCGACCTGCTGCATCACCGCGGTCCAGGTGAAAAGCTTCGACACCGATCCGGGGCGGAACAAGGTGCGCGCGGGGTCGGGGGGGGCGCGCTTGGCGGCGTCGGCATAGCCGAAGCCGCGCTGCGTCAGCACCTGTCCGTCCTTGACGACGACGATCACCGCGCCGGCCAGATCGCCGCGCTTGAGCGCGAAAGGCACGAAGCCGTCGAGCCAGCTATCGACATCCTGCTTGGTCAGCGTTGCCGACGGCGCGAGTGGGGTGTCGACCGGCGGCGGCGCCTTTTGTGCTTCAGTCGCGGGTTTGGGTGCGAGGGCGGGCGCCAGCGGCGTTGCCGGCTTCGTCGCCGCGGTGCCGAGCATCATGACGAGCGGCAGCAGGGCGAACAGCTTGAGCGACTTCATCTCTATTCCCCTGCGGCCCGGACGACCACGCCGCGTGCCATGACGAAGCCCATCGTCTCGAGGCTGCGCACATCGGTCAGCGGATCGCCTTTCACCGCGACAATGTCGGCCGACTTGCCGGCGGCGAGCGTGCCGATTTCGGTTTCGAGCCCGGCATGCGTTGCCGCCCACACGGTCGCAGACTTGATCGTCTCGAGCGGGGTCAGGCCCGCCTTCACCATCAGCGCGAATTCGCGGGCGTTCTCGCCATGCTTCGACACCGCGCTATCGGTCCCAAACGCGATGCGCACGCCGCCTTCATGCGCGCGGCGGAGGGCATCGACCATCAGAGGGCCGACGGTGCGCGCCTTGGCGCGAACCGGCGCGGGCATCCAATCGGCGGTTTCGGCCTGCCTCGCGACAGTGTCGCCAGCGAGCAGGGTCGGGACAAGATAGCTTCCCTTCGCCTTGAACAGCCGTATCGATTCCGCGTCGAGATACGTCCCATGCTCGACCGAATCGACGCCGGCACGGAGCGCGGCATTGACGCCGTCGGTGCCATGCGCGTGCGCGGCGACCTTGCGGCCGAGGCGATGCGCGGTGTCGACGATCGCGACAAGTTCGGCATCGCTCATCTGCTGGCCGAGCCCCGCGGCGGTGTTCGACATCACCCCGCCGGTCGAGGCCGTCTTGATCACGTCGGCGCCCTGCTGCACCGCCAAGCGCACCGCGCGCGCGCAGTCGTCGGCGCCCGAGCAGAGCGTCGGCGAGCGGAACAGGTCGATGATTTCCTGGCGATAACCATGGACGTCGCCGTGCCCGCCATGCGCCGCGACACCGCCCGCAGCGATGATACGCGGCCCGACGACTTTGCCCGTCGCAGTCGCATCGCGCAGCGCGTTGATCGCCTGCGGATCGGAGCCGAGGTCGACGACAGTCGTGAACCCGGCCCGCACGGTGCGTTTGGCGAAGACGACGCCGTCGAACGCTTGATCGACCGTCGATTTGGTCACCGCATCGAGGCGGCTCGTCGGGCTCGATTCAAAGGTCAGGTGGACGTGACTGTCGATGAAGCCCGGCATGACGAACTGGTCGCGAAGATCGACGACCTTGCCGTCGCCAACGAAGCCGTCGCGGATGGCGGCGATCTTGCCGCCTTCGACGACGATCGTCTTGTTCGTTTCGACCCGGCCACTCGCGGGATCGGCGAGCAGGCGGCCGGCATGGATATAGGTGGTGGCCGGTTCTTGCCCTGCGGCGGGCTGGATCAATGCCACCAGCGCGAGCCCCGCAAATATCGTCTTTTTCATCATGCTCTCCCTGTCCCGTTATCGCTATCAGCCGACGTCGCGGCCCCAGATCGCCTCGCCGCACCATGCGTTGCCATCGACATATTCGATTGAAGGCTTGCGATCGTCCGCAAGGAAGATCGGGCCGTCGAGATCGACGATGTCGCAGAGCTGTCCGACGATGAACGACGGCGCCATCGCGAGGCTGGAGCCGACCATATTGCCGACCATGACACCAAGCCCGAGCTCGCGGGCACGCTTGGCGATCGCCAGCCCCTCGGTCAGCCCGCCGCATTTATCGAGCTTGATGTTCACGACATCGAAGCGGCCGACGAGTCCGTCGACATCGGCCAGCGTCAGCGCGCTTTCGTCCGCCGCAATCGGGATCGGGCATTGATAGCCGGTGAGGTCGGCCTCGCGCCCACGCGCGAGCGGCTGTTCGAGCAGTTTGACGTCGGCGGCGACCAGCGCCGCGACGAGCGCGTCGAGATCGCCGATCACAAAGCCCTGATTGGCATCGACCCCGATCCAGCATTCGGGCCGCGCCGCGCGCACCGCCTGCACACGGGCGATATCGACGTCGAGGTCACCGGTGAGCTTGAGCTTGAGCGCGCGCGCCTGTGCATAGTGGCGAGCGCCCTCGGCCATCACCTCGGGATCGTCGGCGCCGAGCGTGAAGGTGGTGCGGAGCGGGCGCGGTTCGGCAAGGCCGGCAAGTTCCCAGACGGGCACGCCGCTGCGCCGCGCTTCCAGCTCCCAGAGCGCACAATCGAGCGCGTTGCGTGCGCCGCCTGCGGGGAGCAGCGCCTGTAGCTCTTCGCGCGTCACGCCAGCCTCGACCGCGCCGCGCACGCCTTCGATCGCCGCCGTCATCGCGGGCACATCGTCGCCGAGATAATAGACCCCCGACGCCTCGCCGCGCCCGCTGTGCGTTCCGTCCGAAAGCGTGACGAGGACCACGGGCGTATCGGTGAAGACATGCCCCGAAATGCGGAACGGCTTGGCCAGCGGGAGCGATTCAATCGCGAGGTCGAGCGAGAGGGGGGTACGCGTCGTCATCGAATTTGTCCTTTGGTCGTTCAGGGTGCAGGAGCAGCGGGCGCGAGCGCCGCCGCGATCTGCGAGAGATATTTGTTCCAGTCGAATGCCTGCCCCTCGGGCGTCCAGCCGAGACGCACGATCACCGCATCCTGCGACGGAATCGCGGCGACGATCTGGAAACTATGCCCGCGCGCCATCACGGTATCCTCGGGCAGATCAGGGTAGAGCTTGCGGCGTTCGCCGCCGGCTTCGGCATGGTTCA
>Ga0209050_1001303_pt1 | contig 28129 bp, 29 predicted proteins | sample Araplavi_mTSA_r2_FD_184276 | JGI IMG/M metagenome (GOLD analysis project Ga0209050, IMG submission 184276) | Arabidopsis root microbial communities from North Carolina, USA - plate scrape MF_Cvi_mTSA_r2 (SPAdes) (version 2) | ecosystem: Host-associated > Plants > Roots > Endosphere | place: USA... | reverse complement strand
GCGCTGCGCGTGCTGGAATAAAGGTGCTGCATGAACGCCAGGTCGCCCGCTTCGGCGGGCCGCATCTCAATCGAGCGAGAGGTACGGGAGGGCATATCACTCTTTCCTTTAAGAATGAAGTAACTGCCTGTCCATCATAGCACGTTGTTATTTGACAAAGCTCATTACCTTAGCCAGAGTTACGCCTTATGACTGAAAAACGCCACATTGACCCAGAGCGTGCCGCCAACCGCCGCCGCCAGGTACTGGACGCCGCCGCCACCTGTTTCCGCCGCAGCGGATTCCACGGCGCCAGCATGTCCGAGATTTCGAAAGCGGCCGGCATGAGCGCCGGCCATATCTATAACTACTTCGCCAGCAAAGACGCCATCATTGCGGCCTTCGTTGAAGAAAACGAAACGCGCGTGATGGGCATCATCAGCGACATCGGCAGCCAGCCCGACCCGTTGCAGGCCATTATCGATGACGTGGACCAGAGCATCCGCGACAACCTCGACCCGGATTACTGGGCGCTGCCGCTGGAAATCGCCGCCGAAAGTGCGCGCAACCCCGCCATCGCCGCATTGAGCCAGGGGGCCGACCGCCGCATGTGCGAACGCTTCCTGGCCATGCTCAAAGCCGGCCGCGCAAAGCATGGACTGGCAGCGGACGACGCCACCGTAGAAGGCCGCATGCAGGCCGTGATCTGTCTTTACCAGGGCCTGCAACTGCGCGTGCTGAATTATCCTGAGTTGCCGGTCCCCGAGCTGGTAGCATCCTTCCGCGTCGCCTTGCGCGCGCTCCTGTTCACCTGAGGAATAAAGCAATGGCCAACTACGTCTTCCCGCCGCACCAGGTAGCGGCACTCCATATTGCAGGCACTGACGAACGCTTTCCGGTGCGCCGTGTCTATTGCGTGGGCCGCAACTACGCCGGCCATGCGCGCGAAATGGGCTCCGATCCGGACCGCGAACCGCCGTTCTTCTTCTGCAAACCAGGCGATGCGGCAGCCGTAGTGCCGGTGGCGCAGGGCGCGGTCGCAGAATTGCCATACCCGCCTCAAACCAGCAATTACCACTATGAGTGCGAACTGGTGGTGGCAATCGGTGCCGGCGGCAGCGATATCTCCGTGGCCGACGCACCCAAGCACGTCTTCGGTTACGCCGTTGGCCTGGACATGACGCGCCGCGACCTGCAGGGAAAAATGAAGGACGCCGGCCGCCCGTGGGAAATCGGCAAAGCTTTCGACTACTCCGCGCCAGTGGGCGAACTGCGCCGCGCAGCCGACGCATCGGGCGTTGAGAGCGCCGCCATCGCGCTGGCGCTGGACGGCACGGTCAAGCAGTCGAGCAGCACCGACCACATGATCTGGTCCGTGGCCGAAACCATCGCCAACCTGTCGACGCTATTCCGCCTCGAGCCCGGCGACCTGATTTTCACCGGCACCCCGGAAGGCGTGGGCGCCGTGGTGCGCGGCCAATCCCTGACCGGCAGCATCGAAGGCCTCTCCAGCCTGTCGGTCAAGTTCATCTAGGCCGGGAAACCTGAGTAGTCGGGGTCAGACCCTTGCCGGATGGTCGTCCCGTCTGACCCAGGTTTACCGGTTTTGAATTTCGCGGCCAATCGCCCGCAACCCCTCCAGCGCCCCCGCCGCAATTCCCACATCCCGAGGGCTTTCGACCGCAAACTCGCGCGGATTAATCCGCACCATGCGCCCGCCCCGCTGCACCACGCTATGACCAAAGTGCCGCACCGAAGGAATCGCCGTCCCAGCTCCCAGCTCGATCACCATCGGCCGACGCACCTTGTCCAGCCACTCCTCCAACCGCGCCGCCTGCAACCCGCTTCGGCGTTCAACCCACCCCCAATCGCCAAACATCAGAATATTCGGCCGCGCCAACCCGCCGCACTCGGGGCAGCGGGGCGCTAGGTTCTGCAAGCGGCATGCACCCGCATCCACGTCTGGAGCAAATTCGTCCGCCGCCCAGATCTTGCTGCAGCAAGGCTCCAGGCATTGCAGATGATGAATCGAACCATGGCATTCATAAATGGCACGCGGATCAAAGCCCGCCTTCTGAAACTGGCCATCCACATTACTGGTGAAAACAAAGCAGCCATGCTCCATCGCCTCTCCTCACGCCTTCAGCAGCGCGAATCCTTCATGCGGCACGGTCTCGCGATAAAGCTTCAGGCGATGGCCATAGAAGCCCCAAGCCAGGGCAGGGTCTTCGTGGAAAGTGCGCGGCGAGGCTACGCTGGTGAACTCCATCCCCGCCCGGCCCAGGGCAGGGTAAGCCTTCCAGAATCCGTCATTGCCACGGAAGTCCGGCAAGCCCGAGTCCACGCCAATGCCGGCGCCGGCCGCGACGACCAGTCCATCGGCTTGTGCAATGAGTTCGGCCGCGCGTGCGGCCAGCTGTGTTTCGACCATGATTCGTATAGTTTGAGGTAACTTTGACAAAACCACAAATTGCTCTGATATAATCTGAAACTCGAGTCGGGGCGTAGCGCAGCCTGGTAGCGTACTTGCATGGGGTGCAAGGGGTCGGAAGTTCGAATCTTCTCGCCCCGACCAATAGAATCAAGGATTAAGGCCAACCATTACGGTTGGCCTTTTTCATGTCCGCGATTTCGTACGGCCTTCCGACATTTATCTCCCCTTTTGGGCAGCGTAGCGCTGCATGCCGTAACTCTTATTAGGGATGCGGAAACAGATTCGTTTTGTGAAAATTGGCCCGGTTGCTCGTGTAAATAACCTCCGGGCATTCGAATACGAAACGAACCATGGGAGCATGATGAGTAAAACCCTCAAGAAAACTATCGCCAATCACGGCGTTGCCTGGGAAGGCATCTACGGCTACAGTCAGGCGGTCAAGGTAAAAGACGTGATTTATGTGTCCGGCCAGCTCGGTCATGACAGCCAGGGCGTTCTGGTTGCACCGGCAACGCTCGATGCCAACGGAAAGCCAACTGATTTCTCAGGCATGGAACAACAGATGCGGCAGACCTACCTGAACGCAATCACTCTGCTGGCCGAATTCGGCGCTACGCTGGATAACGTTGTTGAAGAGACGCTGTACGTTCTGGACGTAGATGCCGCGTTCGAGGTGGCGGGAAAGGTGCGGAAAGAGATGTATGGTGTCGATCGCCCGCAATGCGCGAGCAATCTCATTGGCGTCAGCCGGCTTGCGTTTCCACCACAACTGATTGAGATAACTTTCCGTGCCGTCCTCTCCGATGGCGCTGACGTCTAGGCAGTTTTTTTGCTTCTGTGTCGATTTCCTTATTGCTGATCCGTCGTACGAGTAGATGCGCACCCTGAGCGCATTCGAACCGTACGGAGGACAGAATGAGGAAAATTATCGCCGCATTGCAAGTCTCACTGGATGGCTTCATCGAAGGCCCGGACGTTCAACTCGACTGGGTCGATAGTTGGGGCGACTGTTTTGACCTGGCGCCGCGTATCGATGCCTGCCTGCTGGGCGCCCGTATGTACCCGGCATACGAAGGCTACTGGTCAGCAATTCAAGCCAATCCGCTAGCAGTTCTCGAGAATACCGGACGTTTGCCTGCCCCCGGCGAGATCGAGTACGCAAATTTCGCCGCGCGAACCCCGCATTACGTACTGTCATCGAGTCTGGAGACGGTGGGATGGGCCCATTCGACCATCCTGAATAAGCTGGACCAGGTGCGCGAATTGAAGCAAGCGCCGGGGAAAGCCATCCATGCAGTGGGCGGGGCGTCGCTCGTAGCGAGCTTGCTGAATGCCGGGCTGCTGGATGAGATCCAATTGGTGGTTCATCCAGTGCTGCTTGGAGCCGGCAAGCCACTGTTTGAACACCTGCCGAAACGCCTCTGGCTGCGCGCGAACGGAGTCACGCAACTGCCGGCCGGGCGCATCAAACTTGCTTACCTTTGTAGCTGACCCAAAAGAAAATGGGTGCTGGGCACCGGGGAAACTGGGTGCCAGTACCAATTCAACTTTCTCCTCGCTTTCGTAAAGTGCTCTGCATGCAGCGTGCCATTGCAATGCTGCAGAACACTTGAGCGAGGAACACCATGAGCAAGCAATCCCAAGATTCAGCGAAACAGGTCACCATCCAGGTCTCAACGGGCGAACGTCCAGATTTCAAACTGCCGCTTGCGGCCTATGTCTACGACAAGCGCGGACAGGAGATGCAACGCATCGAGATCCGCGACGGCAAATTCGAACTGCCCATGCCGCCCCGTGGCATGGGCACTTCCCGGGTGCTCATCGCGCCCGTGAACGAACGAATCGATGCGGCCAACCCCGGCGCCGACCGGCTGAAGCGCATGGGCGCGTACGAACCGGTACTGCACCGTGAACGCGACTTCACGCGTATTGAAATCCCGGGCGCCATCATTGACTGGTGGCCGTTCTGCTTCTGCTGGGTGCATGGGAAAGTCGTACGCCAGTCTGACAACCGGGCTGTCTGCAACGCGCGCGTGCATATCTGCGAAGTCGACCGGATTCCGCTCTGGATCCTGAAGCTGCCGGACCTCGAAATCTTCCGCCTGCGCGACGATTTGATCAAAGTATTGGAGCGGCCGCCGATTCCGGTCCCTGGTCCCGGCCCGCGCCGCGCAGCTTTGCGCTTCGATCCGCAGCCCGATCCGCCTGCTGCAATCGACATGCCTTTCGACCTGTCCCGCCACCTGCGCAGCGGTTCGGCCGAGTTGCTGCGCAATGCGCTGGCTGAGAACTGGAAGTTGCTGGTGCCGTGGTTCTGCCATTGGCCGCACTGGTGGTGGCTGTTCCGCTGCGATGAAATGGCGGTGGTCATGACCGACGAATTCGGCAACTTCGAAACCACGCTGTTCTATCGCTGCGGCGGCGACCATCCCGACCTGTATTTCTGGGTCGAGTATGACTTCGGCAACGGCTTCGAAGTGATCTACCACCCGTCGAAGTACTGCCATACCTACTGGAACTACCACTGCGGCAGCGAAGTCACCATCCGCATCACCGATCCACGCGTGCCGGGCTGCGATGAAGAACCGGACCTGCCGGGATGCCAGGTAGTCGTGCTTTCGATCGGTAACGGCGTTGCCGTGCGCGAGATCCAGACTGCCGGCGTGGAAGGCCTGACCAACGACGGCAGGCCATTTGGCGGCACGCTGGAGCCGCGCGTCGATTTCAGCCGCACCGAACTGATTTCCACGAAGGGTGTCCCGTACTACCGCTGGTCGTACCGGCGCCTGAGTGGGACCGACGGAGTCTCCGGCATGGTCGCTCCGGGTTCGGAGCCGCTGCTGGCCGCACCCAAGGCCATGGCGGCCGACGTGTATCGCCACTACAAGACAGGCACCAGTTATTCGTCGGACCTGATGGGGCCAATGCCGACAACCGGGCCGAGTCCGGCGCCATTGCCCAACCTGTTCCGTATCCGCCCTCCGGTGTCGCCATCGGGCGACGAGTGGATCGTCCTGAATGAGCACGTCGACCTGGCCACGGCATACTTCCAAACTGACGGCCTGGCTGGAACTCCAAGCGGTACACCGCCGTCCGACGACATGGCAGCAGGCCGTTACGAAATGCGGCTGGAACTGTTCGATGCGGCAGGGGCGCTGGTGAACTGGACTGCGAAAGGCATCGACTTGCGCATTACCGATGCCGACGCGCCGTTCGGCACCGGCACGGTGGACACGGTGCCGGCGCCTGCCTATAACCGCATCCTGTCGCCGGGCGGTGACACGATGGGCTTCCGCATGGTGGTCCGGGTTGACAACAACCGCTGCCAGGCGGAGGTGCATCCGGTCGGCGGCAGCGTCTCGCCCGACCCGCTGTGCGGTTTCCACAACTACAGCGACCCGGGCGACACAGCGCTGCTCTCGTTCACTGCGCGCCACCCGAATAACTTTGCCACCTATTCGTTCAGGACGGCTCGCGGCGCTGGCCCGGACTTGGCAGTAGCCAGCACCAGCGGCATTGTCGGCGATATGGGCAGCAATGGCTTCTTGCCCGCGGATGCCTTCCAGTATGCCAAGGCGGTGGTTGTCTCCAGCCTGCTCGAGGCATGTCCGAATGCGGCGTTTTCCGAACTGCTTTACGTGAGTGCGACGGCGACCAATGGTTATGGGGAGCTGGATGCCTACGACCAGGGCGACCACGCAGCGTTCGCTTTGGCTATGCCTTGCCCGGCCTGCCATTGAAGAAAGAGAGGCTGCGTCTCAGGCCAACAGGAATTGGAGGCGGGGATCGACTTTGGATGGCGAAATTTCCATGATCTCCGCTTCCACCACCTTGGCCGCGACGAAAGGATCTTCCGCGATGCGTGCCTCCAGTTCGTCGAGTCTGCAATCCTGGGCAATAATCGCTCCGCCGCGCCGCGGTTGCAAGGCGCCGGCCAGTACAAAGACGCCATCGTCGAACCCCCGCTTCAACCAGGCGTTATGGGCGTCCATATAGTCAGGGGCATGGTCCCTGTTTTCAGAAAACTTGAGCAGCACGATATGCATGGGTTTCTCCGTCAGGTTATTGTTTGCCGGCCGCGATAGCGGCCAGCCACTGATTCATCTGGTCGACTTCCGATTGGACGAATGCTTTGTCATGGAAGGCGTTTGCCAGTGTCGCCACACCCTGGCTACGCGCCAGCAAGTGCATTGCCAGCGTGTCGGCATCCTTTTTTCTTCCCAGAGCAACAAATTGGCGCGCAAGCCAGGCGCGGAAGAGGGTGAACAGGGAAGTAGCTTGTGCTAGCAATGAGTGATCGAGTTTTGCCAACTCGCTGCTCAAGGTGCCGATAGGGCAGCCGTGCGCCATGATCTTGGTACGGTTGGCGATCAGGATGTGGATGAAGCAACGGATGCGTTCTTCCGGCGTACCGCCTTGCGCCTCCCAGTGGTCGAGCATTGCTTGCGTTCGTTCTGTGCGCAGTGCAATGACCGCCTCGAGGATGTCGTCCTTCGACTTGAAATGGTGATAGAAATTTCCGCGCGAAATTCCAACCGTGTCGGCGATATTGGTGAAAGAAGTGCTTTCGAACCCTCGCTCGTAGAACAGCTGGTCGGCAGCTTGCAGGATATGTTCGCGGGTTGGCATGGTCTTGGCTGATCTGGTGATTAGGATAATTGTCCTAAATTCAGTCAATGCTAGGATGATTGTCCTAGCATGTCAACAGCATCGTTCAGAGCAGGCCAAGCCGGGCCGCCTTGACCACGGCGGCGGTCTTGTTCTGTGACTGCAGCTTGATCAGGCTATTGTTGATGTGAAAATTGACGGTGCGCTCGGAGATGGTCAGGATGTTGCTGATCTCGTGGGCGGTGCAACCATCGGCGCTCCAGCGGAGCACGTCGATTTCACGAGTCGTCAGGCCGATGCGTGCCTGCGGCAGGAAGACGGGCAGGCGCTTGCCCAGGATTTCATGCACGGCCTGCGCCAGCCATGACATGCGATCGGACTTGTCCAACAACTCCTGCTGCGCAATTGCACCGGATGGCCTCGACAGCGAAAGCAGGCCGCCCAGCCCTTTGCCGTCGTAGCACGATTGCGACCAGCCCACTTCGATGCCGCTGTTGCGCATTTCGGCCCGCATCTCCGGCACGGAGGAAAACAGCTGTTCGTTCCACACGAAAGGCAGCACCGAGCAGGCGCCTTGTTCCAATGTGGGGTCGATGAAGCAGTAGTTGCGCTCCGCATAGCGCTGCCGCCATGCTTCAGGATAATTGCTTATATCGAGCAGTCTCGGTGCGGTTTTTCCGGCGGTTGGAATGCGCAGCAGGTAAGACCAGTACCTGAAACCCAGTTCCAGGGTGATGCGGGTGAGCTCAGCGCGGAATGCGGCGTCCGTTTCCGTATCCGACAGCAGTCCCAGTTGTTCCGTTTTCCAGCAGTGCATACTTTCTCCGGATAAGTGAGGTGGAAACGTCCGCCGTCTGTTTACAGGCCTAGCAGCGACGCCACTTGCATCAGGTCGTCGATCATCTGGTCGGCGCCTGCGTCGGCGATCGGTTGGCCATGGTTGTAGCCGTAGGGGACTGTCAGCACCAGGCATCCTGCCGCGCGAGCGGCCGCAATATCGTTGCTGGAGTCGCCGATCATCATCACCTGGTCGGGCATCAGCGACCAGGCGCGGCACACTTCCCGGATCGGCAGTGGGTGCGGTTTCTTCATGGGCAGGCTGTCGCCGCCATACACCAGCGAAAAATAGGAAGCCAGGCCGGTCTTCTCCAGCAAGGTCATGGCCAATCCATAGGGCTTGTTGGTGACGCAAGCCAAGGCAATGCCGGCGTCCTGAAGCCTTGCCAGCCCGCGATAAACTTGCGGATAGGGACGGGCGAGCTGGCCATTGATCTCGCTGTAGTGCTTCTGGTAAGCGCGCAGTGCGTTCGGCAGTTCCGATTCCAGGCACGACGGCTTCATGCCCGGCGCCAGAGTCGCGCGCACCAGGTGCTCCGAACCTTTGCCGATGCAGTCTGTGACCTGCTGCAAAGGCAGCGGCGGTAGCCCGTAACCGGCGCGCATGGCGTTGACGGCGAGTTCGAAGTCTGGCGCCGTATCCACCATAGTGCCGTCCAGGTCGAAAATCACGCCCTGCACAGCGCCCATGCGCAGTTGCATGAAACGCTGCAACCGTTCGCTGCGCAGGGTCGAACGTGCCGCGTACAAGGCGGCGAGGTCGGACTGGTTCATATCAGTTCTCGACCTTCAGGTTGCGGATCTGGATGTCGCCGCTGGCTGTGGTGTCCATGCGGTGGCCCGAAAAGCCGAACTGCACCGAAGTCACGTGCGACAGGTCGATGCCGTCGTCATCGTGTCGTCCGCCGCGTCCTGCGACGTTGAACTCGATCCGCTGCCATTGGTCCGCTGCCATTTCCCGTACGGGCAGGCTGCCGAGGCGGCGCAGGCGTCCGGCGCTGTCGGCCAGAATCACGCTGAGCGTCATGCGGCCGTTGCGGACGTAGGCGGCCGGCATCTTCACTTCGGCGCTGAGGCGGGTGCGGTGAAAGTCGGCGTCGTCGAAGCCGGCGCTGACGGCGAACTGGCCCTCGGACGACTTCCAGAACGGCGAAACCGTGACCACGTATTCCGGGGTCCGGTCCAGCGTCAGCGGTCCGCGCACGGAGGCGCGCACGCCTTCGTAGCGGGCCAGGCTCCAGCGCAGCGCGCTTTCCGGCAGGCCTTCGAACATCACCATATTGCCCCAGGCGGTAGCCAGGTGGCGATAAGGAATCACGTTTTGGTAGCCGGGCGAGTAGTACCAGGTCGTTGCCGCTTCAACCGAAGGAAACTTCAGCATGATGGTCCAGTTGTTGTCCCACGCGCCTTCCAGCACTTTTTTGCCGAAGGTGGCTACCTGGGCGTTGCCGCCGTTGGCCGTGATTTCCACTTCCGCCGGTACCGCATACTTGGTGAAGAAGGTATCGGGATCGGTCATTTCCGCCTGCATCAGGACAAAGGCCTGGGTGCGGCGGACGTTCTGGTCCACCAGTACTTCGGCGTGCGCCGGCGCGAGGCCCGCACCCAGTGCCAGCAGGGTTGCCAGGGCGGGCATCGTTGCATTCAATTTCATTTCCATCCTTTCGGTTCAGGCAGCCAGGGCTGGTGCCGGCAACAGTCGCGCAGCGGCGCTGGCCATGAAGTCGCGCCACACATGGTCGGGCTCCCAGGTCGCGCGTATCAGTTCGTTCGCCTGCTCTTCGCTCCAGTTCCAGCGCACGCGCAGGTACATGGCCATGAAGCAGCTCACGCGATAATTGGCTGCGCAATGCACGAATACCTTGCGGTCGGCGTTGCTGTCCATGGCGGCGAAGAACGCCTCCAGCTGCGACAGCTGGGGCGCGCCGAACTCCACCGGGATGTGGCAGTACGACATGCCGGTTGCCAGCACGCTGGCGCGCTCGTCCGCCAGGCAGTAGCGCGGATCCATCAGGCCCAGGTTGATGACGGCGGAAAAGCCTTCCGACGCCACGGCCTTCAACTGCTCTTCGCTGGGCTGGCCGGCGGTGGCAAGGCGTTCGCTGATTGCCACCATGTTCTTGATCTCTTTCAGGTTCAAGGCATGCTCCTCAGACGTGAATGTCGGACTGCTTGGCGCCGATGAATACCGGGGCGCGGCTGGCGTCGTGAGGTGCGCCGTCCAGTACGTGGATACGTTGCAGGTGGCGCGCCACGTTGCGCTGCATCTTTGCGCGACCGTGCAACAGGGCGTGGTTGTCATACATCAGGAAGTCGCCGGAGTGCCAACGGTGACGGTACATGCAGCGCGGGTCGTACATGGCATCGATCACCTGGCGCAGGAAGGCCTCCTGCTGTTCGCCTGGCAGCTCGTGCACTTTTACCTCAACCGGGTTGACCTCCAGGTTGTCTTCGTTGAACGGTTCGATGAAGCGCACTGTCGGGGCACCGGTGTTACGGTGCGGCGAAACCAGCGGCACGGTCACGGCGCCGCTATAGTGGGCGGCCTTGTCGGTGCTGTAGCTGACGACTGCACGCTCCCAGGCTGCGCGCTGCTGTGGCGAGGCCAGTTCCAGCATGCGCGCGGCGTCGGTGAACAGCGTTTCGCCGCCGCCTTCTTCGTGGTCGGCGTGCAGGCACTGGAACAGGCTGAAACGCGGTACCTCGGTGAGGTAAGCGCCGTCCCAGTGCATTTCCACGCGGCCGGCGCCGAACAGGTGGTTCGGCGGCTGCTTGACGATGCGCAGGTTCAGCAGCTCGCCGAACTCCCAGCGCAGCAGGGGACCGAAGCGGCGCGCATGGCTGATGAACTGGTCTTCCGACATTTCGCTGAAGCCGCGCAGTACCACGGCTTTGTGCTGCCCGACCAGGGCCACCAGCTCGTCGGCCGGAAAGTCGGCCAGGGAGCAGGGGGTGTTGGCAGCCTCGAGCAGCAAGCCGAATGGTTCGATAGGGGTGGTGCGGTATTGCATCATGATCCTTTCGCCATCAGGCGGCAATTTGGAAGTGGCTTGGACGGCCGTCGCGGAACATCAGCGCGGCATTCATTTCTTCTGCGGCCCGGCGCGGCACCAGGGTGTAGCTGTCGCCGCGCCGCAATACCACCGAATGCCACGGAGTGGCCCAGCAATCGTGCGAATCGACCAGCCGGATGCCGATCTTTTCCGAGACACGGAATTGCGGGTGGATCGACAGCCGCACGGATTCGGGCAGGTGCTGTGCCAGCAGGCGCCCCCAGGCATTGCTGCGCTGGATTACGCGATAGGCGGCCAGCCGCGCCGCTCCCTGGATCGCGGTGCGCGACATGCCGTCGAACGCCGGGATGCCGCAAAAGTCCTCGAACATAAAGCGGCAGATGCCACGGTACATTTCTCCGGCCGATTCTTCCGTGCGGCAGCGTTCGCGCAGTTTTGCGATGGCTTCGCCGTAGATGATCATCAAGTCCTCGCGCAGCATGCCGAAGTCCTTGATGTTCGGGTAGACATCGTCCAGGTCGAAGAACTCGATCTGCTTCAGGCCCTTTTCCTTCACGTAGCGGCGCATGGTGTCGTTGTAGGCGGTCACGTCGGCATCCGGAATGCGCACGATGTCGGCGAAGACCCTGCCATCGGAGCAGACAATCACCTTGGCGCCGGGCGGATAGACGGCCGCGATGTCGTCGCACAGCTTGCACAGGTTGGCAAAGGCCAGTTCCTCGCCCAGGTCAGGCAGGTGGCCCAGGGTTTTCGAGCGGCTGGGCGACTTGGCCGGGAAGGCCGGCAGCACCAGCGTGACCGGCGCGTTGGCCGCGACGCAGCGCAATATTTTTTCGATATGGGGCGCTGCCTCGACATGGAACATTTCCTCCTTTTCCGCCTCGCCCGGCAGTAGGCGGCGCTGGGCGAAGATCACGCCGAGGATGCGGTTGGCGACGTCGTGCATGGTGCGGTCGTACTCGGATACGGTTTCCATAGTTTTCATATGAACCTCTCTTCCAGTGGACGGTCAAACCGCCATCGCTGCGCTCTCGGCAGCAGCGGCTTGGGCTGGGGTGCTGAACTGCTCGAAGGCGGTTCGCAGCGGCAGGTGATCGTCCAGTACGGCTTTCACACCCATCATCAGCATTTCGTCCTGCAGGCGGCGGCCGGTGCTGTCGGCCATGCGCTGCAAGGCCAGCGAGGCGCTCAGTTCCAGCATTTCGCGCTGCAGTTCGTCGATGGCGGCGGGATTCAGGGTGCGGCCGCGGGTCAGGCTGTGGCGGTTGTAGGTGCGCGTGATCTTCAGGTCGAAATAGCGGCCGCTGTTGCGGGTGAACAGGCCTTCGTGCTCGGCCAGGAATTCAGCCAGTTCATCGGTGATGTGGTGCACGCGCGACGCGGCGCCTTTCTCAATCATCATGCGCTTCATTGCACGCAGTTCGCTGCCGTCGCCGTACTCCATGCCCGGCTCGTAGCCCCACTGGCGCATCATGGCAAACGGCAGGATCAAGCCGAAATAGTCCATCAGCAGCGGCTCGAACAACTGGCGCAGCAGGTCGTAGGAACCATGGTAGTTGCCGGTGATGTGCAGCAGGAAGTTGTCCAGCCACCAGCGCGAGTGCGCGTTGTAGCAGGTGGCTTTGTTGCGCACGGCGTCCATGTCGCCTGCCATATCGGTTTCGATCAGGTCCACGATCATGCGGTTCGCTTCGGTCAGGAAGGCCGAGCCGGAGGAGAACAGCGGGTCAAGGAAGGCGGCCGACATGCCGGTCAGGAACCAGCGCTGGTCGGAGTAGAACTGGCGCGAGATGCGCGACATGTTCTTCAGGCCGTGGAAGTCCAGCAGTTCGCAGTCCTGGCCCAGTACCTCGTCAAGCGCCTTGTGGCTGCGCATGAAGGCCAGCAGGTCGTCGGCGTTCTTGATGTTCAGGTCGGCCTGGTCGTGGCGCCATACGACACCGATGCTGTACACGTCTTCTTCCAGCGGGATCATCCAGAACCAGTAGCCCTGGTACATGAAGTGGGTAGTGCTCATGAAGCGGCTGACGTAGTTGACGCGCTCGCGCCAGGCATCGTCGCCCAGGTGATCGAGCACATTGATGTTCTTGAAGCGCGCCCAGCGCGAGGAGATCTGGTGCGACTCGACCGGTTCCACCAAGTCCAGCTTGCGCGCCACCGGGGCCTGGAAGCCGGCCGCGTCGACCAGCCATTTGCAGCGGATGGTCTTGCCGTCGCTGGTCTGCACCACGTGGCCGCCTTCGGCGTCCAGCTGGATATCCTGCGCCGCACAATTCATGACTACATTAATGCCAGCTTCCAGGTTCATGTGGTACAAGTCTTCGTCGAAGCGCTTGCGGTTGATCTGGTGGGCCGGGATGGCGTCGCTCCAGGCGCGTCCCATTTCGCTCATGTCGGCCAGGGTCAGGTTCTTCTCGGGATTGTCGAAGAAGAAGCGCAGGCCGTGCTTGGAAATATGGTTGCTGTCGAGGTAGGGCCCCAGTTGCAGGTCCTTGGCGGCGTAGTCCCACCATACTTCCAGCATCGATTCGCCGACGCCATAGTCGAACTCGCGTTTCTTGTCGATGACGGTGATGGCCATCTCGGGGTGGCGCAGCTTGAGTTGGCGTGCCAGGCAGCCCCCGGCCATGGAAGCGCCGATGATCAGGATGTCGCACTGGCTTTGTTCAATGGTATTCATGCTAACCTTTCTACTGTTGAGTAATCGGTTCCGGCAACGCAAGCCGGCATGCACCACAGCTTTTGCATGAGTCAGACTTTAAAAACGTCTAACTGTTAGCTCATTTTTGTAATATTAATGCTTTAAAAAAGCATAGTAGAGGCACGCATTAAACAGGGCTGCTGCTGCTTTTGCAACCTGTAAATATTGTCAGTTGTGTAACGGAATTTTATATGCTAGATTGACGCGCGCCCTGCGCTGTCCCGAGGGCGGCAAGCAAGGCGCCGCCGGGGCGGCGCACCTGTCAGAAGCTATATTTCAGCTCGAGGAAGGCGGCTGAAGTATCGTCCAGCTGCCCGAAAAACGTATCAAATTTGCCACGGTACCAGTTCATCCCGCCGGTCACACGCCAATGGTCGTCGAGCGCGTAGGTCAGGCGCGGCTTGAATGCATATTCGTGCCGGCTCAGCGACACTACCCCCGCCAATTCCGCTTCCAGCGTTTCGTTCAGCCACTTGTCCGCGATGCGGTAAGTGATGCCATGCTGGCTGTGCTCGAGCTGGTTGGCCGCCAACGCGCCCTGGGATGCAATACTGGCCAGCATCGGATCGGGCAGGGCGCGCGGATCCCGGTAGCCGCTGACGCGGCGCACATAGAATTGCAGGTTGATGTTGAAGTTGTCGCCCCAGGTGCGGTCGCCGCCGGCCACCAGGTACAGGAAGGGCTTCTTGCGCAGCGGGTCGCCGCCGTCATCGGTCCAGGTATAGGCGGCTTCCGCGCGCAGGCCGAAACGGCCCGCCACGGTGGCTGCATCGGCGCCCAAGATGCGGACGCGGTGGTGGGTCAGCAGCAATTCCATGCCGCGCGGCGTAGGATTGCCGAGAGCCAGGTCGGCGTTGACGTCCAGGCCGTTGTAATAGGACAGCGACCAATCGACTGCACCGCCGCTGGCGTCGACCTTCAGCGCACCTTGCCGCGCATGCGGCACCTCCTCGCGCCACTGCACGCCGGCCAGGGCCGGCAAGGGTACCCGGTTTGGACGGAATTGCGGCAGCCAGTACGCCGTCAGGCTGGCCTCTGGTAGGCGGTAGCGCAGTTGGCCCGCCAGGATGCCGCGCCGCTGGTCCACATCTTCCGGCGTCAACAGCGTGTAGTCGCGCCGCGTGACGTTGTCGGTCGGATTGACGCGGTCGGCACGGCCCCAGACGATCAATTGCTGGCCCAAACGCAAGTCGACGTCGCCGGCGCTCGCCTGCAGGTAGGCCTGGCGCATGGTGGCGCTGGCAGAGCCGGCCGAGTCCAACGCATCGTCGTTACGCACCCATCCTTCGGCCACCAGCCGCAGCTGTTCGGTCAGTTGCGGCGTGGTTTTCAACCATAGTGCCGCGCTGGCCACGTCGTCGCGTCCATCATGCCTGGCGGAGGAGCTATACCAGGCGCCGCGCAGCGAACCCTCCAGGGGAAGGTCGCTGGCAGCGGCGCCGGCCGCCAGCGTTGCTGCCACGGCTGCCCATGCACTACGCTTCATTCGCGCTCCAGGTAGGCAGACGTGAAGTAATCACCCTTCACCTGCTGGTTGGTCTTGAAGTTCTCGAAGCGGATCTCGGTGCGGTGGCCGGTTTGCAGGTTGCGTGCTTCGAGCTTCATGGCCTGCCACTTGTTGCGCTTGGGATCGACCAGCTCCAGCTCTGTGAACAGCGAGGTTTTCAAGGGCTGGTTGGCTTCGTCCCAATAGTCGGAACGCACCGTCATCAGGTTGTCCTTGCGGATCCAGTCGAGGCGTTTGCTGTAACCGGTGCTGGTGCGCACGCTATCGTTTTTCGGCAGCGATTCGATCACCATGCAGAGCTGGCCGTCGATCGTCTCCTCGCGCAACAACTTGTACTGCCACTCGGCGACACGGTGGCCGATCACGTCTGCATACGAAAAGTCGGTCCCGACAAAGCTGTCGCGCTTATTGCTGGAGACCAGGCGGCGCACTTTCTTTAGCGCTGGCAGGTAGACCCAGATATCGTCGTCGCGTTCGGCGTGCTCCACCAGCAGGGTGGCCGTGCCTTTCACGTCGGGCGGGGAAACGAAGCGCGTCATGCGCATATTGTCGCTGCCGTTTTCCTGCAGCTTGGTGGTACCGAAGACCTTGCGCACCCGGCTTTGGCCGCTGCTGTTGACCAGGGTGAAGGTGGCATTGGTGGTCGAGTCGAGCACCTTCGACACCTGCGAATTGCGCGTCATGATGTCGGTCAGTTCCTGTTCGGTGGCGGCATCGGCGTGCGGCGCTTGCGCGGCCAGGCCGATGCCCAGCACCAGCACGGCCATCGTCGCCGGTGCCAGGCTGTCGCGTTCCGCGCGGCCGCCGAAGATGAAGGCCGGGCGCAGGGTAAGAATCAACGACGGGATCAGCACCAGCGCCGCCAGGGCGCTGACCAGCATGGCCGTGGCGATCAGGATCGCCAGCCAGGTGTGGATGTAGAAGCCGGGCGAGAGCAGCAGCACGCCGTAGCCGGCGGCGACTGCCACGGCCACGAACAGGATGGCCTCGCCGGCGGTGCCCAGCACATGGCGCACTGCGGCCTTCTCGTCGGGATTGTGGGCCAGTTCTTCGCGCAGGCGGTAGATCAGGTAGATCGCGTAGTCGGCGCCGATGCCGACCGCCATGGCGGAGGTCAGCGAGGTCGGGATGTTCAGCAGGATGCCGGTCCATCCCATCAGTCCGAAATTGGCCAGCACCGCAATCAGCAGCGGCAGCAGCACCAGGGCGCCGGCCACCAGCGAACGGAAAATCAGGCTGGCAATCACGAACACCACCGCGCCAATCTGCACGATGTTCATGATCTTGCCTTCCACCATCGCCTGGTTCAGCGCCGCGTCCTGCGGCGCGCTGCCGCCGATACGCACCTTGATGCCGTCGCCGAACTGGGTGCCGACATGCGCCTTGATCTTGGCGATCAGCTCTTCGATATAGGCGGTGCTGTCGGTTTTCAGCAAGGCGGTGATCTTGGCCTGGCGGTAGTCGTAATCGACGTAGGAATCGAAGTCGCCCGGATCGCCGGACATCGAATACAGCAGCAGGTACTGCGACACCAGTTCCTGGCTGTCGGGAATGGTGTCAAAGGCCGGGTCGTCGCCGTGCATGGCGCGGTTCATGCGGCGCACGAAGTCGGCCATCGAAAGGGTCTTGCCGACATTGGCTTCCTTCTCCAGGAATTGCTGCAGCTCGGCCATCGCCTTCAGTGTCTGCGGCTCCTTGATGGTGTCGTTGCGGTCGCCTTCGACCAGCAGGTACAGCGTGTTGGTACCGCCCAGGTTCTGGTTCAGGACATGGTCGTCACGCTGGAATACCAGGGCAGGTTCGAAGTACTTCTTCACGGAGTTGTCTTCGATCACGCGGGTCATGCCCAGCACGGCCAGCGCAACGAACAGCGCGGCGCCGGCATATACGCGGCCGCGGCTGTCGCCGGTAACGCGGCGCGCAATGGCGTCGGTCAGGCGCAGCCAGATGCGGCGCTTGCCCTGCGCGGCCTTGCGCGGTGGAGGAGGCGAGAGCAGCGAGCGCAGCGCCGGGATGAAGGTCAGCTCCAGGATCAGCGCGGCCAGGATGCCCAGGCCGGTGAAAATGCCAAAGGTGCGTACGGTGCTGATTTCGAATACCGTCAGCGAGAAGAATCCGAGCGAGGCCACGGTGCCGGCGGCGATCATGACGGGGCCAACCTTGACCAGCGAAGCCACCACCGCCTGGTGGTTTGCTTCGCGCGGCGCCAGGTGCGCCAGTTCAGTGAAACGATAGTATTCCTCGTAGTAGCGCTTCAACAGTTGCACCGCATGGCCGGTGGCCACCGCCAGGATCAGGATCGGCGTGGTTGCGTTGAATACGTCCATCGGTATGCCGGAAGCACCCATGAAACCCACACCCCAGGCCACGGCCAGGGCGGCGGTGACCAGCGGCAGCAGAAGGCCCTGTTTGGTGCGGAACGCTTCGAACAGCACCAGGCACAGAATCACGATGGCGATCGGCAGGAAAATGCCCATGCGCTCGGAGAAAATCTCGATGCGCGCCAGGAAGTTCGGCAAGCCGCCGATGTGGATGTCTACCGCAGCGTCGCGCTCTCGCTCCACGATCGGCTCGACCTTGTCCATGATGGTGCGGAAGCCGTTCGGCTCATCTCGGAACTCCACAATCACGGCGGTGGTGCGGCTGTCCTTGCTGACGATGGCGTTTTGGTAGACCGGGTTTGCCTGTACCGCCTTGCGCAGGGCGGCCATTTTTTCCGGGGTGTCGGGAACGGCGGTCATCAGCGGCACCACCTGCAGGCCGTCGGCATTGCCGGCGATGTCCTTGGCGCGCTTGGCCGCGAGGCTCAACATGTTTTCGCGCACCACGCCAGGCACTTGCTGGAAGGCGGCGGTGAGGCGCTGAACCTTGGCCAGCACCTCCGGCTGGTAGATGTCACCTTGGTGGGGACGGATGCCGATCACCACGACGTGCTTGGAGCCGAACACCTTTTCCACTTGCGTGCTGGTGGAAACGTAGGGGTGCGATTGCGGCATCATCGTTGCCGGGTCGATGATGATCTTGATGCTACGGGCCTGGAATACCGCCAGCGCGGTCAGCACCAGGGTGGCGGCAATGACCGCGACCCGGTGCCGAATGATCCATTCGATGTATCGTTTCATTGCGTCTCCGAAAGTGTGGAGTTGAAAAAAATAGAAAGAAGGCTATTTGTTTTTTTAGACTACACTTTAAAAACATGTAGTGTCAACAATATAAATTCGTTGACACGTCTGCCGTGTTGAGAGATATTCTGGCCATGACAAAAGAAACCCGTAGCTATAACCAGTACTGCCCTCTGGCACGTACCCTGGACGTTCTTGGCGAACGCTGGACCCTGTTGATCGTGCGCGAACTGTTGTCCGGCCCCAAGCGCTTCAAGGACTTGCAGGACGCCCTGGTCGGCGTCGGCACCAACCTGCTGTCCGCCCGCCTGAAGGAAATGGAACGCAACGGACTGGTTTCGCGCGCCAAACTCCCGCCGCCGGGCGTGGCATCCGTTTACGAACTGACCGAGCACGGACGCAAGCTCGATGAAACCCTGCTGTCGCTGATACGCTGGGGTATTCCTCTGCTGGCGGAACCGAAGAAGCCCGACGAGTACTTCCTGCCGCACTGGATGCTGCACGGCATGCTCAGCACCTTCAAGCCGGCGCTCGCCAAGAACCTGTCGGAAACCTACGAGTTCCACGTCGACCACGAGGTGTTCCACATCCGGGTTCACAACGGCGAAGCCCATGGCGACATGGGCAAGGGCCGCGACCCGGTACTGGTGTGGGAATCCGATTCCGAGAGCTTCATGGCGCTGGTGTTTAACCTGATGACGCCGCAGGAAGCCAAGGAGAAAGGCTTCTTCAAGCTGGGCACGGTCAGCCACATCGAGCGTGTGCTGCGCATCTTCGACCCGATGACGGCGCTCGCTGTCGATCAAGCCGCCTGACGTTCCTTTTCATCGCGGACCGCCGGCTGCGCCGGCGCGGCCTGCCCGGCGCGCCAGTACAGCGGATACCTGCGTCCGCTGGCGCGGTGGTACAGCACCCCGGTCGCCACCAGCGCCACAGTTCCCAGCAAGGTCGGAAACAGCAGGAAATACCAGTCCAGTGTTCCGGGTGCAGCCAGGAATACGATGATCGGATTCGATCCGGCCGGCGGATGCACGGTGCGGCTGCCCATCATGGCCGCAGCCGACAGGGCGACCGCGAGCGCCAGGCTCCACCACGTAGGCCCGCACAGCGCCAATGCCAGCAAGCCGATGGCCGAACTGACCAGGTGGCCGCCAATGACGCTTTGCGGCTGCGCAAAATGGCTGTCGGGGAAGGCGAACAGGATGACCGAGGTCGAGCCGAACGAGCCAAGCACCAGCAATATGTGCAGGTCGAACGAGCAATAGGCCAGCAAGGCAATCGCCATGAAAATGCCGCCGCAAGCGAGCGCCATGCTGCGCACCCCATGCCGCGGTGGATGGAAATCGTTCATCAGGAATCACCAATGAAAAAGCCACGCGGCCAGGTCCGCGTGGCAAAGCGGGAGCGGCGTGTCAGGTGGCGCCGCGCATGCCCGGCACTGCGGGGGCAACCGGCTTGGCCGGCCAGATGCCAGGCTGGCGGTTCAGCTTGGGATACACCACCGGAATGGTCAGCATGGTGCTGCCGACTGCCATCAGCAGCAGGGCGGTGAAGGAATCGTTGGTGATCAGCTGCTTGTCGAGCAGGACGTTGACGAAAATGATCATGATCAGCGCCTTGGTCTGCAGCAGCCAGCCGATGATCGACGCTTCGCCCGGCCGCCATTTCAGGATGCGGCCAGCAACGTGGATACCGGCCAGTTTCCCGCCGACCGAAGCAACCAGCAGGACGCCGGCTGCAATGAACACGGCCGGACCACCCACACCGAAGTTGGTTTTCAGGCCGGTGCTGAGGAAGTAGACCGGCATCATTACCATCAGCACGTTACGGCGCATATTGTCCATGGCCTCTTCGCCAAACCATTCCGCATCCATCACGACGCCGGACAGGAAGGCGCCGACCATGTAATGCAGGCCCGCCCAGTCAGCTGCGAAGCCGCACAGGGCCAGCCAGATCAGGGCTGCATACCAGCGGTCGCGTGCAGGGATGCGCACCATCAGTTTGCGGAACAGCGTGGCGCCGATCGCGAAGGCGACGATGAAGCCAGCCTGGCGGCCGACACGGGTCCAGTCCAGCAGGATGATGGCCAGCACGCCCCAGATGGCGATGTCGTCCAGGCTGGCATAGCGCAACACGCGCTGGCCGAACGGCACCCGCAGGATCTCCATTTTTTCCATCAGCAGGATCAGGATAGGCAGGGCCGTTACCGCGCAAGCCATGCCCACGCCCAGCACAAATTGCCAGTCCATGCTCTTGGCGCCGATCCAGCCGGGGAAATTCAGCATGCCGAACGCCACGATGCAGCCTGCTACCAGTGGCGTGCCCAGCGCAAGCGCCGCAGTGATCGAGCTCTCTCGGCGGTGCTCCCAGGCCTTTTTCAGGTCCAGCTCCATTCCCGCAATCATCACGAAGATCATGACTGCCCACCAGGCAATGCCGTTAATCGATTGCAGCACGGCGGGGTTGAAAACGAATTCGAAATATTCGGGATAGGCTTTGCCCATGACGCCTGGGCCAAGCAGGATACCCGCCATGATCTGCACGATCACCAGCGGCGCGTAATAGTCGGTGTCGCCCAGCCGCCATATCAGGTAAGGCACTGTGAAGATGATCAGCATCGCGATCAGGAAAACTTCGGTAGTACTCATATGCATACGATGTCCCGAGAAGTTGTTATGAATGGCCGCTATTAAACCGGCTTTGCTGGTCACCTGTAACTGTAAAAAATGCTGGTTTTGGGCGGAGATGGAGAGTTTTTTTTGCGCTCGCGGCCTGGCACGCTGGAACGCTTAAGCCACCTGCAGCGGCACCAGGATCGAAGCCTTCGCCATCACCGGCAATCGAAATCTGAACACTGTTGTCATGCGCGCTCATCGCATCGCGACTATCGGTGGCCCGCGTGTGGCGCAGGATATGCAGGGCGTTGGATGGCGTCAGCCACTCGAGTGTGGGCACTTCCCGCACTACGCAGACCAGCCGGATGCCCCGCGTCGCACAGGTCCTGAAGGATTGCCTGGATGAGCTCAAGCTGACAATCAACTCGATGGAACCGGTCGACGCAGACTTGGCGCTGTTGTTGACCATTCTGCGCGGGGGGGGCTGACGATGCTGCGGGCCCCGTGGCGATGGAGGAGGTGAGGCTGACGGTTGTTCCAGTCCGTGGCCCAATTGGCGAAACGGCTGCTGCAAATGGACCGGGAAAGCTCCGCGTCGCTTACATCGCGGCAAAGGACTGACCCTGCAAAAAAGCCCCGAAAACCGTCTGCTGGCTTTCGGGGCTTTGCTTGGGCAAAACGAACGGTCAGCGGCCCGTTCCGTTATTCGTCGCCGACTGGTTCTGGATCTGGCGTGCCAGCTCGTCCTTATCAACAACCTGCGTGTTTGTATAGGCAAGGTTGCCCGCCTTGCGCGGGATGTGCGAGCCGGTCACCACGATGGCTTCTTCCTTGACGCCGGGATCGGCAGGGCCCATGTCGGCACAACCGGCCATGAGGATTGCGGGCACCGCAGCAAAGATCAATTTTTTCATGCTTGTTCCTATCGCTTATGGATGTGGGGAACCCGGAGCGCTAACGCTCAAGGTACGTCCATCAATCTAGCACGCCATTTGTCATATATTTGTATTTTTTAATAATATTTGTGTTTGTGACAATCTGAGAGCCTCTTGTCAAAAATGGAATGCTATATTCGAGACCGAAATTTTTTCCTGCCTGATGTCGATTTGAAGAAGGCTGGCGCGTCATAGGTTTACAAACCACCCTGTTAATCCTTTTTGAGAGGCCAACATGAACAAGCAAATCTTCGTCAACCTGCCCGTCAAGAACCTGGAAAAGTCGAAGGCATTCTTTGCCGCACTGGGTTATACCTTCAATCCGCAGTTCACCGACGAAAACGCCGCCAGCATGGTGATCCACGATGGCAGCATTTACGCGATGCTGCTGGTCGAGGACTTCTTCCGGACCTTCACTTCGAAGCCGATCGCCAACGCCAAAGAGGCGACCGAGGTGCTGGTGTGCCTGTCCTGCGAGAGCCGCGATGAGGTCAACGAACTGGTGCGCAAAGCCGTAGCGGCCGGCGGCAAGACGCCACGCGAGCCGAAGGACTATGGCTTCATGTATGCGCACGGCTTCGAAGACCTGGACGGCCATATCTGGGAACTGGTCTACATGGCCGAGCAACCTCAGCAATAAAAACCGCAGGCCTGTGACAATCGAATAGAATCCCGGCAAATTTCGTGACTAAACTGAATTAATAGAAAAGTTTGCCGGAGGCTATCGTGTTGTCCTCGTGGGTACGGTGGTTAGTGATCGGGACAGTGGGGCTTTGGGTCTCGCTGTATGCCATGGATACTGTCCGGGTGGCATCGACATTGCCGATGCCGCTGCCGGCCCAGGCCAAGGAGTCGCCGAAGGGCGAGAAGAAGCCAGCCAATGCAATCGCCAAAGCCTCCCAGATGGATAAGGTGGCAGATGCCTTGGCCGGCAACTGATTCCAAAAGCATCGCTTTTTTGCAAAAGGCGTGCCCAAATTTCATCGAGTGCTAATAGAAATGTTGCTCTAGGGTAAGTTACTATTCGACCGCGCGCGGCGTCCTGCCCGCAACAACGTTCGAAAGTAACCATGACCAGGCAACCCAACGCTATCTCCCTTCCTCGCAGGACTTTCTGCACCGGCTCGCTTAGCCTGGCGGCGCTCGGTCCGTTCGCGCTCAGCGCTTGCAATGCCGGCGGGGATGCATCAAACCAGCAGGGTGCGACGCCCGCCGACTCCGTGCAACCTCCGCCCCCTGCGCAAGCGGTGCCGCCGGCCAATCCCGTGCAACCGACGCAACCGGCGCCAGGACGCGTTTTCGTCCACCCCGGCCTGCTGCATACCGAGGAAGATTTCATCCGCATGCGCGACAAGGTGAAAGCGCAAGCGCAGCCCTGGCTTGACGGCTGGAATGCGCTGCTTGGCACTGGCCGCTCGCACCTGAATAACAGCCCGCGTCCTTTGCAGACCGTGATCCGCGGCGGCACAGACAGCAATTTCGCCCAGATGTACATCGACATCGCGCGCACTTACCAGTTGGCGGTACGCTGGACGGTTTCCGAGGACAAGGCATATGCCGACAAGGCCGTCGAATTCCTGAACGCATGGTCGTCCACGCTGACAACCATCACAGGCAATGCCGACCGCTTCCTGGCTGCTGGCATTTATGGATTCCAGTTCGCCAATGCCGCGGAAATCATGCGTACTTACCCGGGGTGGGCCGCTGCGGACTTGAAGCGGTTCCAGGACATGATGCTGAATGTGTTCTATCCGCTCAGCCATCAATTCCTGGAAGGGCATAATGGCGCAGACATCACCAACTATTGGGCCAACTGGGACCAGTGCAACCTGGCCGCCATCCTGGCCATCGGCGTGCTGTGCGACCGCGAAGACCTTTATAACGAGGCGGTCTCCTATTACCGGACTGGCCGCGGCAACGGCGCGTCGAGCCAGGCCGTGCCTTTTGTCCATCCGGGCTACCTTGGCCAATGGCAGGAAAGCTCGCGCGACCAGGGCCACTGTACGCTCGGCATCGGCCTGGCTGGCGTGTTCTGCGAAATGGCGTGGAACCAGGGCGACGATTTTTACGGCTACGACAATAACCGCTTCCTGGCGGGCGCCGAATACGTGGCCAAGTCGAACTTGTCCGATGCGAACGGCACGCCTTACTACACGTCGATGCCGTTCGATACCTACGTCAACCGGCAGGGCACCGGCACGGGTATTTCACCCGCCGGACTGCCAAGCATCCGCCCGGTGTGGGAAATGATCTACAACCACTACGTCAACCGGCGCGGGCTGGCGGCGCCGTTCACGGCGCAGATGGCGGCCAGGGTGCGCGCCGAGGGTGATGGCAACAACGGCGACCAGCTTGGCGTCGGCACGCTCACGTTCACCCGCGATGCCAAGGCGGCTGGTGGAGCACCCAGCGGCCTGACGGGCCGCCTGGTCGGCGGCAAGGTCGAGCTTTCCTGGTGGGGCGCTGCCGGCGCCACCAGCTACAACGTGTTGCGCGCGACGGCGCCTGGCGGGCCCTATGCCACGGTCGCCAGCGGCATTGCAGACCTGCTGACCTATACCGATAGCGGCATGGGGCCGGGCACCTACTATTACGCGATCACGGCGCAGTCGCCAGCCGGCACCAGCGCGAAGTCCAACGAAGCGAAGGTGATTACCGCCGTGTCGCCGCATGTACTGCTCGGTTTCGACGAGGTGCAAGGGACGACCGCGCAGGACACCAGCGGCAACGGCCGCCATGCGACCTTGCTGAACGGCGCGCAGTCGGTGGCGGGGAAGAAGGGCAATGCTGTCGCGCTCGACGGAGCCGACGATTACGTCGCGCTGCCTGCGGGACTGATGGATAGCATGGCCGACTTCTCGATCGCCGCCTGGGTGTTCTGGGACGGCGGGCGTAACTGGACGCGCATTTTCGATTTCGGCTCCGGCACGACGCAATACATGTTCCTGACGCCGCAGGCCGGCGGCGGCGGTTTGCGCTTTACCATCAATCTGACCAACGGCTGGGGCGACCAGTCGCTGTCGTCGGCGACGCTGCCGGCCGGACAATGGGTGCACGTCGCGGTGACCCTGTCGGGTACCACCGGCACCTTGTACGTGAACGGCAGCGCGGTTGCCACCAACAACCAGATGACCCATGCACCGTTCCGCATGCGTTCCGGCACGCAGAACTGGCTGGGCCGTTCGCAGTTTTCCGCTGATCCTTATTTCAACGGGAAGATCGACGATTTCCGGATCTATAATGGCGCTCTCGGCGCAGCGGAGGTCGCAGCGCTGGCCAGCTAGGAGCGTATGCCATGCGTATCGCAGTGATGTCGGACATCCATGGAAACTTGTGGGCCCTCGATGCAGTGCTGGCCGACATCGCGCGGCGCAGTGTCGCGGCGACAGTCAACCTGGGCGATATCCTGTCGGGGCCCCTGCTGCCGGCTGAAACCGCAGACCGCCTGATGGCACTGGACTTGCCGACCATTCGCGGCAACCACGAGCGGCAGGTGCTGGAGCACGATCCGGCACGCATGGGGGCGTCCGACCGCTGGGCCCACGATCACATCGGACCCGCGCATCGTGCGTGGATTGCATCGCTGCCGGCCTCGATGCGCTGGCAGGACGATGTGCTGATGGTGCATGGCACGCCCGCCTCCGACCTGGTGTACTGGATGGAGACGGTCGATCGCGCGGGACAGCGGCCGGCAAACTACGACGAAGTGGTGGACCGGGCAGGGGACGCGCAAGCTTCCCTGATCCTGTGCGGCCACACCCACGTGCCGCGCTCGATGCAGCTCGACGATGGCCGCCTGGTGGTCAACCCGGGCAGCGTGGGCTTGCAGGCTTACGACGATGACCTGCCTTACCCGCACAAGGCGGAAAACGGCACGCCGCATGCGCGTTACGCCGTGGTCGAGCGCACTGGCGCCGGGTGGTCGGTCGAACACTACGCCGTTGCGTATGACTGGCAGGCCGCGGCGGAGGTGGCCGCGCGCCACGGGCGGGAGGACTGGGCGTATGCCCTCCGCACCGGGCGCATGCCCGCTTAGCCCGGACGGTGGCTGACTTCAATGAGGATGCCGCCGGGAGCCTGGCACCAGAAGGCCAGGCAGCCGTAAGTTACCGCCGGAGCTGGCGGCATCGGCAGGCCGGCAGCGGACAGGCGCCGGTAGGCGGCATGCACGGCTTCGTCGGACGATTGCAGGAAGCCGATATGGAAGCCGGCCGGGTATTCGACCCTTTCCGCCTGTTGCAGGATCAGGGCGAAACCTTCCTCGCCGCGCAGGATGGCCATGCCTTCGGCCGGCGCCGGGACCCGTTCAAAGCCAAAACCGCGCTGGAAATAGTCGGCTGCAGCTTCCAGCTCCGTTACGGGCAAATCAATATGGTTAAGCTTCATTGTTGATCTCCGGTATTAGTGGCATATTTCTATCCTAAGCCAGAAATGTCCAGGAGATCGGAATGCCGAAACGTGTACTGTACGCTGCCTTCGCTTTACCTTTTTGCTGTGCGGCGGCGCAACCCGATAGCTGGATCACCACCGACCGCCCTGACTTCGTCGATGCGCCGGAAGTGGTGGGCAAGGGACGCATACAGCTGGAAACCGGCATCCTGCAGTCGAAGGAGGCGCGCAGCACGCCCACGCTGTTGCGCATCGGCGTGGCCGAGGACCTCGAGCTGCGCCTGGAATCGGATGGCCGCCTGACCGACCGCAGCGACCCCGCCCGCGCGCGCGGCTGGGGCGATGCGGCGGCAAGCTTCAAGTGGCAGGTGCGCGAAGGAGAAGGCGGCGCGCCCTCGCTTGGCCTGATTGTGCAAGCCGACTTTGCCACGGGCTCGCGCGACTTCAAGGGCAATGGCACGCGGCCGTCGCTCCGCGTGCCGATAGAATGGGAGCTGCCGCACGATCTGGAACTGGGCGTGATGCCCGGCTACTACCTCGATCGCGATGAATCCGGACGCCATGTCTCCACCGGACAGTTCGGCTTAACGCTGGCAAAAAACCTGGGCGAACGCGCCTACACCTTCGTTGAAGTGGCGACACCGCGCATTGCCCGTGCGCGCGACGGCGGCACCACCGCCAGCTTCGACTTCGGCGGCGGCTATTCGTTCACGCGCGACCTGCACGTCGATGCCGGCGTCATGCTCGGCCTGAACCGGCGCACGCCGGACCTGGCATTTACCGTTGGCCTCTCGGTGCGCCTGTGAAGAAGGGCATGCCAGGGCAGGTGGTATTGGTTCTGCAGGGTGGCGGTGCGCTCGGCGCCTACCAGCTTGGCGTCTACCAGGCCATGCATGAGGCGGGCGTGGAGCCGGACTGGGTGATCGGCACCTCGATCGGTGCGCTGAATGGCGCCATCATCGCCGGCAATCCTCCCGAACAGCGTCTGCCGCGCCTGCGCGCCTTCTGGGAAGCGATGGAGCGCCACGATATTTTCGGCAGCCTGCCGCCGGCGTTTGCCAATGCGCTTACGCTGGCGCAAGGCATTCCTGCCTTCTTCGATCCCAATCCGCTCGCCTGGTGGAACCCTGCCGCGCCGCTGGGCGTGGAGCATGCTTCGTTTTATCGCACCAACGCGCTGCGCAATACGCTGGAAGGATTGGTGGACCTGGCCTACCTGAACGAGCGCCACACGCGCCTGACCGTGGGCGCAGTCAACGCCCGCAATGGCGTGATGCGCTACTTTGATTCGCGCAAGGAAGCGCTGGACCTGTCGCATGTGATCGCATCGGGCGCCATTCCGCCGGCATTCCCGGCGGTACGCGTCGGCAATGAGCCGTATTGGGATGGCGGCATTTACTCCAACACGCCGATCGAGGCGGTGCTCGACGACGAACCGCGCCGCGACTCGGTGATCTTCTCGGTCCAGGTGTGGAACCCGGATGGTAGCGAACCGCAAAGCGTGCTGGACGTGCTGGAGAAGCACAAGGAAATCCAGTACGCGAGCCGCGCCAGCCATATCGAGCAGCAGCGCAAGCTGCACCGCCTGCGGCGCGTGATCCGTGAACTGGCGATGAAGCTTCCGGAAGACATGCGCGCCACGCCGGAGGTGCGCGAGCTGGCGCTGTGGGGCTGCGGCACGTCGATGCACGTGGTGCTGCTGAAGGCGCCGCACCTGAGCTGCGAAGACCATACCAAAGACATCGACTTCTCGAGCGCCGGCATCAGCCAGCGCTGGCAGGCCGGCTACGCGGATGCGCAGCGGGCTTTCAAGGCAAGGCCGTGGGCCGCCGGAGCGGACACCTTTGAGGGGATTGCCATTCATGAACAATTTTAACTATCGAATTCATAGGATTAATCAAATTTATTAATTGCTCGTGTCTCTTTAGAATGATTTCACCGATCACATGAAGGAGCCAGTAAATGAGCCAGACCCCTATCACCACCGC